>Ga0247727_10005348_pt1 | contig 26170 bp, 30 predicted proteins | sample WisWelCaveWW1625_FD_202498 | JGI IMG/M metagenome (GOLD analysis project Ga0247727, IMG submission 202498) | Biofilm microbial communities from Wishing Well Cave, Virginia, United States - WW16-25 | ecosystem: Environmental > Aquatic > Deep subsurface > Groundwater > Cave microbial mat | place...
GGTGCAGGGAACAGCTCCAACTGATACAGAAAGGCCCGTTTGTTACCCGTGGGCAAGACATCAAACTCAACGCCGACGGCGAGATACCGACCCTTGAATATACCCTTCACAAGATCCAGGGAGTCCGACTGGATCAAAAGAATGTGTATGCGTGCATGGCACAAGGCAACGTCTATGCCGACATCCAGCTTTCGAAGGTACAATACACCACAGCCGATGCGCCGCTCTTTCAGTCCATTCTCAAAACCGTTCGCTTGCAGACAGGCCCCTCAGAGCCCATACAGACCCAGGCGCCAGAACCGCCCGACAGCAGGCAATTACTCAATATAGGAAACGCGCTCTACCTGCAAAACAAATACGCCCAGGCAATTCCACCCTATCAGAAAGCGTTCGAGCTTGAAAAAGCAGAGCCGCAACTCGACAGAACCCTTTGGCGCGTCCTGATCGACAATCTAGGTATGGCCTATGGGATGACCGGTCATCTCAAGGAAGCAAAGGCCACGTTTCAGCAAGGGATACAGGCCGACCCCACTTACCCGATGTTCCACTACAATTTAGCCTGCGCTTTTGCGGAAATGAACGACCTCGATCATGCGATGCAGTCGCTCACGACAGCGTTTCGCCATCGAAAGAATCAGAATCCTGGCGAAGAGAAGATGCCCGATCCACGCCAGGAGACCTCCTTTCAGCGATTCATGAAGAAGGATACCTTCCGTAACTTGGTAAACGACCTGGCCGCGACAAAGAGCTAGATGGCCTTCCTATCCCTCCACCCAGCAGCCAAGTCGAATACGTTGACGTCCCCGCCTAAGATTGCGGCAACACAGTTCACTCCAAACCATCTCCTGTGAAGCGCATCTCGTTTGGGATATGAACTGATGGCTGAAAGCTGACTTTGACAGCTTCGGTCGCGAGACACGAACGACGCTTCACGAGCGACGAGGACCGGACGCGGTGGACGGCTGGCGGGGCTTACCTCTCGTCAGACACGAAATGTGAAACGTGAAACGTTTCGGACTTTTTGGCGGGAAACAAACCTGACGTGGTGGACGACTGCAAGGGCTGATGTGTCGCTCAGGCAACAATAAGTCAATCGTCATGCTGACCCCAAATCCATGGCGTTGCATTCCCTGGATGGCGGGACGCTGAACAATCTTGCGGTCAGCTGGATCGAACCGCAAGATTGTTCGTCATCGACCCGATAGTCACCCCCACACTATTGTATCTATTTCACTGGAATACTGATCACCATCGCCCCCATGACATCATTGATCTTGAAATCCCGTTTGGAGCTCTCCGGATGGGCATTATGGCAGCCGATGCAACCCTCGGTCACAGCAAGATCCGGATAGACGGCCTGGAAGTAACGGGCACTTCCTACCTTCACATAACCAGTATAGGGCTTGGTCGGATGAGCGAGAATAGCACCCAGGCCGTTCTTCTGGAACTCCCCGGAGGCGACATTTCGCTTGTTGATCGGCCAGAGGCTGATCAATCGATACTGTATGCCCGCGCCGTTTCTTTCCAAAACGCGGTCAGACTCCATCAGGAGTTGAGCCGGGAGAGGCATCGTATTCGCGTACTCCCAGTTCTCCGAGGCAACGACCACCCCTTTGGCCTGCAGCCGTTCAACGACGTGCTTGGTGTACACCTCACGGTTCGCTTCAATCACGGCGTGCACATAGTCCGCCACCATTTCGATGGGCAGACTAACAGATTTATTTTCCGTCGGTGCACCGGTCGGGAAGGCTGCGCCGCCCAAGGCGAACACCAGTATGAGAACTCCCCCTAGCAACTTGTTAGAGGATGTCATAGAAACCTCCTTGGTTTCCTCGTGGACACGTCGGCGTCATTCACCGCGGTTCCAGGAAGGGTTGAGGTGCGTTGCGGATAATAGGTTCCTCCGTTGTACATGGCGATCCTGCTCGGACAACATAGGCACCGTGAGCTCCATGGTGAATTCCTGTATCACACTGTGCATCCTATGATGCACGAGTAGAGCAGCAACTCTTATGCCGAGATGACACCGCCATTATGCTTCGCATAATCGTGATTTTTGAATGGGGACGGTCTTTGGGAGCGGAAGGTGTGTATTGGAACCGATTCAGAGGAGAGACGAAATGATTCAGCCGTGAGGCTAGGAGGAGGTCTTCCAGTTTATATGCGTTGATCCAATATCAGCCTCCTTATTAGTGCGTCGTCCCCTTCGTTAGCGTTGCCCCATTTCAATGATCTTACCCAGTCGCTCAAGCAAGTTCATCGACTGGTGCGAGGTCAGCCCGTACTTGTTCAGTAACTCTAGCATGTCGTCGAAGATCTTGTTTACTGTTTCCATCAACAGATGCGTCTCAGGGAAGGCCGTCTCAGGGATTCGCGCACGCGGGTTCTTGCTGCAGAACTCGGTGATGATGTCGTAGAGGTCTTGCTTCGTACAGTATGTTGAAGGCCCGAGGGGCGAGCCCGCCGACCGAAGGCTTGTCGCAGCGGCGAATCCGCGATTGCGGCAGAAACGTTCATGAATAGTGCAGGCCAGTAGTGGCAAAAGCCGGGAGTCTGTATAATCCGGCACCGGCATCCCGATGGACAGACCGCACGATCCAACCTTGTGAACACACTGACGACTCGCCCCTCACGGATACGTTGGCTCATCCTCACCTTGCTTTTTTTCATCAGCGTCGTGACCTATATCGACCGCGTCAATATCTCAGTGACCGCGCGTCAGATGATGCCGGCCTATGGGATGACCGATCAAGAGATGGGTTGGGTCTTCTCGACCTTCGTCGTCGGCTACGCACTCTTTCAGATTCCCGGTGGATGGCTGGCCGATCGCTGGGGAGTGCGAATGGTGCTCACCATTGCGCTCCTCTGGTGGTCGATCTGTACGGCGTTGACGGCCATGGTCGCCGCATCCTCGCTCGCGAGCTTCGTCGGGATTGTCGGAGCTTTGATGCTCGTGCGGTTCTGCCTGGGGATGGGAGAGGCCGTGGCGCTGCCTGCCTTCAATCGCGCCGTCACCAACTGGTTCCCGGCCGACGCGCGAGGTTTCGGCATCGGGATCGCGATCGGAGGCATTGGATTAGGTTCTGCCATAACCCCGCCCATTGCCGCTTGGGTGATGGTGAACTGGGGATGGCAGACCGTGTTCTATCTCGCCAGCCTGCTCGGAATCGGGATGGGACTCCTCTGGTGGTTCCTGTCGCGCAACCACCCGCACGAACATCCCTGGGTGAATGCAGGTGAACAGGCCCTGCTCAAGCGTGAGCCGACCGCCACCACCAGCGCCGTACCCTGGCGAACATTCAGTCGGACCCCCACCATATGGTGGTTGGTGATCAGCTACAGTTGCCTCGGCTATGTCGCCTATGTCTATCTGTCTTGGTTCTACTTGTATCTCGTGAATGTTCGAGGATTCGATGTGCTCCGCGGTGGAATCTATGCCTCCGCCCCTTTTCTGGCCATGTTGGTATTTTGTCCCCTGGGCGGCTGGGTGACCGATCGTCTCGCGGCCCGCTACGGTCTCACCACCGGACGAGCTGTGGCCGGCATGACCGGCATGGTCCTGGCTGGGTTCGCGATTGCGCTGGGTGGCGTCGTTGATTCTCCCTTTCTGGCGATCATCAGTCTGTCATTCGGCGCGGGCTGGCTCTATTTTGCGGTCGGCGCCTACTGGGCCTCCACGACCGATCTGTCCAAAGCCCATGCAGGGACGTTGTCAGGGCTCATGAACACCGGCGCCAATATCGGCGGCGCAATTTCCCCAACCCTGACGCCATGGCTGGCCCATCAGTGGAGCTGGCCAGTCTCGTTAGGGGTTGCCGCAGCCGTGGCCATCGCGGGCGGGCTCCTCTGGTTCAAAATTGACCCGGGTAAGGGGCTTTATCGTGAGGCGTGAAACGTAAGGCGTCAGGCGAATCCCGATCGATCCCCTCACGCCTTACCCTTTACCCCTTACGTCCGCAGGCCCCTGCCCATTGCCTCTTGAACGTTGTCCTTGCTAGTTTGGTCCCATGACTATGCAATTTCAAAAAATCGATCCGCGAGTCACGATCACGACGCCGTTCGGCGAGATCAAGATTCGGTTCTACCCGGACGACGCACCTCGTCACGTCGAGAACTTCCTCAAGCTCGCCAAGATGGGGTTCTACGATGGAACTACCTTCCATCGTGTCGTTCCCAGATTCATCATTCAGGGCGGCGATCCGCTGAGCAAGAATCCAGACCGTTCCCTGCACGGGTCTGGCAGTCCCGGCTACTGGCTGAATCCAGAAACCAGCGATCGGCCGCATAAACGGGGCGCGATCGGCATGGCGAAGGTCCCCCGCGAGAGCAACAGCACGAGGGATCCCAACGATAACGGCTCGCAGTTCTATATCTGTGTCGAGGACAGCAGCGGCCTGGACCGAACCTATACCGTCTTCGGCGAGGTCTTTCGGGGAATGGAGGTGGTAGACAAGATCGTCGCCGCCCCGCGCGACGAATTCGACAATCCCCTACAAGCCATCCCAATCACAGTGACGGTAAAGGATTAGCGGAGTGGAACGACATCCGTGCTCATCCCCTGCTCCCGGAACGTGAGCCCTCAGAAGGGCCTCGTTCGACGCGCGCAATAGAGGATCAAGCAGGCTACACTTGAAAAAGAAGTAGGGACCGGGAGGAGACGTGCAGTGAAGCGCACTCAGTCCCCCTGCCTCGAAGGAGTAGAGCACGAACAGGCGGCTCAAACAGACTATCCAGAAAGGCCGCAACGATCCGACCCAGCAGGCTGCTCAAAAAGGTCATCCAACGAGGCCGCAGGCAAGTCACAACCGGAGGCGTACCCTCAGGGGTACGTTGAGGATTGTGACGAACCGAGAACGAAGTTGGGGGCCTGTTTCAGCAGCCGTCAATAGAAGGCCATCGACGCGTACGTAACCGTCGAGTTAAACTGATCGGTGATTCCGCGGTCATAGCGTAAGACCTGCCCGCTCTCCGCCTCGATCAACCGCAGCATGGAATAGATGGGAGAGAAGCCGGAGATCCGGCGCTGGTCCTGCTCTTTCCTGATGTAGTTGGCGAATTCTTCCGGCTGCCGCTCCTCCACCGGCTTCAACATTTCCAGGTCGAGCTGCATGCAGCGATGAAAGGAGAAGTCCGTCGGAGGCACCTTGTCTCCGTAGCGCATGCCTAAATGAGCCAGCTCTCCCGCCGCGATTACGCAGTAGGCCCTCCCTGATTGCGTGAGTACCTCTCGAAGTCCGGTCAAGAACTGATCGACCGATTGGCGAACGGTCGGATCCCCCAGGTTCGCCGCGGAGAATGAGCTCAAGATCGGCACGATGGTGAAGGGCCTCTTGCTCCCCACGATGTCCTGAAGAAACGGGAGCTGAAACTCCACGGCCTGCTCCGCTTGGTGACAGAGATCGTCTTCAAAGAAGGTCGGAAGCTTGGTCTTGAGCTGACTCAGGATCGGTTGATCGGCGGACACGACACCGAGAGGCGTCTCGAAATCCTTATCCGTCACGGCAAACACATCGTCCAATCCGGCAGAGGCCGTGCCGATGATGACGAACAGATCCGGCTGCTCTGCATCTTGCAGCTCTTTATAGGCCCAGGCATAGATCGGCCCTGCTTGTTTCAGGTCGTAGGTCGGTGCGACGAGGCCTTTGATCTTTTTCCCCGCATGCTCTGATGGTTTGAAGTCCGGCCCTTCTTTCGATGTAAAAAATCCATCGATTTGTTTTTTCAGTTTCGTTCCGTCTGCTTCATAGCCCCGCCCGGCAAAAGCCGCGCGACGCAGCGGGCTCTGCCGATAGACCTCCCGCGCCAGCCTTCGAGCGTCCTCTGCGCGCTGACCTTCCAGGAACAGCTTCTCATTCAAGTCGGAGACCAACTGATCCATCTTGCCGGGAGCGAGAAATTCACCGAATCGTTTGAGATAGAGCGATCCGATTTCCACCAGCGAATGCTCACCGTCAAAATGCTGAATGATGAAAAAATAGTTGAGCGGCAGAACGAGCTTTTCCTTGCTCAATCCAGTCGGGTCCCAGAGGACCATGTACTGCTCCGCACCCTCTTTGATCGGCGAAAATTGAAGATTTCGAAGAGCGGGGTACTTTTCGGGATCGTTCGTGGGGCTGGTCGCGGTCGTCATGAGGCTCCTTATTGGGCATCCATTGTAACGAAGCATTTACCGAAGCCGCAACGGCTGAGTTGGTACATTTGGAGAACACTCCTGCAGGATGCTCAAAAAGGCCAAACGTCTCACCCGCCCAACCCTGGCGGCTACTTCACCCGCCCGCCCTGAGTCTGCCAAGACAGCCTCTTCGCCCAGGGACGCGCCTTGGCCAAAGGAAGGCCGCAGCGATCTATCACTTACTAAGGGGTGGCTGGGATGATCCCAACTGCGCGCGTCCAACGAGGGCCTTCGGAGGCCGCGCGTTGCGCGAGCACAGGGATCGTCCCAGCTACCCCGCTCACTTTTTCAGCATCCTGCTACTCTTCTTTGGGCTGCTTGCTGCTGGACCGGCGGGCCATCACCACCAAGGTAAGGATGGTCAAACCCAGGAGCCAGAGGCTCGGCCAGCCATAGGAGGGATCGGTGAACTCGATAAGATCGGTCAATCGCCCAATTAGGAGCGACATGCGGGCCATCACTGTGTAGCCGAAGGCGGCACCGAAGGCAATCATTAGGAAGAGGATTCCTGTCCGGGCCACGACCTTGCCTGGCCCCGTATGCTCGACGGAGAAAAAGAAGTAGAACAACACGGAGCTGACGCCGACCAGGATGATGATGGTGTTCAGGCTGCTGGAAGGATTCAGGATATTCATCGTAAAGGTGACGCCATTTCCCGGTACCAGCGTCAGTAGTGGGCGGACCGTATCCTCGATCTGTTTCAAGATAAATGAGGAGATAGTCCGCGGAATGGCCAGCCCCGATCCCGCCCCCACGATGAACGCGAATGCATAACGTGACAGCCAGGCCGCCTTCGGCACATAGCGCGTAAGCATGAGCAGGCCGATGGCGACCGGAATTAACAGTGCCCACTCCCCGTTTTCGACAATCGGCTTCCAGATGAGCTGCACGACCACGGTGTCGTAGGTCTTGACGATGGTATAGCCGACCGACACGCCGACGTAGAGATTCTCCGCCAGCTTGAAGAGCGGATTGTCTTTGTACAGGAACGAGAAGATGAAGAGTGTTAAACCTGTCGCCACCCACGCCCCGATGATCGCTTCGATCGGCATCGTTCGTTATGCCCCCGCCTGGCCCTGCTGTCGGGCGGTTTTGCGCAACGACAGATAGAACAGGTTACACATGATGACCAGCACGATGATCGCAAGATGGGTGGCCGACTGCGCATCCATGCCGGCGACGGCCTTGCCTTTCTGGCCGATGAGGCTTTCGTATTCCGCCGCGCCCCGCAGGCCGCCGATGAGACCGTTGATCTGCCCGCTGCGCAACAGCGGATAGAGCCCCGGCGCCATGACGCCGGTGCAGCCGCCGCCGAGTTCGAACTTGTATTTGTCCTTGCCGAACACGTACCAGGCCTCCACGCCAGGATTGCCGGCGCCCAGACTCACGGCGTAGTTCACATCGCGCAGGTTGGCGATACCTTGGAGCACCGGCAATCCCTTCGTAGGTTTGCCGTTGTAGTCGGCTGGGAACGCGCCATAGAGGTCCTGCCCCATGTTGATGATGACGGCGGTCCCGCCTGGGCTCCATCCGAGGAACACATAATCCTTCCCGCTTTCCTTGCCCATCTCGCGGGCGACCTGCGTGACGACCTGGTCGGCCATGCCGGTGCCGGAGACCCAGAGCGTCATCGCGATCACGCGAAGGTTCTTCCTGAAGGCATGACGCAGCAACGAAATCGATTGGGGATGCAGCTCAGGCTTCGACGCAGGATCGAAGTCCAGCGAGAGCAGGAACACGGACCCCTCAGGCATCAACTCGATGTGGTCGTAGACCCCGCGAACCTCCGGTGAGATCTTGATCGGCAAACCAACAGGATAGAGCAGCGGGAGAAGCGTACAGAGGCCGATCACCAGGAAGATGATCCGCCTATCGATGCGCAACATTCGTTCAGCAAACGTCATGCTACCGCCCGTGAGGGGTAAGGCGTGAGGGGTAAGGCGAGCAGATTATGAATGTCTTTCATAGTTTTACCTTTCACCTTACCCCTAACGCCTAACCCCTGACGCTATTCCTTTCCCCCTCCGAGATACGACCGTTCCATGCCGAAGATGATCTTGATGGAGAGCGCGATCGTGCCGAGGCTGACGCCGATCAGGATCGCACGCCGCACCGACGCGTTCAGCACGTTCAAAATCCACTGAGACAGGTCGCCGCTGAGCGGGATCAGATATTCTCCGAGCGGAACGCGGCCCATCATGACGATCACCGCCGCAATGAGCAGCACCGCCGCCTCGCGACTCCTCGCACGGAACGACCGATAGGCTGCCGATGCGATGAAGAACGCAAGAATGGCGAACATCGTCCCCTGCAGCGGGACCATCATGAAGTTATAGATCCACCCAAAGGCCGTCATGGTGCCGTCTACGGCTTCCTTGCCGTTCGACCACAGGCCGACCGCAATGGTACCCAGCATGCTGACATAGAGAACGAAACTATAGCCCCATCCCGCTTCCTTGCGCCGGATCTTGACGGCATGGACGTGGAACAGGCTGCTGACGCCCAGCACCAGCGCGAACCCGCCGATGATCTGGAGCCACTTGGTGACGGAAGTCAGCATCTGCTCCGAGGCCGGGTGCGGCACATAGTATTGCGCCGCGAACACTATGCCGGTGATGAGCGTGATCAGGAGCGGGACCTGTCGCCTGAGAAAGATCATTTCACGTCCTTGAACAGGTCCAGAAATAATTGCGGCCACTGCGCGTCGAGCATGACCCCGATGGTGGCCAGTATGGTCCCGATGCCGAGTACGCCGAGGATGAGCGCCTTGCCGATGTCCTGTCCGCGCAGCGTGCCGACCTGAACCGGTTCTCTGGAGAGATAGGCGCTGGCGGCGTAGAGTTCCTCCCCGATCAAGGTGTAGTCGCAGGTGGTGACGAAGAACGGCAGCTGGTGATCGGAGTCTGTCCCGGCTATTTGGATCGCGCCGGTGCTCGCGCCCGTTTCCGTCAACAGCAACGCTTCGGCAAAGTACGCCCCCATAAAGAAATTCGCTGCCGGTTTTTTGCGCAGCATGATGCCGTCTACTGCCGCGGTATAGCTGAATTGATCCGACGTAATGAAGAAATTCGAATCGTCCTTGTAGAGATCAGGCTTGCCTGCTTCCAGGTAGGCCTGTTTCGTAATTTCCTGGCAGACAGCCATGGTAATCGGGTCGCGGTGCGGCACGAGCAAATCGGTCTCATAGGCTGCCGTACGTTTGGCCACGCGCCCGAGAATGACCGCCGCGGCAATGGTTGAGGGATCGCTCATGTCGTGTGCGCCGGTAAGGTAGAGGATCGGTTTGCCCAACTCGGTCGCGCGGCCGATAGCCTCATCCACGGCATCGAGGCCGGGAATGCGCCGGAGGAAGATCTCCCGTTTTCTGGCTGTACTGATGGCGTAGAACACGATGCCGCCGAACAGGAGCGCCAGCAAGAGATTATTCATCTGATTCCAGTTCATCCAGTTCGGTTGTGGCGTAACCTGAACCGGCGTGGCGATTGCACGATCATCGTTCAGCACGGCAGCCACGGTGATGCTGTAGGCGGTCCCGTCCTTGAGCTCGACTCCCCTCCCATTCCTCAGCGTGAACTGGTGCTGGTCTCCAGTCGTCGGCTTCGTCCACCAGGGCCACTTGGATTCACGGACATAGTGTTGGTTCGCGGAGAATTCAGCCACGACTTTCATCGCAGCCGGATCCGGCACCGTCGTTCCCTCGCTGAGTAAGACCTGATACCTGGCTGCAGCACTATCGTAGGGAGCAGGAGACCAAATCACGGTCAGGCTTCCGCCTCCATCGCTCGGTGTATCGAACGCACGAAGGTCTTGAGGTGGTGAGAGAGGCGTCTGTGCCAAAACGTCGGAGGCAGACAAGCCGACGACACAGGCAGCAAGAAAGAAGTAGTGCACCACCGCGCTACCCTTACCCCTTACCCCTAACGCCTTACCTCCCCTACCCCTCACGCTTTTTACGCTCCTTCAATCAATTCAATATTCGTCCGCGGGATGACGGCCTTCGACCCGTCTCCGAACCGGACTTCCATTACGCGCACGTCACTCTCGGTCGGAATCTTCTGGAGATCGGACGGCAGACTCGCGACTTCGCCGATCTTTCCAAACAACGGGTCTCGAATGATGCGAACCTGGTCGCCGATCCGGATGCCTTCCCGCTGCGGAACGGTTGCCGCGCTGTGATCGCTCGACGCGCCTGCGCCTTTGGGAATGATGATCTCCGGCCGAATGACGCCGGCTCGAATTTGCGTGGTGCCTGAAATCGAGGCAGGTTGTCCTGCATGAGCGGAGAGAAGCGTGAATGTCTTGCCGGCCATGGGGATGGTCCCGAACCCTTCGGTGAGAATCAGGGTAAAGCCGACCTGTTCCGTGCCCGTGATGGCCACGCCAAGGTCGTAGCCCAGAAGTGCGCGCAAATCCTTATCATGAATGCCGCCAATTACCAAACCCGCAACCCCCACCTCTTTCGCGCGAGCCAGCGCGTCCGAAGAGATGAAGGAGCCGCCCACCACGACCTTGCCTTTCATATCCGCGGTGAGGTGACGAGGCGAGAGCACTTCGTCCGGCGACGTCACCGCGATCACAATCTCACCCCAGGTTTCACCGCCGATGCCGAAGATGCCCTGTACCAGACTGCAATCCGTTTCAACCACGACGCCTTGCCGCGGAATCACCTCGACAATGCGCCCGTCGACATAGCCTAACAACTCCAGCACGCGCGGCGGCTCTCGCAACAGCACTTGCCCTGTGACGGGAGAGACGGATTCCACGACACCGGTGATCGGCGAGAGGATTTCCGTCTTCAGCCACTTGATGAGCGGTTTGTTCTCGGCCAGGATCTCGTCCTTCTGCACCGGGTCGCCGGCCTTCTTGATCAAATACTCATGGATCTCATCCGGCGCCACGCCCAATTGATTGGCGAGATTTAGGGGATAGACCTTTCCGGGCAATTCCGCACGAGCCACCGCCTGATTCGCACGCACAGTCTCCCCGGTTGTGACCAGCACGCTGCCAGGCAGCGATAACATCCGTCGACGACGGACCACGGTCTGCTCTGTGACGGTTAAGCCTGGAGTGTAACTGTGAGCCATAGATAAGGTTCTGAGTTTTGAGTGCTGAGTTAAACTCCTTCCGAGCGACTAAGAACTCACAACTCAAAACTCCTAATTCGCAGTCGGGTACAGCCCGACTGCGTTGTGCCATTTCTTCAGCGCCGCCACTCTGGCCGCGTGATCGGTCGGCAACTGCAACGGACGCCCGCGCCCATCGAGCAAGAGTCCCACCACACCGCCTTGCACCTCTCGCGTGACCGCGACTCCTGCCCCTTCCCCAAGATTCACCTGTTTCACCGGCTGGATCGTGATCGAGGCCTTCTGCCCGCCGGCCAATGGAACTAGCCGCAGGTCGCCGAACGAGAGTAGCCCTTTGTCCACTCGGCCATCCGGGAAGGTGATGGCATAATCCGCGCACCGTTCCCCGTCCTTCCCCTGCCCGATCGGCGCGATACAGGTCCCCAAGTAGACCATGCAATCGCGGACGAAGACATCGGTCGCCGCCTTCTCATCGATCGTCGAGAGCACGCCGAGATGCGGCATCATGAAGATACTGTCCACCGAGAGCCTCGTCACCCCGAGCGGTTCATAGGAATCCACCATCATCAGCATCGATTGCGCACGGCGCGGCGCATGGGAGAGAATCCCGCCGCTTCCGACAATTAAATCGAGCTTGAGCATATCGATCAGCGTCTTGCCGGACTGCTGCTGCTCGAACACATCCGAGATCGTGCGCTCCTGCTGCACCCCCTTGAGGGCCGTCGCAAGGGATTTATGATGGATCAAGGCGAGCCGGAGCGCCTCGCGGGCAATCGCATGTTCGATCTGCAGTTCGTCCAGCGTCTGCGGTATCGTCGTCGGCCGGACCATCTTGTTCTTGATCCGGTTGCGAAGCGTCTGTTCGTCGATCGTGAACGGCACCCAGCGCATGATATTGGCGAGCCCTGCTTCCGCCAGCACGTTGGAAATACTGTACGACATCCCAAGGTTCGCGCTGACGGTTCGATTGAAAAGTCCCTCGAAGACCGAGAACACGTCCGTGGTCGCGCCGCCGATATCTACCCCGATCAAGTTCAGATGCTCCCGCTTGGCGATCGTTTCCATAATCACGCCGACCGCCGCCGGCGTCGGCATGATCGGCGCACCGGCCATCTCGATCAGTTTCTTGTAGCCCGGCGCTTGTTGCATGACATGTTCGAGAAACAGGTCGTGAATCTTGTTCCGCGCAGGCGCGAGATTCTCCCGTTCCAACACCGGACGAATGTTATCGGTCAGCACCAGCGCGGCTTTCTCGCCCAGGATCTTCTTCACTTGCGGCTGGGCGTCTTTGTTTCCCGCGTAAATCAACGGGAGCTTGTAGGTGGCCCCGAACCGGGGGCGTGGCTCCGCTGCCGAAATGTACTCCGCCATCTCGACCACATGGTTGACCGCCCCCCCGTCCGTCCCGCCGGACATCAAGATCATGTCCGGTCGCATCGTACGAATACGCTCGATCTTTTCATGCGGCAGACGGCCATCGTTCGACGCCAACACATCGATGACAATCGCGCCCGCCCCGAGCGCAGCCCGTTGCGCGCTTTCGCCCGTCATATTCTGCACCACACCGGTCACCATCATTTGCAATCCGCCGCCCGCACTGCTGGTAGAAATATAGATATCCACACCGGTCTTCGGATCACCCTGAGCCGCACGATTGGGCGTGAGAATCTTGTCGCCGTCGAGGATTTTCCGGCCGGAGAGTTCCTCAATTTCCGCAATCGCGTTCAGTACCCCACGCGTCACATCTTCAAACGGCGCTTCCACCGTCGTCGGCGCTTCACCGCGATAGGTTTGCCGGTATTCGTCGCCGATCCTCTCGATCAGAATGGCTTTGGTCGTGGTGCTGCCACAGTCGGTGGCAACGATGACATTGAGGGGACGGGTGAGCACCGGCTTGATGGGTGCTGGGCTCGGCACACTCATCGAGCGGAGGCTCCTTGAGGAGCCTGGGGAGCAGACTTCGTGTCAATGATCGTGATGAGACGGGCGATCGTATCGCGTCGTTCAAGCAACCGAGCCACTTGCTCGACTTCCTTCGCGTCAAACGCCCATTCAACGATTGGAGTCAGGAAATACAGCGCCTGACTGCCGAGAAAGTTCATGGGACCGAGAGATTCCAGAAATACCATGGCAGGAGCAGTCATGCCACGTTTCACCACCGCATCGGCCACCCGTTCAAGTAGCGCGAGGTCTTCGATCGTGAATACCTCGACCCCGGATTTGGTCGAAAACGCATGGGAGAGTTCCGCACGGACCTTATCCCATTTGTCGGCCATTGACGCTTTGGAGAAAGAAGTCATAACTGTCTGGAAAGGCAGTCAAAATCGACTATCGAGCGGCATTATATGGAGGGGTCAGAGGAGAGTCAATGAAGAGCGGGAATAGCCGGGCCATCCTTCTTGCTCGCAGAACGCGCACGATGAGAGGGTGGAATGACACCCGTGCCGATCCCTTGCTCCCGGAGCACGCACGGTCAGAATGTGCTCGCTCGACGGCCGCAGTGGGACCAACACAGGTGCTATTCCTGTGAGAGTGAAGCAAGCGAGCTTGGAAGGATCATCTAAAGGATGAGGGCCGTTCGGTGCACGCAGTGAAGGATAGCCTGGCCACTCCCTAGCCCGCATGATTCATAAAGGTTCGTCGCGAAATCCCCGAGAGTGCGTTCCTTGTGAAGCGTATCTCGTGTTTTCAACGAATGTTCAATGCGTAATTCTCGATGTTTGATTGAACATTTAACATTAAACATTGAGCATTACGGTTACTGTCGCTTCACGCGCAAGAGCAACGAATCCGCGAGTGCAGCAGAAACGCTCATGAATAATGCGGGCTAGTACCCCCGCCCGGTGCTGCCACCGCGTCCCATTCGATTCAGTGGAAGCGCTTCGTATCGTGCCTTTAAGTCTTGATGCTCGTTGAGATAGCCCTTGACTGCCGCCTCATCGGCGAAGACCTCCGGACTGCGCTTTCGATACTCCTCGACCGTCAGATCATACTTCGTCAAGAGCTTGCCGAGTTTCGTGTTGATGTCCGCGCCCATTTCCTTCATCTGCTCAGGCGACGGCCGCTGCCCTTCCTCGTACCGCTCTCCACCTTGAAAGTAGTTCATCATCATCTCACCGATATCAACGCGGGCCTTCACGAACTTTTCCACCTCAGCCGGTTCTGCCGCAAGGCCGGCACCCGTGAACAGCACGACCCCTAAACAGATTCCGATGATGTTACGCGCCAGATTCATGGACATGGACTCCTTCTAAAAGTATGGATAAGAAATTCGTTCTGCGGAACGGTATCCATCATATCATCCCGGGCAGACAAAAATGGATGGGGGAAGGGGATGGAGCCTGTTGATCTCCTGTGCTCGCGCAACGCGCGGCCTCAGAAGGCCCTCGTTGGACGCGCGCAGTTGGAGATCAATCAGCCCCCATCCCCGAAGAGGTAACGAGCGAGCTTGGAACGATGATGGTCGCTCGATGCGCGCAGTGGGAGACCCTCTAGCCCGCCCTCAAGGAAGAAGATGGAAGAGCAGTGGTCGCATGGGTCAAGGGCGCGTCTTGGCGCGCCCAGGGTGGGCGGGTGAGAAAATGCGCGCAGTAAAGGGCCGCCTTGGCTGCTCCTTTAAAGAGATGTCTAGAGAATTGGAGAGCCTCGTTCGGCGGCGCACATCACAACGTACAACCTGGAGGTGCTCGAATATTAGGTTTTCTTGGGACCGTTTCTGCTAGGATAGAGAGTGTTTGATTGACCTGCGACATCGATGGAAAGGAAGCTTATCTTGAATACAACGAAACTCATTGCCGCAATTATCGTGATTTCTCTGATCGGGGTCCCGACCGTATCCTTTGCGAGGGCGAGAGGCGGAGGATATGGTGGTGGATATTCCAGCGGTTCAAGGAGCAGTGGCTATTCAGGGAGCATGGGCAGCCGTGGATCACGCACCTATGACCAGAACGGCGCGAAGCCGATTGAACAGTCGGCCACACCAAAGCCGTCCGCGACCGCACCACAATCAGCGCCCGGCAGCGCAGCTCCAAATGCCCAGCCCGCGCCTGCCATGCAACCCTCGTTTATGCAACGCAATCCCCTGTTGGCTGGTCTCGCAGCCGGCATCGCCGGATCATATATCGGTCATATGCTGTTCGGGGCGACGGACAGCATCGCTCGTACCAACGATGCCGGTGAGCATGTCGGCGAAACCGACCAGACCGGCGGGGCTTCCAGCTCCACCGGGATACTCCTCCTCCTCATGCTCCTGGGAGCCGGAGCGTTCTACTACTTTCTGAGGGTACGGCGGTCACCCACTCTTGATTTTTCCGGGCTCACGCGGAGCAGCGCATTCAGCGGCACCCTTCCGGCAGAGCCTTCCACCACGACCCTACGCACAGCGACGGTTGACACTGAGGTCACCTCTGCTGACAAGATGGCCTTTCAGCAACTGCTGATCGATATTCAAACGGCCTGGAGCAAACAAGACCTTGCCGGATTGCGGCGATTCGTCACACCGGAAATGCTGGCGTATTTCAGCACCGCCTTGGCTGAACAAACCAGTTTAGACATCGCGAATCATGTGGAAGATGTGGTGCTCCTACGAGCAGAGGTCCGGGAAACCTGGACCGAAGACGCGACGCACTATGCGACGATAGGGCTTCGCTGGAGTGCCCGTGACTACACCGTGTCCTTGACGAAGCAGCGAGGAGAACCAGGCTATCTTGTTGAGGGCAGCGAAGAGACGCCGACCGAGTCGAGCGAAGTGTGGACATTCATGCGATACCAGAAGGGGAAATGGTTGCTCTCCGCGATTCAGCAAGTCGATTAGCCATCTGCCCAGCGGCTCATGTTTGCCCACCGGTATGCCCTGTGCAGGATAGTTGCGCGATGCGGTGCTCGCCGACATCGTGCCCCTGCTTGATCAGGGCGTCCCAGATGCTGGGACTGCCGTAGGTCTCGCGAGACTCTCGGTGGATCACCCGGATGGCCGAGAGCAAGGTGCGGGTGGACACCGCCCGGTGGCTCTCAGGCCGTGAGCGCCAGGCGTAATAGCCCGCAGGCGAGACATTGAGTGCGCGGCACATGAGCCGGATGGGAATGCGACGGTCGTGCGCCTGGATCGCCCGGTATCTCATTTGGATTCCCTCGCGAAGAACGCCGCCGCACGCCTTAAAGAATCCCGCTCCTTCCTGAGCGTCTCGTTTTCCCATTTGAGCCGTATCAGTTCATCCTGCCCAGCGCGCACCGCCTGGCGAGTGCTGCCCAGGGATTCCACGTGTCGCTGCTTGTTCATCCAGCGGTACGCACATTGTCAGAAATCCCGAGTTCCCGAGCCACCTGGGCCACCGGCCGGCCCGATTCCCGCGAGCCGTACCGCCTCGGACTTGAATTCGTCGGTAAACTGACGTCGCTTTGTTTCTGGCATGATGACCTCCGATTTCATGATTCTCCCACGTATGGAGGTGTCTATGAAATCAGGGGAGGGTCAACTTGTCACCTTCGACGCAGGAGCGGGGGCAGGGTTCTTCAGCAACCACAAGTTCGGCGTACAAGACTTTGGGGGGCCGGTTAAAATCGTCGCGACCATGGGGGTTCGCGTCAATAAAGTTTCTCACGCGTATACCGGCTTTCGTGTCCAACACTTCTCCGATGCCGGGCTGTACGGATCGTCCAGCCTCGGCGTAGACCTGTATATCCTAGAACTCGGATACCGGTTTTTACTAAGACATCACCGGACTGGCGATCCCTTCGCACTTAAACAACCAGGCGCGACCCAGCCACCCTAGCAGGCTGCAAAGAAACCCTTTCGGCACAGCAGAACATCGATGGCCTGCACGTGTGCCATAACAGAAGAACACTCCCGCAGGATGCTCAAAAAGGCATCCAACTAGGCCGCCGGTGAGTTAAAACCGGAAGTGTACCCTCTGGGGTACGTTGAGGATTTTGACGAACCGAGAACGACGTCGGAGGGTTTTTTCAGCATCCTGCTAGAGCTTCCACCCTGACAACACGCACCGCTGCGCAATCAGCGGCGTGAAGCTCCCCACATCTTCCGAGACCCTAGTCATCACTTCATTCGCCAGCCCCTGATCCTCAAAACATTCGTAGGCATCATCGAGAAAACCGCTCCGCAGCAGCGGATGGTGGAGAAACACCGGACCGGCACCAGTCGCCACGTCCAACGGATACTCGGTCACGGCAATGCGTACGAGATGAAGCCGATCCAGCCATCCACGAACGTCTTCTGCTGACGGCCGTTCGGCACGATAGACTTCCAGCCGACGGCGCTCCGCCAGGAGACCACGGATCGCCATTTCCTGATCGATCCGACGCCAGAGTGAATCGAACGTACCGAGCGAAGGAAAGGTCAGTACCAGTTGGCCGCCTGACTTGAGATGATCCAGCAATCCCTGGACGGCTTCGAAACGGTTGGGACGGAAAAACATGACGGAGAGGTTGCCGGTGATGCGGTCGAAACAGGGCAGGCGCGGCGGCAGAGCGCGCATATCCAAGCATTCAAACCGCAGCCACGGGAGTTGCGCTCCTTGGATCACTTGCGCGCGCTCGACCTGACGTCCGCTGAGATCAATGGCCAGGACCTGCCCGGTGGGCCCCACCTGCTCTGCCAGGTAGAAGGCTGGAATTCCGTGGCCGGAGGCAATATCGAGAATGGAGGCGCCAGGGCAAAGATCCAGATGCTGCAGCAACGATTCGGCGAAGGGGGTGGACCAATAGTCGTGGGTCGGAAGAGGCCAGCGAAGCCTCACATCGGTCGTGCGTTCGGTCATGCGGCCGCTCCTCAGTCATGTTGTCGGCACAGCATACCCCGCCACCCTGCAAAGAGCACCCGCAGGGTGCTGAAAAGCTGTTGTGAACCCGTGAAATACAGGGCTGGAGGAGGTTCACCGACGGCTCCGGCAGAACCCGCATGCTGTTCAAAAATGCGGCTTTCCCACCCGCCCGCCCTGAGTCTGCCAATACAGCCTCTTCACCCAGGGACGCGCCTTGTCCCAAGCAAGGCCGCAGCAAGTGAGGGGGCAATACGCGTACTCCGTCCCGTACTTGGAGCCCCTGAGCGACGCGAGAACGCCGCTGGTGGACTTTTCAGCATCCTGCCAGCCGTCCCGGAAGTGGTCGAGAAGGACCGCGGAGTGTGGCCAACGATTTCGGCAGGAACTCTCCACATGATTCTTCTGTGGGCCGCAGTGGGGATGAAGTCACCGCAGATTTGGCAGGTCAGGAACGCACACACCTCGCGCAGGCTGCTTACTGCGAGGGCTTGGGCTGACGTTTCGGATGCAAGCCCTTATCGCTCTTGCTCGCAGGCCTGCTGGACTTGCCCGCAGAGAGAATGTCCTCAATCTGGGATTGCTGCAAGTGAGATCGCCGGCGGCTAGTATCCGTGACGGTGCTTCGGCCGGCTTGACTGCGGCATGGACCATCTTATCTTTTGCATCGTCCGACATGTTGGCTGTCCTCTTTCTCGGTGAGTGTGTTCCACCGGCAGCGGCGCATTATCGAGCGCGATTGATGGAATACGATCCGCCCGTCGCCTGCACCCTGATGGCGCGTTGCAAATCATCCACATGCTGCTGCATCTCCGCCAGCGTACGATCAATCTTCTTGCTGGAGCAGTGCCGCAACGAATGGATGCTCGCTCCCGTCCAGAGTCGAACGGTTTTTCTTGACGAGGCATTCAGCGTCAGCACATAGACTTGCGTGGCATTCTTCATACTATCCCCCCTGATGCTGATTACCTATGGCGTGGACGGCTCCTCGACGAATGCACCTCGGACTCGTCCACATCCTCTTATATTGCGCGAAAGCAAGCAAGCCCCTCACTCAAGACCATGATCGTGCTGTTCAATCTGTGCTTTCGGCCACTACGCCACGGCGGTCACAGCTGCCGTGCTCTGGGAAGGGTGGGCCGCTGCAGCTGGCGCCGTCTGCATGGACGACTTCAGCTCATCAATAGCCTTCTCAACATCTGCTTCCGTCGATCCAAATCGATCTCCCATCACCTTCACGGCCTGCGTGATCGCCTTCTTCATCTTCGTGATTTGTTCTTCGGGTGTCATCGCGTCTCTCCTTCATAGGTTGGGGGCCTGTATCGAGAAGTTCGCTGCATGTCCGCGGACCCGTGTGTTCTCAAAGAACCGAGCAGTTTCGGTCCCGGTGGTCAGGCCCAATGATCGCAGCACTTCAGAAACATTCTTGCATAGGAGCGGCGACGACTGAGAATCAAACGCGCAGGAAAGAAGCACGAGGCGCGAGGGATGGGACAGTCAGCGAGGCTCAGTACAGCACATCCCTATGCTAGACGCCATGGAGGGCCTGGTCAAGCGGTATTAATAGGATGCAGTGTTCCAATTCGTATCGCACAGCGCCCAACAGATCCGGCATACTAAAGGGCTTCTGGAAGGTCTGCCGTGCCCCGAGGAGTTTCGCGACATCCAAGACATTCTTTTCTCCTCCTGCACCTGAGATCGCGATCACCTTGGCGTGGAGGAATTCACGCGTGAGTTCCAGGAGCATGTCCAGCTCATTCAGCTCGGGCATGACAATGTCTGTGATGACCAAATCCGCCGGTCAGTGGCGGTACAACTCAAGCCCCTCACGACCGTTGGCAGCTTCCGTGACCTCATACCCCGCCGCTTCAAGAGCGGAGCGGAGGAGTACGCGGATGTTTGCCTCTTCATCGATGATCAGAATCGTCGCCATGAAAAACACGCCTGATATTCTCTATGAGAACGGAATTCCTGAGCCCGGTGCGGGTGCTCCCCAGTACGCAGGGCGAGAGGATCAAGCGCTCCCGGCGATGGTAATGGAGAACTCCTGAGCGCGGAGCAGAACATCACGCTAGCCGACTCCCCGCCTAAAAGCTTATCCGACATTGACTTTTCTACTGTGGCGAACGGCAATGTCGGACAGGCTACTAGGGAACAGTGCAACCGGGTGAGGGATGCGCATGCCCAGCAACGAAGACCGACGTCGTCCCTTCAGGGTTCCTCCTCTTCGATGTCGTCGATCGACTGTTTGAGCGCCGCGACAAAGGCCTCCGGCTGAGCCAGGGCGTTCTCCGTCAGTTGGAATTCAGAGACCAGCACACCGGCTTTGTCCACAATGATCAATCGATATCCCTGTTTCACAGACACGCCCCTGTTTGAAATGATCCAATATGCCACGAAGCTAACACAATGAAAAGCTGACTTCGACAATGGTCAATCGAGGATGGATAGATGATGAGTCAGCAGGAGCGGTTGAAAAAGCTCACGCTTCACAAACGGCGGGAGACGGGCCACGCCTCTCCGGTTTTCTGGAGCGGCGGAGCGGAAGCACCCGAGGAGCCAGACCATCCACCTGTCGAGACTCTGAAAAGTTGAACAACCGCGTACTCAGTCTACTACCCTGCCCCGAGATCAGGTGGGACGGCGGCCTGTTGATCTCCCGTGCTCGCGCAACGCGCACGCGCAGTAAAGGGCGACCTTGGCCACTCCTCTAAGGAGAGATGGAGAGAATTGGAAGGCGCTCGTCAGACGGGGCTTTATTCATCTTGAGAGTTACTTCTTCAGATTAACGTGCAGCGTCCTCATCTCAGCTCCGCCAACGAAATTATGCGCCTTCCCCACCAGAGACAGTTTCCCTCCGCCAAACGTCCAATTTTCCTTACATCCCATCTTGCCGAATTCCACGGCATAGACAAGTGCGGCACTGACGGGCACTTTGTTCTCCTGGTCGGGAGTAGGCTTAGTTTCCTGCGTTTCGAGGGGAAACTTCTTGTTCTCGACCTGGCCGCCTTGTTCGCAAGCATACTGGACATTGCCGCTCAGGGTAACATTTTTCACGCCGCTGTTGAGATCTTCAACGGCCAGCGTCACCACGTATTGCTCGCCGGACGGCACGTCAATAGACTGACCGTCTTTCGTGATCTCTCCTCTCTCCTTCGTCAGCATGTTGTACGTCTGCCAGGCCATGGTTGGGGGAGACGCATCAGAACCTGGAATCGGCACTCTGGGTATCGGCTGAGGACAGCCGACCAAGGAAAGACCCAAGACAACAGTGGATACAGGAAGTCCAAGCCGAACCAGATACGAATGACATGCCTTACCGTTCATCGTCACACTCTCCTCAGCAGAGTCCACTGTGTTCGCAGCATTACCAAATGCCGGACACACCTTCGCAAAAGCGCCAATCGCTTCGCCGCAAAGTAGTCCGTCTGCGGGGAGGTGTCAATGGCGGGGGATTTGGACCGACACCCAAGAAGGTCCGTTGCTCCCGGAACGTGCGCTCTGGGAGCAAAGAACCAACATAGCGGTCAGTCCTTCCGCTGCCTCCTTTCCCTTTCCCCCTCAAAGTAAAATAGGGAGTGGTGAGGTCGTCGTTCACTGCGCGTGTCGAACGAGCACTGTTTCATCGTGCGCGTTCCACGAGCAAGAAGGACGCCTCACTACTCCCTATCTCCCTATCCCTGCTTCTTTTCCCCTATTTTACTCTCCGTCCCCTTCCAGAGCCGGACGATATTGTCTTTGTGCTTGATCCAGATAAGTCCGCTGACAACCAGGGCAAAGACGAGGAATTCCTGCCTCTGTTCGTTCACGATCGCCACGACCGGAAAGCACCCGAAGGCCGCCAGCGCGCCACCTGATGAATAGCGCCAGATCGCTACGGCCCCAAGCCAGATTAACAACAAGAGGAGTCCGATAGAGGGAGCCAGACCCAGCACCGCTCCCACGGCCGTCGCCACGCCCTTCCCACCTTTGAAACCAAGAAACGGCGAGAAGAGGTGCCCGAGGATCGGCGAGAGCGCAACGACCATGATGAAGGATTCAACGGTGAGCCACTGCATTGCAGCCCAGCTCAGCACCCACCCCTTGCCCATGTCGCCAAGAAGCGTGAGGACGCCCGCTTTCGTGCCGGACACGCGCAGCACGTTGGTGAACCCGACGTTCTTGCTCCCGACCGTACGAGGATCGGGTAGTCCCATCGCCTTCGATACCACGATGCCGAATGGAATGGCCCCCAGCAGATAGCCGACGACCACGAGCACTGCGACCAGCCCTTGATGATCCATGGAGAATTGCCTGAGGAGTCAGATCCAATGCGCTACCGGATGGTTCAGACTAGCAGGATTATGAAAAGTCCGGCATCGGCCATGGACGGTGATGCGTGAAGTGCGAGACAGGCGGGATGAGCGAGACGGGCCAAGCAAGATAGAAACTCAGTTTTTCCACGTCGTGCCTCTCTCGCGTGTTTTGCGCTTCACGCGCGGCTTTCCGCATCCTGTCAGAGTCCCTTCGCCACGACTTGCTTCCAGAAGCTCCACACATAGTGACCACCCGAAACATAGCCGAGCCCCAGCGATAGATAGAGCGTGACGATACCGGCGAGATGCAGATTGCCGAGATCAGACAAGAACGTGTCCTCGAGGATCAACAGCATGATCGCCACGACCTGCAGCGCCATCTTGTACTTGCCCGTCGTCTCAGCCGCGATCACCATGCCTTCGCCTGCGGCAATGGCGCGAACGCCCGTGACCGCGACCTCGCGCGCGATGATCAAGATCGCAACCAGTGCACTCACGCGATCGATGTTGACCAGAAGAATCAAGGCAGAGAGTACCAACAACTTATCGGCGATCGGATCGAGCAGTTTCCCGAGTGTAGTCACTTGGCCGTTACGGCGAGCCAGATAGCCATCCAACAAATCGGTGACCGCTGCGACGACGAAGACGAGGGCTGCGCTGAGAGATCGGTCCGGGGTCGGCGTGGCAAACAGCACCACGAAGACAGGGATCAAGAGGATACGTGTGAGCGTAATGAAATTCGGCAGATTGAGCGATTCCTGCCCGACCGATCTCCATGCTGACAGTACGCGATTCATCGTTGACCTATCTGGCCCATCTGGTTGATCTGGTTTGTTTTGTTTATCTGGTTGATTTGGTTCATCTGGTTAGTTTCGTCCAACCATAAACCAGACAAACTAGAAAGACCAGACAAACCAAACAACGGTCTTCTTACGCTGGCAACCTTTTTCAGCATCCTGCTAGACAATTCCATGTTTGAGCAAATCATGCAGATGTACGACCCCCACAATTCGCTTGGCGTTGTCCGCGACGACGAGCGTGGTAATGGAATAGCGCTCCATCATTTCGACCGCCTTGGCTGCCAGCTCATCCGGTCCGATCAACTTGGGGCGGCGCGAAGCCAAGGACCCGGCGGTGATCTTGGAGAAATCCCCACCCTGTTGGAGAAACCGCCGCAGGTCGCCGTCTGTAATCACTCCCAAAAGTGCACCGGTTCGATCGACTACCGTGGTCATACCGAGTTTTTTTGCCGACATTTCGAGAATGGCCACCGAGGCTAACACCGTTTCCCGTACCTGTGGGACCTCCTGCCCCCTGTGCATAAGGTCCCGCACTTTCACCAGCAAACGACGTCCGAGCGTCCCACCTGGATGAAATTGCGCAAAATCCTGTTCCTTGAACCCGCGCTTCTCGAGCAACGCGACGGCCAAGGCGTCGCCCATTGCGAGCGTCGCGGTCGTGCTCGCCGTCGGCGCAAGTCCCATGGGGCAGGCCTCTTCTGCGACGGACACATCCAACGCCACGGCGCTATTCTTGGCCAGCGTTGAATTCATTCGGCCGACAATCGCCACAACAGGAATGCCCATGCGCTCCATGAAGGGCAAGAGCTGCAAAATTTCCTGCGTCTCTCCGCTATTCGAAATCGCAATGAGGACATCGCGGCGCGCCAACATGCCAAGATCGCCGTGGAGCCCCTCGGCTGGATGGAGAAAAAACGACGGCGTCCCGGTACTCGCCATCGTGGCGGCGATCTTTTGCCCGATCAACCCGGACTTGCCCATGCCCGAGACGACGACTTTGCCCTTGCATAGATAGAGTAGGTCCACGGCCTCCGAGAACCCACCATCGAGACGTTGAACGAGGGCCTGGACGGCACGCGCTTCGATATCCAGCACACGCCGGCCTACGTCGAGGCTGGTTCCACCCTTCGGTGTCGCCGCCGGCGCGCCCTGCTGCCTAGTTACTTTCGAGGTTGTGACGCGTCGCATATCCGCATAACCCGTTCTAGCAAAGATTTGAGATGATGAAGAGGCACCATGTTCGGCCCGTCGGACAAGGCCTCGTCTGGATTGGGATGGACCTCCATGAAGAAGCCATCGACTCCGGCGCCGGCTGCAGCGCAGGCCAAGGGCTCGACAAATTCACGCTGGCCGCTGGATTTGGTTCCTCCGCCGCCCGGCAACTGCACACTATGGGTGGCGTCGAAGACCACCGGGTAGCCGAAGCTTCGAAGGACAGGGAAGGACCGCATATCGACGACGAGATTATTGTAGCCGAACGACGATCCTCGTTCGGTCAGGATGATCCGCCTGTTTCCGGCTTCCTCGACTTTTTTCACCGCGTTGCCCATTTCTTGCGGGGAGAGGAATTGGCCCTTCTTCACATTCACAACTTTGCCGGTCTTCGCTGCGGCAATGATCAAGTCGGTCTGACGGCATAGGAACGCGGGAATCTGGAGCACGTCCACGATCTTCCCTGCCTCGGTCGCCTGTTCTTCCGTATGGACGTCCGTTAAGACAGGAAGGTCCAGCTGATCCTTGACCTTCTTCAGCACCGCCAGACCTTTTTCGAGACCCGGTCCTCGATACGACGTGATCGAGGTCCGGTTCGCTTTGTCGAAGGAGGATTTGAAGATATAGGGCATGCCCAGAGACTTGGCAATCTCAGCGATGCGCGCCGCCGTCTCCAGCACGAGCTGTTCGCTCTCGATGACACAAGGTCCGGCAATCAAAAACTTCCGGTTCCCCGCACCGACTTTAAAGTTTCCTATTTCGACTTCGTGTGCCATAGCTTTTTTTTCATCTCGTGAGATGCTCAAACCAGTCTGTCTTTCTCACCCGCCCAACCCCGGGGGCGCCGAGACGCCCCCCTTTCCCAGGAAGGCCGCAGGCGAGTCGAAACCGGAGGCGTACCCTTCGTGGGTACGTTGAGGATTTCGACGACCCGAGAACGAAGCTGAAAGCTGGTTTCAGCATCTCACCTCAGTGGCCGCATTTACGGCGCAACGCCGCTCCCACAAAGCCGCTAAACAACGGATGTGGACGGTGGGGCCGTGAATTATATTCCGGATGGAACTGCGTCGCCAGAAACCAGGGATGGTCGCGTAACTCGACGATCTCGGCAAGCCGGCCATCCGGCGAAAGCCCGCTCAGCACGAATCCCTTGGCGAGTAATTGCTCGCAGTACGCGTTGTTGAATTCGTACCGATGCCGATGGCGCTCACGCACTTCGCTCACCCCATACATTTTTTGGGCCAGGGTCCCCTCCCCGAGCATACAGACATAGGACCCAAGCCGCATCGTCCCGCCCTTGTCGCTGACGGACTGCTGATCCGACATCAAATGAATGACGGGATAGGGTGAGGCCTCGTCAAATTCGGCGCTGTTTGCGCCGGCCAGCCCGGCGACGTTCCGCGCAAACTCGATCGTCGCGCACTGCATGCCCAGACACAAGCCGAGAAACGGAATCTGGTGTTCCCGTGCGTATCGAATCGCAGCGATTTTCCCTTCGATCCCGCGTGCGCCGAACCCGCCTGGAACCAAAATGCCATCGACCTCGCGCAGGATACGCTCGGTCCCTTGCCGTTCAATCTCCTCCGATTCGATCCACTGGATGTTTACCCGCGTTTCGTGGTCGATGCCGCCATGGACGAGCGATTCCGCTAGACTCTTGTAACATTCCCTCAAACCCGCGTACTTGCCGACCAGGGCGATTGAGATTTCATGCTTGGGATACTTGATCTTCTGGACCATCGCATCCCATTCGCGCAGGTTCGGCGGACCAGTCTCGAGTTGGAGCAGGCGCACGATCAGCTCGTCCAGCCCTTCCTTCCGGAACACGATCGGT
>Ga0247727_10005349_pt1 | contig 26170 bp, 55 predicted proteins | sample WisWelCaveWW1625_FD_202498 | JGI IMG/M metagenome (GOLD analysis project Ga0247727, IMG submission 202498) | Biofilm microbial communities from Wishing Well Cave, Virginia, United States - WW16-25 | ecosystem: Environmental > Aquatic > Deep subsurface > Groundwater > Cave microbial mat | place...
AACAAGTGCAAAAGTATTTAGTACTTTAAGGAATGATAACATAGATGCAGAATCTGCTTTCAAAAAATTAAATCTTGCAGTAAATAATTCTGGAGATGTATTTGAAAGAATAAGTGGAAGAATGGTGACTGCAGATGATGCAATTAAAAGAGTCAGACAATCTGTCAGAAAGATAAATCTAGACTTCCTTTCCTTTGTATTCACAGGTATGGCACTTCAGAGAATAACTGGAGGCATCTTTAAGAGTTTGTTTAACAATATTAAGCAAGTAAGAGGAGAAAACTCAGGACTTGTAGCAGGAGTATCTAGACTTGGAGCAGCATTTGAGTTCCTTAAATTTGTGATTATAAGTGCATTAGATTCAAAATTCTTCATTGCAATATTAGATTTCTTAGTTGAAATGGTAAATAAAGTAGCCGAGTTCTTAGGTGAAAATCCTTTCTTGAGTAAATTATTCTTAGGTCTTGTTGCACTATTTGGTGCTGCAGGAATTCTATTTACAGCATTAGGATTAATAGACCAATTGCTTATTGCAATGGCTGCATTATTTGGAATGGATGTTGCAGCATTTCCTTTACTTGCTTCTCTTTCTACTATAGAAGGAAAATTGATGGCATTAAAAGATTTAGCTAGAATAGGAATAGGTATTTTTTTACTTAAAGAAGCATTAGATGCTTTATTTGGAAATGACTTTTTAGAAGCAATTGCAAAAGGATTAATGGCTGCAGGATTCTTCTTAAAGAAAGGCAATTTGTTTTTCTTAGGAGTAGGATTACAATTCCTAGATACTTTATTAGAAACAGGAGATGTAATAAAAGCATTAGAATCTATAGGATTAACATTAGCAGGTTGGGGAGCAGTAAGCGGACAACCTTGGTTAATTGCAATAGGATTAACATTCCATTTCTTAACTCCAATAGGAGATTGGTTAGAAACTAATCTTTTTCAACCATTAAGAGATAAACTTGCTAGTCTTGGTGGAGTTCTTGGTGGCGGATTGGGTGGAATAGCATCTAATGAACAAATAGCTACAGGTGCTGCTGTAGGAATTGGAGAAACATTATCACATCCATTAGATGCTTTGAAAAGTGCATGGGAAGGTCTTAAAGGAATAATTTCTGGAACTAGTGATGAATTACCTGCATTAAATGAAAATTTTAGTAAGACTACAAATGAAATTAGAGCTGCAGATACTGCTCTTGTTGGAAAAAGTTTAGTTCCTAGTTTACAAATGACTATTGATAAATTTGTATTACTTAATCCTTTAATGATTGCAATCAATCCTATTATACAAATGATGACAGCAAATATTCAAGCATTAACATTTATGTTGGATTCAGAAACGGCTGCATTAAATAGAGCTGCAGCTGCACAGGAAAGATATAACGCTGCCAAATCTGGTGGCGGTTCAACGAAGAAAAAAGGTAGATAAAATGGGAGTAGAAGAAGTTTCAGATTTTATAGATGCATTAGAAGCAGAAGTTCAAATGTTAAACAAGGAAGCAGATGCATTAAGTAGAGTTGCTTCAGCTAGACGTTCAGATGAAGATGCTGAATCAGTAGAAAGAAGAAGAAGATTGGGTGCTCCACAGAGGTAAATGAATGGCAAACATCGCATTAAAAGATACAGGATTTGTAAAAGTAAATAAGACAGGTAGTGTATCAACTAAAGCTAATTCAGGTAGTGAATTTGAATTGAAAGGAGTTTCAGTTACATATCAACTAGGAAGTAATTTCGCAGTTAATCCTATTCCTGGACAGGTATCTGCAATCACAGAAGTTAATACAGGGTCTACAGATAATGCAGCAATAACTATAGAAGGGATATTTAATCAGAGAACAAGTTCAGACATGGATAAAGTTAGAATATTAAGAGAGATGGTACAAACAGAAGGAGTTAAGTTGTTTTATTATACTGATACTACTGACGGATATCGCGATTTAACAGATGCTCTAGGAACAACTAATCAAACAGATGTACACGTTGGAGCAGAAATATCTCCATCTCCATTTCCCCATTTACATGTAAGAGTAACCGGATTCCAAATAACTCATGAAGCAACAAGCGGATTTATTAGATATAGAATAAGTATGACTGAGACAGGTTAATGGTAGCATTAAGAAAGAAATTTGTATGGTATGGAAATGAAGGAACTGACCCTGGAATGGAATTAGGTGATGTTTTCTCCGCCAACGTTAGACAAGGAACAGAAGCAAGGTCTAATGTAGCAGATTTAAGATTAGCAAATCCGAATGCTACACATGTAAATCCTACTGGAGATTTCAAATTTCAAGAGAATGATATAATTAAAATCTATTTAAAAAATGCTACAGATTCTTCGGATATTAATACTGCAGTTGATACTGATTTATTAATGGTAGCCAATGTATTGGAATGGCAAGGTATTGAGAACGAGAAGAGTGCACAATGGGTACTAAAATGTGCAGATAAAACTTATTTAATGTTAAATAAAGTATGGGCTAAGGCTTATTTAGCTACTGAAACAATTAATACCGCACCAAAAATTATTCAAAATATAGTTAGACATTCTTCAGAAGACCCACTCGGAGTATATAGTTCTGGAGGAATTACCTATGGAATAGATGCAAGATTAGTCTCTGAGGGTGGATTTATTCAAGATACAAGACCTGGTGGAAGTGGGTTTCCTGCAATAAATATTGCTAAAACATTTAAACCAATTTATGAATGGATAGTTGATTTATCTAAAGTAGAATCTGTTAATTCAGAAGCAGAATTAGACGGAACTGGTGGTGGACTAAAAATAAAAAGAAGCATGATATTCTTTGTTGATGAGAATAATAAACTGCACTGGGAAACTGTAAATACAAATGTTGAAGAAAAAGTAGAGATGGGAAAGAAAGAAGGAGATTCATATTCTGGCGGTGGCACTGTTACTGCTACAGGTATAGAAGCCAATATTACAAGAGCAACATTTGATGTAGTTAATATGGTTATATTCAATGCGGGTAAAGATATAAATGGATTAGGGATATTAGATTATTCATTTGATGACCACAGCGTAGTTCAAACTCTTAAGATGACTTATAGACCATTTCTCTCTACTGCATTGACATTGATAAAAAGAGATTATGCACAACTAGGACCATTAGATAGAAAAGTAGCTAATAGCAATCCAAATAATCCTTCATTTCCAAAAGATACAGAATATCCGTATACTCCAATATGGTCATCTACAGCAGTAAACGATGATTCAGAATATAATACAAGTCTGAGAACTGCAGCCAGAGCAGATGGTAAAAGGAGAGCAGCAGCAGTGTTAGCTAAATTAGGAAATCCGAGATTTAAAGGCACAATAACTGTTACTGGAAAGAAAATAATTCCTGGGGATTTATTAGAATTCACAAGTTCAAAACTAGGAATCACAGCACAGAAATTAAGAATCATAGATGTAATGCATAATGTAGATAGTTCACAATGGACAACATCTCTCACTGTCCAAGAAGATGAAGATGAGAGGGAGTTATAAATGGTAGTTCTCAATACAGCAGTAAACAGAATAAGAGATTTACTTAATGCAGACATATACAAAGGTCAGTTAGGAACAACTGGAACAACTCCAGATAAAACACAAACTGCATTGTTCACACCAATTGCAATCACTCAAAGGACATTTGAGAAGACGACTGCAGACAAATCTATTTCGTTATTGTATACTCTTCCAAGTACAGACGGCAATGGAAATACTTTCAGAGAGTTTGCAGTACAATTAAATTCTGCACTAGTTACTTTTAACAGAGTAACTTTCACAGATTTAGAAAAATTTAATACAGATGAAATAGTTGTAAGCACTTTAGTATTGCTGGATAATCCATAAATGGTACAAGAACTATCTGACCTATCTTTAGGTCATCAACAAACAAGAGATGAACTTAATCCTGAAGTAGATGTTACACCTGTCTTAAAGAAGTTTCAAGAAGATGTTGAAGTAATAGGACAACCAACGATGTTTAAGAAACAAAACATAGGTGACCAATTTATTGTGAGTCATCCAATTAACGGTGTCCTCGGTGTAGCTAACGGCATAGGCGGAACTCAAATAGTTTTAGGCAATAGCAAGATAGGACCGTTAAGTTTGTTTGCTGTAGTTAATTCAGTAAATACTTATATAGAGATGTTTAAGACAATAACTTTTAAACATGTATCTACTACTGCTAATTGGAATACAACTACAACTCAAATAGAATTTACGGCTGGCCAATTTGCAGTATCTGAGAAGATAGCATTTAATGCTGAAACATATATTACTGCAACATTGAAAGCATTAGGAACTGGTCTAACAAATCTTATGTTTGAATTATCTTCAGATGGCGGAACTACTTATGAAACTGTTACAAATAATGTAGCACACGTATTTGTTAATGCTGATACAACCGGATTAAGATTCAGAATAACTGCTTCAGGAGTTGCTACAATAACTAGATTAGATATAACCTATTCAACAACATAAAACTTATAAAGGTAAAAAACAATAACAAAGGTGATTAGAAATGTCATTAACATTCGATATGGAAGATTGGGCAGACGGAGACGTAGTATATGCTTCTGTTTTAAATAGTAACCTCGGTTTAAATATGGCTTTTAATATTACTGCTGCTTTAAATGATATTAGAACAGCAGGATTTGATGTTGATGGTAATTCTCAAGTAGACCCTCAACCTAATTTTATATATGATATTTTTTCTTCAACAACAAATATAAACACTACATTAACTACCGCATTTCTTACGGGAAGGGGCTATGCTGCTTTAAATTTATATGATGATTTTGAAGATGGTACTGTCGACGGTGCAAGATGGACAACAACCGGTTCGGTTACAGAATCAAGTGGTAAAATGAATCTGAATGATGGAGATACTGCTACTAGTGTTACAAACTTTTATTCAACAGGATATGTGGCTTTTTTTGCAAAATTAACTGTTTCTGGAGTTGGTGGAGCTGCAGAAATTTTAGTTACAGACGGTACATCTTCATTACCTGTATTTAGTCAAGCCGTATTTATTTCTGAAGATTATTTTTTTGAATTTGTTCAACTTTCTGGAACTACTTGGAGAGTATATCAAGATGGAATATATATTACTACTTTTGATACAAGTGTATTCACTCCAACATCTACTCTAAAAGTAAAATTTAACACAGTTCTTGGCGGAGGAGGCGGTGGCAGTATTGAGGTTTATGAAATGGCAAGTAAATCGACTGTTGCAATAAGTAAACAAATTGTCACTACAGGAAGAAGCATGTATAAGGCTTCGACTTTATTCGCTTCTTATGCAACAATAAACTCTGCATCTGATGTTACATTAACTATTGAGATAAGTGATGATGGTGTTACGTGGGTAACACCGACAGGATTAGGAAATCTAACAACCCTACCTTCTACTTCAATGGTGTATCATAGAATCACAATAGCATCGACAACGGGGGCAACCATTCCTAGAATAAGAAGCTATGGAACGTTATTTGAATGAGCTTGTTAAGTTTTATATTTAAACATCTAAAGAAATATGGTCCACATAAAGCCAATAAAGACCACATAGATTTTGACCCAAAGAAGTTAAATCTTAATGTAATTCCTTCTCCTAAAGATGATAGAGACTATAAACTATCTGAAAGACCAGGATTAAAAGCACTAAGATTACCTAGAAATTATAACATGTTAAAATATACAACTTTCGTAAAGAATCAAGGGTCACTCGGCGCATGCACGGGATTTGCTGGAGTAGCCGCGGTGGATACTCAAAGAGTATTACAGAACAATGAAGTATTGGATTTCTCAGAATTATTTATTTATTATAATGAAAGAGTCATAGATGGCACAGTTAATGAAGATGCTGGTTCATATATAAGAACTTTAGCAAAAACATTAAAAGAAACTGGAGTTGCATTGGAACAGTATCATCCATATGATGTTTCTAAATTTAAAGAGAAGCCAGGATTTCCTGCATATTTTGGTGCAAGATTTTTCAGAATAAAAAACTATTATAGAGTCATGAACATAGACGAATGCAAACAAGCAATAGCAAATAACATTCCTGTTGTTATTGGAATGATAGTTTATAGTAATCTATTCAATTATTCTTATGGAGTTTATTCTTCAATAGCTGGAAATAAAGCAGGCGGTCATGCTATTTGTGTTGTAGGTTATGACGATGATTCTAATTGTGTAATAATCAAAAATTCCTGGGGAAGAAACTGGGGAGAAGAAGGTTATTTTAGAATGTCATATGACATGTACAATCAATTAGTGTTTGAAGCATTTGCACTCGACTATTAACATTTTGTTAATTCTCACGTCGAAACATTTATATAGTTTAAAAGTAATGTATATATGGCAAGAACAACTAATGTTGATTCAGCCACAATTCTTTTTTGAGTGGTAGCGAGGTAACACATGGCTTTAGAAGACATGGTCGACAAACACTATAAAACTGCTGTAATCATCTCCGACTTGCAAATTCCATTTCAAGACAAGTCAGCTATAGAAGCTGTGTTGAAATATATTAAAGACACAAAACCTGACGATGTAGTTCTTATAGGAGATGCATTAGATTGTTATGAAGCATCTGATTTCTTAAAAAATCCAAAGAGAGAATTTAGTTTACAAGATGAGTTAGATATTCTAAAAGGTTATTTAAAAAGAATTAGAAAAGATATTGGACATGATGCAAAATTACATTATAGATTAGGAAATCATGAAATAAGAATTCCAAAGATGTTAATGAAACATCCAGAATTTGCTAGTCTTAAAGCATTAGAGTTAGAAGAATTACTTGACTTGAAAAGTGTTGATTGTAAATTTTATCATTATGGTGATAAGTTAACTTTAGGGCCTATTCATGTTTATCATGGAGACAAAGGAGAGAGTATGAAGATGAGTGGTCACAGTGCATACACTGGTAAAGCAAATTTAGATGCTAAGGGTGTAAGTGGAATACAAGGACACACACACCGTATGGGTTCATATTATAGAACGGATGAATCTGGAACTAAACAATGGCATGAAGTCGGATGTCTTTGTAGTCTAACTCCTGAATACCTTGCTAAACCAAATTGGCAACAAGGATTTGCTGTTATAAGATATTCTTCTGATGAAGCCTTAGTAGATTTAATAGCTATAGGAAAAAGAGGTTTCATTGCAGATGGCAGGTTCTACTCCAGGAAAAAATAGTTTGTCCTTAGAACAAATAGTTGATGTTACATTTAATGACGTTGGTGGCTGTACAGAAGCCAAACGCGAACTAAGAAATCTGGCTGCGGGCATAGCTTGTCCCACTATCTACAGTGATTATGGAATAACACCTCCAAAGGGCGTCCTGTTACATGGTCCACCTGGCTGTGGAAAGACAATGTTGGCAAAAGCATTAGCTAATGAAGTGAATGCAAAGTGCATTGTTGTTAATTTATCTGACATTGGCAGTATGTGGTACGGTCAATCAGAAAAGAATCTGGCTGATGCATTTAAACAAGCTGAGAGTAGTGCCAAGAAATATGGTGCATGCATTCTTTATTTTGATGAGATAGATGCATTGGCAGGTAAAAGAGGAGGCAACGATTCATCTGGAGTTAACAGAAGAATTATGTCTACATTCCTTACCAATTTAGATGGTGTTAATCCTAGAAGCAAAATATTTATTGTTGCTTCAACTAATGACCCAGAATATTTAGATGAAGCATTTACTAGAGCAGGAAGAATAGATAGAATAATTAAAATTGGAGAACCTGCAGAAGAAGAAAGAAAACAAATCTTTGACATTTATTTATCAAAAATTAAATCAAAAGCACAGAAAGATTATATTGCAGAAGTAGACACATCAACACTTGCAAGAGAAGCGAGAAAGTTTTCAGGCTCAGATATTTATGAAGTAATAAGAAGAACATGTGAAGCTAAGATGTGGGTTGATTATGAGATTAATTCAGAAGAAAGAAAGAAACTCACAACTGAAGATTTTATAAGGGAAGTGAAAAAGTATGACCTCACCCAAGCAGGAAGTAAAGGCTATAGCAGACCAATCGGTTTCAACAAATGAACAACCTAAAAAGGAATATTCAAATACTCCAATTGCTACACCAATTAAGAGTTCTCCAGAATTACACAAGATTGATTATGCAAAGATATTCAAGAAATACAGAAGGAAGATACGAAGATTTCTCAAAGACGGTAAGCGGAAGATATATGCGAGGAAAGCATATTTCTTGCCAGTGGGTATTGGATTAACTATAATTGCAGTCAATTATTATCAAACAGGAGAGATGAAAGACCTGTGGTGGCTTGTTGTTATGGTACTATTTGTTTATCAACATATATGGGATGAATGGCATCGATAGATATAAAAACCTAAAAAACATATATATTACCAAGGAGTGAATATGAAAAGATATTCTTATGAGGAAAGAAACTATGCTTAAATCTTTAATAGCTGCTGTTACGGCATTGTCTGTAGCGGCATCAGGATATTATGCAACGGAATTTAGTAGAAGAACAGAGCCTAGATATGTTCCTCAAAGCAGACAAGAGATAGAACAAGTTCCTGCAAGAACAGGATTATGGCCTAGACATTTAACTGCTGTTGAAACATTTATGTTGGAAGATATAATTTCAGATACTTCACTTACACCCGACAGTACAGTAAATAGAGTTTATTTTCAAATGGCACAACAGTATCTTAATAGAACTATGGAATATGATATGGCTGAATTGGACACTCGTTCTATTGGAGAATCATTTAGAGTTAATCACGAAAAAAGAAGAGGAGTCTGTATAGACTATGCAAGCATGGCAGCAGCGTTGGTCTCCGATGAGGGCTTTCCCCCTTTAATGTGCATCATGGCAGGGGAATCTGGAAGACATGCAGTATTTATTTATAGGTCAGAATATGGCTGGGGAGCATTGGGAAACACACCGTTGCCTCCAGTATATAGGAGTGTAGATAGTTTAATTCTTTCATTGGGAGATTTTAATAGATATATGGTTGTAGATTTAGATAGAAACTATCCGCGTAAGGAATGGATGTATGGTAATGTAGATATGCAAGAATTACAAGATGCAGGAATGAATATTGTAGGTGAGAGATAATGGCTTGGGAAGAATTTAAACCAGGAGAAAATGTCGTATCAAAGTCTTTAGAGGATAAAACAGAAGAAGATGATAAGTTGCCTAGTGGCTGGGGAGAAACTGCGAGTTTAACTATTTTAAGTAAAGAATTTAATAATAGAACGGTCAGTGTTTGTTTAGGACAACATTACAAGATTGGCAATACAGTTGCAGATTATTATACTGTTTCTTATGATGTTATGACTAACTCAACACCACCAAATAGAACAATATTTGGTCCACACAAATATCAAACTTTAGAACAAGCAGTTGAAATTATGTCTCATATAGTTATTGAAGCAGAGGAAACTTATGGTAACAATAAATAGAAAAACAGGAACTCTATGCGGACTTGCTGCAGCAGCATCTTATGCAGCTTTACCTGTTGAAAGTAGAGAAATACAACACTATTTAATTGGTATTATGGGCGTTACTGCACCCACAATAGGCTACTTTTTTGGTAGAATGAATGAATTAGCAGAGAATGCTTATACCGACCTCTTGACTGGAGCTCACAGTAGAAGATATTTTGATAAACAAATTAAAACATTAATCTCTTTAAGCAAGAGAGATAATTTGCCCTTTGGAGTAATATATGTAGATGTTGATGGATTGAAACTTATTAATGACCAGAAAGGTCATAAAGAAGGAGATAGATACATAAAAGAAGTTGCAGATTTCTTAAAATATAGTACAAGAGAACATGATAGTGTGTGTAGAATAGGAGGAGATGAGTTTGTTATTCTTCTCCCAAATACAACATCATATAGCCTCACTAATACAAGAAACAGATTAGTTGAATCGATAGAAGAACATAATGTTCTTAATTCTGAAAGACAAATCTCAGTAAGTATTGGATGTGAATCGAGTCAGACGGCAAGTCCGTTAGAAGCGATAGTCGAATCAGCAGATAAACGTATGCTGTTAGCGAAAAGGCAAAAACATGGGCTTAGAATATAAAACAAATATAGCTTATCAGGAAGTAAGACCTTTAACATTAGCAGAAGTTAGAGAAGATTGTATAGACCAAATAAAAGAAATCAAATGGTATCAATCTAATTGGCATCATAATCATGGTCAAGAATTGACATTAGATACAGCAGCAATGATGTGGATAAAACAGTATGGTAGAGAATGGAGGAACAGACGAAATTATGAGAGATTCTATAAAGACTGAAGGTGATACCGTTGATTTTATCGTTAATGAGATTGCTAAAGAACACGGATTGGAAGAAAATAATCGCATGGCTCTTAGGTGTGATGTTAATACTGCTTACAATAGATACTGCTCTATCTTATACGACAGTAGAGTTTACAACCCCTCTGCTCAGACTTACAGTGTTCCGCAAATAGACAGAGAAGAAGCATTACAATTTGTCAGAAGGTTTCTATAGATGTTAGCAGAGTGGTTTGGTTGGATAAGTGCAATACTGCTTGCACTATGTGGTCTTCCGCAGTTAATCAAAATAATAAGAACAAAGAAAGTTAATGACATCAGTATATTGTCTTGGTGGGCATGGTGGTTAGGAGAATTCTTTGGTATAATATACATCATATTATTAGTGAATAGTACTCCGTTGCTAACGAACTATGTTTTCAATCTAGGAATAGCAAGTCTAGTTATTTATTTTTACTATCAGTATAAAGTTTCTGAATCTTATCCTTGATTCTTCTAAACCATTGTCTTGACTTTATTTTATCTATAGTCTCATATGGATTCTCCGTAGGTACACCATATTTCTCCATAAATAATTGATGTGTTGCATTGTCTATTACATGCACTTGAACACCGTCTACTTCAGTACATGGAAGTTCTGGATGTAGATAGAATCCAGGCATATAAATTAAGTAACATCCGCAGGATTTACATTTTGTCAATTTTCTTCACCTCAAAACATCTTCTACAAATATATCCTTTAGTCCTTTGTTTTCTTAAAGGAAGTTTTGAATCATTTACTACTGGCCATCTTTCGTGTCCAAATAGAAAACATTTTAAACATTTCATATTATACACCTCAAAAAGCTACCTAATATTCCTGAAAGACCAAGAACTATAGCCAAGATGGCTGTTATAATTAACCACATCTCTCTCTTTGTGAATTCCATTTAAATCCCTGCCTGCGTTTTACCAGTTCCAAACGTCTTTAAAGCTGTTTCTAAGGCCATGTTTGCAAGCCTTGTTATCTCTTCTTTTTGTACATTCTCTGTGCATTTTACAGTAACATCTAGACCTACTTTACCATCTTTAGATGAACTTTGTTTAAAACTTACATCTACAAAACTGCCTTTTATTTCTTCCATTTTAACACCTTCTTTTCTTTTTTAACTGAAGTTGGAGCTGAGCCAAGACATACTAAAAAACTTAAAACTTGTACTTCACATTTCTTTAACTTCATATCTTTGGCTACTTCATTTATAATTTCATATTATCTTTCATCATTTAGATAATGTTTCAAAAACCAATCTGGTTTCTTCCCTTTTCCCAACGCTACAAATTTATCAAAGTTATTTATTGGTGGAGTTGCTTCTCGATACATTCTTCGATAACATTCCAGTACACTTTCTTCCATTTTTTCTTCGTGTCTCATTTCAAAACATCTCCGAATTGTTCTTCTATCAATCTTCGTTCTATGTTAAGTATCTTTATTTCAACAGATAATTCATTTCTTACTTCTGGAATTCTTATGCTTTCTCTGATTTTAATTCGAGATTTAATCATCTCTTCTAATCTCTTATCTAATTCTTCTACTTTTTGGCGGATTTGTTTGTCTTTCTCTGCGAGTGCGATATCTATTGATTTTCCCATATCCCATATTCTGCTTGAAAAATATATTAAACAATCACTTGCACAAAAATCTATCTTAATCTTTTTATTTTTCTTTGAATTTAAAGTTAAATAAACATCATTATTTTTTATAACTTTTTCACAAACTGGACAGACTTTATTCATAGTTAGTTCTTTTTTAGTTGTCATTTTGGGTTTGCTCCTTTAACTCTGCATAATAAATATTTATGCATCTTCTAATAGATTCAGATTCATTCCATCCATAACGCTTCCTTAATGTTCTTAACATAATCTCTATGTTTGGCGTTGTTCTAAATGATATAAATTTTGTCATTTGATTTTTCCATTGTCTCTCAATATCTCCTCAACACTATTGATATAATCCCTTAAAATATTTAGATTCTTTAGATTTGTATTTCGACTACCGAATTCATTTTCATCTAAAAATATTGCAAAATTATCTCTTATTTGTTTTGTAGATACTTTCTTGGTTTTAATAAGTTTATTAACTTTCTTAATTGGATAAATTGTCTTTATTCCTTTCCCGTTTTTTATAACATAAACAATTAAAAACTCTTTTCCTTGTTTATCTGATGTATTTATGGTGTGTATTATTCCTTCTTTCATTGTTTTTCCTCCTTGTCTTCAGCTAAACTATCAAGAACTTCTTTGTCTATTTTCTTAGCTATTTCACTTCCTGCTTGTTTAATAAAGGTCTTAAGCATTTCCTCATCTAATGATTCAGATTTTCTTTCCATCCACTTAATTGCTTCTGTTGAAGTGCTTTTGCCTTCGGCTAAATCTGACTCTTGGATATTGAAGAAATGTTTTATATATTCTTCAATTAAATTAATATTATATGGACATTTATCTTCATTTACTATAAAACCTTTTGAAAATAAACTTGCTGTTCCTTTAGGATGTTTTCTTATTTCTTTAATCCATTTGATTGCTTCTACCCTTAATGATATATTTAATATTAATTTAGAATTATTACTAATATTTAAACCTGGAATGTCTTTTAGTGTCTTTAATTTTGGGATTGGTATAAGACTTCCGTCTTCGTTGGTATCATAAATTCTTTCTCCATCTGATATTATTGGTTTACTCATCAAACTTCACCTCTTGCTATTTTATTCGCACTCATGTTCCAAAGCACTAAATATTTTCTGTTCAAATTCTTTTCTGAAATCTTCTCTTAATAAATCTACTACCTCTTTCTTTGGTAAACATTCTTTACAAACAGGACAACTCCCAAGCCATTCAAATTCCCCGTTGCCAGTAAATGTTTTCTTATTTGAGCAGACAACACAAATTATTTCCGCCATTTCAATCACCTTCAAAACTTACTTCTTCCCATTTAATTTTGTTACATTTACAATACATTAAAACTCTTACCTCAAAAGGTTTTCCTTCTAGGAAATCTCCTTTGCAATATATTGGTTGCCATTCATGTTCATGTCCACCAGTTGTATGACTTAACATTGCTTTTACTTCTGTATCGCAATCTACTGCTTCATATAATGTATAACTATCTGGAGTTAAATGAATAAGATTCAGATTATTAACTTCAAGTCCATATTTTTCTTTCAAAATATATGCATAAAAGTTTAATTGTAAACTGTAATGAATATAGTTATTGTCAAATAAATGTTCTATTGGTTTTTTTCCTTTTTGATATTCTTTATTTACATCTATACTTTCGTTAGTTTTCCAATCAAAAATATAAACATTTTCTTGTTCATCGCACATCAACAAGTCCATAGTTCCAGCTATTCCCTTTTCTGGATAACATATCTTCATTTCACAACCAATTAATTTAAGGTCTTTATGGTCTTCAAAGAACTTTTTTATAGTTCCAAACCATACATTATTAGATTCTGTTACCTTTCCAGTTATAAAATTGTCACAAAGTTCATGTACCTTATTTCCTCGTTCTAGTGATTCGTCTCTTTTTTTCTCCCAAGTGCTTAGTACCTCGGCCACAGATACTCCATCTCTTTCAGCTACTCTTTTTGAATGATATTCTTTATTGAACTCAGGAAAGAACTCCTTGACAAATGTGGTTACTGATTTCAATTTTTGAGTTCCATATTTATATGAATGCCATTGTTTATTAAATAGCAAATCTTTATTTATTTCTTCATGTTTCTTCTTAAACTCTTCAATTTTTTTCATTTAGCATCCTCCTCTTAAAGACTGTGCCCAAGAGATTCTGTATAGGGACAATAAGGCATCTGGCATTTGGATTTCCGTTAAGACTAGCGGTTTTGGTTTCATAAAGGTGTGCATATTGTAACACCCAGTTTCGGAGTGTAAAAAGGGTGCAGATATAATAGACTTCTTCAGACTCAAAGTAAATAAGGAAGTCTGCTTTCGAATACCATATCCATCCTGTTGTATTGAGTTCATAGTTTGACCATATTTCTATTGCAATATTCCCCGTCCTCTCCATAATTCGGTCTGCCTTTATTTCAAAGGTAATACACGAATCTTGCGGATATAAAACTTTAACATCCCACTCTTTAAATCCCGGTATTGCTCTTTCGTATCTTGTGTTCCTGTTGTTACAGAGCAGATGTCTAATCCATTTCGTTTCATACTTTTCGCCATATTCTAAATCCTCATTGAAATTCTGCTGTATTAATGATTTCAAGTTCTACCTCGGTCCTAGGAAGGCTTTTATCATAGCCCTTTTGTATGTACAGTCTATATACTTGACTGTCATCTTCAAAAACCACCCCATTCATCCCGTCCAGTAGAGCTTTAAGCGTATTATCAATGTCTCTTCTTCTCATATCTCCAAAATAGACATACAACTTCACAAACAAAGCACAATCATTAAAGGGTTTCTCTAATGTGCAGTGTTTTTTGATGAATTCTTTGTATTCTTTTCCTTCTTTAGTCATATATCTAATGACTCTCTTGCCACATACTCTGTTACCATATAAATGATTAACAGATGGTGGATTTCCTAGTATAATAAATCTGTAACTCATTGTAGCCTCTTCATTGTTTGATGTAACTCTTTTATATCTTCTTTTCTCCATTTCATAGCTCTTCTTCGATAGTGCATACATTTGAGTATGAATCTTTCATGCTTTTGAATTTTTTTCAATAGTCTTCTTACTTTAGCTTCCAATAACCATTTCACTAGCTTATTCATTTTGCACCTCTGTTTGTGGGAGAGAAGGGGATTCAGGAGGTTCGCAGTCTCGCAGAAGTCTTTCCTTCTCTCTCTCCACATCATCATTAATTAGTTTTCTCATACCTTCTTCCATCATTTCTGTATAAAATTGCTTAGCTGTGGCTTGACCATTCTTTCGTTTAGTCTTCCACATATTAAACGCTTGATTAATGTCTACTAATCCTTCATAGACATAATCTACTCTTTTCTTTGCGGTAAGTTCTTCTGATAAAGAGGAACTTGTATTCGTTTCGTCATTATCCATTTGTTCAACTCCAATATATTATAATTTAACATCTCTCCTTTGTATGCTTTATCTATCCAGCCTTTAAATGCTGGGAATTTCTTTCCTGGGCAGTTTTTAATAATCAATTCAGCATATTTCAGAGCATCTGGTTTATTTAATCCAGACAAATACATTCCTATTGCTAAATTCTTGAATAAGATTTGATTCCTTCCGCCCCGTGGAACTTCATTGTCTATACAAAATCTAACTAATGGGTCTGCGTTTATCCATTCATTCTCTATTTTCTCAGGTGTAGGTTTATCCATTTTTCTTAGTAATGCTAATTTATTCCTAACTTCATTTAGTATTATTTCAGGAATTTTATTTAATTCTTGATTTCCATATTCATAAACGCACATCTTCTGCAATCCCGTGATTTCATGTTTTCCGTTCTCTAGTCTTATCATTACTTGTTCAGATATCTTCTGAAAATCTATAGTTTCTCTATAATCTCCTGAATATCTTATTAATATCTGCTTTCTAATCATCTTTCTTATCTCTTCTGAATATAACTTAAACTCAGGAAAAAAACTATGAATATGAAAACTTCTTGAAGTATCCCATACAGTATGTCCAATCATTTCACTTTCCATCATTTTACTTATGTGATTCATTATCTTCTGCCCCTCTTTCATTTCTTCTACATCGATATCAAACACAACCTCTGTTAAATGAACCTTTCTATGATTAGCATCAGGAAGCTCCGACCACTTTTTTCTTTTTGAATGAAATAAGCCATCGGTTTTCTGAACTATTATATCTTCAATCTCTTCTAGTTTCTTTAGGTTCATCATAGTGTGCAAATATATCATTGTGTATTACTATTTCTTGTCTTGTTGATGTTGCTTTACATCCACATTTGTATATGCTTTCATATTTACCATCTCTCAATCGCACACTTTTCTTATAGTAATGAAAAGTTTCTTCTTCGCATCTTGGACAATCACCATGTAAAAATAATTCTAATTGTGAAGGTTCTATATATTCTGACATTTTATCACCTCTTGTTTTGTTACATCAATGTATGCTTTTTGCTTACTCCGATGTAACACTAAATCGCCTTTAATAGTAAAAATTATATTAGCTAAATATATCGATTCATTCAACTGTCCGATTAATTCGTACTCTTTAATACAATATGTTCTTCCAGTATATTCGCACTTTAATGTCTCCCAACAATCACTTTCTTGAATTATTTTCCCTACAATTTTTGGTGAAATAGTTATTTGTGGAGTTAATGTAGTGACTAATTGAGTGGTATTATAGTTATTCACTACAGTTTCTATTGGCACTGCATATACTTCTGGCAGGTTATACGTTGGCTGTGGTGCAGTCATTCGGTTAGGGAGTGAATGAAATTTGATAAATCCCACAGCCAACAGTATTGTGAATATAAGACCAACTAATACAAAACAAGTTATTGAAATAATCCTGTCTCGCTTAGTATGTTCTTCTTCTATTAACATCTGCTAATTGCCTCCGCAGTATATCTAGGAGCTTGAATTAGCACCCAAATTAATACAACTAAGGTAGCTATAACTACAATTCTGGTTATAACTGCACTTGCTCTATCTATCTTTTCTATTGTTATTAAATCCATTTTTTACCTCCTAATTAATCTTTTAAAGTTATCATTGACTTCTTTAACTGCCATTAATAAATTGAGTAATTCAACTCCATTCAAATTATCTATTATTTTTCTAAAATATTCTACTGATTTGATTTTCTTACCCATTTGACCTCTCTTCTTAATTCATACACATGTGCTTTAGTTATAAACACTATTCCATCTGGTCTCTGAACTACATCAAGTACTTCTTCTCCATCCATTGTGAATTTGTGTTTCATTGTCTCAACCTCATCGGACACATACACATATACAGGCCATTATGGTCTTGGTTTCTGTCTCGATATTTACATTCGACATCTGGACTCACCATATTGATGCCACAATAATCTATATCTTGTAGATGTATTAAGAAAGCCATTCTTTCATTAATACAGACTTCTTCTAATGTCCTTGGTTCATCTATTGGTTTTGTGATTGTAATCTCCTCTTTTCTTCAAGCATTCTTGTTCTATTATTTTCATAAGCTTCTCTCCAATGATTTTTACAAAAATACATCTGTTCTAACATGCCTCTTGCAGCAAGATGGCAAAACATACATTTGTTATTTGGCGTTAATTTACTCATTCCACTACCTCCTCTTCATATGAATGAAGAGAGTCCTTACGAGAAGAGGTAATCTTAGAAACTCTATGAGGACTCTTCTTCTCTTCATATTTTGAACTATCATAATTTAAAATATCAATGTCTTCTCCGTTGAATGGATTGATAACATGTGTATGTTTACACATACTTTTATATTCTTCTACATGTTCAGGAAAATGCTTTTCCATATTTTCTATGCTTACTTTGATAACTTTATTCCAATTTACATCAAACTTGAAATCACTGAAAAAGTCAGATGCTTTGAATACTGGCGATTGGTCTGGCCTTTGAACTTTCTCAATATAGCCTACATTTTCTAAGGTTATTAGATGCTTCTGAACTACTTGAATAGATAGATTAAAACTTCTATTCCTCAAATGTTTTTGAATGTGTTTTGCTTCTATTTTCTCATCTTCTGAGAGGATTTCAATTATAGTTCTTTCAATGATATTGCATTTTAATGAGCTATCTATAAGTGTCTTTCCAAAGATAAAATGATTTAACCACATGTCTGTTGGTAAGGTAAAAATGGTCTTTTTACCTCCTATATTCCCTATAATACGGTCTTTCCAATGAAATCTAACTATTCCATATGTATTATCTAAGTAAATTGGAAATACCGTTCTGCAGTCTGTAAATATCTTTGGAATAGCATCAACAAATAACTCTGCTGATGGATGCTTGAATATAAAACTCTCAAAAGGTGGCAGAGTTTGTATATGCGCCTTTATTTGAGAAAGTTGGTTCGCATCTAACTCTCTCGTATTCTTTGGCATCGTTGCTAACTCTGCCTGCCTTTTAAGGATTAATTCATTCTGTTGTACTGAACTATCTGTCCTTATTTCAGTTAATCTATAACGTAATTCTGGCGGTATTTTGTAATCATTCTCATCTGCTATACTGAAGACGAATGGTCTATATGGCAATATGAGTTTCTTAATTGACCTTTTGCCTCCTTGCCCTGCTTCTAATATGACTGCATTGTATTCAGCGTTTTTTCCTTCTCCCCAAGTCTTTAATACTTCCATCATTTCTGGAACAAGTTGATTTAACTCAGGCACTATAACGTGACTACATTCAGATATTTTTTGTGCTTCATACCAGCCACTTTTATCTGACCCCTGAGTCATCTTATACACCGTGTCTCCGACTAACTCTCTGACATTATTTACTATCCATGTCTTACCGCTTCTTGAAGACCCAGAAAGCATACAATATTTACTCGCGAGTATCCAATTGGTAAATAAACTCATTCTGCTATGTTGTTCACCTACAATATTAACATCTAATAACTTGTTAACATCATACAAACTAGGCTTATATTTCATGTCAGCCATAACAGACATATCTACCATTCAGTCACCTCAATTTATCTTACTTTGTACGCCCAATTTTGTGCTTATTATACAATTTAAATGGATAAATTATCCATTTTTTGTATTAATTGTACCCCCAATTATTGAGAGTATATTTTAAACAATTCGGCTGCTCTAATTGGAGAGATTTTATTGCCTTCAGCGATTTTATTAAACACTACAGCATCTAACTTACTTGGAAACGCTTTAACTGTTGCTAGGAATGCTTTTTCACTTTCCATTAATATTTGAACAGGTTTAATATCTTGTAGCAAGTTCCCTTGCACTACCTGTGGTGTTCCTGCCGATTGTCCAAGCACTACAACTTTATACATGTCTCTAGGACTTGCTGTTGGATTAAACTTTTGAGAAAGAATCAAACTTAAAGGATTCTGACCCATAGACTTAGCATTTGCTATTATTTGATTGATTTGTTCATTAGACATTGTTCCAAATGAATATTTAGATGGAACGTTATCAATCAAAATATTTCTTACATATTTTATATTCTTTTGTAATCCAGGAAATAATTCTTTAAAAGTATCTTTCTTCATGAATTTAATATCATTCATCTGAAAGTATTGACCATTGGTCGCCTTTAATTGTCCTGTCTTTATTGGAAATTGATATGGTCTGCCCTCAGTATCTAATGGTGCAGGTTTTCCATATTCTCCCCATAAAGTAAATGCATCTTCTACTCCTTCATCTGCCAACTGAAACTTAGGCAGGCTCTTTTCTTTTGTGTATGCCATTTTGCTAACCTCCTTTCACTGCCCTTTTTCTTGGTGCAGCTTATATTTATACCTTTCTAAATCACAATATGTTGTCGTCTATAAGACTCAGTAAAATGCTCTAAGTCCCATTTATATACTCCTTCAGCAACACATGTCTTTCCTCTCATCCATTTCATGAATTCTCTATATGTTGCAGTGTCCATTGATTCTTTTACATCATCCCAAGGAATGATATTCATTTCCAACAATCTTTTTTTGCTCATTTTCTTCATTTTACCACCCCATTTCGCCTTTAATATAGTTTATCTTGGTCTAAAAAATATAGTTATTGTATATTGTCCATTTCCTTCTGTTACTTTTAATTGTTCTATATTAATTAATTGGAATTTTTCTTTTATCCATTCATTAAATATATTCTCTACATGTAGATGCGTTCCAGTAATTACCTTTACTCTCATTCTAACACCTCATTTTCATTTACATCTATTCCGTTGCATTTATCACATATACCGTTGTCTTCTTCTTTTGGCTTATACCATGTTCCACACCTTTCACACACCGTGCATTCGGTAATCATATTCTCACCCTTTTTTATATGCTGTGCTAATCTCATTATTCCAGAATGTTGGCAATGATGCCTTTACCATTCCAGTGAATAAATCATCCATTATATAAACTTCTTCTTTCCCCTTTGCTTCACTCAAATATTCTACTGCTTCTAAAAATATCTTCTTCATTGGTGCTCTTTCGAAAAACTTTTGTAGCATTGATGGTTTCTTAAAAAACATAGTGTCTGTTAATCTAATTATATTTACATCAAGACTTGCTGAGTTCTGAGTAATACAAACAACTGAAATATTATCGTGTCTTGCTGTCTTTAACATGTCTGCTAAGTATTTTGATTTATCATTAAATGTAGCCTTGCTATTAAATGCAATACCTGCCTCATCAATTAATACGAAACTATTACCCATAACTTGTTGCATATCATCTACTTTAATTATATAATCAGGTAATTGAACATTTGGGAAACCTAGAGCATAACATAATTTACCTGTCCTTGCTCTAACATCCTCTAAGATTCTAAATCCTAAAGTGCTTTTACCTTGTCCTCTACCACCCAAAATAACAGATATATTGCTACTAGTAAAAAATTTATGCCAAAACTCGTTTAATACGCCGTGTCGCCCTTTAATAAGTGGAAAATCCGATGGAAATGCTTTATCTTTAATATCTGTATTAATAATTGGTTTTATAATTAGCACTTCTTTTTCTGGTTGTTCTATTCCATGTGTCCATCCAAACTTAAACATATTCTTATGAAGTTGTTTAAGTTCTTCTTTAGTCCATCCCATTAATAAACTACCTCAGTATTATAAAAATCATCTCTTGAATCGTCTAATTCATCTAAATACTTATCCACTTTATTCTCTAATTGAGTTAGTCTAATTGTTAATTGTTGCATAGCATTATGTAATGCCAAGAAGCATAAATGTAAATCTTCTTGTGTTACATTTCTTTTATTATAGTCTAATATCTCTTGAATCACTTCATTTTCTTTTGACATGGTATCACCTCATTCATTTGTTATAATTCTTGTTAATATATGCGCAATAATTGATAATGGTATCTGCATGAAAAATAAAAACCAAATCAATCTATCTGCATCTACTTGACTTAACAAGAAATAAGTTATGTATAAACTTATTCCTACTGCTGGAAGTCCTGTTGCGACTGTTGCTAATGCTAATTTTGTTTTATTCATTTTTCACCTCTAATTATTTCCTTTCATACAATGAAAACATAAGTCTTCATCTAGTTCAATCTCTTTCTTATTTAGTTCTATGCTACATCTAACACAAACAAGAGTTTCTTTATTCATATTCTCACCTCATGTTTATATTCATTACACATTGAACACGCAACAGTGCATAAACTGTTGAAGTATTCATATTCATTAACATATTTACATACTTTACAACTAAAACTTTCTTGTGTCATTACCTAACCTCATCACTGGGTATTTACCATTATTCCTCATTGCTTCTCGTTGCCACCATTTTAAATACCTTGCTCTGTCTTTGTATGACATACATAATAAATCCCATACCATTTCAATCACTCTCAAAGCATTTTCTATACTGTTTTAATTCTGTTTCTGTTAATTCTGCTTCTATCTGTTCGCCTGTCATTCTGCTGAGTGCCAATAATTCATAACAAGCACATTCAGACGGACTATGTAAATAAGTTTTTATTGCTTCTCTTTGTTTTTTATTCATTCTCCCACCTCAACAACACAAGCATACACCTTGCCAGTGTTGCCGACTCTTTTGATAGATTGGAAAAATATACCTGTCTCCATAGCAAAGTTATGAAGTTCTAATAGTGGCTTGTTTGTTATGTCTATTTGTGCTTTGTTCATTGTGTCATTTCCTCTCTTAACCATGCTTCTTTTAGTTCTCTATTAATAGCATGAAAGTTACTATCTTCAAATCCTGCATATGCTACATTAAAAATAAACTTACCATCCCAACCACTATATGATGAAATAAGTCTTCCTAGTGCTTCACTGTCTGAAACTTCATTAGGAATTTTGTAACCTGCCTTCTTTTTGTAAGCATCTATCAATTTTTTTAATTGGTGTGCTAAATTATTTTTAGGTAGTGAGTTATTCATTGCACACCACCAACAACGGTGTATCTACCTGTTGTTTTATATTCTCTCTTAGCAATATAACTGTTTTTATCGGCTTCTTGATATGTTGCTCCTATTCCGATAGATGCTGTCAAACCTGTCTTTTGTGTTATCTGACTACCTAACCTTTCAGCAACTACTCTAACACTATCTATACTAGGCATATTGTCTAAAGTAATAACATATTCATCCCCACCCATTCTATAACCTTTCATATCTGTACTTCTTGTGTTTTGTCTTACTACATCGGCAACATCTATTAATACCTTATCACCTGCTGAGTGTCCTTGTGTATCGTTTACTTGTTTGAATCCATTCATGTCAAAGGCTATCACATACCCAGTAGACTGACTTTCTTCATAACATCTTCTATTAGATATGCCTGTTAATCCATCGGTGTATGCTAAGTTGTGTAATCTTTTTACCTCTTCTAGCATTGCTATATCTACACCCCTACTTTCTAATCCTCTAACCAACGTATCTATTGTTTGACTCATTTGCGAACCTCCTATCGTCGATATATCGACAATCTATCACTACACTGGGAGATTAAGTATATATACTTTTCTCTTTTTGTTGATTTTATGCGTAAAAATGAGGAGAAATGGTATATTTACAGGATACCTTAGATATACCGAAAGATACCATTTTTTGGTGTTTTTTATCGAAAGGTTTATATACTCAAACTACCTTATTTTGGTAGTTTTGGTGTTTGTCAAAACATACTTGATTTTTTATTATACGAATTCCTGCTCATCTAAAATCTATCAATTTACCCCTATCCTTATGAGATTACCTCTTTTTAATAATCTCTTGCTAATTGTCACAAAACCTACCAATAATGGCATTTTTAACAACCACCAATACCCCCCAAAAGCAGGGTTTTCTATTACCTTAGCCTACCAGTTATACCCTATTTCCTCTTATCTCCCTCATAAGTTCCTTATGGACGATGCAATATAACCGTTCTTTCTTTCTTTTTCTTTGGAGTTATATGGGTCGTAAAAGAACGTTAGTTCTTTTACTCCCTTACTACATATATATTTCTTTTCTTTTATGTTACTTTTCTTTTCTTTTGATTTTTTACCTTTCTTTTTCTTTCTTTCTTTGATTTGTGCTTACTTGAGCATACACCACCCATACCTTGTTTTTTGTTGTCACTCCTTAGGACGTGCATGGCTGTTTTGTTACTCATCAGTTAATGGTTATTTTAGTATCTTCTTTCTTACATTGTTAAGGGATACATAGATATAAACCTTTCTTATTAAAAGTATATACTTTCTTATAAAAATATAATAAATATAATGAGTATATACTATTCATCATCAACACACACAGATACCCCTACAATACACCATGCTACATACCGTAGATACACCATACTTACAAGTTTTAATCAATGATTAAAAGTTTTAATCACATAAGTATTAGATTTCTTAGTGGATAAAAAATATACCCCAATACCACCTACAACCCCATATTTTTACATATATTAACATAATCAAGCACAGAAAGGTTCTGATAATCCACATTGCACGAATGTTTGCTACTTCAAGAATGCGAAAGTTGATTTTGAAAAGGTATAGGGGGGTGACTATATTCATCCTTAGAAACACGGTATCCGACGGTGTTTTTTCTGAAAAGAAACCTTTATATACATAAAGCCCCTAGAATAAAGGTAGAGAGAAGCTGGTCACCTCTTCATACACCGTCAGTATACCCCTAAAAACATTTATATGGTGTACATCCCCTCTATACACAATATTCTTCTAGACCGGCTCTCTCTACTTGATTGAAATGACAGAAGACAAAATAACTAGTCCATATGTAACAGGAGATGTAGTTGCAGTTTCTAAACAATTTGTAAGAAAAGTAGAAAATCCAGTATTGGAATTAGATAAATGCATTTCACTTTGTGACGCTAAACTTGCATTACATGAAGCATGGTTGGCTGGAAGAGGTCAAGCATTAGATAAAAACTTCGTTTTACTTCTTGAACAGAAGAGAAGATTCTTAGATATGTTGTTAAGATATGGATTAGGAACTAAACATAGAGTAGAACATTCATATGCACCAGAGAATGGTGGATTCAAAGTCATAAAAGATGTGACAACTCATGAAGAAGAAACAAAAGATGAAGAATGATTTATTTGATTTAACATTTACAGACATAGTTTTCGTGCTGGAAAGATATAATATATATCAATATGACTTCACCGTGCACAATAACAGAAACCCTAAAGACCAGTTAGGTGGATTACACGACCCTAACTCAATGATTATTTATTTAGACAATAGAAATAATTATCCATCAGAAAAGAGGCTCATCATACTTCATGAATTAGCACATGCAGTTCTCTGGATAAGAGATGATGCAAGAGCAAATAATGAAAAATATGTTGATGCACTTAGCAAACATTGGTATAAACAGATATATACAAAAGAATATATAGGTCCAGAAGGAATATTAAAGGCAGAAAATGATAAAACCTAAGAGAAGATGTAAGGTATGTAGAAAGTTAAAAGATGTAAAAGACATAGCTTTTATAGGATTAGATGCATATTGCAAGCCATGTTCTGTAGAAGTCATTATGAAAAGAACACACGGAATGGGAGACCCCAAAGATATAAGATAAATGGAATACACCGTTATCACCGAAGAGATGAGAGCAGAGAGGGATATGCTCTGCAACATATTACCTAGAGGTAAGTCTGCAACATTAGCTCTCTTACAAACTAATCCTACATATTTTATGTATCATCAATTGGGAATAAAACCGTTTGTATATCAACATCTCATATTTAAATCAATAATCGAGGGAAAGAAGAGAATAGTGGTGTGTTCATCGCGTCAAATAGGAAAATCAATTGCAGTTGCAGGACTAGCATTATGGGCAGCGGTGTATAACAAATATCCATCAGGTATCAAGAATAACACTAAAGTTGTAATTGTCTCCAAATCTGAAGGTCAATCTGTTAAATTGATGAAAGAAATCAGAGACATGGTGGTCATTGGTGACAGATATATGGACGAAATGTATGGAGAAGATAAATGGTTTTCTAATCAACTAGACAAAACATTTAACGCACCAGACACCAAAACTCAAATCTCCATGAGAAATGGAGGTACTATCAAATGTTTTCCACCAACAGGTGTAGTAAGAGGAGAAACAGCAGATATAGTTATATGTGACGAAGCTGCCTTCATAGATAAAGAAATATACGAAGAAGCCATACAACCAACGGTGTCTGCTACAAATGGTATCATTGTTATGACTTCTACCCCAAAAGGGCAATCAGGAATGTTTTTCGATATCTTTGACCCATTTGATAAACTTAGGGAGACTCCATGGACAAGATTTTGGTTTAATTGGGAGATGTGTGAAAGTGAATCACAGAAAGAAGTGATATTAGATTTAAAGAAACATGCCCAAGTTTCAGGAACTATAAAGAACTTTCAACAAGAATATGATGCGATGTTTACAATAAACTCCGTTGCTTTCTTTGATTCAAAAAAAGTTGATGAAGGTGTGGATGATAAACTTAGTTTACAATATGAATGGAAACAATCTGACTGTAGTTTAGGGCTAGACTATGGAATGAGTTCCTGCCATACGGTAATCACCATCTCGACTTTTGATAAAAAAGCAAATAGAATAATTTTATTGTATCAACACTCATTTCCATTGGATTCAGATGATAATTTAGTTCTTAGAGAAATCCAAGACTTAATGTCTAGATTTAACATTGCATGGATAGTTGCAGATGATTGTGCACAAGGAAACA
>Ga0247727_10005350_pt1 | contig 26168 bp, 25 predicted proteins | sample WisWelCaveWW1625_FD_202498 | JGI IMG/M metagenome (GOLD analysis project Ga0247727, IMG submission 202498) | Biofilm microbial communities from Wishing Well Cave, Virginia, United States - WW16-25 | ecosystem: Environmental > Aquatic > Deep subsurface > Groundwater > Cave microbial mat | place...
CCGTGCCGAACAAACAGTTGAAAGTCGGGCAACGCGTGGGGTTTGACGTGGTGCGCGAGATGAAAGGCGATCGTGCCGTGCGGGTGCGCGTCGGAAAGTAACTCAGGCCGCCTGATAGAAAAAGGGGATTTTTTGCCCCGCCACAGCGGGCAGCCTGCGTTACGAGCTTCGCCTGGAATCTGCCGGATCACCGGCAATGATGGTTGCGATAATCATATTTTCATCCGGCAGTCCTTCTGCAAACAGCCAATCCACGCGCAGCCAGAAACCGGGCAGGACCGACGATCGCATAATTCCCCTCGCATCAAGTGGGAGGTCTTCCCATGCGCCAAAAGCAAGCTTGAATTATTTCCCCGTTCCTCCCGTATCCTTCAACAAATCCTTAATCCCGCCCAGCGCGGAGAGGATGCCGGTGGCTTCGTAAGGCATGTAGACGACTTTGCTGCCGCTGCCTTTCACCATTTCTTTGAGCGCTTCGATGTATTTCATGGCGATAAGATATTGCGTCGGATCGGCTTTGCCGGCGCGCACGGCTTCGGCCACGGCGCGAATGGCCGCGGCTTCGGCGTCGGCCACGCGTTGAATGGCGGTGGCTTCGCCTTCGGCTTTGAGAACTTCGGATTGCTTCGCGCCTTCGGCGTCGGCAATTTGCGCTTCGCGTCGGCCTTCCGCTTGCAAAATGGCAGCACGCTTTTGTCCTTCGGCTTCGAGAATGGTGGCGCGGCGGTCGCGCTCGGCGCGCATCTGTTTTTCCATCGCAATGCGGATGTCTTGCGGCGGCGAAATATCCTGCAACTCGACGCGATTGACTTTGACGCCCCACTTCTCGCCGATTTCGTCGAGAATGGCGCGGAGCTTGGTGTTGATTTGCTCGCGGCTGGTCAGCGTTTCATCAAGCGCCAACTCGCCGACCACATTGCGCAGCGTCGTTTGCGTGAGTTTCTCGACGGCGTCGGGCAGGTTGGAAATTTCATAAACGGCTTTCACCGGATCGGTGATTTGAAAATAAAGCAGGGCATTGATTTCGATTTGCACATTGTCTTTCGTGATAACGTTCTGGCGCGGAAAATCATAGACGGTTTCACGCAGATCAATGCGCTCGGTATCTTTTTGAATCACCTGCTGGCGCACGCCGGAGACGTCAAATTGCACATAGCGCCAGGTAATCCGTCGCGGCTTGTCGATGAACGGCCAAATCACGTTGATCCCGCTCTCCAACGTGGCGTGATAACGGCCCAGGCGCTCAACGATCACCACCTCCGCCTGCTGCACGATGCGCAAGCCGCGCACCACCATCACGATAATCAAGATTGCCAGCACGAGAACAAAATACTGCAAAGGTTGCAATTCAGTCATAGCTACTTTCTCCTTAACAAATATAAAAATTAATTTCTGACGGCGCTCAACCGATACAATTCCTCCGGCCCGACGACGAGTTTGTTGCCGTCAATTCGCAGAATGCGAACTTTGATGCCCACCGGCAACTTTTCGCCGCTGCCGCTGCGCGCGCTCCAAGCCTCGCCTTCAATTTTTACCTGGCCGCGTTGATCGTCGGTTTCCTCCAGAGTAACGGCGCTCATGCCGACCAAGCGTTCGGTGTTGGTTAAATATTTTTGCTGGCGCGCGCCGAAAAGTTTCCCGAAAATATGCCGCGCCGAAATAAACAAAATAAATGTGGTGGCCGCAAAAAAACTGATTTGCCAGCTTAAGCTAAAATCCAGCGCGGCGATAATCGCCGCCACGAAGCAGCCGAATGAAAAACACGCCAGCACAAAACCCGGCGTCAGAATTTCCAGAATCGCCAGCACCAAACCGGCAATTAGCCAGAGCAGCCAGAGAGGCATAAGACAATTTCCTTCTTCTTGCAATCGAATTATTGACCGGTCACTCGCAGTGACCGGTCAATGTCACTTATAGTTGCAACACTAAAGTAATAAAAAAGTCGCGACGGCGCAAGGAGTTTCATCAATTACCATGAAACGCCGGCCGCGCTAGATAATGGGTAAGTAAAAATGGAAAGTTCTGGAGTGCCGTGGAGTGCGGAAAATTACCAGGCGGTGTTCAACCGGCCTTCGTAACAATACTTTTTCTCTGCCGGCGGCCGGAATGGCTTGGCGGTTTTGCCGTATGCAAGCCGACTTGATTGCGGCCGCGCGCTTTGGCGAGATAAAGCCCTTGATCGGCGACGTGAATTAAATCCTCGGTTCCCGTCGCATCTTCAGGAAAAGACGCGAGACCGAGCGAGGCCGTAATGCGGCCAAACGGCTGGGTTTCCGCTTTGGGAAAAGTCATGCCCGCAATGGCCTGGCGCAACTTTTCCGCGACTTGTTGGCCGTGGGCGCGGTCGATTTCCGGCAACAAAACGACAAACTCCTCGCCACCAAAACGCGCCAGAATATCGGCTTGGCGCAGGCTGGCCTCCAGCGTTTGCGCCACTTGCTTCAACACGGCGTCGCCCCACAGATGGCCGTGCGTGTCGTTGAAAATTTTAAAATGATCGATGTCCAACATGATGAGCGACAACGAACGTTGATAGCGCTGGGCGCGTTGCATCTCGCGCTCAAAGCGCTGGTTGAAATAGCGCCGGTTAAAAATTTTGGTCAGCTCGTCGGTAATGGATTGTTCGCGGGTTTGATGATACACGGCAATCGTATCGAGCACTTGCGCGAGCTGGCTGGCAACCTTGCGCAACAGGTCAATTTCTTTGGCGCCAAAACTGTGCGGACGACGGCGAAACAAATTGAGCATGCCGACGACGCGGCGGCTGGGCGCAATGAGCGGCAGCGCCAGGAACGCGCCCGGCCCCCGGCGCTTACCGTTATGATACGCATAAGCCGCCGGCGCGCTTTGCAGGCTCGGCACGTAAATCGGTTGGCCGCGTTTCAACGCCGCGCCGAAAATATTTTCATCAAGCCCATAGCGCCCGTTTGCCGCTTCGCGGCGAGGAAGCCCAAATTGGCTGCGCAGCGTCAATTCGTCTCCTCGCGCGCTGATGAACATTACCGAATATTGGGCGACCGGGAAATTTTTGCGGATGAGCTTTTTAACCACGTTGAGCGTATGCTCGACGTCCATTTGCTCATTTAAGGTGGAAAGAATTTGAAAACGAACGTAATATTCGAGGAAAAGCGCGTTCGTCCGGTTGCTCAACTTTGCCATTTCCCGCGACAAGCCGGCGGGGAGCAAAAGTTGGTCGCGGGGAGAAGCGGGAAGGGATTTGTTTTTGCGCGAGAAGTTTGTACGGCCCATGCAGCGTTTCTCGATGATGATGGCGTCGCGACCCGGGCGGCAGAGCGGCGGGCGGCGCCGTCAAACGATTCGGTTAAAACGCCCCCACGGTTTCAGCCACGGTCTCGCGCGACGTCAGGTTGTTGGTAAAAACCGCCAGGTAATTGACGAGGCTCTGATACTTTTGTTCCAGCGAATTGCTGTCGATGGCGCGCATTTGAAAATTATAAAACGGATCGCGCGCCGGATGCACGAAGCAGATGCGCAGTTTCGCCTCGCTGGTGCGGCACAGAAAGGTGGCGATCAAATTAAAATCAAAATTCAAATCAATGACCATGTCAAAATGGCGCGAGCGGATGGCCTGCTGCAATTTATCTTTGGGCAAACCGTAAAAACCGATTTCCTCGACATCGTAAGAGATCAGCCGCACCTGTTCGTCTAACGCGACCATATTGGCGCAGTTTTTGGGCGTCAACAAGTAAAACTGGGTTTGCGCAAAATTTTGCCGCAGCCCGTCCAAAATGCGCGTCGCCGCTTTAAAATGTTCCGGTTGTTCCGGCGGCAAAATCAGCGCCGTGGCAATGCGGGAGAGATAGTCGCCGACGTCAATAATGTCGGTGCGATCCCGCCGCCGGGCATACGCCAGATAAGCGCGCGCCGCAAAGTTTTTCGCCAAATCTTTCAGCATAGTCATGTGCAGAAGCCGTATGAGCCAGGTCCTGTTGTCAATAATAAAATATAACACTCTGCGCTAATCTTGTCAATGATAATTTCCTTAACAAAATTTATCGGCGGCAACACGGCTGGTGGCAATGCTTGCTCAAAAGATGCAACGATTTTTTCACGCGCCCGCTTTACGGTCGCTCCCGCGACAGCCGCCAGTCGATTTGCGCTCCCCACGCATAGGAACGAGGGCGGGTAAAAAGGGAGCGCTCGCGTTCGGTGGAAGCCAGTTTCACGGAAAGTTCCAGGCCAAACGCCAACCAGTAACGCAAATAAATGTACGCGCGTCGGCCGCGTTCGCGGAGGGCAAAACTGGTGAAGACGCCGGGCAAATCATGTTCATATTGATAAATGGGCGCCGCGGCGGGCGTATCAAAAAGCGTGTAGCGCGACGTGAGCTGCAAATTGTTACGTAATTTACATTGGACTTCCTGGCTGACGGCCAAACCGTGTTGGCTTGGGTGCGCGGTAAAATCGAGCCGCGACGTTAGGCGTAATTGCGGCGACGCCTGATAGTCGAGACGAAAACGGCCGCGCTGGCGCGAGGGCATTGAAATCGTTTGGGAAGAAATTTCATCTTCGCGGGTTTGTTGCCAGCGCATTTGCAGCGCCAGATCGTTCCGCAGTTGCCACTCGAATCTCGCGCCGGCGGTGATTTGCGCCCCGGGCAAGGGCAAGAGCGAGGTCCGCCATAAATCTTCGCGTTTGGCTAAAAATATTTCCGCGGTCATGCCGCGAGGCAACCGGCTGCTGAGGCCGAGTGCGTAGCCAAACTCATTTTGCGGCGCGTCGGCAATCGTATTAAAAGCGCGGCCATGCGGATTGTGAAAATTTCGGCTATAGTAATGGCTTGCAGCGGTCCATTGCAAACGCGCGGCTTCGCCGGAAAGCACGGCGCTGCCCGCGACGCCTCCGGAAAGGCTGCGTGCAACTTCGACGCTGGTTTGCAGCGCTGCGGTCGCCGCCGTCACCGACACGCTCAACACTTCATTGCGGCGCCCGGTGAAATCAAAATAACTCGCGGCGCGGTCGGGTTGAACCCATTCTTTATCATATTCGCTGCGAAAACCGGCGACACCGGCGGTGATTTTATTTTTCCAATTAAATTTCATCCCGGCGCCGAAGAGTTGCTCTTGCAAAATTTTGCGATGGGACAATTCCGTTGCCGTGCGGTGATAGCCGCTCTCATACAAACCGATCGTCGCGCGGCCACGCTGCGTTGCATCCAAACGCTGCGAGCTGGCGAAGGCGAACCAAGAAAAGCGTGGCGAATTTAAAACAAACGCGCCACCACGCAGCGCCGCATTCTCATCGCCGGAAAGATAAGGCAACACGCCGCGCCCCTCGCGCCGGCTCGCCGCATGAACATCTCCCGAAATCGTTGCGCCATATGGGCTCCACAACGCGAGTCCCTGCGCCCACTCGATTTGATAATTTCCCGCAATGGCTTGCCATTTCATGCCGCGGTTTTCGCGCTGCCATTGGCCAAAGAAAAGCCGGTGGTCGGCGAAGCGATTTTCGCCGGGGTCGCGCTCGGCCAACGCGCCAAATGATAACGCCTCGGTCGCGAATAGCGCGCGTGCATACGAACGGTACGGTGCGCCGAGCCATTTCTCTTCAATCGTCGCCGGCCGCGTCAGGCGCCAGCGCGTCGAAGCTTTTTGTAACGCGAACTTTTGCGGGGTGGTTAAAAAGAAAATCTCGCGACAAAACTCCAATGTATCGCCGCTCACCGCGAGAACCGCCAGCGCGTCATCGAGATTTCTGAAGCCGCCGTGTTGCCGGCGAAAATTCAGGAAGACGTCGATTTGTTGGCGGGTTAAAAAAGGCAGCCGTCGCAAGTGTTCGCGGGTGATTTGATTGATTTCGCGATGATGGGAAAGAAGTTCCTGCAGGTCATTCTCGGTTTCCGCGGCATTCTCCGCCTCCGGCGCGGAAAATTTTTCGATCACGTTTTCCTGCGCGAACAGCAGCGGCGGCAAGAAGAGCAACGCCCGCAAAATTAGCGCGCCCTGTGAGGTGTTCCGGGTCATGCGGATAATTTACATTGCCGCGTTTCCAATGGCAAGGGAAAAATAAAAAATCTTATCTTGCAAAAATAACGGGAAATTGTTAACTTCCATCGGCATGTATTTTTCAATTTAAAACTAACGAGGAAACTATGACCGCAGTTTATGAAGGCGTCGCAAAAATCATTACTGGTATGAAACGGCCCGAACGCAACAAATTACTGGGTGTCTTATTGCAGGATTCCGCACTGTTGAAAGATCTGGAAGAGGCGATGATCATCGCTCGCCGCCGTCATGAAAAAAGCGAACCCCTCGAAGAATTTGCCGATCGGATGCGCCGCAAAGGGAGGTTCAAGTGAAATGGCAAGTCGTCATCAAACGTTCTGCCCGCAAAGATAAGACTGGTTTTAATTCCTTCCGTCATCGACTTCCTCCCCACTAAAAATTTACTGAAACCAGCGGCATCTTTATCACGCGCACCGGCTTTGTCCAACGCGATTCGATGATCACTTGCCCGTAGGGTTGCCCCAAAATGCCGAAGCGATCTTTATCGTTAAAATGAAAGGCGTGATCGTAATTCTTCGTCGCGGCGCTGCCAATGAGCAAGCCGGTGAGGCTTCCCGCCCCCATCATTGCAAAAGCCGTTTGCGCTTCATCCACTTCGATGAGTACGGCGGCGCCGAGCCCAAACACCGTGCCCACCACGCCGGCAATGTTGATGAGTCGCGCGCGGCCTCGGCTCATTAGCGTGTTCTTCGCGGCAATGGCCGTCGCGAGAATACCGATATCGCCGCCGGCGGCGATGAAGCCATACTCAGTTTCCTCTGCCCGCACCTCGGTAATCTCCGCGGCACAGAGCGCGAACCACGTGCCCCAGATCCCGCCAAAATTTATCAAAGTCGCGTAGCCCGGACGGATATTTTTATTGGCCGTCAACGCCACCGAAGCGCCAATTCCGGCGAGGCCGCCGATGACGGCGCCGGTCACGACATTGCGCCCGCCCTCCGCACCGAAAGCATTGCTCCACGCGATGCCCTGCCACGTGCCAAACCAGCCGCCGAAATTAATCAGCGACGCGCGGCCATCGGAAATGGGATGATTCTTTGTTGCATTCAATGAAGCAACTAATCCGATGGTAGAGCCGGCCATCATGCTCGCGACGAACGCTTTGGGATCGTCGGCCTCGGCGATGACGGGCAACGCGACGCCGAGCCACGTGCCGTACAGCGTGCTGAACACGACAACGCCGACACGCCCGCTTCGATCTTGCATGGGCGGCAACGTCATGAGGCTGTCACGTAAAGCTTGCGCTTGTTGCGCCGCTATCGTTCCGGGATAATATTGTGCGAGTTTTTCGAGAACCGGGAGCGCGAGTTGCACGTCTTTTTGCGCCACTAAGCGACGCCCAAATTTGAGCACACTTGCGGCTTGCTGTTCGGGTGGCAGTTCTTGGCTGCAAAGGTTGGAAAAAAGCAAAAAAACGGCAATGCCTAAAAATCGCTGGGCAAACATGATTTTATGCATCGTTTTATTGGCTCCGCTAATTTAACCGTTCCCGCCACTTTTGCGGATCACGTGAGTTATGAAAGACACAATAAACCGTTACTGTGTCTTTCACATATTCATAGAAGACTGAGTAAGGAAACCGCCGCACAAGCCCGCGCCGATAGTGCTCATAAATAATCGCATACATCTCAGGCATGCGGCAAATGGCTTGAATGCAGGCATCGACACAACTCAGAAATTCTTCTCCCAAACCGACGCGCTGGCCCTCATACCAAGCATAAGCCTCGCTGATATCTTGCTCAGTCTCACGCGCAATAATTAATTTAGCGGCCATAACGGCTGCGAACTCTTCGCTTGATTTCTTCCCAGGAAAGTCCAGAGGCAGGGTTACTTAAAAGATTGGCTTTACGACGAGTCAATTCTTGTTTTTGCCAGTCATGCACTGGCACGGTTTCTGGAGCAGCGGCAAGGTCGTCCCAGAGATCCTCGACCAATTGAAGCTTCTCGGTTGGACTCAGATCAAATACTGAGGTAAAATTCTTGCTGGTTTCTACCATATCTATTTCCTGTAATGAATATTCACTTTTGAATATAGCAGAAAAATCGAATGATGCAATTTTTATTTTTCTATGGCACTTGTTTGGCAATAACCTTATTGCTGAATGCTTCCATTCATCCTTTGCTTATTTTGGATCAAAGGGGTTGCCGCTGATTGCTCATTTAGGTTGTTTTGCAAATTATTTCGTTCAATTCTTCAATTGTAAGCGGAGGCTCCTGGATATGAAGCATTGCATGGCAATTGGGGCATACTGGGCGAAGATCAAGTATAGGATCAACTTGATAGTCCGCTTTGATTTCTGATAAGGGCTTTAGATGATGCACGTGAATATATCCTTGACCAATTGAACCATATTTGCTTGAAAATTCAAAATTGCAAACATAGCAGATCGTGCCGTAGTGTTTAATACAAATCTTTCTAGTTTTAGGATTGCGTTCGTAGGCATTAATAGTTATGGTTGTAGCTGCCCCTTCGATAAATTTCTCACTTTTATAATTAATCTCCTCAGGAATTGATTGAATTTCCAAACTATCAAAGTTATCAATCGGGGCTTGAGTAACTTTCTCAGCATTCAATAATTCTGCAAAAATATTCCGATCATGTTCATTCAACTTTAAGCGTGGTATGAGTTCTGATAGCATTATACCGTTCTCATACCAATCGAAGAACGTATCAAGAGAAACTTTAATCTGTGTTGATATTTTACTTTCTATTGTTTGATAATAATCGTTTATCTGAGGGAAACAGTCGCTAGCCCGCAAAATAGCCTGTCTGTGAGACAACCCGCTTTTGAGAAAATGCAAGACGGCATATATTTGTCTTAATCGCTCTTTTGCTTGGTTTTGGAAATGAATATCTTCAAATTTTGAGTAAATCATTATAGTCCCATCAAAACTACTATACAGCCAACGCGGTTTCTTCGCTATCTTGGCGCTTTGCTCTTTACAAACCTACTGCTTAAACATCGGCTCCAGATGCCGCACCGAGCAGGGGTGGCCACCGTTTTGATAATCGCAATCGCCCCAGTAGAAACATTTGATCGAGCAGATCGGCGCCTGTTGCTGCAAATTGATTTCGGGATATTCGGCGCGCTGTTCCATGAGCTGGCGGCGCAGTTTGCGTTTTTCAAAAAAGCTGTTGACCGACGACTGGCCGAGAATTTTAACGCTGATCAATTTGGCAAGATCCTGCGAGGCCGGCGACTGCGGGTTTTGCAGCAAAAACGGTTTAAACTCGCGCACGGCGTTGCGGACATTTTGATCGTAGGTGATGAAGCCGAGATACTCGACGTCAATCGACAGTAAATCCGCGGCCGCGGCTTGAATGGCGAGGCCTTCTTTGATGTCGTCCTTTTGCATCACCATGTTGAGAATCAATTTCGGCCGATTGGCCGCGAGCACTTCCTCCATCATCCCGGCGGCGCTGCTATCGGTTTCCCGAACTTTTTTCAGCACCTCGGTCATCGGAATGTGAATGCGGCCGGGACGAGTCAGCTCGTCGCTTTCGAGAATCGCCATCACCCGCTCGTTGCTGCGAAACGCGAGCTGCAAGCGCCGCAACAAACAAATTTTGATGAAATTAAAACATTCCTGAATCGCCATCGGCTCGGGATTGGTGACGACGATGCCGTCATCCGCGGCAAGAAAAAAATCAATCACATTGAACGACGAGCCGGCGCCGAGATCGAGCAAAATAAAATCGGCGTCAATCGCGCGCAACTGGCGAATGAATTTGAGCTTTTGCTGATATTTCGGATTGGCCAGGCCCAGCGTGCCGCAGGCGCCGCTGATCAATTTGAGCCGTTCAACCGGCGTCGGTAAAACGATGTCGTTAATGTTATCCACGGCCATCGTGTAAAAATCAAAGAACGTGTATTTCGGCTCGAGGATCCCCATCACCGTATGCAGATTGGCGCCGCCGAGATCGGCATCGACCATCACCACGTCTTTGCCGAGACTCGCGAGTCCGACGCCGATCGAGGAGGTGAGCACGGTTTTGCCGACGCCGCCCTTGCCGCCGCCGACGGCGATCACGCGTTTCGGACGCTGCTCCGCGCTATCACCGCTCGGCAGCATGTAGCGCACCGCATTAAAATCCGTGGCGGTAACCCACTGGTCCTGATCTTCATTCCAAATTAAATCGTCTTTGCTAAATTTACCTTTCTCAATCATCGCCCGCAATTCGCGCGGGGAAAAAGGGCCGTACTGCTTTTCATTGACCCGCACAAAAACATTATCCATCGAAGCTATCCTTGCCATACCAATCCTAAAAAAGATAAAAAGAAAAACCGATAAAAAGAATTCTTAGTGCCCGAGCGCCGGCCGCGACCTCCAATGCGAAAGGATCAATTGCGACAGTTGATAATAGCGCGCAATCAGCCAGTTGCCGCCGGGGAGCGGCGCCATGACGCGGTCGCGCGTAAAATAAAACAGCGCCATTGCCGTTGCGCTGCTGCCGAAGAGGCGGCTCAATAAACACGAGCGTTCGGGCGCTTCAATCGGCGCCTCGGGCTCGCCGCGCGGCCGGCTGCCGGTAATCGCCGCGTACGCATCGATACGGCCATCGCCTTCGATATTATCGTTGCCGGTTTTTAAATCCAGCGCCGTATTTTCCAGCGCCGCTTTAATTTCTTCGGGTTTCAAATCGCCGTTGGCTTCCAGCATCAGCAACGCGATGCCGGCCGCGAACGGAGTGGCCATGCTGGTGCCCGATAGCTCCACGTAATAATCGTCGACCACGCGACCGAGCGCGGTGTTTTTGGAACGGCCGGCGATGATATTGACGCCCGGGGCGACGACGTCGGGTTTCTCGAAACCATCAACGGTCGGGCCGCGGCTGCTGAAGCTCGCGACTTTATCCTCGTCATCCGAGGCGCCGACCGTAATCACTGTGGTTGAAACGCCCGGCGTGGCAATCGTGCGTTCACCCGGCCCGCTGTTGCCCGCGGCGCAAAACACCACGACCCCCGCCTGCGCCGCGGCTTCGCAAGTCACTTGTAAAATATCTTTAACATTTGGCTGCGCCGTGCCGCCAAGACTGAGGCTGATGACGCGCGCACCTCGTTCATGTAACCATTCTATACCGTCAGCGATGGAAGATGCAGACCCTTGCCCGGCAGAATCGAGGCCTTTCGCCATATATATTTTCGCTTTGGGCGCGGCGCCGCGATACTTGCCGTTCGAGCGGCTGCCGTCGCCGACCGCAATCGTCGCGCAATGCGTGCCGTGGCCGTTGCCGTCAAAATCGCCCTCGCCGGTGAAATCCGCGGTGCCGAGAATTCTGCCGGCTAAATCGCCGTGCGTGACGTCGACGCCGGTGTCGCAAATGCCGATGATCATGCCCTCGCCTTCGTTCTTCAAACGCTTCCACACGAGATCGACACTCGCGCGCGGCACGGCTTGATCGAGCAAAGCTTTTACCGGAAAGTCGTCGTACACTTCGGTGACAGTCAAACCCTGCACGGCTTTTTGCATGCTTTGCTTCGAAAGCCCTTTGGCCGGCGTCAGCAGCGTCGGATGATCGTCCGGAACTTCGACTTTGAATAAACCAGTGAGCTTGTATTTCTTGAGCACTTTGACGCCGCTGGCTTCCAGGGCTTTGGCCATTTGCTCAAACTCGGCGTCTTCGGCGCATTTGAGGAATTTGATCATACAATTTTAGTCGGTTAATAATAAATTGGGGTGGTATCCGGATTTCTCGAATTGCCCGGATGGTTTAAGCGACGACGCAACTCTTCGTATCGGCAAGTTGGCAATCGGAGTGCAAACTTTAGTTTGCCACTCCCGCCGCAATCGCCGATGCAAAGTCGGAGTGCAAACTTTAGTTTGCCATTTCAAATCACTGAATTTTTACGGCAAACTGAAGTTTGCCACTCCGGGTCATTGAAAATACGCGGCAATCCCCTCCGCAATGGCCACGGCCATTTTTTGTTGATTCGCCGGGTCTTTGAGAAATTGCGCCTGCTGGTTATTGGAGATAAATTCGGTTTCGATCAGGCAGGCGGGCATCTGCGTTTCTTTCAACACCACGAAGTTGGCGGATTTGACGCCGCGATTGGCGTGTGAGGGAAATGCGGCAATGATCTTCTCGTGAATTTTGGTTGCGAGCACTTTGCCATTGGTGGCGTTGGTGTGATGATACGACTCCATGCCGGCCGCCGCGGGCGTTTCCGCGGAGTTGCAATGAATGCTCACGAAAATTTCCGCGCCGGCGGTGTTGGCAATTTCGGCGCGACGGCTGAGCTCGATAAAGGTGTCATCACTGCGCGTCATCCGCACGCGATGGCCGCGATCTTCGAGCACTTTTTTTAATTTTTGCGAAATCGCCAGCGTGATCGTCTTCTCGTTAATGCCCGCTTGATTGTTGATCGCCCCGGTGTCGTTGCCGCCATGTCCGGCGTCGACGGCAATAAATCGCGGCGTCACCGGCGGTGGAATTGGCGGGGTCGGCGGCGGCGGTTTAGGCGTGCTGCGCTCGCCACCGCCAAACAGCTTGCGGAAAAAATCGGAAATTTTATCGAACCAGCTTCCTTGCGCTTCCGGCATACGGTTTTCCCTTTTTGTTCGTGAAGGTCATAAATATAACGCCGATTCCAGCGCCAAGCAAGCATTTTTTCCGCAACGTGAGAAGCCGCACAAAAACTTTAGGCAGAATAATTTAACGGCAGAATCATTTTGCCATAAAATCATTCTGCCATAAAATTTTTAAAATCTTCATCTGCGTTTTGCGCATTTATGCTCCGTGGCGTTTGGCGGCGGAATGCACTTCGGCGTAATCGCTGATGCCGTCAGCGATGGCGCTGGCGAGGTGCTCCTGATTGGCCGGCGCGGCGAGAAATTCGAGCTGGGTGGGATTGGAAATAAATTCGGTTTCGAGCTGGCAGGCCGGCATTTGCGCATGCCGCAAAATGAACAAGTCTTTCGGCTTGACGCCGCGATTGACATGATCGGTGAACGTCGACACCAGCGAGTCTTGAATCGCGCGCGCCAGTTTTTCGCTGAACGGCGATTCCGGATAATACAAAGTTTCGATGCCCTCGGGATTGGGATCGGAATAGGCATTGCAATGCAGGCTGATGAAAACGTCCGCCTGGTGCTCATTCGCGCAGGCGATGCGTTTGAGCAAATCGGCGCGGACATTTTCATCCAGGTGCGCGTCGTCGTGGCGCGTGTAAATAATTTGATGCCCGCCTTGTTTCAGCAGTTTGCCGATTTTCAAAACGAGCGTCAACATGACGTCCTTTTCGCGGAGTTCAAACGGGTTAACCCCAATGGCGCCGGGGAAAATGCCGCCATGTCCGGGGTCGAGTGCGATTTTCATGGAGTTCCTCACGCTTCTTCAAAAGTTGTCGGAGCAAAGTTGTGGATAAATGCCGTCGATAAAAATTTATGCTTGCAAAAATGGCGCGGGCGAAAATAAAAAACCCGGTCAACTGATTCAAACCTGCCACGAATGCGGCAAGTTTTAAACATGATCCGGGCCAAAAGGAAACCTCCGTTTCCAAGCCACAGCACACAGTAGAACAAAGAACACCATCACGGTGTTAATATTTCGTCATAAATATACGAGAATAAGGCAAAATAGTCAAGCAAAAGTTTTTCAACTTTGTAATGCCTCGCTTATTGGTGGGAAAACGTAGCGCAGACCTCTTGTCTGCAGGCAGGATGCCCGCGCTACTCCAACCGCAAATCCGAGGCATTGGCTTCGCAATGTTTGCTTACGCAAGCTTTCGGCTGTAAGGTATGTTTGATGAATAAACCGCTCTTAAAATTTCAGGATGACTCATGAACCGAATTGCTTTTTTCTGTCTAATAATTTTGGTGTTACTGGCCGGCGCCACGCTGCTGCCGTCGCGCTGCTGCGCCGCGCCATTGGAACCGCCGGAGACTTCCAGCGAGGCGGAAAACGGGCAGCGCTGGGTTTTTATGCTGCAATATCTCGCCAGCGACTATGATCGCGCCGTGCAAAACGGCCGCATCATCGACGCTTTTGAATATAATGAAATGCAACGCTTCGCCGCGGCGCTGCTAACCTCCTATCAGGCGAGCCGCGCCGGCAAAAAATCAACGGTGCAAGAGCTGCAAAAATTGGAACGCTTGATCGCCGGCAAAACCGCGGCGCGGCAGGTGCGGGCGCAATGCCAATCGTTGCTCGCCATTTTGATCAAGGAAAAAAACCTGCTCGTTTTCCCGCGCCTGGGACCGGATTTAGCCAACGGCGAAAGATTGTTCGACGAGAACTGCGTTCCTTGCCACGGCCCGCGGGGCGCCGGCGATGGGCCTTCCGCCGATACCTTGAATCCGAAGCCGCGCGACTTTACCGACCCGAACCGCTTGAATCATTACGCGCCCTATCAATTGTTTCAAGCGATCAGCTTCGGCGTCGAGGGCACCGCGATGGCGTCGTTTACGGAATCGTTTACGGCCGATGAGCGCTGGGATTTAGCCTTTCATGTGATGACCTTGCGCCGCGATTTTGCGGCGTTGCCGGCCGCGGCGCAAAGATTTACGCTGCAACAATTAGCGACAAAAAATAATACCGAATTAATTGATCTGCTCGCGCAGCAAAAATTGCCGAAACCGGCGCCGCCTCGCCAAGCGTTGGTGGATTACTGCCGAAAAAATCCGCCGCAACCGACGACCGCAGAATATATCGCCATCACCGAACGGCTGCTCAAACAAAGCCTCGCCGCGTATACCAGCGGGGATTCGGCCATGGCCAATCAATTGGCTTACGACGCCTACTGGCAGGGCTTCGAATTGATCGAGCGCAACTTGCAATTCCCGCTGTACCGCCGATTTGAAATCATTCTCGGTGATTATAATCTGAGCCTGGAAACGCCCGGGCAAGAAAAGCTGGCCCGGGAACAGATGAAGTTGATGTTGGAAATTTTGCAACACATTCGCAAGGGGAGAGGATGGCGCGCGGAAAAGTCGTAGCGGCATTCAAATATAAAAGCGTCTACAAAATTAAAAGCCCGCTAAAAATACTTTAGCGGGCTTTCCGTTTCGTTGCGTGAAAAATTGTTTACGGCAATAACAAAATTTTCGCCGTATGCGTTTGTGCGCCGGCCTGCAGGCGATAGAAGTATGCGCCGCTGGCGATCTTTTCACCATTCGTGCCGCGGCCATTCCATTGCAGAATATGCCGCCCGGGTGCCAGCAACTCGCCGTTACTCAATCGTGCCACTTCGCGCCCGGTTAAATCATACACCGCCGCATAAACCGGCTGCACCTGCGCCATTTCAAACACGATATTCAAACCGCCGGCCGCTTCACTCGGCCGAAACGGGTTCGGATAATTCAACACGAATTGCATCGGCCGCTGCGCCGGATCGGTGATATCGACGCGCGTGGCTGTAGCTTTTTTGGTCATAGTAAAAATATCGACGATACTGCCGTCACGTTTCATATATTTGCCGCGCAGCGTATCGCCGTTGACATAGACAATTTCAAAGCCCGCGGCTTTGCCCTGTTTGAAGGCCATGAGTTTATGCTGCCCATCCAGATTGTCGTTTTTACCGCCGCTGCCCGCGACAACATAAACCGTGCCGACGTCGTCCATGCCTTTTTTCGGATAAAAGCTCAGATCGGTATTGATGATCTTGCTGTCGTTCAGCAAAAACGAGCGTTCGCCGACGTGCGAATGGCCGCAGAGCACCAGATCGACGCCGGCTTTTTCCAATTCCGGCACAAACGTCTTTTTGGTGAAATCATCATCCGTGTGCGTGCCGAACGTATAGGGCGGGCGATGAAACATCACGATCAGCCAATGCTGGCCGCGCCTTTTGGCGTCGTCCAAATCTTTGCGGAGCCAGTCGAGCTGTTTGGTCAAGGCCGTGCCCGAAACGAGCAGCTCGTCATCGAGACAAATGATATGCGCATTCGCATAATCAAACGAATAATAATTCTCCACGCCGTCGGGGTTGTTCGTCGGCGCATAAAAAAATTCAAAGTACGGCGCGGCTTTGGAGGTTTTAATGTCGTGATTGCCCAGCGCCGGGAAAACGCAAAAATTCCGAATCAGATTTTTATAATGGGGAAAATAGTATTTGAGATATTCGTTGCGCGTGCCGCTGCTGTAAACGATGTCGCCCAAAAACAGCGCAAATTCGTGATTTGGCCGTTCGGTGATCAGCCGCGCCGCTACGTCTCTTTGATACGTTGAGCCGTCGGCCAAATCGCCGGCGGCGATAAAACTGAACGGCACGCGCGCGCCCGCCGCTATATGCGTCTCGAAATAATAATCGGCGCCGGTGGCCAGCGTGGTCGAGCCGTCGGAGATTTCATAAAAATATTTTGTGCGCGGTTTCAAGTCGGTGACTTCAACGGCATGCACGGTTCCCGCCGGCGCCTCGAGGCTGCCGAGCCACTGGCCGCTGGTCGTGCCATATTTGAGCACGCCCGGGGTTTCCTCGTCGGTATACCACACCACGGTGGCGCGATCGGTTGCTACCCGTTGCACGTACGGCCCGAGGCTGATTTGCGCCAATACCATTTGCGCCCACAACAGCATCGCCGCTAAACCCATCTGCAGTTTACGAATATTCATCACGGAATTCCTTTCACAGAAGCAAATCTGTAATTCGTTGTTGAATGGATTACAAAAAAGCGTACGCCACACAGCTATAATAAATCTATAGCTGCAAAATTTACGGCGCGCAGAAATTGTTCCGATAAAAAAGCAATTCCTGTGCCGCAAGAGTAAACATGCACTCTAATGAGAAAACGTATTGGTTCTCTTTTTTAAAAGGAAAAACGAATCAGGTAATCGAGGTAAGATAACTTTTGGTGCTAGCAAAGAAAACAAATCACCGCGCTGCTATCAAGGACATAGTCCATAGCCAAAGTTACCCCCAGATTTCATGTTTTTGCACATTCCATTCATCACGGCTAAGTATAGAACCATTTTTTAACGAGCCCCGAAATTTACGGAGAGCCTCTCTACGGCTCTTCGCGGTGTGGGATTTGTAAGTTTCTTCCTCCCAATTAACCACTAACCGCAAACGCGTTCCTGTTTTACTCACCGGCGCTGGAATAATCAGGCTTCCGAGCTCATTCACCGTAGCAGTGACTTGATAACTTTCCGTATTTCACCTCAAGTTTTAATAAAGATAAAAAATTTCTCAGCTAAAATCAAGCCTTTTGATTTTTCGCAAAAGGGTCGCGGACCCGGATTTATTAATAAACATATCTAATTATCCCCGCAAACGTTTATAAAATGCCGCCATCTCGGCAAACACCTCGTCGGACTTGCCGCCGGCAATGGGGCATTCCGGCAAAGACTCCATAAACGCGCGGCCGTAAAATTTCGTGGCGATGCGATTGTCAAAAATCACGATCGTGCCAAAATCGGATTTGCGGCGAATGAGCCGGCCAAAGCCCTGCTTGAATTTGATCACCGCCTGCGGCACGGAATATTCCATAAACGAATTGCCGCCGCGTTTCTCAATGGCTTCGACGCGCGCTTCCAGCACCGGCTCGGTCGGCACTTTGAACGGCAGGCGCGGAATGATGACGCATTCCAATGCTTCGCCGTGCACATCAACGCCCTGCCAAAAGCTATCCGTAGCAAACAGCACGGAGCCGACTTGCTTTTTAAAATTTTCGAGCAGGCGATGGCGATTCTCCTGCCCCTGCTTCATCGCGATGATGCCGAGTTGCGCCAGCTCCGGCGCGAGGTCGCGATACATTTGGTTGAGCAAGCCGTAAGCCGTAAATAAGATAAACGCGCGGCCGTTGGAAATTTTCAAAGCGCGCAGCAGCACCTCGCGCAAACGCGCCGGATACTCGCGCGCGTTCGGCTCGGGAATATCGGTCGGAATCACGATCAACGCCTGCCGGCCATAATCAAACGGCGAGCCGAGTTGCGTCGCGGTTTTCTCCAAACGTTTGCCTTTGCTATCCTTCAGCACGCCGGAATTTTTTTCCGACAAGCCGAGGCTCTTTTCGAGAAAATCGAACGACTTGCCGATCGCCAAAGTCGCGGAAGTGAGAATGACGGTGGGGAATTTTTCAAACACCACTTTTTTGAGAATCGGCGCGACGTCCAGCGGCGCGCTGCGCAGGCGCACGATGTTGCCCCATCTGGATTCTTTCACCTCCAGCCAGCGGATGTTGTTCTCGTCGTGATCGAGCAAAACTTTTTGGACTTCATCCGCCATCGCGGTGAGCCGGTTGGCCTGCGCGTTGAGATCGACTGCCAGCGAGGCGGCTTCGCTGCCGATTTGATATTCCGCGATATCGCAGAGTTTGATCACCTCCAGAATCTGATCGGCGCATTGCCGCATTTCCTGCAGCACCACCGGCGCTAATTTTCCGGCTAAATCGACAAAAGCTTTGTCCTGCACCACGGCCGGCGTCAGGCGCAATTTGGTTTCGGAAAAATTCTCGTTGCCCGCGGCGCTGCTGCGGTTGCCTTTGCCGGAAGCCCAATAGAAAAGCTGATCCATCAAATCTTTGACGCGATGCTCTAACTGCCCGACGGACGGCTCACACACCATTTCGATCTGCTGGCGAAATTTGTCAATAAGCGAACGGCTGATGCGACCGGCAGCCTTTTGCATTTTTGCCATTGTGAACGGGAGTACGCCCGTCGTTTTCGACTCTTTGATGCGATAGAGCTTGTGCAGCGTGCGCAAAATGCCGTGATAACTCGTGGACGCGCCGAAATAGGAGGAGGCGACTTCTTCGACGTCATGCGCCTCGTCCAAAATCACCCGCTGATATTTCGGCAACACCGCGACTTCGGAACTCTCACTGGATTCCTGCCGCACCGAAAGATCGGCGAAGAGCAAATGATGGTTGGCGATGAGCACGTCCGCTGAAGCCGCGCGCCGGCGCGCATTATAAAAGAAACATTCATGATAAAATTTGCACTTCGCGCGCAGCGTCGTGTCGCTCTCGGATTGAATTTTTTCCCAAACCTGATCCTGCGCAATGAACGCCAAGTCCGACTTGCTGCCGTCGGGAGATTTCTTCGCCCATGCGACGATATCGCGCAATTCCTGCAATTGCGCCGGCTCGGCAAAAAGATCGGGTTGCATTTCCGCCTCGGCCAGCTTGCGTTTGCAGCCGTAATTGGTGCGGCCTTTCACCAGCTCCGCGCGGAATTTGAGATCGAGGGTTTGTTGCAAAAGCGGAATGTCTTTGTTGATGAGCTGTTCCTGCAAATTGATCGTGCCGGTGGCGATCACCGTGCGTTCGCGATTGTTCACGCTCCATTCAATCGCCGGCAGCAGATACGCCATCGTTTTGCCGATGCCCGTGCCCGCTTCGATGATGGCGATTTTATTCTCGTTGAACGCCTCCGCCACTTTTTCGAGCATCATTTGCTGCTGTGGCCGCGACTCATAATTTTCCAATTTTTGCGCCAGCGGGCCTTCGGCAGAGAGCAAATGTTTCAAATGCGGCACGGAAAGCAGCGCCACTTCTTTCGGCTTCTGCGGCTCAACGACGACGTAAATGTCGCTGACGTAATTATTGATAATAAAAAAACCGATGCCCTCATTACCGACTTGCGAGGCAATCATCGCATCCGGTTCGGAAGGCTGGAGCACGCCGGAGGGATGGTTGTGAATGACGACGTCGCCCGTGTGCGCGATGTTCGTGATCGCCGGCACCAGATGCTGATTGCCGCGCGCAACAACCTGCACGGATTCCACGATGCCTTTGCCATCGGTTTTGCCGAGAAAAAAAACTTCATTGCCACCGGCGTCGCGAATGTGCAGGCGCATGTAGAGGATGGCTTCATCGGCGAGGTAGGACTTGATTTTTGGTGAGGACATGATTTTGATATTGGGCCTTGATTTCTTGGACTGTGCCTAATATAAAAATTTTCTGTGTATAAAGCAAACGTTGATTTCTTGATCAAAATTCAGTAAATTGAAAGTATGGAAATCATCAAATTACGCCCGCGGTTGAGCCGGTATCCGGAAATCGTAGCCGCTTATCTGTTTGGCTCGGTCTTAACCGGTAAAATGAACCCGATGAGCGATGTGGACGTCGCTCTTTTGCTGCAAGAGCCGATGCCGTTGCAGCGCGAACTCTCCCTCAGCTTTGAGGTGATGTCTGAAATTCAAAAAATCTTCCATCGTGAGGCTGACGTGAAAGTGCTGAACCGCGTCAAAGATTTGCCGTTTCTCCATGAGGTGCTTTCAAAGGGCAAGTTGATTTACGAACGTGATCCGGCCACCCATCGCGACTTTGTTGCCCGCGCCGTCATTGCTTATCTCGATTTCAAACCGGCTCACGAGATCGCTGTGCGCAATTATCTAAGGAGTCTGAAACGTGGTCAATCCCATCATCATACTTAAAAAAGTCGTGTTTATTCGCGATCATCTTGGGCGCGTTCGCGCCCAACAGGATTGTACATTAGAAGAATTTCTGCGCGACCGCAACCGGCAGGACGTCGTCTGTTTTAATCTGATGCAGGCTATTCAAGCATGCGCTGATCTTGCCAACCATCTTGTGTCAGATCAGGGCTGGGGTATACCGGGAAGCTATGGCGAGACGGTGGAAATACTGGTGAGAGAGAAAGTCATTAACGAGCCGCAAGGAGAAATCTACCGACAAATGGTCGCGTTTCGCAATCGTATCGCTCATCGTTATGCTGAAACTGATTTCAAAGAAGTTTACGAAATCATGACCAAACAGTTGAGCGACCTGAACGACTTTGTTGAAGCGATCGTCGATTATTGCCATCTCTAAATAGCAAACGAAGATATAGGCCATTATCGAGGAAAACTTGTTCGCATCCAGCGGTAGTTGCTTTTTAAGGCTAACAGGCCAACTCCCACGGGCGCAGCCGGCAAACAGCCCTCACACTGGCAAGTTTTTAAAAATCTAATACCTCTAACTCAGAAAACAAATCATTTTCAGTACGCCGCCATTCCTTTTTCGCGCAAAAATGTCGTAACTTCTTCCCGTCGCGGAATCATCGCCCGTCCGCCCAGGCCGCGGCATTTCATCGCGGCGACGGCAGCGGCAAATTCCAAAATTTTCGGCAACGGCCAATTCTCCATCAACCCAACCATAAACGCGCCGTGAAAGACATCGCCGGCGCCGGTGGTGTCGACGACGTCCACTGAAAAGGCCGGTTGATAAAAAATAGTTTCGGGCGTCCGGCAAAATGCGCCGTTTTCTCCGGCGGTGACGACGATGATGCCGCCGTATTTTTGTTGGAGCCAATGCGCGCTTTGCTCGGGATCAGCGTTGCCGGTTTGTTGCGCCGCGAAATTTTGAGAGCTAATGATATAATCAGCGCTATGTAAAATCTGATCGAACCCGGCGACGTTGCGTTCAGCATCAACGACGACGAGACCACCAGTTTGTTTGATTAAGCTGGCGGCAAAAATTCCTGCTTCGACAAAATGATGTTCCAAAAACAGAATGCGGCTGTTCCGGATAATATCAGCCTCGAGCTCTTCCGGCTTCAAGTCAAACTCTTTCCAGTATCGCGCGATGCGCCGCTCGCCGGAACTCTGCTCGACGTGGATGAAAGCCACCGGTGGTTGCGCATCTTCCGCAAGAATGACGTGATCAACATTCACGCCGTCTTTTTGAAATTCTTCCACAACAAATCGGCTATATTCATCATCGCCCAGCTTGCCGATATAAGCGATTTTGGCGCCCAGTCGCGCCGCGGCGACAAGCGCCGTTCCGGTTAATCCGCCGCCCTGTTTGGCAAACGCGGTCATGGGAATTTTCTCGCCGGCGGCGGGATATTGTTTTACCAGGCCGAGAAAGTCGACGCTACAAATGCCGAGACCGACGAGGTCAAAATTTTTTAGCATGGCAAAAACTCCTTGCAAATCAAAGCATTGTCCGCTATATTTAATTAAGCCTCTGAAGAAACAAAGTATTGGTTTTATGGCAACTCATGCTGGAGTGACCAACAATGATTACACGAGAGACAATTATTGACAAGATCCAAAAAATACCCGAACCGTATCTGGGCGAACTTTATAGCGTTATCATGGATTTTGAAAGGATTAAGAAAAAAGCGGAAACTGCGCCAAGCCTTATGGCCGCCTTGAGAAGCATTAAAATTTATGCTGCAAGCGATTTTTCACAGACGGCTGATTTATATTTTGCAGGCGATTCGAAATGACGAACCGGACATTTGTCGATACGGCTTTTGTTGTGGCATTGGTTAATCAACATGATCAATATCATGCGAAAGCGCTGGAATTATCTAAAAAGTATGAGAATAAGCCAACGCTTATAACTGATGTCGTATTGCTTGAGATTGGCAATGCTTTAGCTAAAAATCATAAAACAGAGGCGATACAAATTATTAAAGCTTTTCGATCGTCCAGTGAAGCCATGATTGTCGGGCTGCATTCTCAGCTTTTTGAAAAAGCCTTTGAGATGTATGAGAAATATTTAGACAAAGGCTGGGGGATGGTTGACTGCATCTCATTTATTGTTATGCGCGAAAACAAGATTATTGATGCGTTAACTTCAGATGAACATTTCAAGCAGGCTGGATTTAATATTTTAATGAAGTGATTTAGAGTAACTTTTTATTTGCAGGAGTTTGTCGCATGGCAATGATGACCAAAATGCGGGAGAAAACGCATATCGTTCTTGGCTTTTTGTTGGTGGCGTTTCTGGCCTTGATCGTCGTCGAATGGGGTTCGGAATCGACGATTTTTCGCTCGAAAGAACAGTCTGGCGTGATCACGAGCATCAACGGGCAGGACATTCATTACGAGCAATTTGCGCGCGCGTTCGAGCAGCAGATCGAGCAATACAAGCAGCAAAGCGGGCAGGAACCGCAGGACAGCCAGCTTGATTATTTGCGCAATCAGGTGTGGGAAAATATGGTGCGCGAGGTGCTGGTGACGCAGGAAATCGAGAAGCGCGGCATCACCGCGAGCAACAAAGAGATCGTGCATTATATTTTCAACGAGCCGCCGGATATTATCCGGCAAAATCCGTCGTTCCAAAACGAGCAAGGGCAATTTGATAACGCCAAATATCAAGCGGCGCTCAACGACGCGAACATGAATGAGACCTGGCGGCGCGTCGAAGATTACATGCGCGCGACGCTGCCCTATCAGAAATTTCAGGATGCGTTCGACGCCTCGGCGCTGGTGACCGACGCCGACGTGCGCGACGATTATGTGAAACGCAATCAAAAAGTGGCGGTGCGTTACGTGTTCTTCAATCCGGAAAACTATCGCCAGCAAGCCGGCGGCGCTGCTGCCCAAATTCCCGTGGAAAAAAACGCGGTGGAAAAATATTACAAAGAGCATCAGGATGAATTTAAAGAAGCCGAAAAGCGCAAAATCGATTACGTGATTTTTTCCAATAAAGCCACACGCGCGGATTCGGCGGCGGTGCGTTCGCTGAGCGAGCAAATATTGCAGCGCGCGCGCAGCGGCGAAGATTTTGCCGCGCTGGCGCAGACTTACTCCGAGGATGAATCCAATCGCGACAAAGGCGGCGATCTCGGGTTCTTTAAGCGCGGCACGATGGTGAAACCGTTTGAAGACGCGGCGTTCGGCGCGAATCCGGGTGATATTATCGGGCCGGTAGCAACCACGTTCGGGCTGCATATCATCAAAATCGTGGGCCGCAAATTTGAAGAACCGGCGGAAGACGCGGCGGCAAACAAAGATAAAAAGAAAAAGGGCAAAAAGGAAAAGGAAAAAGGCGAGGAGATGGTGCAGACGAGTCACGTGTTGTTGAAGTATCAGGCCTCGCGCCAGACCATCGATGCCGCGCGTGATAGCGCCAGTTATTTCGCCTCGGCGGCTAAAGAATCCGGCTGGGACGCGGCGCTGAAAAATGAAAAAATGACCGCGCAGACCAGCCAGCCTTTTGCGAAAGGCAGCGGCTTTGTTCCCGGCGTCGGCATGAAGCCCGCGGTGGCGAGCTTTGTGTTCAGAAGCGAAGTCGGCACGATCAGCGAGTCTTTTGACGTGCCGCAGGGTTTCATGGTGCTGCACGTGGCGGAGTCGCAAAAAGAGCGCATTCGCCCGCTGGAAGAAGTGCAGGCGCAGATTGAAAACACGCTGCGGACGGAAAAATTAAAAGATCTCGCGTTTGCGGCGGCGAAAGCCGCGGCCGCGAAACTCGCCGGCAGCATGACGCTGGAAGATCTCGCGGCGCAGGATTCGCTCGAAATCAAAACGCCGGAGGCTTTGACCCGCGCCGGTTTCAACCGCGATATTGGCCGCGACCCCGCTTTCACCGGCACGGCCTTTTCGCTGCAGCCCAATCAAATTTCGCCCGCGGTGAAAGGCGCGCGCGGCGCGTATTTGATTCAACTGTTGAGCCTCGATCCCGTCAATGAAGCGGATTTGCAAAGCCAGAAAGAGACGATTCGCTCGCAACTGGTGGATCGCGCCCGCCAGAACGCCTTCTCGCAATGGTATGCCGATCTGAAAGAGAAAGCGGCGATTAAGGATTTTCGCGATATGTATTTTTAGGAGTGCAAGCTTTAGTTTGCGTTCTAAAGCCCCGCCTTTCTTGAATCGAAAGGCGGGGCTTTTTTTGTGGCCACGAAAGTCATTAAAAAAACGCCAGTGACAAACTAAAGTTTGTCACTCCGAGGTGTCGCGGCGAATCGGCAGGAAAATTTGAAAAATTGACCCCTTCCCGACTTCGCTGCTTACTTTTATCCCACCGTCGTGGGCTTCAGCGATGGCGCGCGCGAGCGATAGCCCCAGCCCCATGCCTCCTCCCATGAAACCGGTTTTGCTGGTGCTGTGATGGTTGCTGTGTTGTACCTCGTAAAATTTTTCAAAAATCGCGCCCATTTTTTCTTGCTTAATACCAACCCCGGTATCGGCGACAATGATGACATAAAAATCGCCTTCCACTTGCAACGACAATTCAATTTGGCCGCGGTCCGGGGTAAATTTGATGGCGTTCTGAATCAGCTCCGACACCATGATTTTGATCTTGAGCCGGTCGGCGGCGATCATGCACGTTTGCGCGCAGCGGCGCAGCGTCAAGGTTTGCCGACGTTCCTGCAGCGGCCGGCGAAATTCATGTTCGATTTGTTCCAGCAACTCATTGAGCGCAAACGGTTCGCGTTTCAAAACGATGGCGCCTTGCTCCAATTCGATGAGATCAAACATATCCGTCACAATCTGCTCTAAATCCAGCACCGCAGCGTTGATGACGCTCATGCAATCGTTCTTTTCCGCCGGCGACAACAAATGAAAATCGTCGCCGTTCAAAATCGACAAATAGCCGCGTAAATGGCTCACCGGCGTGCGCAGTTCGTGCGAGGTGATGGCGAGAAATTTATCTTTGACGATTTGCAGCTCGCGCAATTTTTCATTGGCGCGCTTGAGGGTGAGGTTTTCCTGGCTGAGCGAAATTTTCTCGCGGCACTTGTTGATGACGAGGCGGATTTGCTCGGCTTTCAGCGGCTTCAGCAGAAAATCATACGCCCCCAGCTTCATCGCTTCAATGGCGTTCTCGATCGTCGCGAAGCCGGTCATGATGATCACTTCAATGTGCGGAAAATCCCGCTTGATGGCATTGAGCAACTCAAAGCCGGTCATGCCCGGCATTTTAAAATCCGACAAGACAATGGCAATATCCGGCTCGCTGCGCAAGAGTTCCATCGCTTTAATGCCATTGTCGGCGAGGAGAATCGTGTAAAAATTCTGTTCAAGACTAAGCTGGCAAACGTGCCGCACGACGCGTTCGTCGTCGACAATCAAAATTTTGGTGACCCCGATTTTATGGGTATTCTGCGTTTGAAAAGAGAAAAGCGGCGCTAATAAAGCGTCCATCGTGAATTTCCTTCCGGCAAGGGTGAGGCGAAAAAAGATAAAAAGAAAAAAGGCTAAAATGGCGGAAAGACCTCCGCTCTTTGCGGCGCCACTGTTTTTCTTTTTGGTCTTCTGAGCGCTCCCTCACTCAGCCAGGGTTCACGGAAAACTATAGCAACATGATTTTCGGCAAAATTATTAAAAATTCCCAAATCATTTTGCCGAAAATCGTTTTGCCACAACCAAACAACTATCACAGTTTAAGCATTTTAAAGGAATATTTCAAGCTTCTTTTTTGTATCCCCCAAAAATAAAAAAGGTCTCAATCCACGGCCTGTGAATTTGAGACCTTCAAGAGGTACCAACGTCCTGAAACTGTACCAACGATCGTAGCCAACGTTCCTGT
>Ga0247727_10005351_pt1 | contig 26166 bp, 22 predicted proteins | sample WisWelCaveWW1625_FD_202498 | JGI IMG/M metagenome (GOLD analysis project Ga0247727, IMG submission 202498) | Biofilm microbial communities from Wishing Well Cave, Virginia, United States - WW16-25 | ecosystem: Environmental > Aquatic > Deep subsurface > Groundwater > Cave microbial mat | place...
ATCACGGATCGATTGTTCGTCGGGCCCTTGCCCGACGGCGACAAAGCGTGCCGACGGCAGCCGGTCGACGACGATGCGGGCCGCCTGGAGGAGGTCGGGGTACGCCTTGTTCGCGCGAAGGTTGGCGACGGTGCCGACGACGAGCTCGCCATTGTCGATGCCGAGCTCGGCGCGTACCGAGTCGCGCTGGTCGAGCTCGGCGCGCACGGCCTCGAGGTCGATGCCGTGGATCACCACCTCGGCGTCGTCGTGCAGCCGGGTCGGCATCGACGCACGCACCGCGTGCGACACCGCGAGACGCGCATCGTCGCCTTTCGACGTGAGCGCGTGCACACGCGCTGTCAGCGGCGTGTAGCTGTCCCACACGTTGTGCTCGGTCGTGACCATGCGAGGGCGGGTTCGACGCGGCATCGTCCGCAGCACGACGCGGGCACCGATCGCTGCGAGCGGCGAGTGCACGTGCACGATGTCGACAGGGTCGTCCCGCAGGAGGCGCCGGAGCCTGGGCAGCCAGCGCGGATCCCACGACTGTTTCGTGCCGAGGCAGTGCACCACCACGCCGGTGCGCTCCAGCTCGGCGACGAGTGCATCCTTCCAGGCGAGGACGTAGGCGACCCGTACGGAGAAGCGGTCCCTGTCGATCTGGCCGGCGCTCAACACGAGGAGCCGCTCCGCGCCGCCCGGCCCGAGGCCCTTGATCAGCCAGAGGACCCGTGCCGGCGTCGACGTTGGGCCGGAGCTGAGATGGGAATCGGCCATATGGGTCGTAGTATCGCGTTCACGTGTGATGACCCACACGTTACGGACGGCTCCGAGAACCCCCGACCCCCCATCCTGGCGACCCCCATCCTGGCGACGACCGGGACTGGAAAGGACGAGCACTGAACCTCTCCGAGATCGTCGGCGCGCTCCGGCGCCGATGGATCGTCATCGTCGTGTTCGTCCTGCTCGGGGTGGCCGCGGTCGCGCTGTTCGTGCTGACGCGCGACCAGGCGCTGCCGCCGACGCGTTACAGCACCGCGATCGCGATCGAGGTGCCAGGGGTCGTGCCGGACGACGGCACCCGCCGGAACTCCGACGAGCCCATCAGCGGCGTGCCCGCCATCCTGCTCCAGAACCGGCTGGACCGAGCACGTGATCCCGACGTGCTCGCAGCGGCGATCGCCGGCTGGGATGGATCCGACGACGACAAGCGCGGCGTCGAGCTCTTTCCCGTGAGCAACGGCGACGGTACGGTCATCACGCTCTGGGCCACGGCGCGTACTGCCGAGGCGTCGAACGGGCTCGCCGACTCCTACGCCGACGCCTATATCTCGGCCCGGCGCGACGACAACATCGAGGGCCTCCAGGAGAAGCTGAACTCCGCGTTCTCGGCGCTCGACGCTCTCGGAACGGAACGCGACCGGGTCGACGGCGAGATCATCGACGCGCTGGGAAGCCTCCCGCCCATCGCGACCGGCGACGGCACGACCCCCGCAGGCACTGCCGGTAGTGAGGGCACCCGCCCGTTGGAGGTGCCGCGCAACGCGTCGTTCCCGGAGCAGAGTTTGGTGCTCCAGCGCAACGCGTTCAGCGCGGAGATCGAGGGGCGTCTCAACACCATTGCCGGTCTGGAGGTCGAAAAGGCCGTGCCGCAGGCCTTCGCCGACATCATCAAGAACGGCGACCCCAGAAAGGTCACCAAGCAGCTCTCGTCGCCGGTGTTACCTGCAGGGGGGATCGCGCTCGGCGCCATCTTCCTCGGTCTCGCAGGGGCGATCGTGCGCGATCGGTTCGACCGCACGATCCGCTCCGAGCGGTCGGCCGCTTCCGCGTTCGAGGCGCCGGTGCTGTCCGTGATCCCTCGCCCACGACGCAAGAGCCCCGAGTTCACGGTGTTCGACGACCCGTTCTCCGCGCGCTGCGAGGCCTTCCGCTCGCTGGCCGCGCGGGCGGTCGCGACCGACCGGCTTCCGCGCGCCATCTTCGTGAGCTCGCCGAAAGGGGACGCGTACGAGGAGGTCGCGGCGAACTTCGCCGCAGCGCTCGCCGACCTCGGGATCTCGGTCGCCCTGATCGGCACGTTGCCCGAGCAGCAGTGGTACTTGAAGCCCTTCGACGTCACCGACGACGAGCTCACGTCGCTGCCCGAGCTGCTGCACCAATCACAGCGCGGCGTGCTGAACGGCCAGCTCCGCCAGCGTCTCGCCTTCACCCCGTTGTCGCCACGCCTGATGCTCGTCCCGCCGGGCGCAGAGGCCGAGCTCGGGCTCCTGCTCGACGGCCTGCCTCCCTTGCTCGAATCGCTCGCGAACGACGGCGTCGAGGTCACGGTCATCGCAGGCCCGCCGGTGCTCGAGAACTCCAACTCGACACTGGTCGGCTGGGCAACGCGCTCGGTGTTGTGGGTGGCTGCGGCGGGCGATGTCACGAGCGACGAGGCAGCGAGCGCCACCGCGCAGCTCGAGCTGGCCGGAGCCACCGCGTTCGGGGTCGCGCTCATCAGCGAAGAGGAGTAGCGGTCGTCGTGGACGACCTGCTCCCGAGCGGTCCGCGCCGCCGCCGCCCCGGCGTAGCTCGGCTCGTCCGTCCACGCCCGGCACTCCCTCCCTTGCGCGAGCCCGAAGCCTCCGAGGACGCACCGGCGGTCGTCGTCGAGTCGCCGGGTGCTGAGCCCGCGATCGAGGACATCCCGCCCGAGATCGAGGAGCTACGGCCCGAGATCGAGGAGACAACGCCCGAGCCCTCCGCGCGCTGGCGGCTCCGGTGGCAACGGCGGCTTGCACGCCGCCCGCCAGAGGTTTCGGCTCTCCCCGAGGCGGGAACGCCACCCCTGGAACGACCACCCGAGGCGCCGCCCGCCCGCGACCCTGCACCGGCCCCCACCCCGCCCCCACCGTTGGTCCCATTGGCGGTACTGCGCCAGACCGACGCTCCGATGCCGGATCCTCCGATGATCGATGCTCCCGCGCGCCGACTCGAGAGGCTGGCACGACGGGCGTCGACGGCGCGCCCCATCGCGCGCTCGCGCGGGGCGGTGCCGCAGCCGGCACAGCTCCGGCCCGGGCCGTCTCCGGTCGTCGATCCGGGTGCGCCCGTCGCGCGTGTACGGCTGCAGCAGCCGATGACACTCCAGGCCACACCGCTGGCCCTCGCACGCGCTGGGAGCCCGCTGCCCGCCGACCCACTCGATCCAGATCGCTCGCTCAGTCGCCGTGCGTTCGATCCAGTTCCGGCAGCGGCGCGCCCGTTGCGGGTTCGCGCGGCTGCGCCCGACGGTGGATCAGCACCCCCACGGGCGAGCGAAGCACCGCAGACGGCCGAGCCCGGCCCGCCGCTGCCCGCGGCGGGGGTGGAACCGGGCGAATCCGGCCCGAACGAGTCAGGCCCGAACGAGTCAGGCCCGAACGAATCCGGCCCGAGCGAATCCGGCCTGGTGTGGGCTGTCGTCGCTCTCGCGACGGCGGCCGCGATCATCATCAGCGGTCACATCGTCGGCGCTGCCGTGCCGAGCCGGTTCCTGGTGCCTGTGCTCGGCCTCAGCGTCGCCGCGGCCTTCGTGCCGCGGCTCCTCGCGCGCCATCCCGACGAGCCGTGGCTCGGTCGGTTCCTGCTGTTGGGTGTGGGGGTGAAGGTCATCGCCTCGCTCGCGCGCTACTTCACGCTCGTCGACGGCTACGGCGGCGCGGGCGACGCGACGGAGTACCACGAGTTCGGCGTCGAGTACGTGAGTGGCGTCGCAGCTCCGCTCGAGAACCTGCGCAAGACCAACTTCGTCCGCTGGTTCACGGGAAACCTGTACGAGTGGGTCGGGGTCGACCTCATCACGGGGTTCTTCGTGTTCGGGCTGATCGCGTTCATCGGCTCCTACCTCTGGTACCGCGCGACCGCGTCTGCGGTTCCGGTGCTCAATCGACGCCTCTATTGCGGCTTCGTGTTCTTCGCTCCCAGCGTCGCCTTCTGGCCGTCGTCGGTCGGCAAGGAGGCCCTGATGCAGTTCGGGCTCGGCCTCGTCGCGCTGGGGATCGCGTTCTTGCTCCAGCGGCGGCTCCTGGCCGGTCTGCTGATCGCGGCACCGGGCGGTTGGCTGCTCTGGGTCGTGCGACCGCACCTGCTCGCGCTGTCGACCGTTGCAGGCGCGCTCGCGTTCGCGGTCGCGCGCGGGCCGCGCAGCGCGCGTGATCAAGCCCCGACGGTTAGCCTTGTCCGACCGATCGGCCTCGTCGCGGTCGCGATCCTCTCGGTGTTCGCCGTGAGCCAGGCGATGCAGTTCCTTGGTATGGAGGAGTTCTCGTTCAAGGCGATCGAGGCCGAGTTGGCCGAACAGACCGGCCGCACCGCCGACGGCGGGTCGGTGATCGAGGGCGGCGACGCTACGTTCCACCTCACGCCGATGAGCCTCCCGAACGGCCTGCTCACCGTCTTGTTCCGCCCGTATCCGTGGGAGGTCGAGAACGGATTCCAGATCATCGCATCGTTCGAGAACGTCGCCCTCGCGGTGTTCATGGTGCGACGACGACGATCGTTGCGGCTCTCGCTCACCCACAGCCGCAACGCGCCGTTCCTCTTCTACTGCTGGATCCTGGTCTTCGCGTACGCCGTCGCGTTCTCGTCGTTCGCGAACTTCGGTCTGCTGTTCCGGCAGCGCTCGCTCATGCTCCCTGCACTGTTCGTGCTCATCTCGCTCCACGCACCGAAGACCGCGGAGCGCCCGACGCGCTCCGGCCCAACTGGGAGACCCGCTCACGCCGCGGAACGGACCCGCTGACCGAGCTTGGTCAGCGTCCGAAGCGGGTGCAGCGCGAACGTCACGACCACCCGGCGGACGCGTTGCAGGCTCCGCACGACGACCCGGCGGTCCCCGCGGTTGTGCGCCACGATCCGTTCCTCGAAGATCGCCTCACCCTGCAACGCGACGGTGTCGCGGATGAACACGAAGTCGGCAATGTCGTAGCGGCGGCCGCGCGGCGACGTCAGCATTTCGGACGTGGTCCACGAACCGAGCTTGCCGGGGATGTTCGGCACACAGAACATCTGGGTGCTCACATTGCCGCGGCGAAGGACCGGCTCTTCCCACAGCACGCGCCCCGACAACGTGCGCATGCGAAAGATCCCGACGCGGCCAGGATTGTTGCGAGCGAAATCACGCATCGCGCTGAACGCTCCGACCGCGAACTGATCATCGTCGTCGATGAACAGCAGGTGCGTCCCGCGCGCCCGTTCGACCATCGTCTGGCGCGCCGAGTTGCCGAAGTCGCCGTCGCGGTTGCACGCGACGAGGATCTCGTCGCCGGGTTCGATCTGCGCCGCGATGCTGGCGAGCGTTCCGCGCAATGACCGCCTGCCGACGGTCGGCACGATGACCGAGAAGGTGACGCGAGGGTCGCTCACATCGTGCGACGGTACAGGTACTCAGTCGTCGGGCGTCGAGGTGGGCGAAGGTTGCGGGCCCCGATCGGAGAAGCGCTGCAGCCATGCTCCGGCCCCGACCAGCGCGGCACCGAGCACGGTCAGGCGGCGCGGGTCGGCGCCCGTCAGCGGGAGCGCGTCGAGCCCGCCGGTACTGCCGGGGTTGTTGCCCGGGTCGTCGCCCGGGTCGGTCCCACCGGGCGTGGTCGTCGCGCTCGTGGGGTTCGGCGGGCGGAGCGTTGTGCCGGTCGGTCCGGGGCTACCGATGAACCGCGCGTTGTCGGCCGAAGGGCGCAACGCGAGCGTTTCGACCCTGGGAAGTCCCCAAACGACCGCCGCCGCGACACCGGCGACGGCACCGCCGGCTCGGAGGAGATCGCGACGCGCTACGTCGTCGTCGACAGGGTCGTGCGACCCTGCGGCCAGATCGGGCGTGTTGGCCAACCTCGAGCCTCCCAGCGCGCGCCCTCGAGAGGGCTGTAACGAGACGGCCCGCCACGGAGCATACTAACGCCACTACGCCACGCGGTCACATTGGTTGTCAAGGGTCAGTCAACCCAAATCCGGGCGTTCGGGCCCAAGTCACCCGTGTGTAACACCGAGGACATCGAGGAACCCGGCCTCGTAGCGAGCCGCCGCCCTGTCGACCGAGAACGCCGCGGCGCGCTGCACGGCAGCCTCGCCGAGCCGTCCCCGCGTGCCGGGATCGGCGAGCAGCCGGGCCACGGCCTCGGCCATCAGCTCGGGCTCGGCCCGCCCGGTGACCACCCCGGTGATGCCGTCGATCACGACCTGCTCGACCCCGCCCAACGGGTAGGTCACCACGGGGCAACCCGCCATCTGCGCCTCGATCACCACGCCCGGGATCCCCTCCGACTCGCTCACGAGCACGAGGAGGTCGATCCCGGCGAGCACCCACTCCACGTCGTCGCGCTGCCCGAGGATCGTCACGGATGCCGAGAGGCCGCGCCGGCCGATGTCGGACTGCAACCCCTGTCGGAGCGGTCCGTCACCCGCGACGACGAGATGTGCATCGACCCCATGGCGGCGCACCTCGTCGAGGACGGTCAGGGCGCGCTCGGGGCGCTTCTGCTCGATGAGGTGACCGACGAGCCCGATGAGCCGGGTGTCCGGGTCGAGCCCGAGCTCGTCGCGCAACCGCCGCCCCGCCGCCGCCCGGTCGACGCCGGAGAAACGCCGGGGGTCGCGGCTGTTGGCGATGATCCAGACCGGCGCCGCAAAACCCAGACGGTGCAGCTCGTCTCGCAGCTCGGCCGTGAGCGCGACGCCGGCGCCGCCACGGCGCGCAACCCACCGCCACCACCGCCGCTGCAACGCGCGCCGGGGGCCCTCGCCCCAGAACGCAGGCGGGAACGCGAGAATCCGTTGCCAGATCAGCGTCTGGTCCCGGCGACGCGCGACCGCGGCCACCTGCATCGCCCAGCCCCCGTGAGCGAGCACGATGTCGGCAGGATCTCTGCGGAGCGCGCGGCGGAGCCGGAGCACTCCGGCGACGAAACCGACCAGATCCATCTGGCGGCGCGCCGTGAGCGGTGCCAGCGCGGGCTCGCGCGAGCCGTCGAACTGCGGGCACATCGCGACCACACGGTTGTGATGTCCTCGCCGGTCGAGCTCGGCCGCGAGCTCCAGCGCCGCGATCTCCGCGCCGCGCCGCTGGCTGCGGCCCACCACGTGCACGATCCTGAGCCGTGGTGGCTGGACCACGACCGGCTCGGCTCGGCTCGCCGGGGCGATCGCGCTAGCCGCCGGTTCCATCCGCGGTCGCGTCCGGCGCGGCCGGGTCGCCGCCCGTCAGGTCCGGCGCCTGCAGCGTGAGCCCTCCCAGGTCGGTCGGCAACACCCAGAAGTTGATCGTGCCCCTCTCGATCGCCTTCAGCAGCACGTACGCGTCACCGGACTCGCTGAGGGCCTCGTTCAGCACCGCGATCGCCTGGGCCTCCGCCTCGCGTTGTTCGATCTCGTTCTTCTTCGTCTGGATGGCCGCGAGCGACACCCGGTTGTCCTCGAACGCGCGGGCCACGTTGTCGGGGATGTCGATCTTCTTGATGATGAGCGTGATCGGACCACACTCACCGTCCGGCTTGAAGGTCGGTGCGCAGAAGAAGTCCTCGCCGAGGGCTCGCCGCAGCTTCTCGGTGACCGAGGATTGGAGCTCTTGCTGCAGTGAGGTGAGCAGGTCGGAGTCGGCGAAGAGGTCGGCGACGTCGTACCGGCGCGTCTCCTGCTGCACCGCGGCCTCGATCTGCTGCCGGAACGTGTTGTGGATGAGGTCGTTCCAGCCGTCGGTCGTGTACGCGCGGAACTTCAACCCGAGCTCTTCGTGGAACTTGCGCAGCCGGTCGGTGTTCAGCTTGAAGTACGTCGCGATCTGGTACTGGACCTGCACGCGGTCCTTCGACGGCGCCGCGATGAAATCGACGCCCGCCTCTCCCTCGGTCGTCACCTTCGAGATGATGTAGTTCTGCTGGTCGGCGGGGTAGAGGTACAGCGTGTCGAAGAAGCCGTTGAAGAACAGCGCGCTTCCGGGCTGCACGATCCGCTGGAAGTGTGATCCCTCGATCGGCCCGCCGCCGTAGCTGATGCCGACCTTGTCGCGCGGCGTCTTCTCGAGGCTCGACCAGAGCAGCGGGACGAACCCGAGCACGACGATCGGGATGACGACCACGAGGATCGACCGCAGCAGCGAACGGCGCCCGCGCGGCGCTCGTGGGCCCCTGCCGGCCCGCTTGGACTCGGCACCGACCGCGATCGTGGCCGACGCGCCGAGCATGTCGGTCTCTTCGTCGTCGCCGAAGGCGAGCACCTCTTCGTCGTCGGGCGGTTGGTTGCCTGGCTCGTCGGCCATTGGTGCGTTCCTCTCTGGCGTGTGCGTGACCCGTGCCTGATCAGTGGCCGGAATCAGTGGTCCGGAATCAGTAGTCCTCGTCGAAGGATTCTTCGCTGCGTTCGATGCGGCAGTACCGCATGTAGCTGGAGACGACATCTTCCGGGTCGCCGTGCGCGACGATCTTGCCTTGATGGAGCCACAGACAGCTGGTGGCCATCGAGCGGATCGCGACGAGGCCGTGCGTGACGATCACGAGGGTCCGGCCCTGGTTTGACATGTCCCAGAGCTTGTACGCGACCCGTTCCTTGTACTTCGAGTCGCCACCGGCGAGCGCCTCGTCGATGAGCAGGATCTCGGGATCGAGATGGGCCGCGATGGCGAAGCCGAGGCGGCTGGTCATTCCGGAGGAATAGCCACGCATCGGGAGATCGAGATATTCGCCGAGCTGCGCGAACTCGGCGATCTCGTCGGCGAGCGTTTCGAGTCGCTCTTCGCTGAGGCCGCGCGCCAGCGCGCCGAGGTTGATGTTGTCGCGCCCGGTGAGGCTCTGGTTGAAGCCGATCCCCGCGGCGAGCAGCGACGAGACCTGCCCCCGAACGGTGATGCGTCCCTCGGCCGGCGGGATGATGCCCGCGATCGCGCGGAGCAGCGTGGACTTGCCGGCGCCGTTGCGCCCGATGATGCCGAGCACCGCGCCCTTCGGCACCGTCAGCGAGATACCCCGGAGCGCGGGCACGATCCGGGCTCGGGCCTGGTTCCGGCGGAAGCGCCCGAACACACCGTCGCGCATCGACGCCGCGCCGACCCGGACGCGGTACTGCGCTGCGAGGTTCTCGACTTCGATGACGTTCGGCTCGACAGTCGACTCGACGACGTTCGACGGCGCGGCGTCGAACGTGGCCGACAGGCCCGCGTCGTCTGCGAGATCAGATGTGGAGGGCGAAAGAGCGCTCATGGCGAAGGAAGGTCCGGGTTCCGATCACGAGGAAGAAGGTGGCCCACGCGGCCGTCAGGAGGACCTGCGACACGGTCGGCATGCCGCCGCGCAGGATCTCGTGGTAGCCGGCGAACAAGGGGAAGATCGGGTTGATGAGGAGGAGCTTCTTGACGGCCGGGTACTTCTGCAGGGCCTCGACCGTGTACAGGATCGGCGTCGTGAACATGAGGAGGCGCACGACGTAGCCGATGAAGTTCGACATGTCCGGCAGGTGCACGGTCGCCGTCGACATCAAGAAGACGAGACCGATGTTCAAGACCGTCTGCAGCAACAGCATCAACGGCAAGAGCGCGAGGCCGATGCCGAATGGCCGGCCGGCGATCACATGCATGATCAGGTAGATCAGCGCCGCCGGCCCGAGCTGGAGCAGGCTCTTGTAGACCGACGCGAGAGGCAGCAACGCGCGCGGGAACACGGTGTTCAAGATCAGGCCGCGGCCCTTGATGATCGAGCGCGCGCCCTCGGTGAGCGCGTCGCGCGTCAGCCCGAAGAGGAAGATGCTCGCGACGAGCAGCGTGAGCCCCTCGGCCGAGCCACGCTGACCGCCACCGCGCAGGATCGAGAGAAGGATCCAATAGGTGAAGGCCTGGCAGATCGGGTCGAGGAGCGCCCAGAGCTGGCCCGCGACCATGTCGGCGTGCTTGCCCTTGATGTCGCTGCGGGCCATGGAGGTGAGGAACAGCCGCCGCTCCCAGACCCCGCGGAAGTAGGTCGCGACGTGCGGCAGGTCGACGGTGTGCGGCTCGTAGACGTTGACGACCGGCTCGTCGGCCTTGGCGTCGGTACGGGTGTCGAACAGCCTGGCCATGGCCGGGTACTTACTCGCCGGCATCGGGGTTCAGCAGCGGATGAGGCTCCAACGCGGCAGCCGTCTTCTCGGCCGTCCGGACCATCTCGGCGATCTCCTCGCTCATCGAGAGCGAGCTGCGCCGCGTCGTCTTGCCCGACGCACCGACGTGGGACACCATGCGGCTCTCGAAGACCGACTGGCGGTGGTCCTTCTTGATCGCGCGCATCATCGGGCCGAGGAGGCCGGCGACGTCGCTCACCGCGACCTCGAGGGCGCGGGCGATGTCGACGGGGGCGAACTCCTTGCCCACCCGGGAGGGGTGGGCAAGGAACGAGAGCATCCCGCGGGTCATCTCGTTGGACTCGAGGAACAGGTGGTCGACCGCCGCCTGATCCCAGGGCTTCAGCTCCTGTTGCGGCTCGGCCTTGAAGCGCCGGACCAGGTAGGCCATGACCCCTTGCACGTGCTGCTTCGGGACAGGAACCATCACGTAGTCGGTGGTGACCGTTTCGAGCTCGTCCATACGGGCGAACTGTACCCTACGGTCGAGCCCTGTGGCAACCCTGTGTGACCCTAGTTCACCTGGGGTTCAACGCACTTGGGCTCGTGCGCCTCATCGGCCTTCCTCGTGGCTTCTCTCAGCGACGCTCGATCAGAATGTAGCTGAGCACCGCCTGAGCGGCGTCGCTCTCGAGCACGATCGTGAGTGCACCGTCACCCACCGTGACCACGAACTCCTGGTCGTTGCGGCGGTTCTTCCCGCCGGCCGTCGCGAAGACGTCATATCCCGAGAGCCTCCGTCTGCCCTCGATCCCGACCTGGAAGCGACGCTCGCGCCCTTTCTTCGCCGTTGGCTCCACGAACGAGAGGCGAACCTTGTACACACCGCCCCGGATCGGGATCTCGAACCTCGGATTGCCGATGATCATCGTGCGGAAGGCCTCGTCGGGTGTCTTCAGGTTCTCGATCGGCCCAGAGAGGAACGCGTCGGCCTTCCCCCGCACGATGAACGGGCAGGTCGTCTTCGAACCGCACGCAACCGCGCCCTTCACCGGCGTGCTCGTCGCGCCCACGTCGATCGCGAGCACATCGCCGGTGAACACGGGGTCGGGCTCCTCGTCATCGTCCGGCGGCCGTACCGGGCACGGGTAGCTCGCCTCGAACACCACGAGCTGGCCGACGCCGTACTGGCCGACATCGTTGCCATGCACGTCGACGTCGCAGGAGTTCCTCACACCCGCGATCGACATGTCACGGCCCTTGTTCATCGGCTGCACATTGTCCGTGACGGTGACACCGTCGTAGTTGATGAAGCGCATCACCGTTTCGAACGGTGTGCCCGCCGCCGTGGTCGTCCGGTTGGCGGTCACGACCACGTTCGACCGCCGCACACCCTCCGGTGCTGCCATGTCGATCGACAAGTGCTTCCCGCGCAGCTCATTGCCGACGATGTAGATGTTGCTGACGTCGCCGAGTCCGTGGCCGGCGACAAACTTCAACCGTCCGCTGCCGACGCGGTTGTTGACGATGAACACGCCGCGAACCCATGAATTGGCGCCGTTCGGCTCGAGATCGAACGTCGCGCGGCGCGTGTCCGCGATGTCGTTGTTCGCGATGACGACGTTGTCGGCCTGGACGACCGCGACGCCCTGCCGGCCGTTGCGCCGGAAGACGCTGTCGTGGATGTAGATGTTCTCCGGGCTCGCATGTGCCGGCGGGAGGGAGCCGGCGATGTAGATGAAGTCGCCGTAGACGTCGCTGATCCGCAGGTTTGCCACCTCGATGCTGTCGCCGCCGCGGATCTCGAGACCGTGCTGTGCCTCGAGTGCCTCGACATAGGCGCCGTTGCTCGTGCCGCCGTTTCGGTGTGCGCCTCGAATCGTCATGTTCGTGAAGACGAGCCCGGAGATGTCGGAGACGATCCACTGCGAACGTTTCCGATTCGTGGTCGGCTGCGTCGCGAAGAAGGTCGCACCGTTGCCGTCGACCACCATGTCATTGCGACGGGCGAGCTGCAGCGTGCCCTCGATGCGGTACTTCGCGTTCTTCGGAAACACGATCTTCGAGTGGTGCGGCACGCTCGTCAGGAACTTCTGTAGCTCAGCGGTGACATCGCGAGCGCCGGTGCGGTCGATGCTTGCGGACGGCGTGTACGTGTCGGAGGCGGTCGCCGACGGCAGCAGTGGCCGGGCGACGGCGCCCACGAGGAGCGTGGCCACCGCGGTCGCCACGCACTGCTTGGCGCGCCGGGTCGATCGTGGGCGCGCCGATCGTGGGCGCGCCGATCGTGGCGCGCGGCTGAACAGGGGCTGGGAGAACGAGCGCATCTGACTCCTCGTCACGTCTCGCGTGCCCAGCCCAAGCAGCGGCGAAACCAGGTGCTCGTTCTCTATCGGCACCCACGGCGGTGAGACTGAAGCGCCGTCAAGGCCGCTTTCGATGCCGCGCGAGCTTGTGATACGCGTCCGACCCGATGCGCCGACGGAGCAGCGTCTTCACACCGTGGATTGCCCTCCGGCTCGGCCGGCGCGCGTCCGCCCTGCGCAGCTCGTCGTGCTGCAACAGGTCCTTGAGCAGCAGGTAGACGAGCTCACGCTCGCCTGGCGACGCGGTGGGCGCCCACAGCGTGTCGAGCGCTGTCAGGTCGCCGCCGGCGCCGCCCTGCACCTCGTCCTCGGGTACCGGTACGGGGACGAAATGGTCGGTCTCCCACCCTTCGGCCCGGATCAACTTCAAGTTGTCGGGTTCGAACTCCTCGCGGCAGAAGCGGGTGAGCGCTGCGCGCGCTCGGCGTGTCTCGTCGCTGTCGGCCGGCTTCCAGTGCACGAGGTGTCGTTTCAGCACACCGAGATCGCCGTGATCGATGATCGGGATCAGATCGTCCGGGAGGTGGTGCAGCAGGTTCGCGGCCTCCATCGGCAACCCGGGGTTCGCCCAGTACCCGTCGCGGCCCGGAGCTGCCGGCAGCGAAAGGAGCGTTGTCGTGAAATCACTCACCACGTTGCCGTCGACGAGCAAGTCGCTCCGGAACGGACGCACGACGAAGTCGACATCGGGCATCGCGGCGCGGCAACGCTCGACCGTCTCGAGATAGCGGTATTCGCGGGCCGCGCGCTGTACGAACTCGCTCGGGGTTCGATCGCGCAGACGGAAGCCCCACTGGCACCACGCTGCCTCGATCGCACTGTGTTGTGGCCGCACGTAGTAGGCGATGCGCACGCGGTGACGCCGGCCGAGCGAGCCGAAGCACTCGGAGATCTGCGGTTGAAGCTTGGTGAGCAGGCCGGAAAGGTTCTCGGCGCTCACGACGACGGTCGCCCCCTCGCTCGCGAGCCGGTCGAGGTCGGCGACGAGCCGCTGGACCATGGCCCGCGGTTGGCCACGCTCCCGGTAGCTGCGGACGAAATTGATCGACGTGACGGGGCCCGAGCGGTACGGGGTCACGCAGCGTCCATCCGGCCCCTGCCAGTGCGCGACGGCAGGCACGACGCCCTGCCGGCGCAACCACCGCTCCTGGTTCTGGATCCAGAGCTGAATGCTCGACGAACCCGTCTTCGGCCGGCCCGCGTGCAGCACGACGGTTCCCAATGCGCCCTCCGCTCTCCGGGGTGTCGGGCGACGGTGCCGAGATCGACGCTTCCCCGCCGTTCGCGCCGCAGCACGGTACCAAGGGCGCGAGCGCAGCCTGCGCTGGCGCGCCAAACCGCCAGGCGTACACTGTCGGCGCTCCGGCGCCCAGTCCGCCGCCCGTCGGATTCGAGGATTCGTCGTCCGAACGACAAGAGAGGACTTACTTCGATGAAATCCCGGGCGGGTCTCGGTGTGCTCATTCTGCTGCTCGTGGTGCTCGCCGGTGCCGTCGGTGCCGGGGCGGTGTACCTCCTCCGCGACGACGACCCGGGGAGCGGAACCGACCCGAACCGCACCACTGCCGGCGGACCGGCCGATCCGGCTGCCTGCCGGGCCTTCGAGGATCTCCGCGTCGCGGGCCAGCAGCTCTACACGGCCGGCGCGACGCCTGGTGGGTGGGCCAAGATCAAACCTGCGCTGGATCCGGCGCTTGCCGGCTTGGTCGCCGCGTATCAGGCGGTGCGGCCCTTCACCAACGCCGCCACGACCGACGAGGTCGACTCCTTGATTGCGTTCTACACCGAGTCGCGCGTCGCCGCGGCGTCGTCGGCGACGCTGGAGGAATACCAGTTGCGGTCGACAGCGATCAAGGGCAGCGACAAGTTCGAAGCATGGGGGAAGGCGGTGGCGCGCCAGCAGCCGAGTTCCTGCGCGTGATCAGTTCCCAGGGGCCGCTGCGCGGAAGTTGATCCCGAACGCGCGCCGACGATCGGTGTTGCCCAAGCTGGCGTGGAACAGGTGATAGTCCCACACCAACACGTCGCCGGGCTCGGTTTCGAGCACATGACACGGCACCTCGGTCCCGCGGACACCCAGCGACTCGAGCGGGCGCTCGCTGTCCTGGAGGCAGCCCTGCAACGCGCCGCGCAGCCGGCGACCGAACTCGCCTCCCGCGTGGTGACTGCCCGGGATCACCCGCAAGGCGCCGGTCGCTGCATCGAGCGGGTCGAGGTAGAACTGCACCTTGATGCGCCGCTCGGACGCGGTTGCGGAGTTCGTGTCGGTGTGCCAGCTGGTCTCCTTGTAGTACTGGCTGCCGTCGCTCTGGACGTATTCGCAGGTGGGGCCGAGCAAGCTGGTGCCGATCGCCACGAGGCGCGGGTCGGAGAGGACCTCCTTCAGGCGCTCGTCGAGATCGACGAAGAACGGAACCATGACGCGGCGGTGTCCTGATCGCCCGGGCGCAGTTCCGCCGTGGTCGTCGACCACCCGATCGAACACCTCGCCGATCTCGCCGATGTCGTCGGCGAACAACCCGGGCAGCCTCAAGTACCCGAACGAGTCGAAGTACGCGATCTGTTGTGGCGTGAGCTTGTGCGCGTCGTTCATCGAGACGTCTGCCCTTGGGATGAGCGTGGTGCGAGCCGATGGGAGGACAGGCCTCGGCGCCTCCCGCCCATGGACAGTAGAGTAACCGTACTTCTAGGACAGAATCTCCTGAACATCACGATCGCGGCTTCTGGGGCGATCGTCGGTGCGAGTCGGTGGAGCAGGGAACCGTGACGGTCGGAGACGCTCGCTACTTCTTCGTCCACATCATGAAGACCGGCGGAGCGACCTTCCGCCAGCACATCTACCGCAATTTCCCCGCAGGAACGGTCTATCCAGTGCCGCAGGTCGACGACATGGAGCGGGCGTGGCTGATCGCGAGCGTCGCCGGCCTCTCCGAAGCACGACGCGCCGAGCTGCAAGCGTATACAGGGCATCTCCCGTTCATCGTTGTCGATCTGCTCGGCATCGAGGCCGTCACCCTGACCATGCTGCGCGACCCCGTGGACCGCACGGTGTCGTACCTCAAGCACTGCAAGCGGTACCACGAACACCACCGCGAGCTTGCCCTCGACGCGATCTATGAGGACGAGTTCTACTTCCGCTGCTTCGTACACAACCACCAGTCGAAGATGTTCGCGATGCGTACGGGCGATCCGCTCGAGAGCTACATGGATGTCATCGACGTCGACGATCGACGCCTCGCGTTCGCCTGCACGAACCTGGAGCGCGTCGATGCGCTCGGGTTGTCAGAACGCCAACCCGAGTTCCTTGCCGAGCTCGAGCGCAGATTCGGGTGGCACTTCGGGCAGCTCCGCAACCGGCGGGTCAGCGACGAACCATGGGAAGCATCAGCGTCTCTTCGCCGTCGGATCGCCGGCGACAACGCGGCGGACGTCGAGCTCTACGCGCACGCGGTACGTCTCTACGAACGCAGGCAACGCGCTGGGGTTTCCGCGTGAGCGAGCGCCATTTTTTCGTCCATCTCCAGAAGACGGCCGGGACGAGCCTGCTGTTCAGGATCCGCCGCCAGTTTGATCGGTCGCAGATCTACCCGCTCGAGATCGACAGGGGGAACGTCGCTGCCGTGATCTCGGTCGAGCATCTGCAGCGACGTTTTGCCGAGCACCACGATCGCCTTCGAGTCATCACCGGCCATTTCCCGCTGTGCGTCAGCGAGATCCTCGACGACCAGTTCACGACGATGACGCTGCTGCGCGAGCCGGTCGATCGAACGCTGTCGTACCTGCGGCACCATCGCGAGATGACACCCGAGGAACGCGACCGACCGCTCGAGGCCATCTACGACGACGAGTTCCGCTTCCACGGTCTGATCCACAACCACATGGTGAAGATGTTCTCGTTGACGCCCGAAGAGATGACCGATGGAACGCTGACCCGCGTCGAGTTCACCCCTGAACGGCTGGCGAGTGCCAAGCGGCGTCTCGCATCGGTCGACTGCGTCGGGCTGCAAGACGGAGTTGACGAGTTCTGCGACCTGCTGGCTCGGCGATATCGATGGGAGCTCGGCGCGCCGACGCGCGTGAACCGGACACGGCCCGTCGACGTCGCGGAATCGTTTCGCCGGCGCGTCGCAGCCGACAATGCCGACGACCTCGAGCTCTTCGAGTACGGCCGGGAGCTCGTCGCGCAACGTAGGAGGCAGCCGTGCGGCTGACCTTTGTGGCGCACTCGACCCGAAAGCCGTCGGGCGGAATCATGGCGATCTACGAGTTCGCCAACGCAATGGTCCGTCGTGGGCACGAGGTGCACCTGGTGCATCGGCCGAACGTGACCATGCGGGCCGGTCAGGCAACCTCGCTGCACGACTTGGAGTGGGCGCGATTCGAGCCGCTCCTGCACCACCACTTCGCCACGATCGAACACGAGGTCCAGCCCGTGCCGGATGCCAACGGGTCGGGTGCATACGACATGAGGGAAGCGTTGCTGACGCGGATCGTCGGCGATGTGGTCGACTTCAGCGCGTTTCCTCCGGCCGACTTCGTCTTTTGGTATCACCATCTGCTGCCGGCCGACCGCGGGCGCCCGCTCATGTTCGTGCAGGGTGCCTTGCTCGGCAAGCCGCATCAGCGGGCGCGCATGCAACGACCGTGTCCGAAGCTGTGTACGGCGAGGTGGCTTGTCGACTTCGGACGCGCAGCCGGCGTCGACGAAGCAGAGCTCGTGCACTTGCGCTACGGGATCGATCATCAGAAGTACCGCGTGACCGAGCCGCTCGAGGCGCGTCCTCAGCAGGTCTCGATGCTCTACCACGCTCATCGAAGCAAGGGTGCCCGGTTCGGTCTCGACGCGATCGCGGCCGTCGTCGAACGTCTCCCCGACGTCCACTTCAAGCTGTTCGGTGTTTCCGATCCCGCAGTGCCATTGCCTCCTCGCACGACCTTCTCCACCAACCCGACTCAACGAGTGCTGGTGCACGAGATCTACAACCACAGCCGCATCTTTGTGCAACCGAGCATTCGCGAGGGGTTTGGCTTCGCACCTGTCGAGGCGATGGCATGTGGATGTGCCGTCGTGTCGACCGACAACGGCGGGTCGCGCGACTACGCGTTCGACGAGGACACCGCGCTTGTTGTTCCGCCACGCGATTCTGCGGCGCTCGCCGACGCCATCGAGCGCCTTGTTCTCGACGACGATCTCCGGCTCATCTTGGCTCGCCGCGCGAACGCGTTCGTGCGGGAGACGTTCGACTGGAACACCAGCGCGGCGCACCTCGAGGAGTTCCTCGAGGCCTATGGCGCCGATCCCGCGCGTTATGGCGCGGCGCAGCGCTCGGACGTACCGCGATGACGCCTCGTCCGATCTTCGTCGTCGGTCTCCAGAAATCGGGCACGACGCTGATGGCGCGCCTCTTGAAGGAGACGGGCCTGGTCGGCGCCCCCTGGCGCGGCGAAGGCGACGAATTCTGGGGCAACACGCCGGCGTTCGCACCGGCCGGGAACCCTGCAGGCGTCGTGTACCAACGCAGCGGTGGGCGTCGCGGCCATGAGATCGACGCCGGCGAGGCCGACGACGAGGTTCGCGCGCTGCTCACCTCGCGACTGGACGGGCTCGAGTTGGGTGACGAGGCCTGGATCGTGAACAAGAACCCGTACAACGTCCTGAGGATCCCATGGCTGCGGGCGCTCTTCCCCGAAGCGATCATCGTTGCCATGATCCGCCATCCGGTCGCGAACGTGTTCTCGTTGCTCAAGAAGCACGCGCAACGGCCGGGGCACAGCCTGTCTCCAGAGGAGGGCTGGTGGGGCGTGAAGCCGGCCGATTGGGATCGTCACATCGACCAGCCGATCGCCGAACGGTGTGCGTGGCAGTGGTCGGAGGTGAATCATGTCCTCGATCGCGATCGGCGCTTCGCCGATGCCATCGTGCCGTACGCCACCTTGTGCGACCAGCCCACGGCCGTCGTCGCGTCTGTGCTGGGAACGTCATTGACGGCGGCGTTCCCGGTTCTCGCGTGCCTCGATGACGAGTTTCGACGGGGCGGGTCGCTCCGATCGAAGAACTGGGCGCCGTTGAGCGCGACCGCGCCAGAGAGAGACGTGAGGCGCGCCGCCGATTTCGATGCGCTCGACGAAGGCACCATCGCCGCGATTGAACGCATCTGTCACGAGACCGTCGCCGGGTTCCCCGAGCTTGCAGCTCGAGTCGACCGTTGACCCACGAGCCAGGCTCACGACGGCCGTTGTTCTTCATCCACGTGATGAAGACGGCCGGCGCGACGCTGCGTGATCATCTGCGTGAGCAGTTCACCCCCGAGGAGGTGTACCCATCGCCTCCGTATGAGACCGATCTCCACTACGACAGCACATCGGTCGAGCGTCTCCGGACGCTGAGCACCCAGCGACGGGAGCCGTTGCGTCTCTACATGGGCCATTTCCCGTTCATGGCGATCGACTTCGTCGATCGCGAGGTGGAAACGCTCACGGTGCTGCGCGAACCCATCGAGCGCACCGTGTCGATGCTGAAGCACTTGCGAGTTTGGGTACCCGCCAAGCGGGACTGCACGCTCGAGGAGATCTACGACGACCCTTGGCTGCAGGCGTGGTATCTGCAGAACGGTCAAGTGAAGATCTTCGCGCTCCGCAGCGACGATCTCGATCACGATGTGAACGATCAGACCTACATGCACCATGTCGACGTCGACGAACACCGGCTGAAGCTCGCGAAGGCGAACCTGGAACGGATCGATCTCATGGGTTTCGCGGACAGCTTCGATGAGTTCCTGGATCGACTCGAAGTGCGGTTCGGCTGGAGTTTCCGGCGCGATCGGCGCAGGAACGTGAGCGCAACGGCACCCGACGTCACCGAAAGTCTCCTACGCCGGATCCGCCGCGATCTCGAAGCCGACATCGACTTCTACGATCACGCGTTGCGACTCGCCGGTCGGCGGCCTACGTCGTAGCGCTGCGCCGGGAGTGCGCGCGCTCGAAGCGGTCGCGAGCAACGGCATAGAACTCGATGTCAGCGGAGTTGTCCGCGGCGATTCGCCGCCGAAGGTCGGCGGAGATGTCGCGGTCGGGGCTCACCCGTTGTTTGGGGATCTCACCGAACCGCCAGCCGTGATCCGTCGCGAGATCGCACAGAAACGCGTCGTACTCGTCGTGCATGCCGACGACCTCCACCGCTTCGAGGTTCGCGATCGCGTCCGAGAGACGAGCGTTGTCGATCTCGATGTAGTGGAGGTGGGTTTCGGCCATGTCGGACGGAGCCAACGCGAACTGACGGACCTGGAAGTTGCGAATGAACATGTAGTGGTAGTGATCGCTGTCGTAGATCTCCTCGTACGACATCGTGTGCAACCGCTCGTCGGGCCAGCTGTGCATGTTCTTCAACAACGACATCGTCCGCTCGATCGGGTCGCGCAAGATCGTGAGCTTGACCGCGTCCGGCGCCGCAGCCTTCGCTGCATAGAACGGAAAGTGGCCCATGAAGCAGCGGATCTGACTGCGTCGTTCGGGCGAGATGTCGCACAAGCGGTCGATGTCGGTGTACGCCTGGTACACGTCGCCGTCGAGCTTCTTGATCGGGTACACGCCCTTGCGGCCGAAGTTCGCCTGCGCGTGGAAACGGAACGTCGTACCGCCGGTCTTCATGACATGCAGGAAGAAATAGCGCGGCAGGCTCACAATGCCGTGACTTGGATGCGACGTCGCGCCCGCTGGCTCCCGATCTCGGCTCCCAGGGCCTCGGCGACGCCGCGCGCCGATCGATCCGCGTCGAGGATCTCGTCGAGGAACGCGTCGATCGACGTCTCCTCGGCACGGTCTGCGCGTGCGTGCAGCTCCTCGGTGAGGCGATTCACGGGATCGTGGTTGCAGCTGCGGCAGATCGGCTCGCGGGTCGTGACGTGTTCGAGCTTCCGTCCGACGACGGTGGAGAACGACTCGTCGAAGACGCTGCCGAGCGGGGCTTCCTTCTTCCAGTCGCTGCAGCAGAGGTAGTACTGACCGTCGTAACCGACGAACAGGAACACGAACGGCACGGGACATACCGGGTCGGAGCCGCGCGCGCGGAGCATCTCCTCGGCGAGCTCGCGTTCGGGGTAGGCCTCGTACTGCATCTCGTCGACGAAGAGCGCACCTGCGCGGTTCATGATGTTGAAGGGGAGAAAGTGTTTGATGCCCCGGTCCCGCCAGAACCGGGTCATCTTGGCGATGTGCTCGGTGTCACGGCGATGGTTCACGAGCACGATCCGCACCTGGCATTGATCGCCCGCCATCTCCGCAAAACGCACGACGTTGTCGCAGGTACGGTCGAAGGGAAGGCCATAGATCCGGTCGTAGTCTTCGCCTTCTTCGCCGACGTTGATCTCGATCCCCTGCAGGCCGGCGTCGAGCAGCGCCCGACCTCTGGCTTCGTCGAGGAGCGCGGCGTTGCTCGACACGCTGCACTCGAATCCCGCAGCGCGGATCTTGCCGACGAACTCGGGCGTCCGCTTGTTGAGCAAGGGTTCGCCGAGCCCACAGAGGTTGACCTTGAGCTCGACGCCGAGGTGTTCGGCGGCGAGGGGCCGGAACTCGATCGCGCGGGCGAGGGCCTGGTCGAAGACGTCACCGGTCATCAGGCCCTGGTGCGGCGTCTGGTCGCGCGGGCAGAAGTAGCAGTGGGCGTTGCAGCGGTTCGTCGGCTCGATGTCGACGTTGATGAACGGGATGTGCATGAGTTGGCCTCCACCACGCAGAGTAGCCGGGCTACCCTGCACTCGGCGAGGGCCGACCGACCCCGTTCAACCCCTGTTCATTCGGCGCGCGGTGCCCCGACCCATTGCTTTCGCGTCAGTTGAGTGGGTATCGTGCGCTCCTGTATCGGACGAGTCGGTCGAGGCGTCCGTACTCTGGCGGTCCCGAGACCTGACCCGCAACCGTCGGGTCGTCGACTGTCGCGTGCACAGACGGTGACCAGGTGACCAGGTGAGCATGAGCGAGCTGACGGACCAGCAGACGAGCTTCTACCGGACGTTCGGCTTCCTCAGGCTCGAGGGGTTGTTCCGCGACCGGGTCGCGGACCTCCAAGCCGGCTTCGACGAGGTCTTCTCGAACGCCGAATCACAGTTCCTCGATCCCGCGAACCCTTACCACCGCGCTCGCGACCCGCAGTTCTCCGAACGGACCAGGGAGCTGATCTCCGGTTTCATCGACAAGAGCGACAAGCTCAGCTGGATCCGCGACGACCCGCGGGTCACTTCGATCGCCAGCGCGCTCTTGGGCGACGGTTACGTCTACGCCGAGAGCGACGGCAACATCATGAACTGCGACGTGCTGTGGCACGTCGACGCATATGGCGCTCTCGCACAGCACGAGCACATCAAGTTGTTCTTCTATCTCGACCCGCTGCACAGGGACGCGGGCGCGCTGCGCATGATCCCCGGATCGCACCTCACCGACAGTCCGTTCGGCAAACAGCTTCGGAAGCATCTCATTCTCGACCCCGATCGCGGACCGGAGGTCTACGGCATCGATCTCGACCAGGTGCCGTCGTGGAGCCTGGAGGTCGAGCCGGGCGATGTCATCGTCGGCAACTTCCGCACGGTGCACGCGAGCTTCAACGGGCAGGCCGGCCGTCGGCTGTTCACCGTCAACTTCGGTGCGCGGGCGCACGAGTCGGCGGACGCAGCCTGATGGCGCGCGCCGCACGACGAGGAGGATCTCACCCGTGACCACCGACCACGCGCAGGAGCCCACTGTGGTGCACGTCGCGCCTTCGATGGCCGTGCTCATCCGCGAGGGGGGCCTTCGTGTTCCCAACCGGCCGGCCGCGCCGTCGCTCCCGCTCCAGCTCCCAGGGCTCGCGCTCCTCGCGGAGCTGTCCGTGGACGTCCCCGCGCAGCTGGACGCCGTCATCGAGGCGGTCGCACACCGCTGCGGCGTCGACGTCGAGGAGGTCCGGTCGATCGCCGACAAGCTGCGGCGCCGGGGTCACCTCGTCGAGCAACAGCCACAGGGCGGCGCGATGCTCGACGTGGCCGAGATCGACCCTGCCGGGCCGTTGCCCGCCATGGTGCAGCTCCTCACCCCTCTCGGAGCGCGAGTGCGCAACGGGCACTTCGAGTTGATCGACCACGAAGGGTCGTGCGTGGCGCGCCTGCGCGACATCGAGCTGGTCGCGCTCGAGTCCCTGGTTGCGGTCACGAGCGTCGACACCGCCTACACGACGTATTGCGCAGTGCTCGGTGCGCTTGCGATCGACCGCGCGTCCTTCGACGCGCTCCTCGGCCGGTTGCTGGCTCTCGGGCTCGCGGTCGCGTCCACCGACGGGGCGAAGGAGTTGCGCGCCGGCGACCGAACCCACTGGAGCGAGGCCCTCGAGGCCGAGCGGGTGCGGGAGGTCTTCGAGCGCTGGGCCGTCGAGCACGAGGCCGCAGAACGCGCTCGCGAAGCGGCAACCGGGGTGCTGCGACCCAAGGTCATCCCCGTCGCGTTCGATCCGGGGCCGCCGCTCGGGCTCGGGCTCATCATCGCGAATGCCAAGGCGCACGCCGGCGGCGCCCTCGAGGAGCACTACGACTTCCGGCTCGACTGGATCTACGACGAGCGCCGGATCTCGTCGTACACCGAGCGCCCCGCCGTGTACATGTTCTCGAACTACTTGTGGTCGCACAAACAGTGCGTCGACGTGTCGGAGCATGTGAAGCGGCTGAGCCCCGACAGCGTGACGATTCACGGCGGTCCGGACACACCGAAGTACCCAGGTGATGTCGAGGCCTACTTCGCAGCCCACCCCCATGTCGACATCACCGTTCGCGGCGAAGGCGAAGCAACGACCACGCATGTCCTCGACGCGCTCCGCGCCGTGATCGGCACCGAGCACCCCGATCTGTCCGTGCTCGCCGACGTGCCCGGCATCTGTTATCGCGATGGTGACCGCGTCGTGCGGACGGCCGACCGCGAGCGCATCGCCGACCTCGACACCGTGCCGTCACCGTTCCTCACGGGTCTCTTCGACGCGTACGCAGAGGTGCCGGGTGCCAAGGTCACGATCGAGACGAATCGAGGCTGCCCGTACGGCTGCACCTTCTGCGACTGGGGCTCGGCGACCCTGAGCCGCATCCGCAAGTACGACATCGATCGCGTCTTCGCTGAGCTCGAATGGTGTGCCCGGGCGAAGGCGTACAGCGTCGGACCGGCCGACGCGAACTTCGGGATCTTCGAGCGCGACGTGCAGATCGCGGAGCGCCTCGCCGAGCTCAAGGGTGTCCACGGCGCGCCGCAGGTGTTCGGCGTCAGCTACGCCAAGAACACGGTCAAACACCTCCGCCACATCATCCAGCTGATGGCCGACGCGGAGATCCTCACGCAGGGGATCCTCTCGCTGCAGTCGATGGACGAAGACACGCTCGATGCGGTCCACCGCTCCAACATCAAGACGGAGAAGTACGACGAGCTGGCCGGTGAGTTCCGTCGAGCCGACCTCCCGCTCTTCGTCGACTTGATGCTCGGGCTCCCGGGCCAGACCGTCACGTCGTTCATGTCCGATCTGCAGCAGTGCATCGACCGTGAGGTGCAGGTGCGGATCCCGCGGACGACGCTGCTCGTGAACAGTCCGATGAACGATCCGTCCTACAGAGCCGAATACCAGATCGTCACGAACACCGCGCCCGGACCCGGCAAGATCCCGCTCGTCGTCTCGACCTCGACGTTCACCCGCGACGAGTACCGCGAGATGACGCGCCTGCGGCTCGACTTCTTGCTGTTCGAGAACTTCGGTGTTCTCCGGCAGGTCGCTCGCTTCGTCCACCAGGAAACCGGTGTGCGCGAGGTCGACTTCTACGACCGCTTGCGGCGCGACGCCGAGTCCGATCCCGACCGCTGGCCGCACCTGTTCCTGACCGTGGCGATGGCACCCGAGACGATGTGCGCCCCGGTGAGCTGGAAGCTCGTCATCGACGAGCTCCACGAGTATCTGATCGGCGTGCTCGGCGTGGCCGACGACGACGCGCTGCGTACCGTCCTCACGGTCCAGCACGCGCTGCTCCCTGCCCACGGCAGATCACTCCCGATCGTGTTGGAGCTCAGCCACGACTTCGCGGCATGGCAAGCAGACGTCCTCGGGGTGAAGGAGTCGCCCGAGCGCAACGCATGGACGACGCTCGTGCCGAGGTTGGCCGAATACCGGCCGAGCCAGTTCAAGATCGACGACCCGACCGGCGCTGTCGGCACTGCGATCGGCGCCGACATCGAGATGCACGGCTTCGGCTTGAACTGGGAATACGAGTCGCCGGTTCGCCGTGCGTTCCGCGCCAGGGACCGTGCCCAGGACGCGTACGTCGGCGACTGAATCGTTCGGCCTCGGCCCGCGCCCGCCCGCCTGATTGTCAGGCCGACGTGAGACACACCGTCGTTGGCGCCTCGTTGTTGTCGCTGAGGAGCCGGACTCGAGTTGGTCCGTGCACGACGCGTAGCCACGCGCCGTTGGCAGGGTCGTACCGTACGAACGAGAGCACGCCGGCGCGACCGCCCGCCGGTACGACTCGCAGGCGTCCGCCGGCGAAGTGGAGGACGTCGCCCTCGTCGATGTCCATGCGCGCCGGGAGTGGGACATCTGAGCACGCAACGTCGGGGTCGCGCCCGGTTTGGGCGAACGACAGGCGTACCTCGTTGGCAGCCACGATGTTGGGTTCGAGCTCGGCAGGCGGGGGTATGCGGCCGTCGTCGACGCCGTCGAGCAGCCACCCGATGGTGACCGGAAACGCCAGCCCCGGTTCCGGCCGGACCGAGCGCGGCACCTCACGCGCGAGCTCGACCCTCGGCAGCGTGAGAATGATCTTGCGGTACTGCCGCTGGAGCTGTTCGTTCCCGTCCGCATGGTCGGACAAGGCCATGACGTTGCCCGGGATGCCGGCGACGAGGACGACCGCGCCGACGACACCGATGATCCACCACCGCTGACGGAGGCGGTCGATCGCGACGGCGATCGCCGGCAGCGTGAGCGCTGCGAACAGGTGGAGGTAGCGGCTCGATCGAGCGAACTCCTCCCCGAAGCCGCCGGCGCGTCCGAGCCCGCTCACGACGAAGAACAGCACGGCGCCGCCGAGCAAGGCGATCGCGGGAATCGCGGAGCGCCGATCGCGCGAGCTCCTCGAGAGTCCCAAGCCCAACCCAGCAACGAGGAGAACAGCGATCGCCCAGCCACTCCCGGCCACCTGGCCGATCGCGTCGAACCCTGCCGCGACCCCAGTCACCACGAATCGCGCGGCACCACCGACCGATGGGTCCGTGTCGGCAAAGCCGTCGCGGCCGTAGCCGAGCCACCAGACTGCGAACACTGCACCGAGCGGCGCCGTGTGCGCGAGTGCGAGGCGCCAGCCGCGCCGGAACAGCGTCGCGACGCCCACGACGATCGTGAGCGGCACGGCGGCGCCTGAGCTGATGAGCCCTGCGAGGCCGAAGAGCAACCCGAGCACATCGCGGCGGTCGAACGCGCCGTCGTGATCGGCGAGCAACAGGTGTGCGAGGCCGAAGGCGAGTGAGGCCGCGAACCCGACCTGGAAGGCCCAGATGATGTTCTCGTAGCCACTACCCAGGAACGCGAAGGCACCCGCAGCGATCGTGGCGAGCCACGGATGGACTCCTGCTCTGCGCATCACGACCCGGAGCAACACGGCCGACGTGAGGTGGAGTGAGAGGACGCCGAGCTGGTACGGCAGGTAGGTGCGCAGGCCGAACACCGTCCAGAGCGCGCGATAGAGCACGATCGGCAGCGTCTGCCAGTGTTCGTTGTGTGGGC
>Ga0247727_10005352_pt1 | contig 26159 bp, 40 predicted proteins | sample WisWelCaveWW1625_FD_202498 | JGI IMG/M metagenome (GOLD analysis project Ga0247727, IMG submission 202498) | Biofilm microbial communities from Wishing Well Cave, Virginia, United States - WW16-25 | ecosystem: Environmental > Aquatic > Deep subsurface > Groundwater > Cave microbial mat | place...
CAGGACGCACCGCCTGCAAGAAATGTTCCGAATAACTGTATAATCGGCGTATGCGTCCTCGAATTTTTCTTTCCTTGTTTTTAATTGTAACCGCGTGCGCGCCGAAGCCCGACCCAAACATTCAGATTCAAGTTGCCGTCATGTCCACGCTGGCGGCGATTCCCACCTCCACATCACAACCGATTCCCACGCCGTACCCGTCGCCCACACCGTTCGACCTCAAAGGTTTGTTTTGCGAATATCAATTTTGCATCGGGCATCCGCTCGATATGGCGTTCTACGATGTGAGCGCGCAGCAAAACCCCGCCTCGCCCAGCACTTATTCGCAGGGATTGCTCGCCGCGTTCAACGGCAATCTGTTCATCCAGATGATCTGGCAGCTTGCGCCCGGCGCAGGGGATCCGCAATTTTTGCTTGATCTCATTTTGGAGGATGGACTCGATACACGCGTCGGTAATCTCGACGTGAAGCTGATCCGCGATATGAATGTGGTCCACATCCCGATCACTGCCACCGCTTCGCCTCTGCTCCCCAACGGAGCCGCCGCCGCGTGGACGTGCGGCGACCGCGTCTTCGCATGGAAGGTATACAGTCCGCAAGCCGACAACACGCAAGCCTTGTTCGATATGGCGCTGGAGCGATTTCAATGCAACCGATAATCTGGACCTGCTCGAACCCAAAGGAGAATTTCCATGCCCACTGAAGCCGAATACCTTGCGCTCAAATCCCGCGTCAACGAATTGGAAGACCGATTGAAATTCCTGTATCGCCGGTTCAACATCGAATACGCCGACCCGAACTCAGACCCCGCCCTGGCGCCTCAAATCCAGCAGGCGTTACGAAATGGAAACAAGATCGAGGCGGTGAAACTCTACCGCGAAATGACCGGCGTCGGGCTGGCAGAGGCAAAAAAGGCGATAGACCGCGCCGAGCAGTTCATCAAGTAAGCAAGGATGGACTTCCCTGCAAACAAGTTGTATACTTCGCCATGTAAGGGAAGCGATCTGAAAATCCGAACCAAGCCAACACTGAGGAGGAACCATGCCACCCACGATCAAAGAGTTGATGACCGAGACGATCAAGTCTGCATTTCAGGCAGATAAAGCCGCCGGTGTGGATACGGTCGTGCAGTTCAAGTTTACCGGCTCGCAGGCGTCGAATTATTACGTGGTCATCAAAGACCAGAAATGCGAATCCACCGAGGGCTTGCATCCCGAACCCAAGATGACCATGACCGTGGATTCAGACGATTACATCAGGATCTCCACCGGCGAACTGGATGCCACTATGGCATTCATGAAGGGCAAAGTCAAAGTATCAGGCGATATGGGCGTCGCGCTCGGCATGGGAAAATATTTCGTTTACGGCAAATCAAAGTAACAAACAGGTGTTGTGACAAGAGGAACCTGATTCCAATTAAAGGATTCGAACTTTCGCATGGCAACACCTTCCTCTTCACTCGGTGAACGCCGTCAACTGACGATCATTTTCTCGGATATCGTCGGCTCGACGGAGCTATCGTCACAACTCGACCCCGAAGACTGGCATGATATCGTCTCTCAGTATCATCAAGCCGCCGCAAGTGTGGTAAAGCAATTCGGGGGGCATGTCAATCAATTCCTCGGCGATGGCATCCTGATCCTGTTTGGCTACCCCAAGGCGCAGGAAAACGAGGCTGAACGAGCCGTGCGCGCCGGGCTGACGATCATCGAACAAATCAACCTCCTCAACGCCTCCTTTCAGAAACGAATCGGAAAAACCATCGCGGTGCGCGTTGGCATCCACACCGGGGAGGTGATGATCCGGCAGGAGGGGGAAGCAGAAGGAATTTTTGGCGAAGCGCCCAACGTGGCGGCGCGCGTCCAATCGGAGGCGGCGCCGGGCACCATCTGCATTTCATCCGCTACGCATCGTCTGGTTGCCGGGTTTTTCGTGGTGGAGGATCTCGGTCCACACATCCTGAAAGGCGTGCCCGACCCGATAAACTTGTTCAAGGTTGAACGCGCCTCTGGTGTGCGAAGCCGTTTGCATGCCGCCTCGCAGTCTGCGCTCACGCCGTTTGTGGGTCGCGAAGACGAACGCAACCTGATGATGAGCCGCTGGATGCAGGCGCAAAAAGGAAAGGGGCAATTGATCATGATTACCGGCGAAGCGGGCATCGGCAAATCACGCCTTTTGCAACAATTCAAAGGCGATCTCGGGGGCATCCCCCACACGTGGATCGAAGGCGAGTCGTCACCTTACGAACAGGATACGCCATTCGCACCCTCTATTGATCTAATCGAAAACGCGTTTCAGTGGACATCTGAATCACCTCTCGATAAGAAAATTGACGATCTCGAAAATTCATTTTCGCTGGTGGGTATGGATGCCGCAAGAGCGGTGCCATTGATCGCCAACCTCTTTGGTTTAATACTCCCCGCTAATCGCTACCCGCCCTTGCTCCTTTCGCCGGAACAACAACGTTTGCAACTCCTGCAAGCCCTCGTGGATTGGGTGATCGGCACGTCGCGCCTGCAACCCACCGTGCTCGTGGTGGAGGATCTGCACTTTGCAGACCCCTCCACGCTGGAGGAGTTCGTGATGCTCGGCGAGCAAATCGAAACTGCGCCGATCATGTTGATCTTCACCGCCCGCCCGCGCTTCCAGCCTCCGTGGCCCTCGCGTCCATTTCATACGCTCATAAGCCTGAGCCGCCTCGACTCAGAAAACATCCGCGATATGATCGAGGGGTTGTTGGGCAAACTCGTTCCGCATGAAACGCTCGAGTCGCTCGTCGAACGCACGGACGGCAATCCGTTGTTTGCCGAAGAATTATCACAAACGCTGTCAAACGCACGCACGGTAAGCACTGCAGCGCAACAAATCCCATCCTCCTTGCAAGACCTGTTGATGGCGCGCCTGGATTATCTCGGCGCCAGCAAAGAGATCGCGCAGATCGGCTCCGTGCTCGGCAGGTCATTCCCCCATTCCCTGCTCGCCGCCATTGCGAATCAACCGGAAGACAAATTACACAACAGCCTGATACAACTGACCGAATCCGGGCTGGTGTTCGGCGAACAAACTCCCGACGATATCCTCTACACGTTCAAACATGCGCTCGTGCGCGAAGCGGCATATGCCTCCATGTTGAAAAGCCGCCGCAGGGAATTACACCACGCCGCGGCAAACTCGCTGAAGGAAAAATTTCCCGACCTTACAAAACAGCGCCCGGAACTCGTGGCGCATCATCTCACCGAAGCCAGCGATGCCGAGAAAGCCGTGGATGCCTGGCAAAGCGCCGGAGATTTCGCGCAGGCGCGCGCCGCGCTTGTGGAAGCTAACCAGCATTACAAAAAGGCGATCGCCATCCTCCAAACCCTGCCCGATTCGCCCGACCGGGCGCAATTGGAATTGCCCCTGCAAATTTCGCTCGGTCATATCCTTGGGGCGATCAAAGGCTTTGGGTCAGAGGAGGAGGCGCAAACATATCACCGCGCCCGCGAGATCTCTGCACAATTGGGCGATTCTCCCCAATTCTTCTTCATCCTCCTGGGGCTCTGGTCAACCGCGAACAGCCGTTCAGATATGAAGGCTTCGGTGGAAATTCAAAACGAGATGCTTCGAATCGCCGAACGCGACGGCATGACCATGTACCTCGTGTGGGCATACTTCACTCAAGCGATAACGGCGTATGAACTGGGAAAATTCCCCGAAGTCGGCGATTGGGTAATGAAATTATTCCAAAACTACAAATCCGAGGAGCACACCTGGGCGCCGTTCGACCCGCAAGTGACTGTACGAAATCACGCCGCACTTGCGCTTTGGCAAACGGGCAGGATTGATCAAGCGCGTAATCTCCTTGCCGAAAATATCGACATCGCCCGCTCGCTTGCCCCTGCCACCATGGCAATGGCGCATCTCGCCGCGTGCAGTCTGCTGATCTACCTGCGCTACCCGCACGCGCTTCACGAACATGCCGAAGCCATGCTCGAAATCGCGAAGACACAGCAGTTACCCTCCTTCCTCGCATGGGGTGCGATCTATCAAGGCATTGCGCACACCCTGCTCGGAGATCACGAAACTGGAATCACAGAGATCAAACAGGGTCTCACAGATTATCTTGCCTCTGGCACACACAGTTCACTGGGTCAATATCTTTCACAATTGGCAGAAGCGCACGCGCGCGCGGGTCAATATGAACAGGCGATGACGATCATCGAAGACGCCTTCGGCGCGGCTCCCGAGGAGGAAATGCACTTTCCCGAACTCCATCGCGTCCGGGCGGACATCCAATTATTGCAACCTAAACCGGATATGCGGATCGTCGAACAGGGATACCGCGATGCCATTGCCGCGTCGCAAAAATATCAATCGTTGACTCAGGAATTGCGGGCGGTCACGCGCATCGGACGCCTGCTTCAGTCATGCGGACGCGCTCCCGAAGCCCGCGACCTGCTCGCTCCGCTTTACGCAAAATTCACCGAAGGGCTGGATACGCCCGATCTCATCGAAGCTAAAACCCTGCTCGATGAACTAACATCCTGACCGGGAGGGGTCACTATGCAAATTGCCCGCATCATTTTCTATATCGAAATCCTGCTCAGTTCCTACGCGGCAGTGATGGACTTGATCAATCCAGCTGACTTTGTGTCCCAATACACGCCGCAAAAGGTCAACGGCATCCCGCTCGAAATCATCCGCTGGTATGGCGTGCAACTCGTTCCGCTCGTGTATCTCGAATTCACAGCCTTGTGGAGCAAGCGCGACGACCGACTGGCTTGGGTGCTCGGCGCGTTCCTGATCGGCGACTTCCTGCAAATTTATTCGACGGTCAGTTACATGCTCGCCAACCCGGGCACAAATTGGACATTCGGGTTTATCTTCAGCCTTGTCGTTGTGGTGATCCTGGCAATCACGAGAATCTACTGGCTTTTAAATTATCGGCAACAAGCTAAAAAATAATTCCTGATTCAGTATAAGGGCGACCCGTCAGGGTTGGTAAGGTACGTTACTCTCGCTGGGTGGGTCGCCCCTACCCTCGACAACAAAAAAGAGGAGAAACAACATGGCAAAGAAAAATGTCTGCATTGTCGGCGGCGGCGCAACAGGCGTTGCCCTGCTTTGGGCGCTTTCACAAGACCCCGTCGCCAGCCGGGAGTGGAACGTCACCCTCATCCACGACCAGCCCAAATCGGTTGGGGGGCATTCGCTGACGTATTACGTCCCGGTGCCGGGCAAACCCAACAAAAAATTACCGATCGATATCGGCGTGCAATTCATCTCACCCATGATGTACCCGAACGTCCACGTCATGTTGCAGAGACCGGAATTTCAGTCACGCGTGCCGATGAACGATTACAACGATTTGAAAGTTGCCGCCGCGTTTCCGCGTTTGAACGGTCAACCCATGAACTGGGGGAACTTCCCCGAATACCAGCAGGGACCTAATTTTGCTTTGTACAACGGCGACATGAAATTCGACGCGCACCTATTCCAGGATTTTATCGAAGCCGAGTTGTTCGACCATTGGGCAATGAAAAAGTTATACGATTTTTTCTATCCGAATCCACCCATCCCGTTCCTCAACAAAACCGACTTCATTAACTACATCCTCTCGCCGTACATGAGCATCATCAACGGGTACGGCAACGCCCTGCTCAACGATACCATCTTCATGGATTTGTTCCCGATCTTTGCCACCTTACCTTTGCCTCACTCCTGGAAGTTCCCCACCCCGCTTGGAAGTTTTACGCAACCCGGCGTGGGCTGGCAACGGTTTGCGGATGGCGCCCAGTCGTGGGTCGAAGCGATGCTCGAAGTCGCCCAAGCGCTCACTCCTTCTACAGTCATCCTTGATTCCAAAGTCAGCGCGGTATGGACGGATCAATCCATTGGGAAGGTTAGTGTGCAGCGGAGCAAGAATAACATCAAGCCGATTCTCACGAGAGAGTTCGACAAAGTGGTCCTGACGACCGACATGTGGACGAACTCAAAACTGCTCAATAACCCGCAAAATCAATACTTCTGGAATAACGTGTATTACAACCCGAAATTCGATTATCCCATCGGCGACTATCGGGATACAAATATGAAACCGTCGGGTCCCAACGTGACCTGGAACCTGCTGTGGGGTCAATGCTACATTCACACCGATTCGACGATGCTCTCTCCCGACCTGATGCAACAGCAGGAGACGCTTCAATTCAACGCCTATTACGCCCCCCACCCCAACAACCCCGACGGAAACAACTACGATCTGATTAATACCTTCACCACGTACATTCAGAAAAATGTATTGAACGATCCCGACGCCGAGGGTTTGTATCTCACCATGTACGGCTACATCCCCGACCCGTCAAAACAAAAGGTGCCCGACCCCAAAAAGGTATTGTTCAGCGAACCGTGGACTCACGGCCGTTGGACTCCCTCTGCCATGGACGGACCTAAGACCAAACTTTACATGGCGCAGGGTTTGGGCAACATCCCCTATTCCGGGCAGATGAACACCAACGTGTATTTCGCTGGCAACAACACCACTGTAGATTCGGAAGATGGCGCGCTCATGTCAGCGCTGGCGATTGCCAATTACGCCTTCGGTGTGAACTACCCGCTTTCCGACAACTCACTTCCCGAAACGCTATTTGCCTTTACCATGTACAACATGTACCACAACATCATGTTTCCCAAACTAAATGGGAGCCACGCGTTGACATCTCTATTCAAAAACATGCCCGCTTTATCACGGGTAGCCTCTGCATCGCTTGCCAGTGTGCGCGCGGCGGTCAAGGTCGCCTCGCCTGCTAAAAAGAAATCGCCTGCAAAGAAAAAGCCGGTTGTGAAAAAGAAATCTGCTAAAAAGCCCGTTCGCAAAACGGTGAAGAGAAAGAAGAAAGCAACGGCAAAGAAAAAGAGGGTCTCAAAGAAAAGCAAGAGGAAATAACTTTGAAATAAAACATCCCTTCGATAAAAGGGATGTTGATTTACTACTTTCCGAATGAGCCGTCCGGCAAAACCGCGCCTTTGACTGAAAATGCCTGATCAAGTTGTTCGTCGGTAATCGTTGCTCCCGTCATATTGCTCCCGCTGAAGTCAACCCCAATGGTTATGGCATTTGTGAAGTTCGCGTTGATGAGATTGGATTCGCGCATATCCGCGCCGGTGAGATCGGCATTCATGAAGTTTGCGTTCAACAGGCTGGTTTCACTCGCAAAAACCCATGCCAGATTTGCATCGGTGAAATTGGTGTTGGCGAAATTCGAATTGCTCAGAATGGCTTGCGCCAGTGTGGCGCCCGAAAAATCGGCATCGGAAAAATTTTGCCCGGTAAGGTCACACTTGGCGTAGTTAACCCCGGGACCCGGCGAGGCTGAGCAATCGCCCGCGGCGATTTCCGGAGCCTCGGGCTTCACGCCAGATGAATTTGCATCCGGCTCGCCTTGTCCATCCGGGGCTCCTCCACCACCGCCCTGTCCTCCTCCGCCAAGTGAGCAGGCGAGAGCAGTCAGTACAAGAATCAAAATTATCATCCATCCACGTTTCATGTTGCACCTCCGGTTTGGTTAACGAGAAGCCAGTTCATTGATGGATTATAAATCAGCCGCAGGGTTTTCGGTCACTCTTTTTTCTTCGCCTCCTGCCACAACACCTCCATCTCATCCAAACTCAACTCAGATAAACTCTGTTCCTGTTCTTTTGCACCTTTTTCCACGTGGGCAAAGCGCTTCTTGAATTTCATGTTCGTCCCCCGTAGGGCGGACTCGGCATCCACATGCTTCCAGCGCGCAACGTTGACGAGCGCAAAGATCAGGTCGCCGATTTCAGAGGCTAACTCAAAATCGGTCTCAGCGTTTTTGACTTCCTCGAGCTCCTCCTTCAATTTATCCAACACCCCGTCAATGTCGTTCCAGTCAAAGCCAACGCGCGCGGCGCGGTCTTGATATTCCTGCGCCTGACTCAAGGCTGGCAACGAGAGCGGCACACCATCGAGCAATCCCTTCCCGTCTGTCTTCTTTCCTCTTTCCTTTTCTTTCATTTTTTCCCAGTTTGCCAGCACATCGTCAACGCCGTCGAGTTTCAAGTCGCCGAATACATGCGGATGCCGCCGCACGATCTTCGCGTGGATATCCTGAATCACCTCATTGACGTTGAACTGCTTTTCTTCGTTTGCAATCTGCGCCTGCAAAACGATCTGCAACAACAAGTCACCGAACTCCTCGCGCATGTCGGTGAAGTCATTCGAGTCAATCGCCGAGATGGCTTCGTAGGATTCTTCCAGGAGGTGCTTCCGCAGGGATTCGTGAGTCTGCTCCCGATCCCACGGACATCCGTTCGGCGCACGCAGGTGGGCAACAATTTCAGCGAACGATTCAAACGATGTCCCCTCCCCCAGTGCAGGGATGAACCAGCAAACAGAATCGGAAACAGCAAAATTCTCCAATTTCCCCAATCTTTCCTCGCTTGCCCTGAGCGCAGTCGAAGGGTTCTTCTTTTCTGCTTCAACAACGATGACTCCATGCCTTGCAGGGTACGTTGTCAACAACACCTCTTTCAAATGCAAAGCCAGCTCTGTCGAATCAACACCAACCAAAAGCACCGGCATGTCGGGCGGAAAGGGCGGCACGTGCGCTGAAGCAAGAGTCCGCGCGTCGAGCAGGATCAACCTCGGCGGCGGAGGGATGCGGAGCGTATCGAAGATCTGGGCAACAAGAGAAAAGTTCATGATATTTTCCAATCCATCGTTAAACATAAAACGTAATGCGAAACTTGCGTCACGCATTACGTCTGTGATTTTACTTCATTCGTCACGTGGAACCTGGCACGTGACACTTGGAACTGAACTAGCGTTTGGTGTACGTGGGCGCCTTGCGGGCTTTCTTGAGACCCGGCTTCTTGCGTTCCTTGATGCGGGCATCGCGGGTGAGCAAGCCATTCTTGCGCAGCGCAGAGGTCCAATCGGCGTTGATCAGGACGAGCGCGCGTGAAACGCCGAGGCGCACGGCTTCGGTCTGACCGGTCGTGCCGCCGCCGCTGACCTTCACGGTGACATCGTACTTCTTTGCATCTTGCCCCACCGCGACAAACGCGCGCAGGATATCGTGTAAGTCGCCTATGCGGGGGAAGTACACGTTGGCTTGCTTTTCGTTGACGACGAAGTTGCCCGAGCCGTCCATCAAGCGGACGCGCGCCGTGCTTTCCTTGCGGCGGCCCACTGCTTCATAATATTGAACTGACATATTTCTCTGCCTCTTTCTTCACGTTACGCTTTGGCTGAAACGAGCGGAACCGGGTTGTTCGTGCCGTGCGGGTGATTGGGTCCCGCGTAGATCTTCAATCGCTTGATAATTGCGCGTCCCATGCGGTTCTTCGGCAACATGCCCCACACCGCTTCGCGCAAAACGCGGTCGGGATGCTGTTGCAATTGATCGCGCAACGTGATGGACTTGTGCCCGCCGGGGTAATTCGAATGGCGGTGATAGACCTTGGTCACCATCTTCGATTTGGTCTTGGTGCCGGTCACAGCCACACGTTCGGCGTTGATCACCACGACAAAATCGCCCATCTCCACGCCGGGCGTGAAGGTCGGCTTGTGTTTGCCGAGCAGGGTGTGCGCGATGCGCGCGGCAATGCGCCCGAGGGTTTGCCCATCGGCGTCCACGAGCACCCATTTGCGCTCGATTTCGCTTGCTTTCGGATAATACGACTTGTACACGTTCTAGTACTCCGTTTCTTTTTTCATTCCATCGGCGTTAGAGAACGCCGACTGCACATTTATTTTTTGACTCTTGGTACTCGACTTCGACGAGGGTCAGACCATGTGCCGGAGCGAGCCCCGACGGAAGCACGCTTCGCTTCGCCGTTTTGGCCCTTCGATCATACTCAGGGCGAGCTTGGTTCAACGCCTCAGCGATTTCATCCACATGGACTTTTCCCTGCGCAACCGCGATTTGCACAGAGACCAGCCTGCGAACCATGCGATACAAAAACGCATCGGCTTGCACTTCGTACTGCCATTCATCGTTTGCGGCTTGCATCCACTCGGATTTCATCACCGTCCGCACGGTTGTGCCTTTTGGAGTGGTTGGCGAACCGAAAGCGGAAAAATCGTGCGTGCTGAGAAATACTTTTGCGGTTTTGTTCAGCAAGCCAATTTGGACTGCTGGAAAAATCCGCCAGACAAATCGCTCACGGAACGGGTCACGCACGGACTGAAAAAACAATCGGTAGCGATACGTTCGCGAGGCGGCGTCGAATCGCGGGTGAAAATCATCGCCGACGATTTTCACATTCCACACCGCCATATCTTTCGGCAGTGACGAGTTCAACGCGCGGGCGAGTTCTTCGTCAGTGTGAGCCCAGTCGAGATCGCACGAAGCAACCTGACCCGTGGCATGAACGCCAGTATCCGTCCGACCGGAGAGGATGATCGAACGTCCCGTCCAGCCGAGTTTTCGCAACACGTCTTCAAGTTCGCCTTGAACCGTTCGCTTTTTTGCCTGCCGCTGACTTCCGAAAAAATCCGTGCCATCGTAGGCAAGAGTCAATTGGTAACGTGCCATTTTAGCTTTCAGGCTTTAACAGTCAGCCATCAGCCGAACGCTGAAATTTCTATTCTTCAACCAGTTCCAAAATCACCATCTCAGCCGAATCGCCCATGCGGGGACCGAGCTTCAACACGCGGGTATAGCCGCCGGGGCGGTTGGCATAGCGCGGCGCAATCTCGTCGAACAGGCGTTTGATGACTTGATTATCGCCCAGCTTCGAAATGGCGAGGCGGCGCGCGTGGACTTTCTGCTCCGGGCTGGCATCCGCGCTCTTGCGGGCGAGGGTGATCAGTCGTTCGGCGTCGCCGCGGATGGCGGCGGCTTTGGCTTTCGTGGTTTGGATGCGCTCGTGTGTAAAAAATTGTTTGATCAGGTTGCGGCGGAGCGCGGTTCGCGCGCCCGTCGTACGACCTAATCGGTAACCGGATATTTGATGTCGCATTACAAATTACTCCGCAGAATTCTTATCGTCTTTGAGGTAGCCTTTTTCCTGCATTTTCGCGCGCAGTTCGTCGAGGCTCTTCTCACCAAAGTTTCGGATGGACATGACGGCGTTCTCGCCTTTTTCGAGCAGATCGAGCACGTCGCCAACGGTCGTGATGCCGGTGCGTTTGAGCGAGTTGAACACGCGCACCGAAAGATCGAGCGATTCGACCGGCGTGTCCGCCGTTTCACTGCTCATACGGCTGCCGCCCACTTCCTTTTCGACGGCAATGGTCAATGTCTCTTCGCTGACGCCGGCGATGTAACGCAGGTGGTCAATGATGAGTTTCGCGGCGGTGCTGAGCGAGCGTTCCGGCGAGACTGTGCCGTCGGCCCAAATTTCAAGGTTTAGTTTATCGTAGTTCGTGCTTTGCCCGACACGGGCAGAGATCACTTCCCAGTTCACGCGCTTGACCGGGCTGTAGATCGCATCAATCGGCAGTTCGCCGATGGGCATGTGCCCGCTTCGTTCGTTGGCGGGCGAATACCCGCGTCCGCGCTCGACGGTGAATTCCAAATCGAGTTTGGTCTTCGGGTTATCCACCGTGAACAGGAAGAGTTCCGGGTTCACGATCTCAACTTCCGCCGGAGTGATAATGTCTGCGGCGGTGACAGTGCCTTCGCCGCGCACTTCGAGGTGCATGCGGGTGCTATCCACGCCATCCAGTTTGATGCGCAGTTGCTTGACCTGCAACATCACCTGGATCACATCCTCGCGCACGCCGGGGATTTCGCTGAACTCATGCAAGACATCCGCGATTCGAATCGCAGTGACGGCCGCGCCTTCCAGCGAAGAAAGCAGGACGCGCCGCAGGGCGTTGCCAAGCGTTACGCCATAGCCGCGTTCCAAAGGGCTGATGACAAATTTTCCGTAATTTCGAGCTTCAGCCTCGCGCTCGATTTTCGGCATAACCATATTCGTAATACCCGTCACGGTTCACCTCTTCATCATGCAGTAGAAATTTCGCTGGCAGACCTTCAACCAGCGTCCGTAAAAACAACTACTACCGTGAGTAGTATTCAACGATCAATTGTTCGTTTAAGATCGCGTCAATTTCTGGGCGGTCAGGCAGGCGCTGGATGGCGCCGCTCAATTGCTTCGTATCCCGGTTCAACCAACTGGGAGACGTACGCGCATCCGCAAGATCGCCCAGCCCACTGAAATACGAAAGTTTTCGCGAACCACCGCGGACCGCCACCACATCGCCTTCCTTGAGAAGCATGGATGGGACATCCGTCTTGCGCTCGTTCACCGTGAAGTGACCATGCGTCACCAACAGGCGAGCCTGTGAGCGGCTGGATGCGAACCCAAGACGGAAGACAACATTGTCCAGCCGTGATTCGAGAATCTGCAACAGGTTCAAACCGGTCAGACCGCGGCGTTGGAGGGCAATCTCGTAATAGCGGCGGAACTGTCGTTCCAAAATGCCATACACCCGGCGGGCGCGCTGTTTGGCGCGCAACTGACGGAGGTAGTCGGACTCACGCCCCATGCGGTTGCCTCCGGTGCGACCACCGCCCTTGCCGTGCTGACCGGGGGCAAAACTGCGCCGTTCGAACGCGCATTTCGGGGTGAAACAGCGTTCGCCTTTCAGATATAACTTTTCGCCTTCGCGCCGGCAAAGTTTACATACCGGACTAAGATTTTTCGACATAGATTACTATCCTCTTTACCAAATTACACGCGCCGCTTCTTCGGCGGGCGGCATCCGTTATGCGGGATTGGCGTAATATCAGATATCAAACGCACCTTCAAACCCAACGCTTGCACCGCGCGGATGGCGTTTTCACGACCAGGGCCGGGACCCTTTACATACAGTTCGACTTCCTGCACGCCCAATTGCTGAGCCGCCTTGATCGCCTGTTCGGCGGCAAGGCGCGCCGCGAACGGCGTGCTTTTGCGTGAGCCTTTGAAACCAGCCGAACCGGCGCTCCCCCACGCAATGGTATTCCCGTCCATATCGGTGACGGTGACGATGGTATTGTTGAACGATGCAAAGATATGCACCTGTCCCGCTGATAAGGCGCGCTTGGCTTTCTTTGCGCCAGCGGTGCGGCGCGTGGATCGTACACTTTGAGCCATAATACTCCTGCCTCTTTATTTCTTCGCGCCGCGGCGACGACCGCGACCGGCGACGGTTTTCTTGGTGCCCTTGCGGGTGCGCGCATTCGTCTTCGAGCGCTGTCCGCGGACGGGCAGGTTGCGGCGATGGCGCAGTCCGCGATACGATCCGATTTCGATGAGCCGCTTGATACTCATCTGGACTTCGCGGCGCAGATCGCCTTCCACCTTGTAATTCTTGCTGATAAATTCACGTATCGCGGAAACATCCGCCTCAGAAAGGTCCTTCACCCGGACATCCGGGTTAACTTTGGTCTGAGCCAGGATTTTTCGCGCACGTGTCGGTCCGATCCCATATAAATAGGTCAGACCAATTTCCACCCGCTTATTGCGGGGAAGATCAACGCCTTCAATTCTCGCCATGGTTCACTATCCCTGTCGTTGCTTATGCTTTGGATTTTCGCAGATGATAAAGATTCTGCCTTTGCGCCGAATGACTCTGCATTTGGCACAGCGTTTCCGTATTGACGGTGAAACTTTCATGAGAATAACTCCTTACAACTTTCTTCAAACAGCCGAAGTTTTAATTATACACGCACGTATTTTATTCGTCTAGGCGAAACAGCCGAATCACGGGACAGTCAGGATTAGAGGGTCTCCTTCGGTGACAGCCACAGAATGTTCAAAGTGAGCCGTCAATGATCCGTCTGCCGAAACCACCGTCCATTCATCGGGCAGGACGCGTGTCTCCGCCGTGCCGATCAGGACCATGGGTTCGATGGCTATGGTCATGCCCGGTTTGAGGGGCATCCCGGTCCCGGCTTTGCCGTAATTCGGCAATTGCGGACCTTCATGCATCTGCCTCCCCACACCGTGACCGGTGTATTCGCGCGTGACGCAATAGCCATTACTTTCCACATGTTTTTGGATCGCCGCAGAGATGTCGCCCGTACGGTTGCCTGCCCGCATTTTTTCGATGGCGATGCCCAGCGCTTCTTCCGTCACTTTCAGCAGGTTACGGGCTTCAGGAGAAATTTCTCCCACCCCGGCGGTGAAAGCCGAGTCAGCCACCAGCCCATCGAGCACGGTACCGCAATCAATCGAGATGATGTCGCCCTCTTTCAGGATCCGCTTCTTGCTCGGAATTCCGTGGACGAGTTCCCGGTTGATGCTGGTCGTGATCGAGGTCGGGAACGGTGGGCGGCCGTAACCCTTGAACGGAGATACACACTTGTGTTTCCTCAGCACGCCCTCAGCAGCCGCGTTGAGGTCGGCAGTGGAAACACCCGGTTTTAAAAGCGCTCGTACAGTCGCCAATACTTCTGCGTTGATTCGTCCGGCTGCGCGCATGGTCTGCAATTCAGCCTGGCTCTTGAGGTGGATCTGGCGAGCCCAACTCATGATTTACTTTTTGTTGCATCCATCAAGGATTGCGTAACCTGCTCGATGGACTGCAACCCATTGATCTCGAACAATTTGCCGTGATCGCGATAATACTTAATCAACGGCGTGGTTTGTTCCATATATATTTCAATGCGCTTTTTCACGGTCTCAGCCTTGTCATCATCGCGCTGGTAAAGTTCTGATCCGTCGAAATCGCATACGCCGGTCAACTTCGGCGCATTGGACTTCATGTTGAAGATATGTCCGCTCTCGCGGCACGTCCAGCGGTCACTCAACCGGCTGACCAGCACATCCTGCGGGGCGGTGATCTGCGGGACGACATTAACTCGCCCGTTGAAACCGTGAAGCATGTCTTCGAGCGCGTCCGCTTGCGCCGGGGTGCGGGGAAAACCATCCAGGATGGCGCCAACCTCACAGTCCGGACGAGAGAGGCGGTCTTGGATCATCCGAATGGTCACGTCGTCCGGCACGAGGTCGCCCTTACTCATGTATGTTTGGGCAAGTTTTCCCAGGTCGGTTTGATTCTTAATGTTCTCGCGGAAGAGATCGCCCGATGAGATATGGGCAAGACCCGTCCGTTCAGAAAGTATATTTGCCTGCGTGCCTTTGCCAACACCCGGTGGACCGATGAGGACGATATACGTCGGCATGGCAGGTTCTCAACTCGTGAGTAATTTTACGTCGTCGTAACGGTTCTTGAGTTCAGCCTCGATATTCGAAACCGTATCGCGCACAACGCCGACGACAATCAACAAACCGGACGATGAAACGAGGAACAACCCGGCATTATTGCTCGCCGGCGGATAAGCAATTTGAATGAGGAACGGCATGATCGCCACAACGCCAAGCAACAGCGCGCCCGGCAGGGTGATGCGGCTTTGGATGCGGCTCAAATACTTTTGAGTCGGGGCGCCTTCCGGCACACCGGGGATTTGCACGCGCTGGCGTTTGAGGTTCTCGCCATAGTTTTGCTGGTCGAAGAGCACCGTTGTATAAAAGTAGGTGAAGCTGACAACCATGATGAAATACAACGTCCAGTAGCCCCAGGAGTTGGCGCCGGTGGCGTTGAAGAAACTCACGATGGAGGTGGAGAAGTCGCTCACCCATTTTGTTTCTGAAACAACGAAATAACTTGCCACGATCGCCGGGAATTGCAAAATGGCGCTCGCAAAGATCAATGGGATCATGCCAGAGAGATTGACCAGCAACGGCAGGAAGGGTTGCGGGGTCTTGACTGTCCGACCGCGTTGAATCGCCTGGAACACTTGCGCCTTCTGGGCGAACATGATCGGCACATTGCGACGACCTTGTTGCACGTATACGACGGCAACTACTGTAGCAAGGATCACGCCCAGCATGATCGCAAGCAAAATCCAACGGTTTTGTTCATCCAGCAGAATGACCTGGATATTTTGCGGAATTTGGGAAACGATACCGGCAAAGATGATGAGCGAAAGTCCCTGACCGCGGATGCCGTATTCCGAGATCAATTCGCCGAGCCAGATGGCGAACATGGTGCCGGCGGTCATCACCAACAAGGTGGTGAGCGACGTCAGCCATAAATCTTGTGTAAAACCAAATGGAATAATGGTTTGCGAGGCAATGGAGTTGAAGATATTGATCTGCCCGATCGCCGAAAGCATCGCCATCGGCACGGCAAGATAATACGTCCATTTTTCCATCCATTGGCGGCCCTCGCGCGGGTTATCTTCCATGCGTTTCTGCAACGCGGGGATGATCGGAACCAATAACTGCAAAATGATCTGCGCGGTGATGTACGGATACACACCCATTGAGAGCAGGGAGAAATTGGAGATCGTGCCGCCCGAAAGCAGGTTCAGGAAATCAAGAAAATTCCCGGAACGGCTTTGCTGAAGAAACGCCTCCAACGCGGCGCGGTCCACACCCGGCGCGGGGATATTTGCGGCAATGCGGAAGATCAGCAAAATGCCGACGGTGATTAACAATTTCCTGCGAATGTCCTCAGACTTCCACAAGAATCGCCAGGCAGATGGTTTGTTCTTATCAGCCATTGAATTCCTATTCTGGTGAGGCGATCAGTTCGACACTGCCGCCGGCTTTTTCGATCTTGGCTTTGGCGCCCGCACTGACGCGGTGTGCGCGCACTTTGAGTCCGACGGTCATTTCGCCGCGGCCGAGGATCACAACCGGGTTGCGGGGGTCGCGCAACAAATGGGCTTCGCCCAACGTTTCAGGGTTGACATCCGCATTGGCCTTGAAGGAAGCGGAAAGCTGATCCAGATTTACTTCGTTGTAGTCCACGCGGTTGAGGGGAGTGAATCCCTGACCGCGCATGAACGGCAGGCGGCGAAAGAACGGCAGGTTGCCGCCCTGGCGATAGATCTTGCCGCCGGAACCGGAGCGCGAGCCTTCGCCCTTGGTACCGCGACCGGCGGTCTTGCCTTGCCCGGCGGAAATGCCGCGTCCGACGCGTTTACGATTCTTTTTGGAGCCCGGGTTGGGCGCTAATTCATGAAGTTTCATGGCCTATCCTGCTTTTTCCACGGTGACTAGATGGACGATCTTGTTGATCATCCCGCGAATGGATTCCGTGTCCTTGTGTTCGATGGTCTGGTGCAAGCGGCGCAAACCCAACGCCCGCGCAGTCGCGCGTTGATCTTTGGTATACCCGATCGGACTGCGAACCAGCGTGACGAAGATGGTTTTGCCCTGTAAATCCTTTTTAGGCATGTTGCTTCCTCCGTTCCCAGAACGGCATGAGGTCGTTGACGTTCTTGCCGCGCCGCGCCGCTTCCTCCGCAGGGGATTTCAATTGACCGAGTGCATCGAATGTCGCCTGCACCACGTTCAACACGTTGGCGCTGCCTTGCGACTTGGTGAGAATATCGCGCACGCCGGCAACTTCGAGCACGGCGCGCACGCCGCCTGCCGCAATCACGCCGGTTCCGGGCGACGCGGGCTTGAGCATCACTTTCGCGCCAGCCACGCGTCCCAACACTTCGTGCGGAATGGTTGTACCGGAAAGGTTGACCACTTTCATGCCTTTGCGTGCGCGGCTCGAAGCCTTCCGCATCGCATCCGGCACGGCGTTTGCCTTTCCGACGCCCATCGAGATGGTTCCCTTCTTGTCGCCGACCACCACCGTCACACGGAACTGGAAGCGGCGTCCGCCCTTGACCACTTTCGCGACGCGCGCAATTTCGATGACGCGTTCTTCGAACTGGTCCTGTGCTTCAAAATTTTGTTGGTTTTTATTGTAATCTGCCATTTACTTCTCCACTGACAACCTAGAACTGCAAGCCGCCTTCGCGGGCGCCATCAGCCAGCGCCTTCACGCGACCGACATATCGAAAACCACCGCGGTCGAAGACAACCGTTTGAATGCCCTTGCCTTTTGCGCGCTCGGCTATCGCCTGACCGACCAGTTTCGCCTGTTCAGACTTCTTCTTGCCTTTCACTTTTTCGCGCATCTCCTTATCAACCGTGGATGCGGAGACGAGTGTGCGACCCGCGGCATCGTCAATCACCTGCGCGTAGATCGCAGACAGACTCTTGAACACGTTCAAACGTGGACGTCCGGCTGTGCCCGCCAGATTTTTGCGGACGCGTGCATGTCGGCGCGTACGTGCCACCAAACGAGATTTATTTGCCATGGCTTACTTGGCTCCTTTCGCGGCTTTCCCAGCCTTGCGGCGGATCTTCTCGCCCGCATAGCGGATGCCCTTGCCGTGATACGGCTCCGGCGGACGTACGCCGCGAATCTCAGCGGCGGTCTGACCAACCACTTCACGGTCATACCCGAGCACTTTAATCTGGCGCGTCTTCAGTTCCACTTCAAATGAAATGCCAGTGGGCGGCTCCACTTTCACAGGGTGCGAATAACCCACGAACAATGCCAGCACTTTGCCTTCCATTTCAGCGCGGTAGCCCACGCCTTCCACTTCGAGCACTACTTCAAAACCGGAACTCACGCCGCGCACCATGTTGGCAATCACCGCGCGGGTTGTGCCATGCAGAGCGCGTTCCGCCGGATGGTTCGAACTGCGCGTCACCACCACTTCCCCATTTTCCATCGCGATGGCGATGTGCGGGGAAAAGGTGCGCTTGAGTTCGCCCTTCGGTCCTTTCACGTGGACGTTCGAGCCTTGCACAGTCACCTGCACACCGCCCGGAATTGCCACGGGTAATCGTCCAATTCGAGACACTTAAACCTCCTGCCTTACCACACTTTGCAAAGGATCTCGCCGCCCACACCCAACTGTCGGGCGCGCGCGCCGGTCATCACACCCTTGGGCGTCGAAAGGATGGCAACGCCAATCCCGGAAAGCACCCAGGGGATATCCTGCTTCTTCGTATAAATCCGTCGTCCGGGCTTACTCACGCGTTCCACGCCCGAAAGCACCGGTCGTTTCTCGCGGCGTTCGCCCACATATTTGATCTTGAGCCGCAGAGTCTTGTGCGCGGCGGGTTCGCCATCCACCACTTCGAAGCTTTCGAGGTAGCCTTCATCCTTGAGGATCTTGGCGATCTCCAGTTTGAGTTTGGAACTCGGCATCGCCACCAGCGCTTGACCTGCCATCACGGCATTGCGGACACGGGTCAGCATATCAGCAATCGGATCGTTTATAGTCATGCCATCACCTCGCCTACCATGAAGCCTTGGTCACGCCGGGGATTTTGCCCTGCAACGCGAGTTCGCGGAAACAGATGCGGCACAAACCAAAGCGGCGGATGAATCCGCGCGGACGCCCGCAACGCACACAGCGGTTGCGCACCTGGCTTGGGTGAGCCCGGCGGGACTCTCGATATTGCATACATTTCTTCGCCATAAGTTATGCTTCCTTCTTGCTGAACGGCATTCCAAGCAACTGCAACATGGCACGCGCCTGGTTGTCATTTTTCGCGGTGGTCACTATGGTGACTTCCATCCCGCGCAATTTATCAATTTTGTCGTACTCGATCTCCGGGAAGATCAACTGGTCGCGCAGACCGAGCGTGTAATTGCCCCTGCCGTCGAAGGCATTGGCAGAGACGCCGCGGAAATCGCGCACACGCGGGAGGGCGGTCGTCATCAAGCGGTCAAGGAACGCCCACATGCGGTCGCCGCGCAGGGTGACCTTGGTGCCGATCAGGCGACCCTCGCGCAACTTGAAGTTCGCGATGCTCTTACGCGCCTTGGTCATGATCGGCTTCTGACCCGTAATGATGGTCAGGTCGTTGACAGCGGCTTCGAGCGCCTTCGGGTTGTCCATCGCCTCGCCTAAGCCGATATTGACCACGACTTTTTCGACGCGCGGCACCTGCATGATGTTCGCGAATTCGAACGCCTTGCGCAAAGCCGGTACGACGATACTGTTATATTTTTCCTGTAATCTATTCATGTTTCGTTACTCCGCGTCTAGGCGATCAACGCCTGGCAGTCCTTGTTCTTGCACACGCGGTGCGCGCCGTCTTCGTCGCGTTTGATGCCCACACGGGTGGTCTCCTTGCACGTCGGGCAGACCAGCATCACGTTCGAGATATGAATCGGCCCTTCGAATTGAATCCGACCGGGGTTCACACTGCGTCCGGCTTGCGTCTGCACCTGTCGTTGGTGTTTGGTGCGGATGTTGACACCCTGCACGATCACGCGGCGGCTGTCGAGAATGACGTTGATCACCTCGCCGCGCTTGCCTTTGTCTTCGAGGCGGCCGCTGGTGATTTCCACCGTGTCGCCTTTTCGAATCTTGACTCTCATTCTAAATACTCCTCCAACCTACAGCACTTCCGGAGCCAGTGAAACGATCTTCATGAAACCTTTTTCACGTAACTCGCGCGCAACGGGACCAAAGATGCGCGTGCCTTTGGGGTTCACACCGTCTGCATCCAATAACACAGCGGCGTTATCGTCGAATTTAATATAGGAACCGTCCTCGCGGCGCCATTCCTTCGAACAACGGACGATCACCGCGCGCACCTTCTCGCTCTTCTTGACGCCGCCCTGCGGCGACGCCGACTTTACAGAGGCAACCACCACATCGCCAATGCTACCGTAGCGGCGTGTGGATCCGCCCAACACGTGGATGACCAGCAATTCACGTGCGCCGGAATTATCGGCAACCTTAAGCCGGGATTCGTGCTGGATCATTATTCCTCCACCTTCAAGTCCGCGACGCCGGCATCGGCGGTGCGAATCTCGCGCTTGACGATGGATTCCACCACCCAGCGCTTCTCGCGGGACATGGGTTTGGATTCGACCAACTGGACCTGATCGCCAACCTGGCAACCGATCTCATCGTGCGCCTTGAAACGCTTGCTCGAATGGACGACTTTGCGATACAAAGGATGGCGGAATACCCGCGTCACCTCGACCACAACCGTCTTGGTCATCTTGTTACTGGTGACGACACCAGTCATGCGACGACGATTGTTCATGCATCACCTTCCGTAACTTCAGTCGCTTTTTGTTCACGCAAAATGGTCAACATGCGCGCAATGTCCCGGCGTAGAATTCGCACGCGGCTGGTGTCGGTCAATTGACCGGTCACCTGTTGGAACCGCAGTTTCATCAATTCATCGCGGGCGTCGGTCAATTTCGTTTCGATCTCGCCAGGCTTCAGGTTCCGCACGTCTTTTGGTTTCACAGCCTTCATGCCTGCTCTCCTTCATGACGTGCGACGACTTTGGTCTTGATCGAAAACTTATATTGGGCGTTCTTCAACGCTTGAATCGCCGTCGAAGAATCCAGACCGCCGACCTCGAACATAATGCGTCCGGGCTTGACCACTGCCACGTAATATTCGACATTCCCTTTGCCCGATCCCATGCGAGTCTCAGGGGGTTTGTGAGTAAACGGTTTCGCAGGGAAAATGCGAATCCACACTTTGCCGCGGCGCTTCATTTCGCGGACGATGGTGCGGCGCGCCGCTTCGATCTGCCGCGCAGTCACCCAGCCGGGTTCCAACGCCTGCAAACCGAATTCGCCGAAGCTGATTTCGGCGCCGCGCAGGGCTTTCCCTCGCATCCGACCGCGCATTTGCTTGCGCCACTTAACACGTTTTGGCATCAACATAATTACTACCTCTAATAGACGACTATGAATTTTCTACTGGCTGACGTACACGCCTTCAGTCGCCTCAACCTTTTCTTCCACGTCGGGTTTGGCTTCGCCCTTGTAGATCCACACTTTCACGCCGATCTGACCGTATGTAGTCGTCGCCTCTGAAATGGCGAAGTCCACGTTCGAGCGCAGGGTCTGCAACGGGACGCGTCCCTCGCGAAGCCAGACATCGCGGGACATTTCCGCGCCGCCCAAGCGGCCGCCCACCATGATCTTGATGCCCTGCGCGCCCTGCTTCATCGCTTGTTGGATCGCGCGTTTCATCGCGCGGCGATAGGCAATGCGCCGTTCGAGTTGATCGGCAATATTGTGCGCGACCAGCATGGCATCGGTATCCGGCGAACCAATCTCTTTGATGTCGAGATCAACCTTCTTGCCAACCAATGCTTCAAGACCCGCGCGGATCTTCTTGACACCCTCACCCTTGCGACCGATCAAAATACCGGGCTTGGCGGTGTGGATCGAAACCTTGATCTTGCCGGGGTAGCGTTCCACTTCAATGCGCGAGATACCTGCCTTGCCGGAAAGAACGGTCTCCGGCAGATCTTTGCGAAGTTTGCGAACGTCCGCGCTCTTCGCCGCGCCGCCCTTGGAGGGGATGCCCAGCAAAAGATTGCGAATGGCAAAATCCTGGTGCAGTTGCTGGCGATAGGCCGAGCCTTCGGCAAACCAGCGCCCCTGCCAGCCCTGATTAATTCCCAGCCGCATTCCAATCGGATGAACTTTACGACCCATAACGTCTCCTTATACTCCGGTTAAGCCCCGCGCTCGCGCAGGACGACAGTGATATGTGAATTGCGGCGGAGGATCGGCTTGAAACGTCCGCGTGCGCCGAAGCGTCTCCACTTGCGGGTTGGTGCTTCGTTGGCAAAAATCTGGGCAACGATCAAATCGTCGCGGCTCACGCCAAAATTCTCCTCGGCATTCGCCACCGCGGAAGCCAGTAATTTACGGACCGGCAACGCCGCGGCTTTATTGACGAAGCGGAGCATTTCGAGCGCTTCGTTGGCGTCCTTGCCGCGCACGAGGTCCACAACCAGCCGAACCTTCTGGGCTGACATTGGGAGAAAATTCAAGTGTGCTTGAATATCATGCATGGTTCATCCTCCTATGACGCCGCAGGCGGTGTTGCAGCGGCAGGCGCGGCTTTCTCGCCGATAGTGTGACCGCGGAAGGTACGCGTCGGGGCGAACTCGCCCAATCGGTGACCGACCATGTTCTCGGTAATGTAGATCGGCACGTGACGACGTCCGTCATGGACGGCAATCGTGTGTCCGACCATCTGCGGGAAGATCACACTGGCGCGGCTCCATGTGCGCAGAACCTTCTTCTCGTTCTTCTGGTTCATCGCTTCGATTCGTTTCAACAGTTTGGGTTCCACGAAGGGACCCTTTTTCAATGATCGTGACATGCTTACCTCAACTCAATTAGCGGCTCGTCTTACTTCGACGGCGCACAATATACTGATTGGTTTTCTTATTGCGGCGGGTCTTGTAACCCAGCGTGGGTTTGCCCCACGGGCTTTTCGGTCCCGGCAAACCGATGGACTGACGACCTTCACCACCACCGTGCGGATGATCGCGCGGCGTCATTGCGGAACCACGTACGGTCGGGCGGATGCCCTTGTGGCGTTTGCGTCCCGCTTTACCGAGCTTGATATTTCCGTGATCGAGATTGCCAACCTGACCGATCGTCGCGTAACACGTCTGGCGGATCAAACGCACTTCACCCGAAGGCATACGGATTTGCGCGAAGTCGCCTTCCTTCGCGAGCAATTGCGCCGCGCCGCCGGCAGACCTCACCAATTGACCGCCGCGTCCATCTTTGACTTCGATGTTATGGATGAGCGTACCGACGGGGATGCTCGAAATCGGAAGCGAGTTACCAGATCGGATTTCGGCTCCCGCGCCAGCCATAACTGTATCGCCAACCTTCAAGTCCACGGGTGCGACGATGTAGCGCTTCTCGCCATCGGAATAGTACAACAGCGCAAGGCGGGCGGTGCGGTTCGGATCGTACTCGATTGCCGCCACCTTGGCGGGAATGCCGCGCTTGTCGCGCTTAAAGTCTACGATGCGGATGAAGCGGCGATGTCCACCGCCGCGATGGCGCACGGTCACGCGTCCGTGGACGTTGCGCCCACCGCTCTTGCGAAGCGGAACCAATAGAGAGCGTTCCGGTTTGGACTTGGTAATTTCTTCGAATGTGTAACCGGTCATCCCGCGGGTGCCCGGTGTTACGGGTTTGTATTTTTTGACTGGCATTACTGCACCCCTTCAAAGATTTGCAGGGTCTGACCTTCAGCCAGCGTGACGATTGCTTTCTTGACGCTGTTCTTGCGCACCAACATGCGGCGGCTTCGCAAACGACGACCGCGCTTGGCTGAGGTGTTGATGATGTTGACGCGTTCCACCTTAACATCGTACAGGGTTTCAACGGCGTCCTTCACGGATTTGCGCGTGGCAGATTCCGCAACAACGAATGAATATTGGTTTAACTTTCCAGAGAGGTAGTTCGACTTCTCTGTCACAAGGGGGCGGCGTAGAATATCGTAAACGGTAATCATCTCAATCTCCTATCCCAGGTTCGCCGCCAGGGCATCAAGCGCATTCACAGGCAGGACCAACTTGTCGTATTTGAACAAATCACGAATGTTGAGGTAACCTGCGAGCAAAACCTTTGCGTCATCAAGGTTGCCAATCGTCCGCATGGCAACTTCGTAGGATTGATCCTTTTGCGCGAGGACCACGAGCGCGGACTTGTCGCCGACCAGTTTGTTCAATGTTTCCGACATGATCTTTGTTTTTGGCTCGGATATGGTCATGTCATCCACAACCACAACGCCGGACTCTTTTGCTTTGGCTGATAACGCCGAGCGGAGGGCGGCTTGGCGCATTTTCTTGGGCATGCGTTGTTCGTAACTGCGCGGATGCGGGGTGTGAATGCGACCGCCTCCCACCCACTGCGCGGCACGGCGTGATCCTTGACGGGCACGACCAGTCCCTTTTTGCTTCCACGGTTTGGCGCCGCCACCAGCGACTTCGCCACGAACTTTTGTTTCGTGTGTGCCAAGGCGGGCATTTGCCATCTGGCGTTGGTATGCCTGATGCATCAAATCCACATTAATCGGGGCTTCGAAGATCGCGGCGGGGAGTTCCACTTCGCGCAGCTTTTTGCCTTCGAGGTTCAAAACGTCTACTTTCATCTCATCAATTCCTTTGCGCCTACTGCTTGCGCGCTTCCTTAATCATCACGATGCCGCCCTTGCCGCCGGGCACTGCTCCATGAATAGCAAGCAGGTTGCGTTCCGCATCCACCATGACGACTTTCAAAGCGGATACCGTGACTCGGTCGCTCCCCATGTGACCGGCGCCGCGCGCATTTTTGAAGACGCGACCCGGGGTGGTGCCCGATGAACGGGAGCCCGGAGCACGATGACGGTCGGATTGACCGTGCGTCTTCTTGCCGCCAGCAAAGTGGTGACGCTTGACCGCACCGGCAAATCCCTTGCCTTTGCTTATGCCGACCACGTCAACTTTTTCGCCGACGGCAAACACTTCGACGGTCAGTTTTTCACCGACGTTAGCGGCTTCCTTCGAGCGGAATTCGCGCAAAAAGCGGAGGGGTGGCAAGTCGTTGGCTTTCAAATGTCCCAGCGCGCCGGATGAAAGTTTCTTGGGGTGAATTTCTTCGAACCCTACTTGAACAGCCGCATACCCATCCCGATCCTGGTTGCGGACCTGTGTAACGTAACATGGCCCAGCTTCGATGATCGTCACAGGATACGCGACGCCTTGCTCATCGAAGATCTGGGTCATGCCGATCTTCCTTCCAATAAGCCCTTTCAACATACTCAATTTTCTCCTTCAAAAGATTTAGCGAGACTGTCAGTCTGGGCTTAGACTGCATCATCTCCGGGCAACGCAGTAAACAACCTGGTGGGACGTTGAGGATTTTGTAGTCCCGAACAGCGTTGTTCTTGCGCTGGCGAAATTCGAGAGCAGAGATTTACGTTCACAGGTCTCTACTCTCGAGTACGACCAACTATATTTTTATTTCAATATCCACACCTGCTGGCAAAGACAACCGCATCAACATGTCAATTGTCTTCGAGTCCGGGTCGAGCACATCAATTAACCGGTTGTGCGTGCGGATCTCGTAATGCTCGTGCGAGTCTTTGTCTATGAATGTCGAGCGTCGTATTGTAAACCGTTCAGTCTTGGTTGGCAAGGGCACAGGACCGACAACATGCGCCCCACTGCGCTCGGCGGTTTCGACGATACGTTTGGCGGTCGAATCGAGGACTCGATGATCGTACGCCTTCAAACGGATGCGGATCTTCTGCTTGGTCATGTCTGCGCCTATTCCATAATTTTGGTAACGACGCCGGCGCCGACGGTGAGACCGCCTTCACGGATGGCGAACTTGGAGCCTTGCTCCAACGCCACAGGCACAATCAGTTCCACGGTCAGGTTCACATTGTCGCCCGGCATCACCATCTCGACACCCTGCGGCAGTTCGATGTCGCCCGTCACATCCATCGTGCGGATGTAGAACTGCGGACGATACCCGCTGAAGAACGCCTTGTGCCGCCCGCCTTCTTCCT
>Ga0247727_10005353_pt1 | contig 26155 bp, 34 predicted proteins | sample WisWelCaveWW1625_FD_202498 | JGI IMG/M metagenome (GOLD analysis project Ga0247727, IMG submission 202498) | Biofilm microbial communities from Wishing Well Cave, Virginia, United States - WW16-25 | ecosystem: Environmental > Aquatic > Deep subsurface > Groundwater > Cave microbial mat | place...
AGGCGGAGTGCAACGCGGCGGGTACCAATCTGCGCTTTGTGGTCACCAACCGCAAGGGATCGGCGCAGGAAGTGTACGAGTTCTACGCCGATCGCGGAGAGAGTGAGAACTGGATCAAGGAGTTGAAACGCGGGTTTCGCGGCGACCGCCTGAGCTGCCATGCCTTTTCCGCCAATTGCTTTCGTCTGCTGTTGCATGCGCTGGCGTACACGTTGGTGCATCAGTGGCGGCGACATACCCTGCGCGCCACCGAACTGAAGCACGCGCAGATCGACACTTTGCGCATCAAGCTGATCAAAGTCGGAGCACGCGTGATTCACAGCGCACGTCGGATCTGGTTCCATCTGGCCAGCGGTTATCCCTGGCGGCAGCTCTGGTACGGCATGGCGCAATCGTTGCCTTGTTGGGAAGCGACCTGAATGCACTGCCACGCGGTTCACAACTTCGGCTCTCACGACTTGGGCGAGGCCAGCAATCGCCCACAGGCGTCCGTTCGCCGGTGCGCATGCCCAAATCCGCGCGCAGCCCATCTCGTTCGGTTGTCCTCGCTGGGCCGACCGAATCTGGCCACCAATTTCATCGGATAAATCATAATCGGTAGGAAATCAACTTTGCGAACGATGTTCGTGAATAATCCGGGCTAGAGGCCGTCAGCAACAGTGAAACCGGTGAACTCGAAGGCGGAGCAATGTACCTCTGCGGTCCTCCGATTCTCATCGCTGTCCAAGACACGGGCTGTTGCGGCCCGGGGCAGCGTCAGAAGATCGAGAGTCACTTCTACGAATGTGTTCCCGGCAATGGCGTTTTCGAGTGTGAATACAAGCAGTGGTGGACCGAGCCTGATTCGTCGTGCTGAGATTGGTCAGGAACGACTAAGCAAGCCCCCCAACCTTGGCCCGTCTTAACGGGATTTGGGTTGGGGGGCCAGGCCAAGTTTCTACTCGGCTACGTAGGGCAGTAGGGCCATGAAGCGGGCGCGCTTCACGGCGACGGCCACTACACGCTGATGCCAGGCGCAGTTGCCGGTGTGGCGGCGGGGCATGATCTTGCCGCGATCCGACACGAAGCGGCGGAGCCGCTGGAAGTTTTTGTAGTCAAGAAAGTCGCTCTTCTCCACACAGAAGCCGCAAACTTTCTTGCGAGCGCGCGGGTTGCGTTTGTTCCGCGGCCCTTTGATCTCTCTTCGCATGATCGCTCCTTACGCGTTGGCGAACGGGTCGGTGTCGTCGAAGTCCGGCGCCACGTCGGTGCCAACCGGGGGCGGCGGTGCGCTGCCGGCGGCGGACGGGTCCTTCGGTTTGTCGAGCGGCTGGACTTCGTCGGCAATGATTTCGGTCACTTGCCGTTCCTGCCCGGCCTTGTCGGTGTACTTCCGATTCTGCACCGTGCCGGCCACAGCCACCAGCCGACCTTTGGTAATATAGTTGGCGACGAACTCGGCGGTCTGCCGCCAGGCCGAAACGTCGAAGAAATCGGTCGGCTTCTCGCCGGTCGCCTTATCCTTGAAGCGTCGATCCACGGCAATGCGGAAGTTGACCACCGCAATCCCGCTGGCGGTGTAGCGCAACTCCGGATCGCGGGTGAGTCGTCCGATCAGAATGACGTGATTCATGGCAACCTCCTGCCCGACTCCGGGCCGATTACGTATCCGTCCGGACTACTTATCCGTACGGAGAATCATGTGGCGCAGCACGCGCTCCTGCAGTTTGAACATGCGATCCAGTTCCCGCGTCACCGCAGGCTGGCTGCGCAAGTTCAGCACGACGTAGATGCCGTCGCGCCGGTCCTTGATTTCGTAGGCCAGTCGACGCACCTGCGAGGTGCGAACGTTGTCGAGCGCACCGTCGCCCGTCTCGATGATTTGACGGGCGCGCTCGGCAACCTCCTTGATCTGCTCCAAATCGCAGCCGGGCTCGACGATGTACATGATCTCGTACGCGTACCCATCCACCTCGCGCGGCGGCGTGATGACGGCCTCGAACTGCTGAAAGTCCGCTACCGGCGCAGCGCGGACGGGGGGGGCTTCGACGGGCGGGGCTTCGACAGCTGCCGATTCGACCGCTTCGGTCTCGACGGTAGTTTCCGCTTCGGGAACGGCCTCTGCCTCGATGGCAGTTTCCGCCACGGGGGCGGCCTCGACAACAGCAGACGCTTCCTCAATGGGTGCGTCCTCGGTCATATCGGTCATAATGGTGTCGCCAACAGCTTGGATTTCTTCAGCCATGGCTCACCTCCTTCCTGTGGACTTGCTCGCAGCTTGCGCGGCGGCGACGCCCCGAGGTCACCTCGGGGAGAAAGGAACGGGGAGTCCGTTCACGGCGGCAGAGTATGTCACGGTCGAACCGGAATGCAACTCACCGCACACCGCCTCCCGGTCTCTTCGACGAGGAAGCGATCCGGTCGCAGGAGAGGACACTGGCATGAACGAAGGATTATTGCTTGCGCTGTTGGTGCTGGCGTGCGTGGTCGGGCTATGCATGATTCCGTTCGGACTGCCGGGCACTTGGCTCATCGTGGTCGGATCAGCGTTATTCGGGTGGTTCGATCACTGGCAGCGATATCAATGGACAGCATGTCTGGTGCTGATCGCGGCGGCGACGGTGGGCGAAGTGCTGGAGCAACTCATCACCGCGAAAGGCGCGGCCAGGTACGGTGCCTCGCGCGCGGGCGCGTGGGGCGCATTCCTGGGCAGCTTCGTCGGCGCGCTGCTGGGGGTCCCGATTCCGGTGCCGCTGCTCGGGAGCGTGGTCGGTGCCTTCGTTGGTGCGTTCGCGGGCGCGGTGCTGGCGGAACTCGCCAGTCGGCGCACGACCAAGGAAGCCGTGACCGCCGGTTGGGGGGCGTTGCTCGGCCGCGCGCTCGCCACAGCCTTCAAACTCGGCCTCGCGATGGCGATGGCGGCTGGCCTGCTGCTGGCCGTTTTACGATGAGTTCACTCGAACTGCCGATCCTGCCGCAACGTTGGTCGTGCCACTCGTGCGGACAGTGTTGCCGCAACTATACCGTGCCCGTCACCCACGAAGAACGTGAACGGATCACGGCGCAGGGCTGGGCCGAGGAGCCCGATTTCGCCGGGCAGCCGTTGTTTATTCATAATGCAGCGCTGGACGGCGAGGTGCTCGCCGAGCGGCCGGACGGCGCGTGCGTGTTCCTCGACGAGGCCGGTCGCTGCCGCATCCACACGCGCTTCGGGGAGGCCGCCAAGCCACTGGGCTGCCGGATGTATCCCTTCGTGTTCAACCGCGTCGCCGGGCGCAACTTCGTCAGCCTGAGGTTCGATTGCCCGTCGGTGGCGCACAGTCGCGGACAACCGGTGGCCGACCGGCGGCGCGAGTTGGGCCGCTTGGGCAACGAGGTGGTCGCCGCGCGGAACTCGCCGGCGCTCGCATTTCGCAATGCCGACACCCTCCCCGAATCCCACCTCATTGCGGCGGCGCAAGCGTTCGAGTGGATCATCGCCGACGGCTCGCTCGAGCTGACGCGCCGAATACTGGCCGGCGTGAACCTCGCCGAGTTGCTGCGGAATTGCGACCTGACCAAAGTTGCCGAACTCGACCGGATGCGTGAGTTCTTGCATCTCGCCTCCGACGTCGTTATCGCCGATGCCAGGGCCGATCCGCTTGATCGCCACGCCCCGGGACGGCTGGTGGCAACCATGTTTCGCACCACGCTCGCCCTCTACGCGCGTCGCGACCGTCACGACGCTGAACGCCAGAGCAAGCTGTCGCAGGTGGCGGGCACCTTGCTGGGCGCGGGCCGCGTGCCGCAATGGCAGCCCGACTTGCCGGCGGTGAAGTTTCGCGACCTCGAAGTTTCGTTCGGCGCTCTGCCCGACGACGTCACCGACCTGCTCAGCCGTAACCTGCGCAGCAAGCTCGGCGGCCTCGGCTTCTTCGGTCCGGCCTTTCACGGGTTTCCCTTGCTCGAAGGCCTCGGCGCGCTGCTGCTCGCTGCGCCGTTGACACTCTGGTTCGCACGGCTCTTCGCCGTCGGCGAGGGCCGCCAGACGCTCACACTCGACGACGCGGCGCGCGCGCTGGCAATCGTCGAAGGCCCCTGGGGACGACGTGCGGTATTCCGCCTGCCGACCGAGCGCGCCCACCACGCCAAGCTCGCCGAGCAACCGCACTTGCGCAGCCTGCTGCTCTGGTACGGGACGTGACGGCCACTTATTTCAAGAGTGTGAAGGAGTGTGAAGGTTGTTTGGCCGCCAGAACTTGACGGTACGATGGCGTCTAACTGAGCGTCACTAACCAGGAACCAGGATCATGAAACTCACCACGACTGAACGAATCGCTTTCAGCGCTGCCGCCGCCGCCATCGTTGGGTGCAGCGCGATTCTCCTCTCGACTTTCACCGCCACACGCACGCCCTCAACCGCGAGTGATCACCCCGGCAAAGTGCCGACCATCGACAAAACCGCCAAAGCCTTGACCACCGAATTCCCGGCGGACGCCTACAGCGTGGTGGACAGTCGCAAACTCTTCGGCAACGAAACCGCCATCGCTGAGTTGCCACCGGGGGCGGAAGGCGACGGAGGGATTGTGTTGCCCGCGCCAACCCCAACTGCGGAGGGCGCGCGGGTGAACGCCCGGATTGTCAGCCCGGAATCGGACCGGGTGACGGTAATCGGCGGCGTGCGCATCGGCGACGAGGACTTCGCTATTGTCGAGAACTTCGGCGTTGGCGAAACACTGCAGGTGCCGGTCGGCGGCACTGCCTTTGGTTATCGAGTGGTTCGGGTGGAAGACCGCACTGCCGTGCTGGAACGCGAGGGCCAGCAGTTCACGCTCGAACTCGGGGCTTACAAGCCTGAATCGCGCCGCCGCGGTCCGAGTTGGAGTTCATCCACCGGCGTCAACACGACGTTCGGCACGGTGACGATGGGTGACCTCGACAAGTGGCGCGACGAAGCCCGCAACAACGTTATGGTGCGCACGCCGTTTGGCATGGTCAACAGCAACCAGATTCACGAATGGCAAAGCGAAGCCCGTCGCAGCGGCTCGGTTACCACACCCAACGGAACCTTTTCGAGGGAAACGCTGGACCAATGGCACGAGCAGGCTCACCAGAGCGAGAAGTCCGCCACCGCGCAGACCCCCCACGGACCGGTCCCGCTTGAGCAGATCAATCAGTGGCGTGAACAGGGCATGCGGTCGAGCGGCGGCCCCGACCGTGAACGCGGACGCTAAGCCAGCAATCCACTCGCCGCCAACTGCTCCAGCAAACGCCGCGCCTCTTCGCGAAACTTCAAGCGCTCAAATTCGTTGAGCCCGAGTTCTTCGGCCACTTGAATGATCGCCTGCTCCGATGACTTTACTCCGTCGAACAAGCCCAGCAGGCGCGTAGTCGTGGGGTTGACCCGCCGCAGTTTGACAGCGAGTTCGCCTATGACTTTGCCGACCAGAACCCACGAGGATTCCGGCGCGGCGTCAGTCAGTTCGCCACGCGCGACCAGCGGATAGAGCCGTGCCCAATCGTAGGCGAATTGGCGCAAGCGGGAGTTGACCATGGCGGGTGGTCCAGGCCCGGGCCGGGCATTTCGCCCTGCTCTCACTTCCAGTCGAAGTTGCTCACAGACGGTCAGGTCGTTGGCGAACGGACTTGTCACGGTCACGGTTGTCAGGAATGCCCTCGCCTCGTCCAGAGGCGCTCGCGCCGACGGGTTATCGGCACAGAACGCGTCAAAGCGCCGGTCGAAATCATCACCCAATAGTCGGGCCAGCGCCGGGGTGAGTTCGCGCACCGGGCCAAGGCGTTTGCGTCGGAGCGCGTTCGCGAAGCGTTCAATGTCATCGCGTCGCAACGCGTCGAGTTGCTTGCGCTCGGTTTCGGTGAGCGGCTGTTCGGCGCCAACGGACGAGCGGTCGGCGAAGAACACCTCGCGGTACGCGCGGTCAGCGTACAGCCGCACCAGTACTGCCTGCAAATCGCGCAGCGCCATGGCTCGCCTCCCGCAGCAGCGCCTCGGCCCGCGCGACTTCGGCCAGCATGACTTCGAACGGTGGCAGGTTCAGATCCCACTCGACAATGACTGCGTTCACCTCGGCGCGCGCCGCGACGTAGCCCAGCAACTCCCAGACCGGTTCGGGAGTGGCCGACGAGTGACTGTCCATGCGGAAGCCTTCGGGCGCGTCATGGCCACCGCCAAGATGAATCTGGCCGACGCGTTCGAGCGGCAGCGACGATAGCAACTCGTGCGCGTCGAAACCGTGGTTGATCGCGTTGGCATGGACGTTGTGCAAGTCGAGCAGCAGGCCGCAGTCGGCGCCCTCGACAATCTCGGTGAGGAATTGCGCCTCGGTCAACTCGCCGGGGAGCGGCACCACGCACGCAATGTTTTCGACGAGCAACGGCACTCCGACCACCGAACGCCAGCGCCTCGCGTTGCGGACTACCACCGCCACCGCCTCGCGCGAAAACGGCAACGAGGCCAGGTGGCCGAGGTTCAGGCCGTGCGCGTGCGTGAATGCCAGATGTTCGCTGGCCCACGGCGCGTTGGTGCGTTCGACCAGCTCGGCCAGTTGTCGGAGTCGCCCTTCGTCCAGCGGTTCATCCGTGCCGAGCGAAGTCGCGATGGCGTGCGGCAGCAGCGGAAACAAATCGGATAACTCACTCAGTTCGCGTTCGCGTTCCGGCCGGCGGTCCAGATAATCGTCGGCCATGATCTCCAGACAACCAAGGCGGTCCCGCTGCGCCCTCACCGCGTGGCGCCACGGTGAGCGATAGCTGACGCCGACGCCGAAGGAAGGAAGTGCGGTCACGACTTAATCGCCGCCACCACAGCCGCCGCCGCCACAACTCGAACCGCCGCCACAACTCGAACCGCCCGCGTCGCCGCCACTGGCGCAACTCGACCCGACCTCCCCCCCCCCTCCCGAGGAAGATCCGAAATCGGTGATGCTGTCAAGCCAACCGCCCCCGCCAGAGGCGCTGCCCACGTCGGCGGTGGTCACGTCGCCGCCACCGCCGGACTGGCTCAAGTCGCCCCAGTCGTTGAATCCCTGATTGGTGTCGTAACCCGCCGTCTCCGCTACCGGATTGGTTTCGTTGTAAGTGGTCGCGTCGTTCCGCGTCCAGCCGGAATCGCCGACGGAATGATAGCCGCTCCCGGGATCGCCGTAGTAGCAGTGGTGGCAACTCCAGTGGTGGCGATCCCACCAGCTATCCCACCAGAGCAGATAAGCCAGGTCCCAGGTGGGGTCGTAACCGTACAACGGGTAGCCGTAGGTCGAGTAGTCATTGGCACGACGTTCGTAGTCGCGGGTGATGAAGTTGCGCGTGTCCACGGTAATGGCCTCAATGCCGAGGTTGCGGCGGAAGTGCGCCTCGAGATGATTCAGGAAGCCTTGCAACTGCACATTCCAGTGCGCCTGTGCGGTTTCGAAGAGTTCCGGCGAGGCGAGGTCGGTGCTGACGCGGTCGCGATACGCGGCTTCGGATTCGCCGGGGTCGCGGCGCAGCCCGGCCGGAATGGCGGTGACTGAAATCGTCACCGGGTCATGGCCGGGTCGGTGCTCGCGGACGAAATGCAAGTCGATGACGTAGTTCAGCACCGCATCGTTATGCTGCAACACGAAGCTCAAACCATGACGCGGATCGGGCTGCGCGCGGTTGTCGAGCCGCTGTTCCAGCGCGGCCATCGCGGCGCTGAAATCGTCGGTGACGTTCGCGTGGTCCTCGTAGATGACCTCGTCGCCAATGGCCACGCGCACAACATTCGTGACGCCGAGATCGAGCAGCGCTTTGTAGGAGGCCTGGGCGAAGGCGAGCAGCTTGTAGAGCTCCAGCTCCTCCTTCGACTTCCAACTGCGGGAGGTGAGCAGGTTGGCCACGCCGCCGAAAAAGTTGCGCGGCGGGCGCAAGTTTAAGGTAGTGCCTTCGAGATTGATGCCGATCTTGCCGCGTAAGTACATGTCAGGCCTCCTCCGCCCGTTTCATCGATTCATCCAGTGTGTCCACCGTGATGGCGAAGCGTTCGTACGATTTCGGCAGGCGTGCTTCGAGCGCCTGGAACTGTTCAGTGAGGGCGACGGCCTGGCGCTGCCGGCCGGGATTGAGTTCTCGCAGTTGCGTCAGTTCCTTCGAAAGCCGCAGGAACTCGTCGCGGAACTCGGCGGACGCCTCTTTCGGCAGCTTCAATGCGACGCGTTGGTACGACAGGTCGGCCTGGGCGATTTGCGCGCGATAAGCCTCGCGCACGTCACTGCTCAGTCGCATGCGGCGGTACAGCACAAAGCCCAGCAGGCCGAAGGTGACTATCGTCGGCACGCCCACCAGGAACCGCAACCAGGCCGAGCGGCGCTCGGCTAATTCGGCGGCCTGCGCACGTGAGGCCTCAGCGGTGGCGGCCGCGCGCGCGCCCCGGTCGGCGATGCGCCGTTGAATCGCCTGCGCAAACGCTGACATCCCTTTGGCGGCGTAAAGCTTGAAGCCCGGCGCAGCCTCTTTGAAGGCCTGGGCGAACGCGGCCCGTTCGCCTTCGAGCGCCAGCGTCTTGCCGTAGACGCGCCGCCCGTCGAATACGATGAGCAGGTCGTTCGCGCCGAGTTGCGCGTCGCGATAGGCAGTCTCGGTCAACGCGCCGACCTCGGTGGTGCCCGGTGGCACGGTGACGAACCGCACACGCAGTTTCTGCTTCGCCAGCTCGTCGGCCACCTGTTCGAGTTCGCTAATGCCGCCCGGCTTTAGCAACCGGCCGAAGTCGTGCACCGCCCCGCTCTTCCCCGGCCCGACGGAGTTGACGACCTGACGCAGCAGAGTCTCGCCGGTCTGAGCGTGGGCTCTAACCAACAGCACCAAACTGACCAATAGCACCCGAGGGTACTTCATGACTCTACGATTATGCGGCGAAGGGAGCCGGAGGACAAGCAAAATCAAGCGCTGACCGCCGCTGCGCGCGCAGCCGCGAGCGAGGTTTCGTCGCCGATGTCGAACCAGAATCCGTCGAAGGCGTAGCCGTACACCGGCTCGCGTTGCGCGAGCCAGCGAAAGAACAGACCGGGCGCGTCCAGCTGGCCCACGGTGTCGCGATACCCGCGCAGCAACGGCAGGTGCGCGCGCAGCAAGCAGTACACGCAGGTGGCGATCAGCGGCGTGCGCGGCTCGGCGGGTTTCTCTTCAAACCAGACGATGCGGTCGTGGGGGTCAAGCTCGACATTGCCGTAGCGACCGGCAAGGTCGCGGCTCGGCAGCGTGTACACCGCGAGGCTGGTGCCGCGCGCCTGAGCCGAGGCGACGAAGTCGGGCAGCTCAAACTGAAACAGGTTGTCGCCGCCGACGATGAGCACGTCGTCGTCAATCCCCTGGCGGTCAATTGCCAGCCCCAGGTCGCCGATGGCGCCGAGCCGTTCGGCATTGTCGCGCGTGCCATCGTTGAGCAGGTCAAGCTGCTTCGTCGCAGCAAAGCCGGCGCGCCAGTCGGCGAAGTCGGCGAAGAACTTCGCATTGGTGATGACGGTGATTCGTTCCACGACCTCCACGCGTTCGATCGCTCGGACGACATGCGACAACAGCGGCCGGCCGCCGAGGTCGAGCAACGGCTTCGCGGCGTTGTGGGTCACGGCGCCGAGCCGCGTGCCGTAGCCCGCTGCGAGAATCAGTGCTTGCATGGCTGGCGGTGAGTATGGCTAGGCCGGAAGCGCCTCGTCCTTCGTTTCCGGCAACGCGAGCAGAAAGACGAAGCCGAGCGCGAACAAGAGTCCCAGCAGGCTGATCGTCACGCGCAGGTCGAGATCCGTGCGGGCCTTCAACGCCCCGGACAGAAACAGCATCGGCGCGGCGACGAGTCGGCCGACGTTGAAGCAGAAGCTGCTGCCGGTGGCACGGAGTCGGGTCGGGAACAGCTCGGGAAAGTAGACCGCATAGCCAGCGTGCATTCCGACCGTGAAGAAACCGAACAGTGGCAAGAGCAAGAGTAGTTGGAGGTAGTTCGTTGGCAACAGGCATGTCATCGGTACAATAATGAGCGCGCCGAGGTGATACAACGCAAAGGTGCGACGGCGACCAAAGCGCACCGCGAGCGGCGCGAACGCCAGCAGGCCGAGGCCAGTACCGGTGGTGCTGACAACGCCGTAGGCGAACTTGCTGTTCTCGATGATTCGAAACCGGGGAAATTCGACATTGCGCAAGTGCAAGTCCGCCAGGTCCTGCGCTGCGATGGTTACGCTCCAAAAGCTGGCAAGACCGACCGCGGCCAGTCCCATCCCCAGCCAGGCGCGGCGCGCCCAGCGCGCGTCGCCGAGCAACTCGCGCACACTGCCACCGGGCGCGGCCTTGCGGTCGGCTTTCTTCGTCTGCCAGACTTCCGACTCTCGCAAGCTGGCGCGCACCCACAACGTCAACAATGCGGGGGCCACCCCAATAAGATACGCCAGGCGCCAGTTCGTCCCCACGGCCATGCCGGCCAGCGTCGCCAGCCAGGTGCCGAGCACGCTGGTTGCGTGGAAGAACCCGGACGCATGCACGCGTGCGTGGGGGGGGAAGACCTCGGCTACCAGCGCGGCTGCCACCGCCCACTCGCCGCCGACGCCCATGGCGACCAGAAACCGCAGCACCGCCACCTGCGGCCACGTCGTCGCCAGACAGGTGAGACCACTGAAGACCGAATACATCAGGATCGTCAGTATCATGGCCGGGCGCCGGCCGATGCGATCGGCCAGCACGCCGAACAACATTCCGCCCACGGTGCCGCCGAGCAGGAATACTCCGATGGTGCGGTCGCCAAATTGCTTGACTGCGGGATCGGTGGCGGGCACGCCCAGCAGTTCGGGCAGCATTTGCCCGCGCGTCAGGTTGAAGAGCTGTCCTTCGAAAACGTCAAAAACCCAGCCGACGCAGGCGATGGCCAGCACCAGCCACTGGTAACGCGTGACTCCGTGGTACCAGGGACGAATGGGGGCTTCGCTCACGTCTTCGGCTTCTCGATGCGTGGGTACTTCACGTAGATTCCGTTCAGCGTCGTGCGTGCCAGCTCGTTGCCCGGGCGCAGCCGCAGTTCGGCGCGCAGCGCGGTTTCGGCGTCTTCGATCCGTTTCTGCTTCAGGTACGCGATGGCGAGGTTGTAATGCGCGTCGGGAAAGGTCGGGCGCGAGGCAACGACCTTCTCCAGGCATTCGATGGCTCGGTCGAAATCGCCCAGGCCGTCGTGACACGCGCCCAGATTGAGCAGCGCCATCAAGTGGTTCGGATCGAGCGCCAGCACGTAACGGAAATGCGGCAGGGCCTCGTCATAGCGCTTCAGCATGTACAAGGCCACGCCCAGATTCACGCGGCCGTCGAGCCGCGACGGTTCCACCGCGAAAGCCTGCTGCATGGCGGCGAGTGCCTGCTCATAGCGCCCTTGATCCAGCAACTGCGAACCTTCGCGCCAGGGATCCTGCGGCTTGGTCGGTTGGCGAAATGGCCACTTCATGGCACGGACCTACGCTTCCTCTTCCAGCTCGCTTTCCTCTTCGAGTTCGCCTTCGCCATCGGAAAACGGTTCGAGTTCCTCGCCGCGAAACACGGTGATGAGAAAATCCTCGCGGTCGAAGCTGGGCATGTAGGAACTCACCAGTTCCTGATCGATCTGGCGAACGATAAGTTCCTGCGCATCGCGCGCGAGGCTGCCCTCGACGATGAGCGTGCCGTGGATGACATCCTGCGCGTAATGCAGGTCGAGTTGTCCGACGCGGCTGTCGCCATCCCACAGGATATAGACCTCCGACGACTCCGTTCGCACCACACGCACAAACTTCACGGCTTCCATCGCGCTCACGCTCACTTTCAGGTTGCAGTATTGCCATTCGACGCACGCGCCAGACTTCCCGCCATGAGCACGAACATGTCACGCGACGAATGGCGATGGGCCGGCGCTTGCGCAGCGCTCATTGTCGGTTTGACGTGCCTACCCTATCTGACTGCCAGAGCGCTGACGCCGCCGGGCATGACCTATACGTGGCTGCTCTACAATCCCGACGAGCCCAACGTTCACTTGCAGTGGATGCGCGAAGCCCGCGACGGGCGTTTCTTCTTTGCCGATCTGTTCACGACCGAGCGCGCGCCCGATCAGTTCAGCAACCTCTTTCTGTGGGCGCTGGGTCGACTGGCCGGGCTGCGCCACGCGATCGGAATGGGCGGCGGCGTTATCCTGGAGTATCACCTCGCGCGGATCGTCAGCGGCTGGTTGCTGCTCGTTGCCGTGTACGCGTTTGCCGCGCAAATTGCCGACGACAAACGCGTGCGGCGAACCACGTTCTGGTTGGCGGCCGTCGGCTCTGGCCTGGGCTGGCTGGATTACTGGCTCGGGCTGCCGCTGGAGCCGGGCGACGTCAACGTCAACCTCGTGATGCCCGAAGCCGTGACGTTCCTGTCGGTGCTACTGTATCCGTTGTTCTCGTTCTCGATGTTCCTCATGGTGGCGACGCTGGCGCTGGCGCTGGCGAATCGCGAACGCAACCAGCCGACGATCTACGCTGCCATCGCAGTTTGCACCGCAGTGCTGGCCAACGTGCACACTTACGATGTGATTCCGCTGTGGCTGACGCTGGGCCTGTGGGCGCTGACGACGCGCCGACTCAGGTTCATCGGGTATCTCGCCATGTCATTGCTGCCGTCCGTTGCGGTCGTCGCGTGGCAGTTCGTCGTCTTCCGAAGCAACCCGGTGTTTCGCGAGAAAGCGCTGACGCACACCCCCACGCCCGATCCGCTGAGCCTCGCGATGACGTTCGGACTGATCGGGGTGTTGGCGGTTGGCGGCGCCGTCCGTGCGCACAGGGACGAGCGCCTGAGCCTTGCGTTGCTCTGGGCGATCATCGGCCTTGCTGTGATTCACGTGCCGGTGACCCTGGTGTCGTTTCAGCGCAAGATGATCGAGGGTCTGCACCTTCCGCTGTGTTTCCTGGCGGCCGTGGCGATTTGGGGAGGGCGAGGCGCAAGCCAAGCCACCAACGACGGCACCAATCGGCGTGGCCGGAGCCTCACCCTCTCGAACGTTCTCATCATCGCTACGGCTCTCTCCAACCTAGCGTTTCTGCACCTCTGCTTCGGCCATCTGATCGACAACAACCAGAGCCGCGCCGGCGTGTTCATGCCGCCGTACTATTTGCGCAAGGAGGAGGTCGCGGCCTTCGACTGGCTCGATCAACAACCCGACGACGATCGTGCCGTGCTGTGTCTGCCGTACCTCGGCGCGCACATTCCGGGACGTAGCGGCCGGCGCGTGTTCATCGGGCACTGGGCCGAGACGCTCAGGTTTGGGGACAAACTCAATCAAGCCCGGCAGTATTTCCAAACTCGAATGAGCAACGACGAGGCGCTCCAGTTGTTCGAGGATCACCACCTCGGGTATGTCTTGTACGGATCGTACGAGCGCGCGCTGTTTCCAGATTGGCATCCGCCGAGTTGGCTGGTGACGGCGTTCGTCCGCGGCGACACGACGGTCTATGAAATGCGCCAGCCAGACTCATGAACATGAAGGTCATTCGCCTCCCCAATTACGCCGGCTGTTTCGTGTGCGGCCACGGCAATCCGAGCGGACTCAACGTGCGCTTCGACACCGACGGCCGCAGTGTGTGTGGCCGCTTCGTCGCCACCGAGACGCACATGGGTTACCACGGTGTGCTCCATGGCGGTGTGCATTCGGCGCTGCTCGACGAGTGCATGGGCTGGGCGGCCTGCCTGCATCGCGGCGTGCTGTTCTATGCAGTGGAGTTGAACGTGCGGTTTGTCCGCCCCGGGCCGTTGCATGCTCCCCTCATCGTGCGAGGACGCCTACTCGATGACCGGGGTCGGCTCTGCGTGGGCGAGGGCGAAATCGTGGATGAAGCCGGCACGGTCTATTCACGCGGTAAGGGCCGCTACTTTCCGCTCAGCAAAGCGCAAACTGCCGCGATGATCAAGCAAATCGGCCACGACGCCGAAACGCCGTGGCCGAACGATTTGGACGAATTGCTGCGCGAACTGGCTAAGCCTGTTGCGTAACCGCCTGCATAACCGCGTCGAGCACGGCCTTCACTTTGGCTTGATGTTTGGCCACTGCGCGAGTGCGGTCGCTGCGCTTGGACTTCGACATTAGTTTCTTCTTTGCCGCCAAATGCTTGTTGCGGCCGTGAAATGCCATGACTGCACCTCCTTGAACCCGCCAGAGCTTGGCAAGCCGGGCACGGGACGTCAATCAAACCTCCGTCAGCCCCGTTTGCACATTTTTTCACAATGTGCTAAACTAAGAAGGCCAAGCTTTCTTCGAGGACGCCGTGGACCTCCAGGGTTTTCTTCCTATCATCATTATGCTGGCCGTTGCCATCGCATTCGGCGCTGCGCTATTGCTGCTCTCGCGGCTATTGGGACGGCTCCGCCCCACCGCCCAGAAGGCCAGCCCGTATGAATGCGGGATTCTGCCTGCGGGCGATGCTCGCAAGCGCTTCGCCGTCCAGTTCTATCTCATCGCTATGCTCTTCATTTTGTTCGATATCGAGGGCGTCTTTTTCTGGCCCTGGGCGGCGGTGTTCCGTCAGCTCGTCGCGGTAGACCGTGTGTTTGCGCTCGGCGAAATGGGAGTGTTTATCGGGATTCTCGTCGTCGGCTTCGTGTACCTGTTGCGCCGAGGCGCATTCGAATGGGAGCAATGAACATGGATCCGGTGCTCCTCGAACAGTCGAAGGACCTCGCCTTCCTGACCAAGGCCAGCGACCTGCTCAACGCATTGGTCGAAAAGACCGGTCTCGACAAGCAAGCGCAGAAGAACGCGCTCTGGCCGATGACGTTCGGGCTCGCCTGCTGCGCGATGGAGATGATGGCGACGGTGTCGGCGCGCTTCGATATCGCGCGCTTCGGGATGGAAGTGTTTCGCGCCTCGCCGCGCCAAGCCGACCTGATGATCGTCGCCGGCCGCGTGAGCCAGAAGATGGCCCCGGTCATCCGCCAGCTCTACGACCAGATGCCCGAGCCCAAGTGGGTGGTCAGCATGGGCGCTTGCGCCAGCACCTCGGGCGTATACAACAACTACGCGCTGCTGCAGGGCGTCGACCATGTGGTACCGGTCGACGTGTACGTGCCCGGCTGCCCTCCCAGCCCCGACGCGCTGCTGTTCGGACTCATCAAGTTGCAGGAGAAGATTCAAGCCGGAGTCAAGGGGCCGATTCACGCCCATCGCGAGTTGCCGCCGGCGCAAATCGTCAAGCTGGACGCTATTCGATGACGCTGCAGGAACGTGCCCTCACCCGACTCCGCGAACGCTTCGCCGACGCGACGTTCGAGGTCAGCGAGTTTCGCGGCGCGACCACGGTGTTCGTGCCACGCGAGCGTCTGGCCGAAGTCTGCGTGTTCTTGCGTGACGATGATGACTTGCGGTTCGACTTCCTCAGCGACTTATGCGCGGTGGACTTGCTCGCAACCAACCAGCAATGCCAAGAACGATTTGAGGTCGTTTATCATCTTTACTCGCTCAGCACATACAACTTTCTGACGTTGAAGGTGCGCGTGCCCGAGGACGATGCGCGCGTGTCGACGGTTACCGGCGTCTGGAGCACAGCCAACTGGCACGAGCGCGAGACCTTCGACCTGATGGGCATTGCGTTCGACGGGCATCCTGACTTGCGAAGAATCTTGACCGCGGAGCAGGTGTATGACGAGCGCGTCCAGCAGTGGAAGCCGTTCGCCGGACACCCGCTGCGCCGCGACTTCGACCTCGATTATCAGCCGGTGGACTTCACGGTGCAGGAGATTGACCGTAGTCTGAGGCCGACGAACTGATGGTAGCCACAGCCACACCGCCAACTCAGGTCAAGCGTTTCCCCGGCGAAGTCGCCGGCAGCGAAACGATGATCATCAACATGGGGCCGCAGCACCCGTCGACACATGGCGTGTTGCGGCTGGTGCTGGAACTCGACGGTGAGGTCGTGGTGAAGTGCACGCCCCACGTCGGCTACGTGCACACCGGCATCGAGAAGACGTGCGAGTCGAAGACCTACTGGAAGATGCTGCCGCTTACCGACCGCATCGATTACACCGCGCCGCTGGCCAACAACCTCGCGGCGGTGCTGGCGGTGGAGCAGATTCTCGGCTGCGAAGTGCCGCCGCGCGCGCAGGCCATTCGTGTGCTGATGAGCGAGCTGACGCGGATCGCCAGCCACCAGATCTGGCTGGGCACGCACGCGCTCGATCTCGGCGGCATTACGGTGTTCTTCTACGCCTTCCGCGACCGCGAGAAGATTCTCGACCTGTTCGAAATGGCATCGGGCGTGCGGCTGATGACGACCTACTTCCGCATCGGCGGCCTGCGCGAAGATTTGCCCGACGGCTGGATCGAGCAGTGCCGCGCGTTCATCCCCACGATGCCGGCAGCCATCGACGAGTACGAGTCGTTGCTCACCGAGAATGAAATCTTCATGGAACGAACGCAGGGCATCGGCGTGCTGACGAAGCAGGACGCCATTGATCTCGGCGTCAGCGGCCCCAGCATCCGCGGCTCCGGCGTCGAATGGGACTTGCGCAAGAGCAACCCGTACAGCGGCTATGAGCAGTACGACTTCCTGATTCCCGTGGGAGACACCGGCGACGTGTACGACCGCTACCTCGTCCGCATGGCGGAAATGCGCCAGAGCCTGCGCATCGTCGAGCAGTGCCTCGACGGACTTCCCGGCGGGCCGGTGATGGTGAACGACCGCAAGATTTCGCTGCCTCCGCGAGCCGAGCTGAAGACCAGCATGGAGTCGGTCATTCATCACTTCAAGTTGGTGACCGAAGGCATCATCCCGCCGCGCGGCGAAGCTTACGCCTGCATCGAATCGCCGAAAGGCATGTACGGCTGCTACATCGTAAGCGACGGCACGAACATGCCGCGCCGCGTGCACTTCCGCACGCCGTCGTTCGTGAATCTGCAGGCGTTCCCGAAGTTGATGGAAGGCAAACTCGTCGCCGACGCGGTGGCGATTATCGGGAGCATCGATATCGTGTTGGGGGAGGTGGACCGGTAATGCGCTGTCCGAATTGCAATGAAGAGATGGTCGATTGCCAGGCTTTCGACCAGGTCATGATTAGGCCAGAACCGGAGGAACAACGATCCTTTTGGTCGCTCACGCTCAACCTTCCCGCCAAGACTGGGCTAAGCAGAAATGCGAAGGTCTGTCCGGGCTGCGGTCTGCTATTCACGTTCGTCAAGGACCCGACGATCTTTCGTCCAAATCTGCCTCGTCCTGCCGACGGGTCGGCAGTCGACACAACGACGTTGCCTCGGCCTGCCGACGGATCGGTAGTCGACACAACGACATTACCTCGGCCTGCCGAGGAGCAGTAGCGAACCAGAATGCCACTCTCTGAATCCGCCCTCAACCAAATTCGCGCGCTCATCGGAAAATACCCGGTGAAGAAGTCCGCGCTCATCCCGGCGCTGCATATTGCGCAGCGCGAGTTCGGCTGGCTCACGCCGGAGGCGGTCGAGGAAGTGGCCGACGAGCTCGACCTGACCGCCACGCAAGTACACAGCATCGGGTCGTTCTACACGATGTTCTACTTCAAGCCGCGCGGCAAGTACGAAGTGCAGGTCTGCACCAACCTCGCATGCATGATGGCCGGCGCGGAGAAGCTGAGCGAGCATGTGTGCGAGAAGCTCGGCGTCAAGCCCGGCGAGATGACGGCCGACGGCAAGTTTACCGTCATCGAAGCCGAGTGCCTCGCCGCCTGCGGCGGCGCGCCGTGCATGTGGGTGGAGGGCGAATACTACGAGAGCCTGACGCCGGAGACGGCGGACGAGATCATCGCGAAGTACGCAACGGGCACAGTGCAGAATGAAGGTAGGGGAGCATGAGAGTCGGCGCGATTCCGGACAACGTCATCGAGCGTTTCGCCCTCGCCTCGGGACTCGTGCCGCTGCCGCTCGTCGATAGCTGGTTCACCTTCATGCTCGCACGAACGATCATGGTCGGGACGAAAGTCGGTCTCTTCGAGGCGCTGGATGCCGGTCCACTCACCGCAACTGAGATTGCCACGCGATGCCATACAAACCCGTCTGCTACCGGCAAGCTGCTGAACGCACTGGTCGGGACGAAATACTTGCGCGCGAAAGAGGGGCGTTATGCGCTGGCGCCAGTGGCGCGACGCTGGCTGCTTCAAAGCAACCCCAGTTCGGTGCGCGACGCGGTGCTGTTTCGCTGCATGGAATGGGAATGGTGGAGTCGCTGCGAGGAGTTCGTGCGCACCGGAGTTCCGTTGCGTGTGCATGAGACGATGACCGACGAGGAGTGGGGCGTGTACCAGCGCGGCATGCGCTCGGGCATCGAAATGATGGCGAAGATGGTCGCGCGGAAGCTGCCGATTCCGAACGGCGCAACGAAAATGCTGGATATCGGCGGCTCTCACGGCCATTGGTCGGCTGCGATTTGCAGACGACACTCCAAACTGCGCGCAACGATACTCGAGCTTGAATCTGCAGTGAAGCACGCAGAGCCGATTCTCGCTCGCGAGGGCATGGGCGACCGCATCGCGCACCGGGTTGGCAATGCGCTCACCGACGACCTGGGCGAAAGTGCGTATGACGTTGTCTTCATGGCCGCGCTCGTTCACCATTTCGATGACGCGACCAACCGGTCGCTAATGACGCGCATCGCGCGCGCGTTGCGTCCGCATGGCATCGTGGCCGTCTGGGAGCCGGAGCGTCAAGACGCGAACCGCGGCATCAACCAGATTGGCGGACTGCTGGACCTGGGCTTCGCGATGTACAGTGAGTCGGGCACCTGGTCGGCGGCCGAGATTGCCGAATGGCAGCGCGCGGCTGGACTCACGCCGCTGAAGCCCATTCGAATCCTGCTGTCGAAAGATCTGTTGTTGCAGGTGGCACGGAAGACGGCGGCCAGCACTCGCTTGTCGCGCGGAGTTGCAAACGGAGGATCGGCATGAAGAAGTCACGTAATCATCGCAAAGTGAAGATCGTGGGCATGGTCGAGTACATTCAGGAGGCGGCCAAACTCGCGCGTTACGAATGGTGCGACGACGTGAAGGAATGGGCCGCAATCGTAAGCGAACTTCCCATCTGCTGGTCGCAAGGCCGCACGATCGAGGAGACGCGGCTGACGCTGCTTGAAGTCATCGAGGAATGGATCATTCTCGGTTTGCAGTTCGGGGACGAGATTCCTGTCATCAACGGAATGCGCATTGGATACGATCACAAATTGTGCAGAAAGGTAAGAACGCCCCGCGAGGCAACTCTCACGGAGCACCGAAGCCGGGCAAGCTCGAAGGTCAAGGTTGCGGCGTGAAGCCCGTCAAACGGCGCGAGCTGATCCGCAGACTGAACGCGGGCGGCTGCAGCGGGCCGCATTCCGGCAATAAGCATCAACATGTGCGGAAAGGCAACCTACGAGTTTCGATTCCGAATCCACACGGCAGCAAGGACGTGCCCGTGACGGTCATTCGCACGATCCTGCAAACGCTCGGCATCACCGAAGACCAATGGAACAAGCTGTGACCACCAACGACTACCCCAAAATCGTCCACAAGTGGCTCGACATCACCGGCGTCGAGCGCCTCGACGCCTACGTCGCTGCGGGCGGCTATGAGGGCTTCAAGAAGACGCTGACGATGAAGCCCGAGGCCATCGTTGCCGAAGTGAAGAACAGCGGCCTTCGCGGGCGCGGCGGCGCCGGCTTCTCCACCGGCATGAAGTGGGAGCTGATGGATAAGCGCTTCGAGCCGCGCTACCTCGTCGCCAACGACGACGAGGGCGAGCCGTGCACCTTCAAAGATCGCGAGCTGACCGAGAAGCTGCCTCACCAGATTCTCGAGGGCATGATGATCGGGAGTTACGCGCTTGGAGTGAAACTCGCCTTCATTTACATTCGGGGTGAGTTCGTGAAGGGATTCCAGAGAGTGCAGAGCGCCATCGACGAGTGCCACGCGGCAGGGCTGCTTGGCAAGAACATCCTCGGCAGCGGCTACGACCTCGATATCATCGCCCATCCTGGCGCGGGCGCCTACATTTGCGGCGAGGAAACCGCGCTGCTCAACTCGTTGCAGGGCGAACGCGGTTATCCGAAGATGCGCCCACCATTCCCCGGCCAGAAAGGCGGCGGCGTATACGGCGAGCCGACCGTTGTTCAAAACGTCGAGACGCTGAGCACGCTTCCGCACATCGTCATCGGTGGCGCCGACTGGTACAAAACCGTCGGGCTGCCGACGTGCCCGGGCACGCGTGTCTTCTCCGTGTCGGGCCATGTGCAAAAGCCCGGCAACTACGAGTTGCCGATGAGCGTGACGATGGGCGAGTTGATCGAAGTTGCAGGCAGCTTGCGCCCCGGCCGCAAGCTGAAGGCCGTCATTCCCGGCGGCGCCTCGATGCCGTGGTTCACCGAGCAGCACCTGAGCGTGCAAATGGATTTCGACTCCATCGCGAAGGCGGGCAGCTATGGCGGCTCGGGGGCGGTGACGGTGATGGACGACACCACCTGCGCAGTGAAGGCGGCGTTGGTGCTGGTGAAGTTCTTTCACCACGAATCGTGCGGCTGGTGCACGCCGTGCCGCGAAGGGACGGACTGGCTGGAGAAGCTGTGCCACCGCGTCGAGCATGGGCACGGCGAAATGCGCGACCTCGAGGTGCTGCTCGACATGATCGACAACATCAACGGCCCCCGCTCGTTCGGGACGCACAAGACGTTTTGCCTGCTCGGGCCCAGCGCCGGAGCGTCGGTGCGCAGCAGCCTGCAGTATTTTCGCGATGAGTGGGAGTATCACGTCAAGCACAAGAAGTGCATGGTGAATGGATGAAGGGCAATAGAACACGGAAACGGCGGAAACAACGGATTCTCACGGAAAGACATCCTCTCGTTTCCGTGCCGTTGCAGACGTTTCCGCGTTCTATGGCCCGTTTCTGTTTTTGAAATGAGAAGCCAATGGCTGATTTGATCAACATCACAATCAACGACCGCAAGTTCCAGGTGCCGAAGGGCACGCTGGTCATCCGCGCGCTGCAGGACGCCGGGCACATGGAAGTGCCGCACTTCTGCTACCATCCGAAACTCAAGCCGGTCGGCATGTGCCGCATGTGCCTGGTGGAAATCGGCAACCCGAAGTTGGGACCGGACCGCAAGCCAGTGGTGAAACCGGACGGCACGCCGGAGATCGCGTTCATCCCGCAACCGCAGACGGCGTGCACTATGCCAGTGGGCGAGGGCATGGTCGTCAAGTCGAACACGCCGGCAATTGAGAAGGCCGTGGCCGGCGTCGTTGAGTTCTTCCTCGCCAACCATCCGCTCGATTGCCCCGTGTGCGACAAAGGCGGCGAGTGCCCGCTGCAGGATCAGACCTTCGCATTCGGCAACGGCGCGTCGCGCGTCGGCGATTTGTGGGGCGGCGACGTGCGGCTGGAGCAGGGCATCTATCAGTTGAAGCGGCATGTCGAGAAGGCGTATCCGCTCAGCGAACTCGTCATGCTCGACCGCGAGCGCTGCATCCAATGCGCGCGCTGCACGCGCTTCCAGGACGAGATTGCGCATGAGCACGTGCTCGCATTCGACGAGCGCGGCTCGCACATGCAAATCGTCTCGCACAGCAACCCCGGCTTCGACTCGCGCTTCTCGGGCAACACCATCGACCTCTGCCCGGTCGGCGCGTTGACCAACCGCGTGTTCCGCTTCAAGGCGCGCGTGTGGGAGCTGACCAACACGCCCAGCGTATGCAATCAATGCGGCTGCGGCTGCAACATTGCCCTCGGCCATCGCACGAATTCGATTGCGCGCATCATCCCGCGCGACAACGAGGCCATCAACGAATGCTGGATCTGCGACCGCGGTCGATTCGGCCACGAGTTTGTCGAGCACGCCGAGCGAATCACCGACCCGCTGGTGCGCAAGAACGGCGAATTGGTGAAGACGAGCTGGGACGAGGCGCTGCAGGTCGTTGCTGACCAATTGAACGCAATCAAGTCGCAGCGTGGCGCGTCGGCCATCGGCGGCCTCGCCTCGCCGAAGCTGACGGTGGAAGACAACTACGTCTTCGCGAAACTCATGCGCGAAGTAATCGGCACTGACAACATCGATTACCGCACTGACCCGCGCGTGCGACACACCTCACCCCTGCTCCCCTCTCCCAATGGGAGAGGGGCCGGGGGTGAGGGTTTGTACGAACAAGTCGAGAACGCTGACGTGATTGTGCTCGTTGGGGCCGATCCGCTCGAAGAGCTGCCGATTCTGGATTTGCGCCTCAAGAAGGCGATCAGCCAAAAGGGAGCGGCGCTCTACGTCATTAACAATCGCCGCCTCGAGATCAGCAAACTGGCGAAGGAGACTCTGCTCGTCATGCCCGGCGGTGCGGCGTCAGCGCTCGACTCGCTGGCCGACAAAGTCTCAAGCAGTCTGCGCCTCGTCGTCCTCGTCGGCGAAGCGACCAACGACGACACTCGCGCTGCGGCTCGACGGCTCGGGGAGCAGGTCAACCGGGCCGATCACGTTCACATTCTTGCCCACGAAGCCAACAGCCTCGGCTGTCTGGCTGCGAAGTGCTTGCCACAGAACGGTGGACTGACCTTTGATGGCATGGTCGCCGCGGCGAACGGCGGCAAGCTGAAGGCGATGTTCGTGCTGGCGAGCAATCCGATCGCGAACTATCCCAACTCAGCGCAGGTCAACACCGCATTCGACCAGCTGGAGTTCCTGGTCGTCCAGGACTTGTTCCTGACGGATACTGCGCGTCGCGCCGACGTCGTGCTGCCCGGCGTTTCGTTCGCCGAGAAGGACGGTCGGCTCATCAATTTCGCCGGCACGGTGCAGACGACTCGCGCGGCATTGAAGCCGCTTGGTAGCAGCAAGCCGGATTGGCAGATACTCGCCGCGCTCGCGGCGCGCATGGGCGCGGAGTGGTCGTATCGCAGTCTCGGTGACCTCGTCAAGGAAATCGGACCGTTCGATGAGTTCGTGGGTCGGTCATTCCTGACCGACACCACTCAATCGGCTTCGGGCACGGATGCGGATACACACACAAGTGCCCGACCTACGAACGTCGACTATCCGTTCACCCTCTTCACCGGCGCGCTGCTGTACGACGGCGGCGTTACGGTATCGCGCAACGAGCGCCTTGCCAAAGTGCGCAAGCCGTCGTTCGTCGAAATCAATCGCGACGACGCGCGCACGCTTGGCATTGCCAGCGGATCGATCGTAGAAGTGTTGTCACCCGACGGCATGTTGGCGCTGTCAGCGAAGGTGACGAAGGACGTCGCGCCCAGCACGGTCTTCATTCCGCGCAAGCAGGCCGGCGCCGACGTGCGCGTGCTCGGCGATTTGAACGGCACCATCAGCGTCAAGGTGGTGAAGGCATGAGTGCAGAACTCGTCCAGTTCGCCCTCATCGTTCTGAAGGTCGGCCTCGTGGTCGCGCTGTCGCCGCTGTTCGTGCCGGCGCTGGTGTGGCTGGAACGGAAAATCGTCGCCGACATGCAGCATCGCATCGGGCCGAATCGCGTGGGTCCGTACGGGGTGCTGCAACCGTTCGCCGACGCGATCAAGCTGTTCCTGAAGGAAGACCTCACGCCGGCGATGGCCGACAAGTTCGTTTTCACACTCGCGCCGCTGTTGGCGCTGGTGCCGGCGATCATGGCGTTTGCCGCCATTCCGTTCGGGCCGGCGCCGTTCAACGTCGCCGCCGATCTAAACGTTGCACTGTTGTTCCTGCTGGCGATGAGTTCGCTGAACGTTTACGCCATCGTGCTGGCCGGCTGGTCGAGCAACAACAAGTACTCGCTGCTCGGCGGGATGCGGTCGTCGGCGCAGATGATCTCGTACGAGTTGGCGATGGGGCTGGCGCTCGTTACAGTCGTCATGGCCTCGGGCGAGACCAGCCTTAGCGCCATCGTCGAGCAGCAGAAGGACATGCAATGGAACTTCCTCAAGTTCCCGCTGATGTTCGCGTTCCTGGTCTACTTCATCGCCGGCATTGCGGAGACCAACCGCGCGCCGTTCGACCTGCCCGAAGCCGAAAGCGAATTGGTGGCCGGCTTCCACACCGAGTACAGCAGCATGAAGTTCGCGCTTTTCTTCATGGCCGAGTACCTCAACATGGTGACGGTGAGCGCAATCGCCACGGCGTTATTTTTCGGCGGCTGGCGCGGTCCGCTCATCGACCAGATGGAGCCGGGCCTGCTGCGCGGCGTGCTGGGGCTGGTGTGCTTCTTTTCGAAGGCGGGGGCGTTTTTGTATTTCTATATGTGGGCGCGCGCGACCTGGCCGCGGCTTCGCTACGATCGGCTGATGAAACTGGGCTGGACGACCTTGCTGCCGGCGGCGCTGGGTCTCATCGTCGTCAACGCGTTGGTCATCGCGTTCGAGTTTGCAGCGCCCGCCTCGACGGTCATCAACCTGCTCGGCGTGCTGACGTTCGTCGCGATGTTCGTCGCAGCGCCGCGCAGTCGCACCAGGGCGCTGCAGCGCACGGTGCGGCTGGTCAATCCAACCTCGACGGCAAGGAGTTAACAATGCTCAAGGGCATGTTGCAAGGCCTCGCCACCACGATGAAGCATCAGGTCAAGGTGGACGCGATTACGGTGCAGTATCCCGAAGAGAAGCGCACGCTGCCGAAGCGCGCGCGCTGGCGGCACGTACTGAATCGGTACGAGGACCCGAACGATCCGAACTTCGGAATGGAGCGATGCATTGGCTGAAGTTTGTGTGCCGCGGCGTGTCCCGCGGATGCCATCTACGTGCTGGCCGAGGAGAATACGGCTGACCATCGCGTGTCGCCCGGCGAGCGCTTCGCCGAGAAGTACGAAATCAACATGCTGCGTTGCATCTTCTGCGGCTACTGCGAAGAAGCCTGCCCGACCGACGCCGTGCAGTTGAAGGACATGTTCGAGTTGGCGGTGTACGATCGCAACGAGGCGATTTACACGAAGGATCGGCTGCTGCTGGATGATCCGAGGGAGGGGAAGTGAATGTGTAAAGCGTAAAGCGTAAAACGTAAAACGTAAAAGGTAGAGGTTCGAGTCGTTTACGTTTTACGCATTACGTTTTACGTTTTACGTTTTACAAGTTCCCATGACCGAACCCCTGCTCTTCTTCATCGCCAGCATCGTCGCCATCGTGGCGGCGGCGCTGGTCATCATTCAGCGGCACCCCGTGTACAGCGCGCTGTATCTCGTGGTGACGTTCTGCGCCCTGGCGTTGCTCTACGTATTGCTGGCGGCGCCGTTCATCGCGATGGTGCAGATCATCGTGTACGCCGGCGCGATCATGGTGCTGTTCCTGTTCATCATCTTCCTGCTCAACCTCGATCGCCCGCTGGAGACGCAGAACAAGCTCAAGCACCAGTGGCTCGTAGCTACTGCGCTGACAGCCGTGTTGGCGTTAGAGGGCGCGCACCTGCTGGCGCGCGGCTTGCCGACTACTTCACTGTCCGAAGCACGTGAACTCACCGGTGACTTCGGCACCATTCAGCAGATTGGCCGGGCGCTCTTCGACCAGCCGTTGGTGTTCGCGTTCGAGGCGACCTCGCTCATCCTGCTGGCCGCGATGCTTGGCGTCGTCGTGCTGGCGAAGCGGAGAGTCGATTGATTCCCACCATCTACTACCTGGCACTCGCTGGAATCCTGTTCACGCTCGGCGTGATCGGCGTGCTCGTTCGGCGCAACGCCATTGTCATTTTCATGTGCATTGAACTGATGCTCAATGCCGCCAACCTGGCGTTGGTGGCCGCCGCGCGCCATCACGAGAACCTCAACGGGCAGGTGTTCGTGTTCTTTGTGATGACGGTTGCGGCGGCGGAAGTGGCCGTCGGCCTGGCCATCATCGTCGCTGCATTTCGCAGCCGCGGTACGGTGGAGGTGGACGAAGTGAATTTGATGAAATGGTGAGAACGGAAGAACGGAAGATTGGAAGCGTGGAAGCAACGTCAGCGCCTCCACGCTTCCACGCTTCTACTCTTCCGTTCTTCCGGTAAACGCATGGCTAACGAAATCTGGATTGCAATTCTCCTCCCGCTCGCAGCCGCAGTCTTCAACGGGCTGTGGGGTTGGCGCTTGCCGAAGCGCGTCGTCGGAGCGATTGCGTGCGGCGCAGTGGCCGCCTCGTTTCTCGTTGCGCTGTCGGCGTTTGCCGAGATGTGCAGTGTCGGGCTGGAGGCGCGCGTGTTCCGCACGGAGGCTTTCGAGTGGATCGCGGTCGGCGATTTTGTCGTGCCGCTTCGCTTCCTGCTCGATCCGC
>Ga0247727_10005354_pt1 | contig 26152 bp, 20 predicted proteins | sample WisWelCaveWW1625_FD_202498 | JGI IMG/M metagenome (GOLD analysis project Ga0247727, IMG submission 202498) | Biofilm microbial communities from Wishing Well Cave, Virginia, United States - WW16-25 | ecosystem: Environmental > Aquatic > Deep subsurface > Groundwater > Cave microbial mat | place...
AGCGAGCCGCACTCCGAGCAGGTGGGGGCGTCCTCGACCGCCGCGGCGGCGCGGAAGGGGAGCTTCTGCTGGGGCTCGGGCTCGGTGGGCTCGAGCTCGGTGGCCACGCCGTTTTCTTCCGCTCCCACCTTGGCGTACTCCGGCCCCAGGAACTTCAGGCCCATCCACCGGAAGATGTAATCCATGATGGACTTGGCGAAGCGGATCTCCGGATTGTTCGTGTAGCCGCTCGGCTCGAAGCGCACGTGGACGAACTTGTCGACCAGAATCTTGATCGGAACGCCGTACTGGAGGGCCATCGAGACGGCCGTGGCGAAGCTGTCCATCAGGCCGGAGATGGTCGAGCCTTCCTTGGCCATGCGGATGAAGATCTCGCCCGGCAGGCCGTCATCGTACATACCCACGGTGATGTAGCCTTCGTGGCCGGCGATCGAAAACTTGTGCGTGATCGAACGCCGCTCGTCGGGGAGCTTGCGGCGCGTCGGCCGGTAGACGATGCGCTCCTCGACCGGCGCGGACGTCCGCGGCGGTTCCTTGTCGTGCTTGGCGCCGCCCTTGGCGGCGCTGAGCGGCTGCACGCGCTTGGAGTTGTCCCGGTAGATGGCCACCGCCTTGAGCCCCAGCCGCCAGCTTTCCATGTAGGCGTCGGCGATGTGCTCGACGGTGGACTCCTCGGGCATATTGATGGTCTTCGAAATGGCCCCGGAGATAAACGGCTGCACGGCGGCCATCATCTTCAGGTGCCCGGCGTAGTGAATGGAGCGCACGCCGTTCTGCGGCCGGAAGCTGCAGTCGAACACCGGCAGGTGCTCCTCGGCCAAATGCGGCGCGCCCTCGATGGTCCCGGTGGAGTCGATGTAGGCGACCATCTCGTTGGCCTGCTCGGGCGAATAGCCGAGCTTGAGCAGCGCGGCCGGCACCGTGTTGTTAACGATCGTGATGACCCCGCCGCCGACCAGCTTCTTGTATTTCACCAGAGCCAGATCCGGCTCGATGCCCGTGGTGTCGCAATCCATCATGAAGCCGATGGTGCCGGTGGGGGCGATCACGGTGACCTGGGCGTTGCGGTATCCGGCGCGCTGGCCGAGCTCGAGCGCCTCGTCCCAGCAGGAGCGCGCCTGGCGGCCGAGGTCGTCGCCGACGTGGCGTACCTGGATCCCCCGGACCGCGTCGCGGTGCATGCGGATGACTTCCAGGAATGGCTCGCGATTGACGTCGTAGCCGGGAAATGGCCCCAGGAACCCGGCGCGGCTCTCGGCGATGCGGGCGCTGGTGAGATAGGCCTGGCCGCACATGACCGCCGTGATCGCGGCGGCCGAGGCGCGCCCGGCGTCGCTGTCATAAGGAATACCCATGGACATCAGCAGGGCGCCGAGGTTGGCGTAGCCCAGCCCCAAGGGCCGGAAGTTGTGGGAGTTCTCGGCGATCCGCGCGGTCGGGTAGCTGGCGTTGTCGACGATGATCTCCTGCGCCAGGATCGTCGTGTCGACGGCGTGACGGAAGGCCTCGACGTCGAACGTGCCGCCGGCGCCGGCGAACTTCATCAGGTTGAGCGACGCCAAGTTGCACGCCGAGTCGTCGAGGAACATGTACTCCGAGCAGGGGTTGGAGGCGTTGATCCGCGCCGTTTTCGTGCAGGGGTTCCAGCGGTTCACCGTGGTGTCGAACTGCATGCCCGGATCGCCGCACTGGTGGGTGGCCTCGGCGATTTGCCGCAGGAGATCGCGGGCTTTGTAGCGGTCCTTGGGCTGCCCGGAAACCACCGAGCGCGTCCACCAGTCCTGCTCGTTCTCGACCGCCTGCATGAAATCGTCGGTAACGCGCACGGAATTGTTGGCGTTCTGGAAGAAGATCGAGCTGTAGGCGTCGCCGTCGATGGAGGCGTCGTAGCCGGCCTCGACCAGCGTCCAGGCCTTGCGCTCCTCGCGCGCCTTGCACCAGATGAACTTCTCGATGTCGGGGTGGTCGGCGTTCAGGACCACCATCTTGGCCGCGCGACGCGTCTTGCCCCCGGATTTGATCACCCCGGCGAAGGCGTCGAAACCCTTCATGAACGACAGCGGGCCTGACGCCCGGCCGCCGCCTGATAGCACGGCGTCTTCTTCGCGCAGCGCCGAGAGGTTGGAGCCGGTTCCCGATCCCCACTTGAACAACATCCCTTCGGTCTTCGCCAGGTCGAGTATGGATTCGAGCGAATCGCGGGCTGCGACGATGAAGCACGCCGAGCACTGCGGGCGATTAGCGTTCTTCTCCATCTCGACGACGGCGTTCTTCGGCGCGTCCCAGGCCCAGCCGTAGCCGCGGGCTTCGCGCACGCCCACGTTGAACCACACCGGCGAGTTGAAGCACGCCTTCTGGTGGAGCATCAGGTGCGCCAGCTCGTCGCGGAAGTTCTCCCCGTCCTGCCGGGTGGCGAAGTAGCCGCCGGCCAGTCCCCAGTCGGCGATGGTGTCGACGACGCGGCCGATGAGCTGCCGCGCGCTGGTCTCGCGCTCGGGCGTCCCCATCTTGCCGTGAAAGTACTTGCTGGCGACGATGTTGGTTGCCGTCTGCGACCAGGAGCGCGGCGCCTCGACGTCGCGCTGCTCGAAGATCACGGCGCCTTTGTCGTTGCCGATGGAGGCGGTGCGGCGCTCCCACTCGATCTCGTCGTAAGGGGTTCGATCGCCGGCCAGGTGGCCGGTAAAATGGCGGGGAAACCGCACCCCTCGCGGGGCTGCGGGCTGGGCGCCCAACTCTGCCAGTTTTGCGCCGAGTTCTACCGTAATCTGGCCCATTCTCTGGCCCTCCCCATCCGTCAAGTTCTGTGGCCGATTTTCAGATCATGCCCACTATCTTGTGGGGTGTCAAGAACTATTTCAATATATGGTACAACGAGTTACGCGAGGTCGGAAACAGCCGGTTCGACAGGTACACCACCCGGTGGTGGTGTCATGTGTGCCTTTGCGAACATTTCGTCGAGCGCCGTGGCCAGGCTATTAAGTTGCTTCGGGTCAATGATATATGGCGGCAGGAATCGCAGCACCGTCTGGTGCGTTGCGTTGATCAGGAATCCCCGCTCCATGGCTTCGAGGACGAAGGGCTTGGCGGGCACGGCGAGGTCCAGTCCGATCATGAGGCCCTCGCCGCGCACCTCGCGGACGAAGCCGTACTTGTCGACCAGGATTTGCAGCCGGTGTCGGAAGGCGCGGCCGTTCTCGCGAATCGAGGGCAGCAGATCCGGCAGCAGGCGGAGGAACTCGAGGGCCACGCGGCACACCAGCGCGCCGCCTCCAAACGTGCTCCCGTGCATCCCGGGACCGATCGCCGCGGCGGCCTTCTCGCTGGCCAGCACCGCGCCGATCGGAAAGCCGCAGCCCAGCGGCTTGGCCACGACCAGCACGTCCGGGAGAATCGGGGGCCGGCCCGAAGGACCTTGGTGCCAGGCCTGGAAGGCGAAGTAGGCGCCGGTGCGTCCCAGGCCGGATTGGATCTCGTCGAAGATCAGCAGGGCGTTGTGGCGGCGGGCCAACTCGGCGGCCAGCTCGGCAAATTCGCGTTTCAGCACGACGATTCCGCCCTCGCCGAGTATCGGCTCAAGAACGATCGCCGCTGTGCGCTCTCCGACCGCCTGGTCGAGCGCCGCGGCGTCGTTAGCGCCGACGAACCGCACGCCCGGCAGCAGCGGCTCGAAATCCTTCCGGTATTGCTGCTGCCCAGTGACGGACAGGGCGCCGAGCGTGCGCCCGTGGAAGGAGTTCTCGAGCGCCACGATCTCGAACTTCTCGGCGTGCTGCCTGGTTCCGAAGGCCCGGGCGATCTTCAGTGCGCCCTCCATCGCCTCGGTTCCCGAGTTGCAGAAGAAAACCCGCTCCAGGCCGCTCAACTCCGCCAGGCGCCGCGCCAGCTCTCCCTGATAGCGGTGGTAGTAGAGGTTCGAGCAGTGCACCAGCTTGCCGACCTGCTCGCGCACCACCTTGACGATCTGCGGGTGGGCGTGGCCCAGCGCGTTGACGCCGATGCCGGAGATGCAATCGACGTAGCGGCGCCCCTGGTCGTCGTAGACCAGCGCCCCCTTACCGTGAGTGATCACCAGGGGGTAGCGGGGGTAGTTTTGGAGCAGGTGTTCCCGCTCCAGGTCGACGACGGAAGCAGCCACGTCCGCGGCGGTGCTGGTAGAGGCCATGGGAAGCCCCATGATAGCAGGGCCGGTTCGGAGACTCAGGAGCGGTTGAAACCGCAGAAGTGGTCGGGGCGAGTGGATTTGAACCACCGGCCTCCTGGTCCCGAACCAGGCGCTCTAGCCAGGCTGAGCCACGCCCCGTAGCTTGCAGTCTACCGCGTCCGCGGCCCGCTGTCAACTTTCTCTAAATGTTCCCCTTGTCTTTTCTTTTTATTCGCTACATAATAGGATCGTCTTGTTCCAAACAACGACCGTGTGAATTGGTTCCGTGCTCCGGCCCCGTACGTTCTGTAACGGATTGATAACACGCGCGGTTGTTTTCCTTGCCGCCTCGGGCGGCGGGGGCGGCGTTATCCACAGGCTGTTGCACAGCCCAACGCCAAGCAAACAAAGGGAGCAAGCGTGAAAACCGCCGGATTGTGGACGCCGTTCGCGAATTCACAGCCTAACAGGCCGCAAGCAAACGCGGAAACTTTTTGCTTGGCGGACCCGGCGAATCGGCTTACCCTCGACCGTCCCTTTTTGATCTGAAATGCCCGCTGCCGGCGCTGCTACCGCCGTTGACAAGAACCTCCCCGCCAGCATTGAGGCCGAGCAGTTCGTTCTCGGCTCGGTGCTGCTCGCGGAAAACCTGTTCGCGCACGTCGCCGGCGCGCTCGAGCCCGAAGACTTCGCCCTCGAAAAGCACCGCCGCATTCTCGGGCGCATGTTCGATCTGCACGCGCGCTCGGAGAAAATCGAGTATCTCACGCTGGCCGACGAGCTCGGCAAGCACGGGCAACTGGAGTCGGTCGACGGTGTCGCGTATCTGGCCTCGCTGACCGACGGGCTGCCGCGCCTCGAAAACATCGACGCCTACATCCGCCTGGTTAAGGACAAGTCCCTGCTGCGGCGGCTGATCTACGCGTCGCAGAACATCACCACGTCGGCCTTCGAAGCCGGCGAGGAAGCCGACGAAATCCTGTCCAAGGCCGAGGAGATGATTCTCGGCCTGGGCGACGCCCGCATCCGCGGCGGCCTGCTCGACCCGCGCCAGATCGTCGACGCCTTCCCCGGCGGCATCAACACTTTCCTCGATCCGAGCAAGCGTCTCCGGGGCCTCACCACCGGCTTCACGCGTTTCGATGAGATCACCACCGGGCTGCAGCCCTCCGAGCTGATCATACTGGCGGCGCGGCCGTCGATGGGCAAGACGGCGCTGGCGCTCAACATCGCGCAACACGCCGCGCTCAAGCTCGGCAAGACGGTGGCGATCTTTTCGCTTGAAATGTCCAAGGAGTCGCTGCTGTCGAGAATGCTGTGCAGCGTCTCGCGCGTCGACAGTCATCGCTTCCGCGGCGGATTTCTCAACATGGAAGAGCGCCGGCGCCTCTCCGGGGCGCTCAACCTGCTGGTGCGCAGCCCCCTCTACATCGACGATTCGGCGGCCACCAATCTCCTCGAGATCCACGCCAAGTGCCGCCGCCTGCGCACGGAGCGCGGCCTGCATCTGGTGATCCTCGACTACCTCCAGCTAATGAGCGGCAAGGGCAAGTTCGAGAACCGCAACCAGGAGATCTCGGTCATCTCCCGCGGCCTCAAGCAGCTCGCCAAGGAGATGCAGGTTCCCGTGATCGCGCTCTCCCAGCTCAGCCGCGCGCCCGAGGTCCGCACCGGCGACCATCGCCCGCAGTTGAGCGACCTGCGCGAGTCGGGGTCGATCGAGCAGGACGCCGACCTGGTGGCCTTCATCTTCCGCGAGGAGGTTTACAAGCCCGACCGCGAGGATCTCCACGGCTTGGCCGAGTTGCTCGTCGCCAAGCAGCGTAACGGGCCCACCGGCAAGATCGAGATGGCCTTTCTGCACAAGTACGCGAAGTTCGAGAACCGCGCGCAGGACGTCACCGAAACCGAGCCCGACGACCTGCTGCCGCAGTGAACCCGCCCGACGTACGGGCCCGCCCGCAACAAACGAGCCTTTCCTTGTTCCGACCCTTTCCCGGTGCTATACTCTAGCCGTTTGTGCCACGGGCCTACTAGCGGCCCGATGAGGGGGTGGCGAAGTGTCGGACTTATGGACGGTCCGCGTTCTCTTGGTGTCTGTGGTCGGCCTGCTGGCGTGGTACCTGCGGCCGTTCGGGCTCGGGACCTGGTGGCAGGCGGCCGGGACGGGGCTGCTGTTGGGCGCCGCGTTCGTGCTGCTGGAGCTCCGTCTTCGCAAGTCGACCCTGAAGCAGTTGATTGGCGCGGCGGTCGGGATGCTGTTCGGTATCGTGGGGGCGCTGCTGATGAACCTGGCGATGGGCGCGAGTAGCCCGTTTGAGCCGGCGGCTCGCTCCTTCCTGCAACTGTCGTTGTTGCTGGTGATGAGCTACGTGGGGCTGCTGGTGGGTTCGGCCAAAGGCGAGGTGCTGAATCTCGCGGCGCTGGGCGGGCTGTTCGGCGCCGAGCGCGCCCCGCAGAAATCCTCCAAGATCCTCGACACCAGCGTGATCATCGACGGCCGGATCGCCGACATCTGCGAGACCAGCTTCATCGACGGCGCGCTGATCGTGCCGCAATTCGTGCTGCGCGAGCTGCAACTAGTGGCCGACTCGGGCGACTCGCTGAAGCGCAACCGCGGCCGGCGCGGGCTGGACGTCCTGCAGCGGATTCAGAAGATGTCCCACGTCGAGGTGCAGATCGTCGAGGAGGATTTCCCGCACCTGCGCGACGTCGACATGAAGCTCATCGAGTTGGCCAAGCGCCACGAAGCCCGCATCGTCACCAACGATTTCAACCTCAACAAGGTCGCCCAGCTCCACCGCGTCGAGGTCCTCAACATCAACGAGTTGACCAACGCGCTGCGGCCGATCGTGCTGCCCGGCGAGATCATGCGCGTCTTCATCTTGAAGGAAGGCAAGGAATACAATCAGGGCGTGGCCTACCTGGACGACGGGACCATGGTGGTGGTCGACAACGCCCGGCGCCTGATCTCGAAGACCATCGACATCCAGGTGACCAGCGTGCTGCAAACCACCGCCGGCAAGATGATCTTCGGCAAGTACGACGAGCGCGCGCAGCACACGCCGCCGGTGCAGGGACCGGAGCGCGGCACGAGCGATCGCTACGCCGCGGCGCACGGCGCGGCGGCGCCCTCGGGCGGCCGCGAGCGCTCCGAGCAGGTCGTGGAAAAGTAACTTCGGCGTGAAAGTCGCAGCCATCATTCCAGCCGCCGGCCTCGGCACCCGCATGGGCCGGCCGGCGGCCGACCACGGGGCGCCCGAGCGCAGCGGCACCAGCCGCAAGCAGTTCATGCTGCTCGAGGGCTCGCCCATTCTGATTCACACGCTGCGAAAGTTTCTGGCCTGTCCGGCGGTTCACCAGATTGTCGTAGCGCTGCGCGCCGAGGACCTCGACTGGTTCCGCGAGCGCCTGCGGGCCGAGGTCGTTTCGAAGCCCGTGGATCTGGTCATCGGCGGGGAGCGCCGCCAGGATTCGGTCAAGAACGGCCTCGCCGCGGTCGCCGCCGGCGCCGAGTGGGTGGCGGTTCACGACGCCGTGCGGCCGTTCGTTTCCGTCGAATTGATCGAGAAAGTGATCGCGCGCGCCGCGCAGACCGGGGCGGCGATCCTCGGCATCCCGGCCGTCGACACCGTCAAGCAGGTCGACCAGACGCTGATCCGGGCGACGCTGCCGCGCGAGCGCATCATGCTCGCCCAGACGCCGCAGGTTTTCCGCCTCGATCTGCTGCGCGCCGCCTACGAGCAGGCCGATGGCGACGGCTTCGCCGGCACCGACGAAGCCAGCCTCCTCGAGCACCTCGACCGCGACGTCGCGGTGGTGCTCGGCAGCGACCGCAACATCAAGATCACCCGGCCAAGCGACATGGCTCTGGCCCGCCTGTTCTTGTCGGAAGAGACCGCCGCCGCGGCGGCCTCTTCATGAGCGAATTCCGCGCGGGTATCGGCTATGACATCCACCCCCTGGTCGAAGGCCGGCCGCTCGTCCTGGGCGGCGTGCGGATCCCCCACCGCGCCGGCCTGGCCGGGCATTCCGACGCCGACGTGGTGGCGCACGCCGTCACCGACGCCTTGCTGGGCGCTGCCTCGCTGGGCGACATAGGAGAGCACTTCCCGCCGTCGGACCCGCAGTGGAAGGACGCCTCGAGCCTCCTGTTTGTCCGCCGCGCCCGCGAGCTGCTCGCCGCGCGCGGATTCGCCGTGGTTCACGTCGATGTCGTCGTGGTGATCGAGCGTCCCAAGATCCTGCCCTACCGCGACCAGATCCGCCGGACGCTGGCCGAGGCGCTCGGCGTCGAGGAAACGGCGGTGTCCGTGAAGGCCAAGACCGCCGAAGGCCTAGGCCCCACCGGCGAAGGCCGCGCCGCCGAAGCCCACGCGGTGGCCACGATCAAGCAGACGGCAGAAAACAGAAGACAGGAGTCAGAAGTCAGGAGTCAGAAGTCGGAATGAATCGCCGCCGGGCCGGGCCGCCGATTCTGACTCCTGACTTCTGACTTCTGTCTTCTGCCTTCTCCTCACCCCAGCGGAATCTTCAGCCTCAGGTTCGCCCCCTGGCCCGGGTGCGACTCGAGCAGCACGTCGCCGCCCAGCGCCCGGAGGCGCTTCTTGATGCTGTTCGGCCCCAGGCGCAGTACCTCCAGGTCGTGCAGCGTGTATTTGCCGCCGAAGCGGAAGCCCTTACCGTTGTCGTTGACGGAGATCAGAAGGTGATCGCCGTTTTGCTCGAGCGAGAATAGGACGTGGGTGGCCTGGGCGTGCTTGTGTATGTTGTGCAGGGCCTCGCGGATGATCTGCAGGATGTCGACGCCGATGCGGCCCGGCGCCGGGAGCGGATCCTCCGGGCTCATGAAGGTCACCGGCACGCCGCTCTCCTTTTGGAAATCGTCTACCAGGCGGCGCGCCGCCGCGGTCAGGCTGGAGGAATCGGACTCCACCGGGCGCATGCTGTTGACGAAGGTGCGCATTTCGGTGACCTGCCGCTGCGCCAGATCCTGCAGCTGCTCGAGCTCGCTTCGAGCGCCCGCCGGATCCTTCTCGAGCAGCCGCCGGATGAGGTGAACGCGCATCTGGAAGCTGATGACGCTCTGCAGCGGGCCGTCATGGAAGTCCTGGGCGAGGCGGTAGCGCTCGCGCTCGAAGGCGGCGTGCTCGGCCGCCTTGAGCATCAGCAGATGGCGAGCCAGATCCGTGAAGGCCGGCGCCAGTGCCTGCAGCGGCCGCAGCATGGAGCGGCGCATGGACGAAACGCGGTTGAGCAGCAGCAACCGCCCGAGGATCGCCCCTTCGTGCCGCAGCGCGCAACCGGCCGCGTTGAACACCTGGAACTTGCGGATCACGAAGGGCGCCAGGTCGAAGTCTTGCGGAGGCTGATCTTCGGGCAGGCGGTCCAGGTGATTGGCCGCGAATTCGAGCCGCTCGCCAACGAACACGGACCAATCCCGGCGGTCGTCCAGCTCCGCCGGCGAGGGCGCTCCCTCCGGGGCGGGGTGCTGGCACAGGCAAAAGTGGTCGCTCCGCGCGTCCCAGAACGCGAGTAGAGCCTTCGAGCAGCGGAACCAGGCGGCCAGCTCGCGCAGGGCCTCCTCGATGGCCGTTACGGTATCCGATTCCGAGGCCCTGACGCCTTGTTGCGCGATCGCCGTGATCCGGCGCTCCACAGCGTCTCGGCGATCGAACGAGAGGAAGGCCACCAGGCCGCCCACGATCAGCAGGAACAATACGCTGGTCGCCGTCAGCACCAATGGCTCCGCCACGGCGCCCTGCACCCGGGACGCGTAGTAGATGGCCGCGACGGCGCCGGCCATCACCAGCACTTCGAGCGCCCCGTGCAGCACGCGGCTTTGCAGCACCAGAAACACGTAGAACAGCGCCGCCAGCGCCGCCGGTCCGCCGCCCGCCCCAAACACCAGGAGCACCAGGAACACCAGGTCCACAAACAACACCAGGACGTAGAAGGTCTGCGATTGCGCGCGGGCGTGGTAGATGAGCAGCAGCAGGCTGTAAGCGATGAACAGCCCTTTCAGGACCTGGTTGACAGGCTGCGCCGCCGTGGCCGGGGAGAACGCCTCCACGCCAAGGTAAGCCAGAGAGAGGCCGCAGCGGAACAGCGCCAGGCGGAAGCGGCGCTGCCGCGTGATGGTTTCGCTTTCGGTTGCCGGCGTGTGCGCTTGCGCCATCGGCTGCGCGGATCGCTCGCAGCTATTGTAACCGAAGCGGCCTATGGGTATTACAATGATCTTTGGGCCAGGTCGCCGATCAGGGGCAGCGAGTACCGCTCCTCGCGGCTGGCTTTGACCAGCATCACGATCCACAGGGCCAGCACCCCAAGCTGGAGCATTCTGCCCAGCGGAAAGCTTACAAAGAACGGAAGGAACCAGGGCTTGAGCACCCAGTCCACCAGCAGCCAGGCGACGAAAAGATACAGCCCTTGGAAAGCGTGGAAGCGCACGTCCGGCTGGTCGCGGAAGCGGTCGGTAGCCAGCACGAAGATGGCGGCGATCCAGCCGACGAACGGAACGTAGCAGAGCATGGAGGCCGCCCGCGGGCTGATGCCGTCGCCGCGCTGGTAGACGCCCGGCGTCCCGGCGACGGGCTGGCGGCCGCCGCACTGGCCGCAATAGAAGTCCCGCTCGCCCAATTGGTTTCCGCAAACGCCGCAGAATGGCACCGTCGCGCCCTCACCAATAGGATACGACAGCCGGCGGGCGAAGGTTCAAGCGACGCTCAGACGGGTGTGCGACACAGGAGTGATGGGTCGGCGCAACCACACGAGTTCTGGCGCCGAGCGTACTGCTTACGTTCGGAACCGGTAGCTGACAATGGCGCGGGCCCGCGAGACGCCGCCGCCACTTTTGTGTCGCGCACCCGCTCAGACGGTCAGCACCTGATGGTCGGGGCAATCGAACCGGATGGCTCCATGAAGCCTCCCGATCAGGTCCAGGCCATGCCGCGCCAGAAACGGAAGAACCGAGTAGAGCCGTTCCTGGAGCGTCTTCTCCGGGAAAATCAGGTTCAGCAGATGGGCCGCGTCGGCGCGAGCGCGCTCGGCGCGGCGCAGGCTCTCCCGGCCGGTCTTGTCGCGGATCTTCCCAAGCTGGTAGCGCATCTTCTCGCGCGAGAGGGCCCAGGCGGCCTCCAGCGTGGGGTCGAAGGAAGCCAGTTGCCGCAGGATGGCGCCGGAGGCCGCCTCGATCTGCCCCTGGCCGGCGTCGAAGGTCTGCTGCAGCTCGGCCGGGATCAGCGTGCCGGCGATGCGCTGCTCGAGGGCCGCCGCGCCGTGGAGCGCGTCGAGCACGGTGAGGCCGTAGCGGTTGAGCAACTTGTCCGCGCGGGCGTCGAGCAGCGTGAAGCCCGCCCGCGGCAGCGCCACCGGCATGCGTCCGAGCAACTGGCGGTAGAGGACTTCGGCTTGCGCCAAGTAGGCCAGCTCGGCCGGCCCGCCGATGTAGGCCACCGTCGGCAGCAGAAAATCCTGGATCACCGGTCGCAGCAGCACGTTCGGCGAAAAGTCTTCGGGATGGCTCTCCAGGCGCGCCAGCAGCTCGGAGCGGGAATGGCGGGAGCCCTCTGACTCGTAGGTATCGGTGTCACGGTGCAGCGGCGTGCGTCGTCCCCCCTCGACCAGAAAAAACAGCGAGCTTTTCTCCTCCACGTGAACCTGAACGTGGTAACCCCCGCGAGCCAGTTGCTGGCCGCGCGCCAGCAGATCGGCGGTGAGCTCGGGCGCCTTCTCGATGGCCCGGCGAATCAAGGGAGCGGCCAGACGGCGCAGCCCCGGCGCCTGCGGATCCATCAGCAGCAGGCCGTGCGGAGCGAGCAGCCGCCCGAGCAGCGCCTGAAAGCCGCTGCCGAACGTCGCGCCGCCGGCGTAGGCCTCGGCGGCCCACCGGCTCACCTCGGCGCCGTGCGGCAGACCGTCGAGCGCCGCGGCCAGCGTGCCGGTGACGCCGTCGGCGAGCGGCACTTGGCCCACTGGCTGGTTGGGCTGCGCCGTGACGGCCGCCTCCAGACGGAGCGGCTGGTTAGCGGCGTCAAAAATCCAGGCGTGGTTGACTTCCTCGAGGTCGTGGTCCTCGGTGGCCAGCCAGAAAACCGGCACGGCGCGGATGCCGCGCGCGGTCAGGTCCTCCGCCAGGCGAATCGCGCTCAGCGCCTTGTAGATCGTAAAAATAGGTCCGGTATACAGGCCCACCTGCTGGCCGGTCGCCACCACCAGCGTCGAAGGGTCCGACAGCCGGTCGAGGTTCTCCGCAGCCGGTCCGGACCCGGTGTTCTGTTCGCGCAGGGCGTCGACCAGAGCCCGCCGGCGCGCCGCATCGAGCCGCACTTCCCCGGCGGCTGCCCGGTAGGATTCGGCGGCGAACGGCGCGCGATGATAGAACGGCTGGACCCGGTCGAAGTCGTAGACCAGGTCGGTGAACAGCCGGGTGGCGTGCGGCAGGTCGGTCTGCCGGATACAGTTGGGGCCCATTCGCGGGAACAGCCTTAACTCGATAGAATAGCAGAGGTGGGGAATTTGGTGATTTGTTGATTTGGTGATTGGGTGATCGGAATTTACATCTCCGTTCCGTTTTGCGCGCAGAAGTGCACCTTTTGCAATTTCGCTTCTGGCGTGAGTCGACCGGAACTGATTCAAGAGTACCTATTGGCGTTGGGGGCTGAGCTAGCGGCGGCGGAATGCAGCGCGGGGCCGGACACGCTGTACGTCGGCGGCGGGACGCCGAGTCTGCTGGATCCCGAAGGGCTCGATCCGATTGTGCGGCGGCTGCCCGCGACCGAGTGGCGGGAAGCCACCATCGAGGCGAGTCCGGGCACCGTAACCGAGGAGCGCGCGGCGCTATGGAGGCGCCTCGGATTCGACCGCGTGAGCCTCGGCGTGCAGTCGTTTGTCGAGCGCGAGATCCGCGCCGCCGGGCGGAAGCACTCCGCCGAAGGCGTGGCCGACGAGGTCGCCTGGCTGCGGCGGGCCGGGTTCGAGCGGATCAGCGTCGACCTGATCGCCGGTCTGCCGCACCAGACGCGCCAGTCGTGGCGGGAATCGCTCGGCTGGGTGGAGCGCCTCGATCCGCCGCACGTCTCGATCTACATGCTGGAGACCGATGGCGACAGCCGGCTGGGCCGCGAGATCGGGACCGGGGGCGATCGCTACGGCGCCCGCGAGATTCCCGGCGACGACGAGATCGCAGAAATGTACCTCGAAGCCGTGGAGCGGCTGGCGCGCGGCGGGTGGCGCCGTTACGAGATCTCCAACTTCGCCCGCTCGGGATTCGAGTCCCTTCACAACTTGAAGTACTGGCGGGGAGAGCCCTACCTGGGCTTGGGCGCCGATGCCCACTCTTACGATCTAAAGTGCCGCTGGTGGAACGTGGCGACCGCGCGCGAGTACGTCGATCGGTTCCGAGCCGGCCTTCCACCGGTCGAAGGAAGCGAAGTTGTGAGCGAGCGGCAGCGCCTGGAGGAGCATTTCTTCCTCGGCCTGCGGGAGACCGCGGGCATCCAGCCCGTTGCGGAGGAATGGCGGCACTTTGGCGCGCCGATCCGCCGGCTGCGCGAGGACGGCCTGCTCGATGACACCGGCGGGCGGCTGCGCCTGACCGACCGCGGCATGCTGCTCTCCAATGAAGTCTTCCAGGAGTTCCTCGGGCGTGCCTGATCGCGTCGTCGACCTGCGCAGCGACACGGTGACGAAGCCGACGCCGGAGATGCGCGAGGCCATGGCCCGCGCCGAAGTCGGCGACGACGTCTATCGCGAGGATCCCACGGTGAATCGCCTCGAGGAATGCGCCGCGGCAATTCTGGGGAAGGAGGCGGCGCTGTTCGTACCCTCCGGGACCATGGGCAACCAAATCGCGGTCAAGCTCCACACCGAGCCCGGCCAGGAAGTGGTCTGCGAAGCCAGCTCCCACATTTACAACTTCGAGATGGGTATGATGGCGGCCTTCTCGGGCTGTCAGGCTGCCACCATCGCCGCCGCCGACGGGATCCTGCGGTGGGAGGTGATCCGCGAGAAGCTGCGGCCCGGGATCTATTACTATTCGCGCAACGGCCTGGTCACACTGGAGAACACCCACAACATGGCCGGTGGAACAGTATATCCACAGGAGGTAGCCGCCGAGACCTGCGAGCAGGCGCATGCCTTGGGGATCAAGGTCCACCTGGACGGCGCGCGGATTTTCAACGCCGCTGCCTGTCGGGGGCGGCCGGCGCGCGAGCTGGCGGCGCCGTTCGATTCGGTGATGTTCTGCCTGTCCAAAGGCCTGGGGGCGCCGGTGGGGTCGCTGGTGTGCGGCTCGCGCGAGTTCATCGACCGCGCGGTGCGGGCGCGCAAGATGCTCGGCGGCGGCATGCGGCAGGCCGGCGTGCTGGCCGCGGCGGGCCTCATCGCGCTCGAGAAGCATCCGCCGAAACTGGCCGAGGATCACCGCAACGCGCGCTGGCTGGCCGAGCAACTCAACAAGCTTCCCGGGATGCGCGTGGATCTCGACCGCGTGCAAACCAATATCGTGATGGCCGACGTTTCCGGAGCCGGCCTGGCGGCGGGGGAATTCTCGAAGCGTCTGAAGGAGCGCGGCGTTTTGATCAACCCGATCAACGAGGGGCAACTGCGAATCGTGACGCACTCCGACGCCAGCCGCGCGGACTGCGAGCGGGCGCTGGCGGCCATGCAGGAGGTCAGCCACGGCGCGCCCCGGGCGGCCGGCTAGTGTAGTGTCCCGCGTTGGGTTTGACAATCGCTCCCTGCGGTCGCGGCTCGGAAGCCGTTACTGCGCCGCGACCGTCAGCGGCGTCGCCCGCTATTCCAGAACCGCCGCCCGCAGCGCGCCCTTGGCCGTGGTGTTAAGCGGGTCGGCCGCCAGCCGCACCGTCGAAATCGAGATTGGCAGGCGCGCCCGCCCCAGCGCGGCCTCCAGGCGCGGCAAAAAGCCGGGGACCTTGGCGGTGCCGCCGCCCGCGAGCACCGGAACTGGCTTGTCGAGCTTGGGCACGTTGCGCGTTTCCGAGAGCGCCCGCTCCAGGCTGTTCACGGCGGCGTCGATCGCATCGCCATAGTAGATCGACAGCGCTTGTTCGAGGACGTTGGCGCCACGCCCGTTTAAGTTGAACGACTCCTCCTTGAATTGCCGGACCGTGTTGACGGGCTCGCCGGTTACACGCGCCACGCAGCGATCGACGTAATCGCCGGCCTTGGTGGTCGAGAAGCTGACGACGGGCGCGCCCAGGTAGGCCAGGCAGCCGTTGCACATCCCGCCGCCGAAGCTGATTCCGACGCCCGTGTAGTTGCTGGCGTCGAGCTCCGCCAGCACCACCGCCAGCCCTTCGCCGACGCACTTGGGCCGGAAGCCGAGATGTTCGAGCAACCCCGACAACGCCGCCTGATGATAGGTCAGATTGCCCTCGGCGCCGGGGTGCGGGGTGGGAACGCTGAAGCAGATCCTCTCGCCGTCTTTGGGCTGCCCGCACAAAGAGACCACGATCTGCTCGATCACCTCCAGGCTCTGGCTCTCGGCCGGGTTCAGCATCCCTTTTTGCATGGGACGCCGCAGCTCGCCGCAGAAGACGCGCGCCAGCCGGTCGGCCTTGTCTCCGTAGACCACCAGCTCCGAGCCCATCACCTTGAAGGGAATGCCTTCCTTGTGCAGCCCCGACTCGGTCAAACGCGAGCCGGGCAGCGACACGAAGGCGTTGAGCTGCGCTTTGTAGTGATAATGACTTCCATTGGGCTCGGCGACCACAATGCGGCTCGTCCCGATGTCCAGCCCCTTGGCGGGGCTCACGTTTTTTACCTCAGTAGCCATGGCTTGTCATGCCTCCTTTTTCGTTTGCCGGCTAGGCTTCCGGGCGGGCGGCCGCCGCGGAGCGCTTCAGGCGCCGGTACTGTTCCTGCAACTGGCGACGGTGGCGCCGTGTCGAGAGGCCGCGCTCGCCGGCCTGCTGTTCGAGGGCAGCCTCGGCCAAACGGATGGCCTGCTCCAGGCGTCCGCCGGTCGCCTCGAGGAAGGCCTCGTCGTAACCGAAGCCGAACCGGGCGATGCTCCCCAGCGCCTGTGCGTAGGGATTGGCCAGCCCCATCTCCCGGTATGGAAAGCCGCCGGCCCAGTCGGTGTGATGGCCGACCAACATGCGGTCCGGATTCACCGACACCAGGTCGTGGCTGGTGCAGTTGCCCTCGGCGATGCCCCACCTGCTGCGCAGCATCTCGAGCAGCAGCCGCCCGGTGTGGAGCTGCGCCGCAGTCAGATCGGCCGGCGGGGTCCTCTCCGGCCGGCTCTGGGCTTCGAGAGCCACCCCCAGGAAACTGCCATTCAAATCGACATGCACCTGGTCGCCGAACACCCACACCGAGTGGCCGGCGTGATGCGCGACCTCGTTCTCCGGCACGATGCGCCAGGCGCGGCCAAAACGGTCGACGACAAAGTGGTAGAGCCGATGCCGCCGCACGTACTCGAGCAGATCGCGCCCGCGCCGGCGGAGTTGTTCGCGATGGTCCGGCTCGAGCGGCGCCAGATCGCTCTCGGTGGTGTGGAAGACGATGCCCACCGGACGCTCGATTGGCGCGACCGTCCCCGCCGGCCGCGACCGCAAATCATTCCCCACCCGCAGGCCGTTGCTGTAAAGCTCCGTGTGGCCGATGGTCTCGACCAGCCAGACCCGGGACGAGCCCGCCGCCGCATCGAACGAGAGGGCCGCCTCCGGCGACGGCCGCAGGTTCGGCCCGCGGCGCTTGGCGGCCGCCGACACGCCTCGCAGCGGGAGCAACAACAAACAAACCACCGCCGCGCTCGACAACCGCCGCATGGCTTGGCGGTGACGGAAGGTCCAGAGCAGTACGGCGTCTCGAGCCGGAAGCTCCTTGGCCGCCCGCCTCGAGGCCAGCCACAGTGACTCCAGCGTCACCGCCCGGCGCCTCCACCGCGCGGTCGGCAGGGTCCGGCCGCACCGCTGCACGAACTTCAGCTTCTCGACCGGATCCTCAACCAGCGAGCCGTATCGGTCGATCAGCTCCCAGTCCGTACTTTGGTGGTCTGTCCGCAATGCCGAAACTAGAGTGCCTACACCAGTACAGCAATCGGAGGGCTAAGGCGGTAACATTAGGACCCGGAGGAGGAAACGGGCGCCATGGCTGAGTCCCTGAACAGAAACGAGTTCCTGAGGGTTCTGGCGGGCGGGCTGGCGGCCGGCGCGCTGCCGGCGGCCGAGGTCCAGACTCACACCTACAAGCGCGTCTGGGATTGCGAGATCCGGGCCGATGTCCACGGCGCGGACGGAACGCGCCGGCCGGTGGTCATCTGGATCCACGGCGGGGCGCTGATCCTGGGCTCGCGGGCGCTCCGTCCCGGCCAGGCGCGGCGCATCCCGGCGATCACGGATCTGTTCCTCCAGGCCGGCTATGTCGTGGTGTCGATCGACTACCGTCTGGCGCCGGAGACCAAGCTCCCGGCGATCATCGAGGACCTTCAAGACGCTCACAAGTGGGTGCGGGAGAAGGGGCCGAAACTGTTCGGCGCCGACCCGGACCGCATCGCGGTGAGCGGCGGATCGGCCGGCGGGTATCTCACACTGATGACCGGCTGCGGCGTCGAGCCGCGCCCGCGGGCGCTGGTCTCACTGTTCGGCTACGGCGACATCGCCGGACCGTGGTACAGCCGGCCCGACCCGTTCTACTCGCGCCAGCCGGCCGTTCCCAAGGAAGAGGCCTACGCGGCGGTCGGCAGCCGCGAGCTGTCCGAGGGTTCCGGCAATCGCGGGCGATTCTACCTCTACTGCCGCCAGCAGGGGCGGTGGCCCCAGGAGGTCGCCGGGCGCGACCCCGACGCCGAGCCGCGCTGGTTCGACCGCTACTGCCCCATTCGGAACGTGTCGGCAAAGTATTCCCCGACCGTGCTGATTCACGGCGACCAGGACACCGACGTACCCTACGAGCAATCGGCAGCGATGGCCAAGGAGCTGGCGCGCCACAAAGTTCCGCAGGAGTTCATCACCATCCCCGGCGGCGGGCACGGTTTCGGCGGCTACCGGGATCCGCGGGTTGTGATCGGCGCTTTCGAGCGCGCGGTGGCGTTTGTGAAGAATCAAACCGGAACCGACGATGAACGCCGCTGACCTACGGTCAGATGCCGGATGGAACGGGTTCATGCTGGCGGCGAGCCGCCGGTGACGCGCCGCTCGAGGAGCGCGCGCAACATTCCGGCGAAGTCGACCAGCCGGAAAAGCGGGAACAGCGGAACCGCGAGCAGGGCCTGCCAGCGCGTCATCGCGAGGTCCCGGCGGCCTTGATGCAGCCGCCGCCAGTCGAGCCAGACGTTCTCCGCATAGAACAGCGGCGCCGCGAGCGGCCCGAGCTTCAGCCAGGCGGTTTCGCGCAGCGCCGGGTCGGCCCAGCAGGCGGCCACGCGGTCGTAGCCCTGGCGGAAACGCTCCGGGAAGAACGGCTGCGGGAGGTGGCGAACTTTCGCCGCCGGAACCATGCGGACCGGCGTGCGGCGGCGCTTCAGCAGTTGGGCGTGAGCGTAGCAGAGGCAGGGCCATCGGGAGCCGGGGCGGCCAGCAGCAGCTCACGGCGAAAGCCGGAGTTATTGGATGCGTAGCACTCGAGGATCCGCTCGCGGCGGGGAAGCAGGAAGCCGAAGTCCATAATAGTGAGGACCGAGGCGAGAAAGCCGCTGTCATAGCGGGTGAAGCCGCCGGTGGCGTCGGCCCGGCCGGAGCGCAGCGGAGCGAGCAGCGCTTCGAGCCAACCCGGTTCGGGGAGGCAGTCGCCGTCGAGGTACAGTATGTAGCGGGCAGAGGCATGCCGGGCGGCTCGCCTCTTGGCCTCGTCGTAGCCGAGGCCGGCGGCGTCCACGCGCCTGACGCCGGGAAATTCGGCGAGCAGCGCCGCCAGCGCCGGGCTGCCGGCGGCGTCGGCGCACAGCACCTCCCCGCCACGGGCGGCTATTTCGACGGCCGCGCCGAGCGAACCGCGCAGCCGGCCCGTGTCCCCCAGCTCGGTGTGGTTGAACGTTTCGACGACGATAGAGAATTCCGCCACTGCGGTCATCCGTTGCGGCGGCACCGGACCCTCGCCCTGAGTTGTCGCGCCCACCGTGGGCGCTGCGAAACGCCACGATGATTGTCGGTGGCTAGAATCATCGGCGGCGCTAGCTGCCCAATACCTCGCGGATGAACCCGGCGTCCTGGCCGATTTGGTCGCTGTAGCGCTGGTAGAGCCCGAGGATGATCGCGTCGGCGGGCTTGACGCCGTTGAGAGCCGCGGCGATTCGCTCGCGGATCTGCTGGGGTGAGTTCACGGTGCGGCCGGCGGCGAGGACTTTGTAGGCCAGGCAGGGCTTCTTGGCCTGGCGGATCGTCGCCATCATCTTGGGCGGGTCGGAGGCCAGGTAGATCTCGCCAAAAGGCGCCTCGCCGAGCAGCTTCTCGAGGGTCTGGCGCGAGCGGTTCATGTAGTAGAGGCTGGTCATGTAGTAGTCGATGTCCCAGCCCTTTTCCTCGGCATATTCCACTTCCTTGGGGTTGTGGCAGGAGAGGCCGACCATGGCGCCGGTGTCGCGGACGCGCTTCAGGTAGTCGAGAGACCTATCGAGCCGGCCCTCTTCCCAAAGCTGGTTGGTGCGCGAGCCGTGCTGCGCGATGCCCAGCGGCTTGAGCTTCATGACGCGCGCGAGAATCTCGGGCGTGTCGTTGAAGTTCGGGCGCGAGAGCACCAGCAGTTGCAGCTTGCCGCCCTGGTCCTTGTAGCGGAGCCAGTCGTTTTCAAGCCGCTCGCTCCAGGAGGCTTGCCAGGTGTTGCCGCCGGCGCGCTCGAATTGCTGAAGAAAGGAAATAATGCGCCCGGTCGAGTGGTACTCGAGCAGGTGCTGCGAGAAGAGCTGGTTGAAGTGCGAGTAGCCGTAGATGGTGTTGGCGCCGGCGATGAGCCGCGTGATGCGATGCTTGCCGAAGGGAACCGTCGGCAGCAACGGCCCGGGCTTGGCGTCAGGGACTTGGTCGAGCGAGGCGGCGCCAGCGGGAGCGGCAACGGCCAGGGCGGCCGCTGCGGCGGCGCCCGTGGCCTTCAGGAAATCGCGGCGCTCGGGATTGTATTCGTCACAGGGGTCGATGAACATGGCGTTTCCTCCGGGTCAATTGCCGGCGCCGGCGAGAATCTTCGTCGAACGCGCGCGGGCGGCGGTCAGGCCTTCCTGGGCGCCGGGGCTGTCGGGGTTCTGGTCGAGGGCGCGGCGGAAGGCGGTTTCGGCGCGCGGGAACTCGCCGCGCTGGAGCGCCGCCAGGCCGAGGGCTTCGAGCACCGGCCGCGGGTAAGCGGGCGGCTCGTTGTACCGCAAGTGCAGCTCGAGGTCCGCAGCGCGCTCGAGCAGGTGGAGGCCGCGGGCGGCGCGGCCGGCGCTGAGGGCGGCGTGGCCTTCGAGCTCCAGCAGGGCCGTTCGGAGTTGCGGAGAATCCGAGCCGGCGACTTTGCGCCAGGCCTTAGCCTGATCGCTCATGGCCGCGAGCTCGGCTTGCGCTTGGGGGGTCCGCCCGCGGGCGGCCAAGGCGAGACCGCGCGCCCAGTGGCGCCAGGCCCGCTCGCGCGGGCCGGGGTAATCCGGCAGCGCGCTGCCTTCGAGGATCTCGTCCCACTTGCGAAAGTGGACCAGCGTGCGCAGGCGGGCGAACCAGCCCTGGCGGTAAGCGGTGCGGGTGTTGGTGGCCTGGCGGGCTTCGCGGGGATTCTCGCGGATCCCCAGCAGCTCGGCGGAGCCCGCCATGGCCGCGGCATAGTTGCCTACGAAGCAGTAGGCATTAGCGAGGAAATGCACGTTGTGGCCGTGGTGACCCTTGGAGTAAAGCTGGTCGGCGGCCATCAGCTCGCGCTCCTTGCGGGCGGCGGCTTCGAAGGCGGCGGCCGCGTCGGCGAAGCGCCCGGTCTGGACGTAGATGTGGCCGGGCATGTGAAGCGCGTGCGGAATCTCCGGGGCGAGCTCCGGGTAGCGGCGGGAGCTTTCCCAGGCATCGCGGGCGTGCCGGGAGCCTTCCAGGCCGTGGATGACGTAGTGGTGAGCGCCGACGTGATCCGGCTCCCGCCCCAGAATTTCCCGCAACAGCTTCACGGCTTCCTCCGAGCCGGGGCGCGGCGTTTTGTCCGGCGGCGTGTAGCCTTTCATCAGTGCCAGGGCCAGATAGGACTGGGCCTCTACCTCCTGCGGATAGGCTCGGAGGATCTCGCGCAGCGCGCGGATGTAGCCGCCCTCGGGGTCCTTGGCGCTCGGGTCGCGGCGGGCGGCGACGGCGGCGACATAGAGCTGCTCGCGCCGGTCGCCGCGAGACGCGAGCTCCCGGGCCTTGCCGGCCGCCTGGCGAGCGCGGTCGAGGCCGCCGCTGGCCCTGCCGCGCGACGGCCGCCGCTGTCCGGAATCGTCCAGCAACTGGAACATCGGCCGGTAGTCGCCGGCGGCGACCATCGCTATGCCCCAGTAGGGCATAGGGGACTCGGGATCGAGCTTCGCCGCCTGCAGGAAGGAGCGCTCCGCCTCGTAGCTCCAGAAAGAGTGCATCTGCGCTACGCCCTGGTTGAAGAACGCCTGCGCCTCGGGGCTCTTGGTGGTGATCGGCATGTGGACGCGCCCCTGACCGGGCAGCAGCCTCGCGGGCAGCGACGGCGCGGCGGCCGAGGGCGGCGCGACGCAAAGGTCTTCGGGCGGCTTGGGCTGCTGCGCCGACATCAGCATGGCGGCGGGCAGCAGGGATAAGGGAAGCTGGCGGAGGGTCATGAGTTTTTCAGAACGGCCTCGATCAAGTCGCCGAGCTGCTGAGCGGTGTAATCGCGGCCGGTGAGATTGGCAGCCAGGCGCCCGTGGCGGTCGACGACGGCGGTGCGCATGGTATGAGTAATGAGTCCCTCGTCGGGCCAGAAGTCGACGCCGAACAGGCCGCAGACGCGGCGGACCTCCGGGAGCGCGCCGGTGAGGAAGCGCCAGCCCTCCTGGTCGGCCTTCCAGCCGCGGGCGTGTTCGGCGAGCACCTCGGGACGGTCGTGCTGCGGATCGAAAGTGACCGACAGCAGCAGCAAGTCGCGCCCAAGACGGTCCCGGAAGCGCTCCTGGAGGCGCGAGAAGTTCGACGAGAGCCGCGGGCACACGTCGGGCAGCGGGCAGCGCGTGTAAATGAAGGTTACGGCGACGACCTTGCCGGCGAGCTGCGAGAGTCGCACGGCGCGGCGCTGCTGGTCGGTCAGCTCGAAATCTGGGACGGCCTGCCCGAGCGCGACCGCGACCGACGCGGCCGGCGCGGGGCGCTCGACGTCCGGCTCGAAGCGCGCGCCGCCCTTGAGGCGGATTCGCTCGGCGTACGATGCATCGCGGCTCACCACCAGGTCGAACTCGACGCGCATGCCCGGCTGGAGATTCTCGAGCGCGCCGCCATCACGCACCCGAAACGGCATGGCCATCGGCTCCATGTACCCGGCTATGCGCTCGTGGGAAACGACCATGGTGTCGCCCGGCTTGTCGATCTGCAAGACCATTCCGGAGACGGCGTACCGGCGCGTGTCGCACCCGGTCCCCGCCGCAATCGCCAAGACCAGCAGCAGCCGACTCATCCCAGCTTGATGATACTCGACGAGCGAGTCGGCGGGCAACCGCGCCGAGCGGTGTTAGAATCGGACCAGGAGCGTTCGTCCGTTGACCGAAACCAGCACCATTCGCGCGCCGCGTGGAACTGCGCTGAGCTGCAAGGGCTGGCATCAGGAAGCCGCGCTGCGGATGCTGATGAACAATCTCGACCCGGAGGTGGCCGAGAAGCCCGCGGAGCTGATCGTCTACGGCGGGGCAGGGAAGGCGGCGCGCAACTGGGAGGCCTTCGCGGCGCTGCTCCGCTACCTCGAAAGCCTCGAGAACGACGAGACGCTGCTGGTGCAGTCGGGCAAGCCGGTCGGCGTTCTTCGCACCCACGAGATGGCGCCGCGCGTGCTGATCGCCAATGCGAATCTTGTCGGGCACTGGTCGAACTGGGAGAAGTTCAACGAGCTCGACCGCGCTGGCCTCACCATGTACGGGCAGATGACGGCCGGGAGCTGGATCTACATCGGCACGCAAGGAATCCTGCAAGGTACTTATGAGACGTTCGCGGCGGCGGCCGAGCGGCACTTCGGCGGGTCGCTCGCGGGGAAGCTGGTAGTATCCGGAGGCATGGGCGGCATGGGGGGCGCGCAGCCGCTGGCGGCCACCATGAACGGCGCCTCGTTCCTGGGGATCGAGGTCGATCCGGAGCGCATCAAGCGCCGGCAGAAAAGCGGGTATTGCGACATCCTCGTCAACAGCCTGGACGAGGCCGTGCGCATCCTGCGCAGCGCCGTGCATCGCAAGGAAGCGATCTCGGTGGGCCTGGCCGCCAACTGCGCCGACGTGCTGCCGGAGATGGCGCGGCGCGGCATCGTGCCCGACCTGCTGACCGACCAGACCAGCGCCCACGACCCGTTGAACGGCTACATCCCCGCGGGATCGACGGTGGAGCAGGCGCAGGCGTTTCGCGAGCGCGATCCTCGCGGCTACCAGGAGGCGGCGCTCGACTCCATCGCCACGCACGTGCGGGCGATGCTCGATCTTCAGAAGATGGGCGCGGTGACGTTCGACTACGGCAATAACATACGCACCATGGCCTACGAGCGCGGCGTCGCGGACGCCTACAGTTTTCCCGGTTTCGTGCCGGCCTACATCCGGCCGATGTTCTGCGAAGGTCGCGGGCCGTTCCGCTGGGTGGCGTTGAGCGGCGAGCCGGCCGACATCGCGCGCAGCGACGAGCTGGTCCTGGAGCTGTTCCCAGACAACGAAAGCCTGGCGCGCTGGATCCGGCTGGCGTCGAAGCGCGTCAAGCACCAGGGACTGCCGGCGCGGATCTGCTGGCTGGGCTATGGCGAGCGGGCCAGGTTCGGGCTGGCGCTGAACGAGCTCGTGGCGCGAGGCGATCTGCGGGCGCCGATCGTGATCGGTCGGGATCATCTCGATGCCGGCTCGGTCGCGTCGCCCTGGCGCGAGACCGAGGGAATGAAGGACGGCAGCGACGCCATCGCCGACTGGCCCATCCTCAACGCGCTGCTGAACACGGCGGCCGGAGCGAGCTGGGTCTCGGTGCATAACGGAGGCGGCGTGGGGATCGGCTACTCGCTGCACGCTGGGCAGGTGACGGTGGCCGACGGGACGCGCGCCGGCGCCGAGCGGCTGGAGCGGGTGCTGACCTGCGATCCGGGCCTGGGGGTGTTGCGGCACGCCGACGCCGGCTACGACGAGGCCCGCGCCCTGGCCCAGCGAGCTGGTATGTTGCGCTGATATGGAGCGGCGGATCCTGATCCGCGGCGCGCGCCAACTGCTGACGTTGCGCGGCCCGGGGCCCCGGCGGGGCGCCCAACTTTCCGACCTGGGCATCATCGAGGACGGCAGTGTGCTCGTCGTCGGCGAGCGGATCCACTCGGTCGGCTCGGCGCGCCGCATGGAGAACCTGCAGGCGGCTCGCGGCGCCGAGGTGATCGACGCCTCCGGCAAGGTGGTGATGCCGGGGTTCGTCGACAGTCACACGCACCTGGTGTTTCCGGCGCCGCGGCTGGGGGACTTCGAGCGGCGAATCGGCGGAGCGTCTTACCAGGCTATAGCGAGCGACGGCGGCGGTATTGGATTGAGCGTCCGGCTGCTGCGCGCCATGTCCGGCAGGCGGCTCGAGGCGATGGCCCTGCGCTGGCTGCGGCGTTTCGCCGCCTGCGGCACGACCACCGTCGAGGGTAAGTCGGGGTACGGACTCGACCCGGCCGCTGAGATCAAGATGTTGCGCGTGCTGCGCAGCATCGACGGGCGGCCCCTGGAGGTGGCGCGAACGTTCTTGGGCGCGCACGTGCCGCCGCCGGAGTTCGCGGCCGATCCGGACGCTTACGTGACTCAAGTGATCGACGAGATGCTGCCGGAGGTTCGGCGGAAGCGGCTGGCGGAGTTTTGCGACGCCTGGTGCGACCCAGGGGCGTTCACCGTGGAACAATGCCGCAGGATTCTTGACGCGGCGCGTTCGCAGGGCCTGCGGCTGAAGCTGCACGCCGAACAGCATTCGAGCTCGGGCGGCGCGCGGCTGGCTGTCGAGCTCGAGGCGGTGAGTGTGGATCACCTGGAGAGGCTGGAGGGCGACGACCTGGATCTGGTGGCGCGTTCCAATACCGTCGCCACGCTGCTGCCGGGATCGGTGTTCTACCTGGCCTCGGACTGCTACGCCCCCGCGCGCGGGCTGATCGACCAGGGCGCGGCTGTGGCGCTGGCCACGGACTTCAATCCCGGCACCAGCCCCACGGCGAACATGCAGATGATCCTGGCGCTGGCCTGCTCCCGGATGAAGATGACGCCGGCCGAGGCCATTGCGGCGGCCACCATCAACGGGGCGGCGGCGCTGGGACGCGCCGGCACTACCGGCTCGATCGAACCGGACAAATATGCCGACATCATCGTGATGGACACCGGCGATTATCGCGAGATCGCTTATTATTTCGGAATGAACCTATGCCGGATGACGATACGCCGCGGCCGCGTGGTGTGGAATCGAGCCGAAGAGAGCGACGGCGGGGAGTCCGAGGCGTGAGGCGGCTGATCGGGTGCGTGCTGAACCCTTCGGAGGACGGATGAGGATTCGCCGCGGCCGGGTGGTGTCGAATCGCGCCGAAGAGAGCGACGGCGAGGAGTCCGAGGCGTGAGGCGGCTGATCGGGTGCGTGCTGAACCCTTCGGAGGACGGATGAGGATTCGCCGCGGCCGGGTGGTGTCGAATCGCGCCGAAGAGAGCGACGGCGAGAAGTCCGAGGCGTGAGGCGGCTGATCGGGTGTGTGCTGAACCCTTCGGGAGGGCGGCTGACAATACGCCGCGGCCGCGTGGTGTGGAATCGCGCCGAAGAGAGCGACGGCGAGGAGTCCGAGGCGTGAGGCGGCTGATCGAGTGCGTGCTGAACCCTTCGGAGGACGGATGAGGATTCGCCGCGTCCGAGTAGTGTGGAATCGCGCCGAGGA
>Ga0247727_10005355_pt1 | contig 26150 bp, 25 predicted proteins | sample WisWelCaveWW1625_FD_202498 | JGI IMG/M metagenome (GOLD analysis project Ga0247727, IMG submission 202498) | Biofilm microbial communities from Wishing Well Cave, Virginia, United States - WW16-25 | ecosystem: Environmental > Aquatic > Deep subsurface > Groundwater > Cave microbial mat | place...
GGTGTGAGATTCCTCCTTGGGCGTTCGCCCAGTTTCTTTCTTCCAGTCACAAAATACAGATAGATTGCCCCAGCTATTCCCAGAGCGAATCCGAAGGTATCTTACGCCATTCCCGTTTTTACAGCAGCCTTAGGGCATGGGCAATAAGAGCATCTCCTGGGCGATGGACCGGGTTTGCCAGTTATTTAGACTTGGTCGAACAATCTCAGCCCACAGAGACGATCGGATTACAGTTCATCACTCCAACCGTCTTTCGTCGAGGAGATTTAGACTATCCTCTGCCAGACCCCGGTCTGCTCTTTCAAAACTGGCTGAAGCGATGGCATGCCTTCAGCTCTAAAATACTTTCTGAAAGCTTGCAGGAGCGTATCCCTGCAATAGCAGAGGTGAAAAAAATTCAGTTAACCACAAAGACTCTCTTCGATGGGCGCAGTCACATGACCGGGTTTGTGGGGCGAGTATGGATACAGCTTCGCGGCAGTGAGGATGAACGTCGGGCGCTAAACACCTTGGCCAGCTATGCCTATTGGGCAGGATCGGGTCGCAAGACAACTCACGGTGCCGGAGTCACGAGGCGATTTTTGTGAAAAAGTCGATGCAATCAACGAAGAAGCAAAAGACTCTTGATCCGCCTTTGAAGCGATCTCACCTTCGCTTAATCCGACTGCTCCAGATGACTCAAATTCTTCAACAGAGCGCACAGGCAGAAAAAACTCTCCGCAAACGGTTCAAGGTCTCACGGGCGACGCTCTACCGAGACTTGCGAATGCTGCGCCAGTCTGGGCTGAGAATTAAAAAACAAGAACACGAGTTCTCGCTCAAAGGTTTTGAGCTTAGCCTGGAAGAAGAAAAGGTCTTGCAATTAGCACTGTCTGCACTCTTGTCTCTCACCGCAGTGCCTTATGAAAGGGCCTTGAAAGCACTGGTCGTGCGCTTCGATCTCGCCCGCGCACGAGTGCGAATTTTGCAAAACCCACTCACGCGATTAACTACAGCTCAAGAAGAGAGATTCCGGCAGTTGGCGCAACTTTGCCATGATGGGAAAGGTTGTTGGCTGCGTTACCAACCTCCGGGGGTAACGGTGGTGCAATTGAAAATTTTCCCTAAATATTTGCTGTTCAAACGACGGGCTTGGTATGTGTTGGCTATTGCGAACTGGGCAAAAGCAGCAAAGCCGCAGTTGTATCGGCTCAATCGAATTCGTGAGATCAAACCATTGCCGGAAGAATGCCCTTATTGGCTGGATGATTTGCAGAGCCATTTCCAGAATGCGTGGGAATTTCGAGGAGGAGAGCAAGTTCATAAAGTAGTCCTGCGTATCTTGACCGAGCGGGCGCGAGACCTGATTCAAGAAGTGCAATGGCATCAAACGCAGAAGGTAGTCAAGCGTCAGGGAGGATGGATCTTTGAGGTGGAAGTGGCCGATCCAGAGGAAATGGTGCCGTGGGTTTTGCAATTCGGCGCGGAGGTTGAGGTTGTGGAGCCAAAGGCGCTGCGAGAGCGGATACGACAAGGAGCACAAGCACTGCTCCAGAAGTATTCGTCTCATCCTAGGTGAGACAAAAGGATGAAGGAAGCGGGCTTGACACGGAAACTTAAGAGAAGAAGTGGCTGTAGTGCACTGAATGGAAACAAGCATCAAACTCAAGGGTCTTGCAGAGCTAAGGAGAGGCAGTCATGGCAAAGAAAGATAATGACCTACTCATGCTCATCGGAGTTGGCGGGGAAGAATCCGTTTTCAAAGTATATGTGGACACACTCGTCAACGGCAAACTGGCAACACTCAAGCATAAGCCACAGCACGGCGCGAAACAGGGTGAGCCGCTGTTTACTCATCTGGTCAATGGCGTCTTTGTGCTGGAACGCCTACGCTCGTTAGTCGGCTTGAGTGATGAGGAAGTCCGTGCGCTCTTCGCTGCCTACAGTGTCCATGACTTAAACAAACTCCCGCTGGCAGAAGGGCAGGATGTACCTTTCAATGCATTGGCATCGCCAGAGAGTGTTCAGACGGCGCTGACAGAGCTAGAGATGGAAAAATTCTTTGCCGACTACGCTGACTACTTGCCCGACATCTGGCATCTCGTCCGTGCCCATTCAGGACATTACAACACAGCGGGCGAGTCGTTGGTTAAATCGTTTAACCCTTATCGTCTAGACCGTCAGCGGCTTGAACGACTTGTGCCGCTCATCCGCGCGGTAGACATCATTGACCTTTCGCACACTCTAGGAGAGCGCCGCCATAAGACAACTTTTCTCAAGCGGTTGAACGAAGTCACCGACGCGCAATACGAGTTCGTCACCCACAAAACCTCTGAGGCGCGCGGTATCCTGACAAACCTGCTACATAACGTTATCGTTGACTACCTCAAAGACAAGGGCTTGACGCCGCTGTTGTTTTACCCTGACGGCGTGGCTTATCTGCAAGAGCTCGCTCATCCTATCAACATCACCGATGCTGATATTTCTGCGATTGGACTGCGTGTAGTGGAGATAGTGGAGAGTAAGACACGGACAGGTTTTGCAGATTTCATAAGTAACGGCCCACAGGGCATAAAAGTAGATGAGAAATGCTTGGCACTTGGCGTGCCGTTCCGCGACATCTTCCACGAAGTTCACAACATCATCGCACGCACCGTCTACACGAAGTCAACTGCCAGCAAGCCTGCACGCTATGAAACCATGACAGATTCCGTCCGCCGCCGCGTGCGAGAGAAGTTAGACGCTCCGAAAGGCAAAAAGACGGCTGACGCGGAGCAACTGCGAGCGATTGCAGAGAAAACACTGACAACCAACGCTTTCGCCCTTCCACCTGACGATGACGTGCTGAGGCTGGGCGAACTCATCCGCACCTACTACGTCTTCCTTCAAAAGCACTTCCCCAAGCAGGTCTCTGATGCGTGGGCGCGGATTTATGACCTTCTGGAGATTTCTGCTGATGTGCGGGCGCGTTACGAGATTTACGACGCTCTCTATGACCGCGCTTACGTTTTTGGCAAAGACTTGCGCGCGGCGGGGCAACTCACTTTCGACGACGTTTACGCTCGCATCTGTGACGACGGCGCTGCGTTGACGGGTGACCGCGAAACGGAAGCCAGTAAGTTCGCCGCCTTAGCCGATTACGTTGCTCGCCATGTCACTTTTTCCATCAGTCAAGTCAATGGACGTGACTTTGGCGCGGCATTGCGTCGTTACATTGACCACAACCACGTCCAGTGTAGCGTGTGTGGCTCGGAGTTTGAGACAGGTTTATGGAGAAAACCAGATGTGTCTGCTAATGTCAAGGTGCAACAATTCTCCAATCGGTTAGAGGGAGGCTCTTCCTCTGACCCCGTGCGCAATGTCTGCGAGATTTGCCGCGCGCAATTCATATTGGACAAACTCTCTTACCCTACTATCGGTGACAAGACCAGAACCTACTTCATTCACCTCTACCCCTACTCTTTCTTTACAACGGATTACATTAATGCCTTTCGCCGTCAACTGGACGATTGGCATGGGGCTGACGTCTCTTCTGCGTTACTCAGAGCCGACGAAGTTTACAAGGATTTTGGCGCGCTTCAACAGTTTGTTCCAAGGTTTATCAACTCAGAAAAACGAATCGGCATATCCATACCGCCCTATTCGGATATCGTCGCGAATGTCTTTACCATCTCGCTCAATGCCCCCGGCACCAACGACACAGAACGTTTCCTGTTTGCTCTGGAAAACGCGCTGGTGTTGAAACTGTTTATGGGCTGTCGTGCAACGCTAACGGACTCGGACATCCCGCTGTTTTCTGACGATGAGGCTGCTGATTTCCTGATTGACAACGTGCCGCCTACGTTTCGTGGCTTGCTTCCGACAAACAGTCTGACGTGGGAACAGACACGCAATCTGTGGGAGATGCTGACTTTGCTGCATCAAATTAAGGATCTGGTTATTGACCGGCAAGCGAAAAAGAAGCATGACCCACTGGTGCCGACGATTCGCGCGCTGGATGGCGACCCGTTGGAACTGTTTGCTGTGACGCACCGACTGATCGACCGTAAGATGAAACAGGGTCAAGAACGTCTGCGTTTTAGATTTCTCCAAGATGTATGCCCACTTGTGGCAAACATCGCACATCGGAAGGGAGGCAAGACCATCGTGGGTTACATTCAGGATCTCGCGCGCATCGCGTGGGACGCGAAACTCAAGGGTGATACCCTGAAAGACAACTCTCTCGCCAAGCCGCTGGACGTTGCTTTCGAAGTGCTGGAACGTTGGGATGCGGAGAAGGAAACGGAAATCGAAATCCACGCTCTGCTGCGCAAAGAAATCGCTGAGGCGATTGAGCGTGTCATTGATCCCAAGTATTGGGGAAAGACAAAGATTCAGCGCATCGCCGAGTTCGTGGATATCTTTTGGGAGAAGGTATTCAAAGAAGTTTACAAGGGACGACTCAACGACCTATTGGAACACCGCCGTCGCATCCGTTCGACGTTCATCCAGTTCGTCGCCGACGAAATCGGCAAGAGCAAAGAAAAGGAGGACAAATAAATGAGCATTCTTGACACCTACGCCACTTGGTTGGCAGACAAATACGACAACCTGCCGCACGGCAAATACGTGACGCTGTTCGTCATGCGGCAGGCGGAATCGGAAGTCATCTTTCGCACGAGGCTCAGGAGAAGATCTGAGCAAAGAGATCACCATCGCAGGGCACGCTCTTCCTTGACATCGAAACCCTCAAGGATGTGACGGCAAATGAACTGCGTTATGTTCTTGGCAACGTTCTGCGGACGCGGCGCTACGGCGCGATTTCCTCTCGTCTCGGCAAGATGAAAAATAGCGTCGTTGCTGTTGCGTTCAGCGATTGCGAGATGTTCAGCAATCTTGAACTGACACAGGAGGTTTACGATCGTTTGAAGGCAACCGCTCCCGACGGAGAGTTGACTTTCCCGCTTGATCAGCAGAAAGTCGAAACCGCGATGAAAGAAATTATTGACGCGCTTTGGAGCGAAGTGGTCGGGAAGAAAGTTCGCATGAAGGACATGGAAGTCGCTGCTCTAGTTGCCGAAGTAGGCACGATTTACGAGGACGCCGCGAAGGTCAAGTCGCTGCTGGATGGCATCACGAAACTCTACTCGTAATCGTAAGGGTGGCTTATGCATATCTACCGCTGCGAGTTAGAACTGATGGAGTCGGTTTTTTTTGCCAGCCGCGAGATTAACAATCTGTTTCAGACTGAACCCGTCATCGGTAACTACGCGCTGACGTATGCGCTGGGCTTTTGCCGCGCGGCCTACCACAATGACGGCGAGATCACCTACGAACGCGATTTGGCAGAACTCAACGCGCAAGGAATCTACGTCACACCTGCGACTCTGACTCACCCGCCGCGTTTTACGTTGACGCAGTTCAACGCGTTGACGGAAGGCTGGTGGTTTACAATGGAGCAGAATGCCATCACGGTCGACCGTGCGCGCATCTTCGACGAGCGCAAGAAAGCAAGGGCAGCAAACTTTCCACAGATTGGTCGACTGAAACTACTATCCTTGGGCAACCGTGCGCGTTTCTACGTCCTCAGTGAATCAGCGTTGAACATTCCGCACTACGTTCGCTTGGGCAAGTTCGACAGCAAGGCGAAAGTGACACCGCACGAGGAACAATTCAGAATCATCAAGGATGAGCAGCGCGTCGTGCCGTTCTACCTGAACCCTGTGGATTTGCACAACACGGTGAAGGTCGGTGTTCACGATCTACTCAGTTTGCGTCCGACGCCGCTGATCCGTAATGCCCATCTGTACGGCGATTTCTACCAGTTGAGCGAAGGTGTAGCGCTACCTGTAGGCTCACGTTTTACAGCACGTTTGAGGAGGTGAGTCTTCTGACAGCCACAGTGACGGTTACGTTGCATGAGCAATTTGAAAAACTCAGCCTTCACAACCCATGGGGTCTTTTAATGCCGCCGCTCTATCATCAGTGGCGGACGGCCGAGGCACTGCGCGAGTTCGATTTGGTGGCCAACACCTACAACACAGGCACAGGAAAGACGACAGCTGCGTTGCTACACTTGTTCGACGCGCCCAAAGTCAACACGCTGTTCATCGCGCCGACGAATGAACTCATTCACCAGCACCTTGCCGACATCCGCAACTTCGTCGCGCGCCACAACTTGGACTTTCACGTTCTCGGTGTGGATGCAGCGGAGTTGCGGCGTCTGGCAGAAGCAGAGCGAGAAGTGGATGAGTTCACCCGCAACGCGCGAGTGCTGCATGACATCATTCAGAACCCGCGTATCGCTGACCCGTCGTTCACAGGGCGCAAACCGTTTGTGCTGGTCACCAACCCTGATTTGTTTTATCTGTCGCTCTACGGCGCGTATAGTCCACTGGATAAGCGCAACCTGTTAAGCGATTTCGTGACGCGGTTTGATTACGTCGTGGTGGACGAGTTCCACTATTACAACGCCAAGCAGTTGGCATGTTTCCTGTTTTTCTTCGCGCTGTCGAAGGAGTTTGACTACTTCGACGGCACGCGGAAAATCTGTCTGCTATCCGCGACGCCAAACGAGAAGATACGCACTTACTAACGCAACTCTTTGGCGAACGCTGGACGGAACTCAGCCCACATAATGAGCCGTCAGACAGTGATGCTCTGCCGCGTGTGAAGGCGTTGACTGAACTGAAGTTGACATTAAGGACAGAGAGATTAGACGACTACTTGGCCGACGCTGCCAACATCGTCGCACTGCACGAGCGGCTGAACTCGCAGGATGGAGCCATCATCAGCGACTCTCTGGCGCGTATCAGTCGAATCGGCGCTTCGCTGCGCGGCAGTGGCTTCACGGCTGATGAAATCGGCGCAATTGTCGGTCCCACACGACGTGAGGCGCGACAAGAAGCGAAGAAGAAATCGCTGTTGTTGGCAACGCCGACAGTGGACATCGGCTACAACTTCGACCGCGCTGATAAGCCCCGCCAAAACCTTGACTTCCTTTACTGCGACGCGCAATTCGCTCCTGAACTGTTGCAAAGAATTGGACGCGCAGGGCGAGTATTGGGCAAGGCGCAGACGGACATCCCAAGTGAAGCGATGGCATTTGTGCCGACGAAGTTGGTAACTGCCCTACAAGCAAACAGACGCACTCATCTTTCACGCACCGACTTCGCACGACTGGCATGGGAGACGTTAGGCGAAGACAACCGCTTCTTTGCCTACCTTGACTCGTGGGCCGTGTTAGAGAGTTATCGTCCAATTTACGAGATGAAGCGTATCATGCCGCCTGATTGGAACGCACCAGCGCGGTTGTTTGAACGCGTGAAAGCGCTGTTTGGACCCGACTCCACGCAAACAGCGGAACGCTGCGAGCAGCGTGTCGGCGCGCACCTGAACCGTGAGCGATTGTTGGAGGCGGAAGGCAAAGGCGAACGCAGTCAGTTTGTGGACAGGCTATGGCAACGAGCGACAAGCGGGTATTTGCGCTACCGCTATTGGCAGCAGGAGCGGCTTGCCGATTTAGACACGGCAGCGCCAGAGCAATTGAGCAAAGCCCGCAATGACTTGCTGCGTTGGCATCGTCGCAAGGTGCTTGAGTTCGTTGCAGCACGCCACGCGCTGCTCGCTGCACTCTTCCATTTCCGGGGTCACGAAATCGGCTTGCGTTGTGGGATTTACGACCCGCGAGGTCTGTTTCAAAGTGGGTCGGAGTTCTGTTACTACGATTTGCTTCACGTGCTAGAGAACTACGAGTTCGAACCGCTTTTGCGCAAGGATTTCGCGGATGTCATTGGTGAACCGCCAGAATGGTGTGACTGCTACGTTCGCGTAGATGGATTCCGCCATCCCCGCGCTCGCGTCAGTTTTTCGTTGAACGCAGTGGAGGCAACACGAGCCGACTTTGAACGTGAGCATTGGGGACACCCGACGACCATTAAGGGATTGCGCCTTCGATTGACCTATCGTGCGCATGGAGAGCACGAAGTTGCTCTGCGCCCAGAAATCCGCACACTGACAGAGGACGGTTACTTGCTGTGTCTGATTACTCACTTTAAAGACTCAGGCACGTTGCGAGGCTATCTAGATTCGCGTCGGCTGACAGTAAGGGATTTAGTTGTTGCGACATCGGACGCAGCAGAGGTGCGCTATCAAATCATTCTCGGCACGGCAGTATTCGCTGCACATGTGGAACTGTGGGCACGCTGGCGGGCGCGGAAGGCTCAGCTAGAAGCAGTCGAAGTGCGTGAAACGTATGACGAGCAGGAGAAGCAAGAATTGCCAAGCGAATGCCCATGAATGAATCAATCTCCATCCCCATCTCTGCCCTGAACCAGTACGCCTACTGCCCCCGGCGCTGCTGGTGGATGCACGTCGCCGGCGAGTTCCGCGAAAATGCCTACACCGCCGAAGGACGGCTCCAGCACGATCGCGTCCATACCTCCGGACACACCCGCCGTGGCGATCTCCTTCAGTCTCGCCGCGTCTACGTCTTTTCCCAGAAACTCGGCATCGCCGGGTTCGCCGACTTGATCGAAGAATCAGAGGGTACGCTCTATCCCGTCGAGCATAAGCACGGCCAACGCAAACCCTGGAAGAACGACCAAATCCAACTGTGCGCCCAAGCGCTCTGCCTGGAAGAAATGAACAGCATAAAAATCACTCACGGCTACATTTACTATGCGTCCACCGGACGCCGACTGGAAGTGAGTTTCGACCAAACGCTTCGCGAGGAAACCCTCAAGACAATCGAAGAGGTTCGACGGCTGCTGACGCGGGAATGCGAGCCGCAGGCACACTATTCTCGACGCTGCCACGGCTGCAGCCTCTATTCGATCTGCTTGCCCCGCGAAACCAAAAGACTGCAATCTGCTTCTTTTTCTTTGGAAGAACAAACTCCGTCAGAAGAGAACTGAGGTTAGGTCGATGAGCACCATTTATGTCACTCAAAATGGAGCGGTCGTGCGTAAGACCGGCGAGCGCTTGAGGGTCACCTACAACGAAACGCTCTTGCTCGATGTCCCCTTCATCCACGTAGAGCAGCTTGTTCTTTTAGCGAATGCGTCGGTGACTTCCAGCGCACTGCGCAGCCTACTAGAACATCACGTGGATGTTGCTTATTGCAGCAGCCACGGACGTTTCATCGGGCGCATCCAGCCCGAATTTTCCAAGAACTCTATCCTGCGTAAATCCCAGTACCGAGCCGCGATGGATGCACAGGAGACGTTGACGCTCGCGAGGGGGTTCGTTTGGGGCAAGATGGCCAATATGCGCACGCTCCTGCTTCGAGCGGCCCGCTTCGACCGAGATTCCTCACATCACCTGCCCGAAGAAGTTAGCAGCAGAGTTGACCAGATTCGACAATTACTCCAGCGCTTGAGGGCAGTGACCAGTCTGGAATCGCTTCGTGGTTACGAAGGTGCGGCCACTGCGATCTACTTTGCAGCCTTCCCTGTCCTCTTAAAGGCTGAAGATTTCACTTTCCCCGGACGGGTTCGCCGTCCTCCCACCGACCCTATTAATGCGCTCTTATCTTTTGGCTACACGCTGCTATATAATGACTGTCAGGCGGCCTGCAATGTGGTGGGCTTTGATCCATACGCAGGCTACCTCCACAGCGACAAATACGGCAAGCCGTCTCTGGCGTTAGATCTCATGGAAGAATTCCGGCCTGTCTTGGTGGATAGCCTGGTTTTGTCGTTGATCAATAAGCGTATGCTTACGTTGAGAGATTTCGAAGTTCAGATGGGGCAAGTGTATCGTCTCACCGAAGCAGGTCGTAAGACTTTCTTAAACGCTTACGAAGAAAAGAAACGTCAGGAAATCAAGCACCCGGTGGTGGGTACGCATTGTACGTATTGGCGTGCCTTGGAGCTGCAAGCCCGGATTCTCAGCAAGGTCTTGATGAAAGAACTAAAAAGCTATACTCCGTTCTTGACGAAGTGAGTAGGAGTGCAATGAAGTTATTTGTGGTAATCAGCTACGATATACAAGATACGCGCCGACGCAATCACATACTAAAAACATTAAAGGATTATGGCCAGCATGTACAATACAGCGTTTTTGAGTGTCTGATTGAAAAGGAACATTTTCTGGTTCTGCAAGCGAAACTAGCAAAACAATATGACCTGGAAGCTGGCGACAGTGTTCGTTTTTATGTCTTGTGTGAGCAGGATGTGAAGCGAATAGAGCGTCTCGGTGGTATAGAGCCGTTGCCGACAACAGCGATATTTGCATAGCTGCTAAGTAGTTGATATAAGATCCTTGAAAAGTGAATGCTTTTTCTCTTTTTCTGATTCCGAGGATCGAAGCAATCACAGTTTTGCAGAGAGAAGCTCGGAAGCGACCGAACGACGCTCAGGGAGATTGGATCCATCACAAGTTAGGAAATTTTTAGGAAGAGGTGAGCAAGATTGACAGAAGATAGGAGGTATGTGCACGGAGTTATGGTAAATAAAGCTCAACAGAAACGGGTTTTAGGCTGCGCAGATTCCAAAACGTTAGTTCCCTGAAAGGGATTGAAACCCATTACTTCATCTCTTTAATCTTGCCCCCGCAATGGGGATTCCAAAACGTTAGTTCCCTGAAAGGGATTGGTGTAAAATTTCTCCAGAATCAGAAATCTATCGCGGGCGGGTGGGGAGACAGACCCAGTGATACAATCCCACCACCCTATTTTGGCTCCAGGGGGGGGAATGTGTTAATAAGAGCAATTTCAAGAACGTTGCAGGTGCTATAATCTGGATAATTCCCTGCTCCTCATCCCTCTTGATAGTAGACGATTGTCTGGTTATAATATCTTCATTGGCATGCAAAGGGGCGATAGACAATGGTCACAGTTCACACACTCAAACAGGCTACACTCAAAGAATTGCAGCAGATTCCCGGCGTCGGCAAGAGCATCGCCGAAGATTTATGGAATCTCGGCGTTCGTTCCGTCGGAGATTTACAACGCAAGTACCCCGAAGAGCTTTATATGGAGCTGTGCTCGCAACAAGGCAAGCAGATCGATCGGTGTATGCTCTATGTTTTTCGCTGCGCGGTTTATTATGCCTCTCACCCGCGCCGCGACCCCGAGCTGCTCAAGTGGTGGAATTGGAAGGACGAGAAAGGGTCTCGCGCCTAATCGCTTATTGAACTCGTGCGGAGAAATCTCTCGTATTAATTTCGGTCTCTTCGATACGCGATTAACTCAAAGGAGGAAATATATGATTACTCATTTGGCGCACGTGACTATTTTAGTCAAGGACCAAGACGAGGCGCTGCGCTTCTATATAGAGAAGTTGGGCTTTGAGAAAAAAGAGGACGAGTCATTCGGGCCGGGCGCCCGCTGGCTGACAGTCTCGCCCAAGAATCAGAAGGATTTAGAAATTGTCCTGTGGAAGCCGAACGCGGCTATGAATGGCGAAGAGCACGCGAAGAAACAATTAGCACAAGTGGGACAGAGTACGCATTGGGTCTTCGGCACGGCGAACTGCCAGAAGACGTATGAAGAGCTGAAGGCGCGGGGCGTCAAATTCCCGCAAGCGCCGGAGCAGCGGCCCTACGGCACCGAAGCGATTTTTGAAGATCTGTACGGGAATCACTTCTTATTGGTGGAGCCAGCCACAGCGTGACTCTTCAGAAAAGAGAATAAAATGGCGCGAGCGAAAACGTCTTTTTTGCAGCGTGCATCCTGTCGCCATCACACAGCTTGTTGACATGGATGACGAAGTCAGAAACTGGCTTGAGAGAGCCTATAATTTTGATGCTAAAGATTAAATACTAAAGGAGAGTGGAAAGAATGTCAGAACTGCAGCGATTAGTCACCTTATCGCAATCGTCGGCCGACGCGCTTATGAAGGGGTTGCGCTTTGTTCCTCAAGAGAAGCGCGACTGGAAACCGGCACCGACCGCGTGGAGTGCGCATGAGGTCGTCGCGCACCTGAGCTACTGGACAACCTACTTTACGAAGGCCGTCAAGGGCGAGACGCTGACTCCACCCGATGAGGCAAGCTGGCGCGCTTCGACAAAAGAATTGAAAGAAGCAGCGCAAGCCGAGAAGTTGGTCGAGCGCGTGCATCAAGAGTTTGTCGCTGCCGTCAAAGGGCTTTCTGATAAAGACTTGGCGCGCGAGGTCGAACTGCCCTGGGGCAAAGAGACCGTCGCTTCGGCAGTCGGCGGCAACTTTTGGCATGTGACCTATCATCAGGGGCAATTGAATTATATTCAGACGCTCTTGGGGGATCGCGAAGACCATTTCTAAGTCAGTGAGAGAACCTGTGGGGAACGGCGGCCCGCTCATGCCAGGAGGTCGACTGCCATGTTCATCCACACGGAGGGGCTGTACGCGCTGGCACGGCTTCACCACGCCGAGCTGATCGCCGAAGCCAATGAGGAACGAAGAGCAAGAGGAGTGATCCCGATGCAGCGGCAAGCCTATAAGATAAACTGGAGCACACGAATGGGACATCGGCTAATTCAATGGGGCTTTCGGCTCCTTCGATCTGAATCGGCTCTCAACTTCATGCCTGCGCGTGCGACGGCTCACAATGGCAACGAAAGTCGTTATCCGAGCGGGCAGGCGCGGCGCAAAACTGTTAAATCTACAACACCCGTTTCTCTCTTGCCGCTCTATCTTCTCACTCGCGTGACGAGCGAGATTGAGATCGAGACGACGCAATTCGGGAGTTATTACTTGACCTACTATCGGTCATCGCATCGCGTTGCAGCCCTCGAACGCTATCAAAGCGAGGCCGCCGCGCGCCAAGGACATCACAAATGGGCCAGCAAAAACTGGTCAACGAAATCATTCAGCGAGGTTGTGCTGGGCGAAGAATAAGAAAATAGAAAATTCCTGAGGGAGCTATGGGCGTATCTCCATATCAGAAACTTCGAGAGTACGCGAAGTACACTATTAACGTCTATAGCTCCTTCGGGAACGTTTTCGGTATTTTCTATAAAGAACGAACATTGATACAACTGGATTTTTACTTACCAATTTCGCATCTCGAATTTGTTTTAGAAGCTCTCCTTTCAGGACGACCTTGGAGACCATTAGGGGAAATTGTACCATCGTTCCATATTGCTTCTGCGACAGAATCTTGAGTCAGGCCTAATGTACTATCCAACCTTGCTTTACATATTTAGATGGCGTTGGTGCATGAAAGCAAATGGGGGAAAATCCTCTCAGCCGAGAGATGCTCCGAGTGTCGGTTCAGGTGAGCCGGTAACTCTCCGGCATACCCAGATGAGTCATGCGATTGAGCGCGCGACACCGTAGGGCGAACTGACTCGCTTGCGTCTCGCTGCGTCGACAACTCAGCCGATCCCCAAAGATGGTCTTGAAGCGCAAGACCGTCGTCTCCGCTAAGGAGCGGCGATGATACCCCGACTCGCGTTTCCACGGAGCGCGCCCCTGGCACCGAATGGCGCGCAGGTTCTCATCACGGGGCAGCGGGGGTGTTGCCGTGCTGCTGGATCTGGGCGTCCCGGCGGGGTGGAATGGCAATCCGTGCAGAGGGCGAGCGCGTTTGTACCGCGCGATAGACCTTAGCCCGATCATAAGCCCCATCGGCCGCGACACTGGCCAGAGGGAGCTCAACCTGTTCCAGCAGCGGTTCGATCACTGGGGCATCGTCTACCCCCGCTTCAGTCAGCAGCGCCACTTCCAACCTCCGGCCGCGCCGGGAGAGGGTGATATGGTCGGGCACGGGGAGGGCGACCGCCAACAGCGCGAACAGCGAGCCAACCAAACCCTCGATCTGGCGGTTGGTTTGATGAAAGACTGCACGTAGTGTCAGCATCGTCTCGATGGCCAGGTCGCTGTAGCGGAGCGCCCCGCTGGGATGGACCTTCATAAGCCCAGTGCTGCAGGGCGTCGTCGCCGATCCACAGCGTCAAAGAACTACGTTGGACCAAGGTGCGGTCGTAGTCGGACCCGTTGCGAATGCGGTATACTGACTTCTGGCGCGGGCGAGGGTGCTTGTGGGTGTTAGGCATACCCGCCAGTTTACTCGATCCGCGCTAGCTTGTTCTTGTTTCATGCACCAACGCCGTTAATTTATATTCTTTTGTACCCTTGGCCTAGTTCAGCGATACCATTTCAAGAGATTATCTCCGTACTGGCGTTCTTCGAATAAGATATAATCGCCATAATGGTCGGCCAGTTTTTCTTTCTTAAAAATTTCGGTGATGAGTATCCCTTCAGAGCTCAAAATGGGGCACTGCGCTATTTTCTCAAAAGCTTCTATGGCGAGCCCCTTCCCGTAGGGCGGCCCCACAAAGACGAGGTCAAATCTCGTCTGACTTTGACTGAATCGCTCGATGGCCGTCAGCGCATCGAGTTGGTGTATTTGAGAGTGAGACTCAAAATCAAGCGCCTGCACATTCTTTTTTATGATCGCGATCGAATCAGACGAAAGATCAACAAAGTCACAAGAGCGCGCTCCACGACTGAGCGCTTCAAGCCCAACGCTGCCCGTGCCCGCGAATAAATCCAAAAAACGAGCGTCGGCGATTATCTCCTGCAGCATACTGAAAAGAGAAGCGCGGACCGCTTCGCGCATGGGACGAATCTCTCGCGTCGTTGGCTCTAGAATCGGTTGACTTTGACGGCTGCCTGCAATGATCCGCATGACTCACAATAACAGAAGTTGTCGAATTTCTCATTATCGAGTAAGTGAACTGTGTCCCAAAAAGCATCGCGATTGTGTACAATATCTATAAACAATGAGAGCATTGATTAAACAATTATCATACTTAATACTCTGTCTTAGTCTTATCGGCTGCTTTTATGGCGTGGCGGCTGCTCAACCCTATCCGACCCTAAGCGATGCTCCAATTTATTTCATCGATGTCGATGTCAATGCTTACCAAAGCTTGACCGATTTTCTCATTCAGCATAATCGCGAATCTGCGCTCAAAACGTATGTCGTTGTGGCAAAAGAGATTCTCGACACCGAAGCAGATATGTATATCGATAAGCTGAGCGCGGCGTGGCAAGCGCAGCGTCCCGGCTTTTCCGAAGAAGAGTATCTTATTCTTGTGCTGGGGCTCAATCGCATTATCGAAATGAAATTTGCTGGAAAGCTCGAAGCGCGTTACGCTGTCAACGGAAAAACAGTGCTCGACCGACATTTTGACTCGGACTGGCTTCCGTATGCGCGCGCGGGAGATTATGCAGTCGGGCTGAAAAATTTGATCACACGCGTCGAAGATGGCTTTAAGGCCGAAGATGCACGCTTAGAACGAGAGCGCGCTGAACAAGAGCGTCGTGCTGAAGAAGTCCGTAAGGCCGAAGCGATCAGACAGGCGCAACAAGCCTTTTTTGACCAAACGATTCCAGAGTTACGCAGCGCCCCGATCTATTTTTCAGGGGTCGTTCCTTCTGATTTTGAAGGAACGCGTCGATTCTTAGAAGAGCACAATGCTCGCGCCTCCTTCAAAGTGCGCGCGCTCATCGTGAAAGATGTCCATGAAGAGTGGGCCGCGCTCTTCATGGATCGACTTGTAGCTCGATGGAAATCACAGCAACCAGGATTTTTTAACCAAGAGTATCTCATTTTGCTTGTGGGGCTCAATGATGTCATGCGGGTAGGGCTTTCCGATAATCTTAAGGCTACTTACAAACGAACCGGAGAGCAATTGCTTCAAGAACAATGGGACGCAGCCTGGTCACGTGCTGGAAAGCATGATCAAGGCATCCCACAGCTCATCGCTCGCATTGAAGGCTATTTTAAAGCCGAAGATGAAAAGCAAGCTCGCGCGCAATTTCAACGCATACTGGGCAACTTTGCTTTGATATTTGTCATACTTCTGGCATTGATAGGTGGAATAGTTTTATTTTTACGCCAGCGACATCTCTCAGTCAAGCGTGAAGTCGTTTCTCTCTTAGCCAAAACAAGAGAGAAGCTTACACTCGCTCAAAGCCACCTGAATCAGTTTTACGAGAAATATAAATTGCTCTTTGAGATCGATGGCGAAGTCATATACAAGGGCAAGACTTTCGAGATTTATCAGAGCACCAGCAAATTAGTCAATCGACTTCAATTGGGTGTGCAGCTCTTGGCTCAACAAGTCGGCAAAGCCGAGCATTTAGCGCATACACAATTTTTTATAGGCTGGAGCAAATTAGAAAAAGCGCGATACGCGCTCACCGATGAAAAGGTGCTGCTTACGACTGACGAAGTCAAGGCCGGCCAAGTGAAGCTCTTCTCTTCGATGAATTTTTCACTCGAAGCCCAAGTGAGCCAGTTGATGGAGTCGCTGGAAAGTTATTTTGCCGAGTCACAGAGTTCTTTGGATCAAATCTGGAATGCCATTTTGGAGAGTGGCCCCGCTGTCGGCAAAGCGAAAGAGATCAACACCCAGATTGATGCGCAATTAAAATGGCTACAAAATGCAAAAATCGCATTGGAAGCCTATGAAACGCCGCGTTCGGTGATGCTTACTCGTTTGATGCAAGCCGATCAGCTCCTCAAAACAGACCCGCTCAGCGCACGCGATCAAGCCCTTCAAGCACAATCCGAACTTCAGGCGCATTCTGAATTACTGACGGCGATGTTGCACATTGCAGAGAGCCAACGCGCGTCGTCTCAGAAATTGAGTAGCGTGCGCGAGCGCATCGATGCGTTGCGCAAAGAGGGTTTCTTACTCCAAGAAGAGGGCGGGCCTGATTCTGTATGCGAGGAAGCCACAGAGGGGCTGAAAGCGCTAGAGAAAGCCTTGGATGAAGCAGATCGAGATAAAGCCTTTGCGATTGGAAACGAACTCACCGAGTTGCTCACCTTTGTTGAGAGCAAATTAAGTCAGACTGTTGAGGCAAGAGAAAAAATTCCCAGCGAGGCGGTGCGCTTGCTCGCTCACTCCAATAAATTGAGCGCCTTGGCTCAAGAAGTGATCCCCGCCCTGGAAGAATTGAAAAGAGACTTCGCTCTGGAGGCGTACAAGACGGAGAGCGACAACATCGATGAAGTGACGGCCGCCTTGAACGAGTGCGAAAAACGTGTCGCGTCAGCTCTAGGTAAAGCGGATATTCAATGTCAAGAATATCTTGGAGCGGCGGCCCTCTTGGAGCAAGTCGAGCAAGCGCAAAAACAGAGCGAGGTGCTCTTGAATGCAATGCCAGCCAAACACAAAGAGCTGAAAAATATACGAGAGCAAGCGCAAGGGCTTTATCTGAAGCTGAGTCCTCAGTGCGAGCAGCTAGCTCAATTTGTGAAAGAGAATGCATTCACTGTTTCTCACGAAACAGAAGAACGCTTGAGTGTGTCGCAAGCCATGTTGCAAGCGCTCACCAAATCAATGAATGCCTCCAAGCCCGATTGGCCGCTGCTGGCCCAACAATTGCAGTCGCTCCAACAAACCATTGATCTCTCGATAGCTCAAGCTCAAGAAGAGAAATCCAATTTCGAAAAACTCAGCCAACTCAGTAAAGAATTAGAATCAAAGCTGGCTATTACTAAAAAATACTTGGATGAACGCAAGGAAGACCGGACCGACGCAAACGCAGATTATCAAAAAGCGCGGGAATTTTTGGACGATATTCAGGCCAATGTGAAGCAAGGCAAGAGCAATTGGGCCGAGCTGATCAAGAAGGCGATTCGCACCACTGAACTGAATGAGCTTTCGCTCTCTCGTGCGAAGCAAGATGTGACTCTGTATGAAAAAGCAATGAGCGAGTTGCGCCAGGCTGAACGGGAAATTCAGTCCGGAGATCGCAGCTTTGGCTTTGGTGTGTATGCGGAATTGCAACCGGCACAGCAAACTTTACAAACCGCCTTGAGTGAATTGAGAATTGGAAACTATGAACGAGCCTTAAGTTTGGCCGATGAAGCCGAACGCAATGTGGGCGAAGCGGTTCGTCGAGCCTACGAACGGGCTCAACGCCTGCAACAAGAACTCTATGAACGTCGCCGGCAAGAAGAGATGGCGCGCGCGGCGATGACTGTGGCGAGTGTCTTGTTTTCTGGAGGCGGCGGCAGCCGTCGCCATAGCAGTGGTGGAGGCTGGAGTGGTGGAAGTGGAAGCAGTTTTGGTGGAGGTGGAGGAGGCGGTTCAAGTTGGGGTTCTAGCTCTGGACGCAGTGGCGGTTGGTCGTCGAGCAGTGGACGTCGAACTTGGTAATTCTCTAGCCTAAGGAGGGCGAGATGCGTTTTTTGGATTTCACGAAAAAAGTCTGGCAGGACCTGAGCGATATTGTGCAGATGAATACGTTAGAAGTGCTTAAGCGAGTCAAGAATGCCGATCCCGTAGCAGCCTATAATTATGTGGTCGAAAACACGAAAGCGGCGATTGCCGAGGCCGAGAACGATCTGTTAGCCATCTACCAAAGCGAAGAGGCGCTCAAGCGCCAGGCTCGCGAGTACGAGAAAGAGGTCGATGTCTACACCGAGCGGGCCAAGGCGTTTAAAGCCGCGGGCAACGAGAGCGCGGCGCTTCAATTCGCACAACAAATTGTCAATACGCAAAAAGCGCTCGACAAACTGAGGGCCGATATCGCGAGTGCCTCGGAGAAATCCAGCCAAGCCAAACGATTGGTCGGTGCCGCCAAAGCGCAACTGAATCAATTGATTATCAATCGTGAGTCGTTTATGTTGCGCTTAAAGGCAGCGAAGCTTGCCGAGCAACTCTCGTCGACCTCACAGCGTTTGGGCAAGTCCGACATCGGCGGGCAAGTGGCGCAACTCGAAGCGCAGATTAACGAGCTAGAAGATCAAGCGGCGGCCAAAGAGCGCGTGTACAAAGAGTCGATCGAAGGCCAAATTGATGCGCTCGAAGACAAGAAGACCAAAGCCGAAGCCGAAGAATTGCTGAAGCGACTGTAATAAAACCAGCCTGTGTTCTAAAATAGGGGCGGCTTAACTCCGCTCCTATTTTTGTTCGTGCTTGTTGACCCCATATAGGATTGCTATAATTAGCTCACTTTTGGGGACGTAGCTCAGTTGGAAGAGCGCTGCGTTCGCAACGCAGAGGTCGCCGGTTCGACTCCGGTCGTCTCCACCAGAAAATGGGTTGGTTTTCTCAAAAACTCGATTTCGTAAAGTGAAATAACATCATAGCCATCAGACAGAGCGCTCCCATTATTAAATAAAGAACGATGACTGTTTTTGAATAGCTCCAGCCTTTCGCTAAGAGGCGATGGTGAATATGGCCGCGATCGGCCTCGGTGATCGCTTGTCGGGCCCAGAGCCGTCTCCAAATAGCCCAGCCGGTGTCGGCAATGGGCAATCCTAAGAGCAAGAGCGAGACAAGAAGAGGCACTGGAGCGGGGATATTCAGAGAAGTTTGTGTAGCTTGAATCGTCAGAATAGCGAGCCAGTAACCGAGAAAGTGGCTGCCCGTGTCGCCCATAAAAGCCCGTGCGGGAGAAAAATTATGGGAAAGAAATCCGAGCGCCGTTGCGCAAATAATCAATGCCAGTGCTACTAATGTAAAATTTTCATTCTGCCACGCCAAGATCGCGCACGAAACGGCGACGATCGCCGTCACACCCGCCGCAAGCCCATCGAGCCCGTCAATGAGATTGAGTGCGTTGATGCCGCCCATGATCCAAAAAATAGTAAAGGGGACTGCAACCCAACCCAAATTTATTTCCCAATTAAATAGAGAAATAGATTGAATGGCCCAAGGAGAAAGAATAATCGCAACGAAGGCCGCGAGGCATTGGCCCAGGGCTTTGGCTTTAGGGTTCAACCCGCGCCAATCGTCAGCCAGCCCCGTCAGCGCCGCGATGAGGCTGCCTAGCCAGAGTCCGGTGAGCTCACGCGAAAAATGTAACGCCGTGAGGGTGCCAAAGAGCGCTGCGACGACCATCGCCCAGCCCGCTAGCGCGATCGTGCCCGCATGCACTTTGCGGGCGTCGGGTAAATCAACTAAACCCAGAACGGGGGCCAGAGCGATGCTGACGCGCGTTAGCCAGAGCGAGACAATTCCCGAAAGGGCAAAGCCGAGCCACGCTTCAAACATGCGTTTATTATAACTTCACGCCTTTCAAAAGAGGGTGCCGGAATTACTCACTCGAAAAGGAGACACTTGGGCGCTAGATTAGTTGTTGCGTTGCAAAAAATCCTCGGCTTGGCGCAGAAGATTTTTCATCGAATCAAAAGTCAACTGATCGAGCGCTTTTGCATAGGGAAGCCAAATGAACTGAAGGTGCTCCCAAGAAAGATTGACTGATTTTTGCTTTGATCGAGCCAGAAAATACGTCACTTCTTTATCTATTGGTTGGCCGTTTGAAACGAAGTGATAGCGCTCCGTTTCTGTAAAGCCCGCAATGATTTCTATCTGAGAAATGCCCGTTTCTTCAAACAGCTCACGTCTCGCTGTTTCTTGTAGAGACTCGCCGTCTTCAATGGTGCCCTTGGGAAAGCTCCAGTGCGTGCCGTCGGTGTGCTGCAAGAGCAAATAGCGACGACTGCCTTCATCGTCATGAAACAAGACAAACCCGGAAGAGCGGCGGATCGGCATATTCAATGAAAGTGTATGGATAAAAAAATAATAAATAAAGTGAGCGCACCAACCCAGATGCGCCCACTCCACGTTAAATTATTTGCTTAGCCAATATCGAGTTCTTTCTCGTTGCGATCGTACGCTTTAATGCTGAGCGACAAGCTGCGCAGCTCTTTGACCAAGACTTTAAACGACTCCGGTATGCCCGGTTTGGGGAAATTTTCGCCCTTCAAAATGGCTTTGTAAAGCTGCACGCGACCGCGCGTGTCATCGCTCTTCAGGGTGAGCATTTCTTGCAATGTGCTTGCGGCGCCATAGGCTTCAAGCGCCCAGACTTCCATTTCTCCGAGGCGCTGACCGCCGAACTGCGCTTTGCCGCCCAAAGGCTGTTGCGTGATCAAGCTGTACGGGCCCGTTGAGCGAGCGTGGATCTTCTCATCGGCGATGTGCTCGAGTTTCATTAAGTAGAGCTCGCCCACACAGACCGGGTGATCGAAGGGTTTGCCGGTACGCCCATCGCGCAGTGTGACTTTGCCATTGGGCAAGCGAGGATCGTCGCCAGAGGCAAGGTTTTTCTTCTTGCGAATTTCGAAAAGTTCGGAGAGAATTTGATCTTCTTTGGCGCCATCGAAGACGGGCGTTGCGGCAAACACGCCCGTGAGGCTGGCCAGCCAGCCCAAATGGGCTTCAAACACTTGGCCCAAGTTCATGCGCGAGGGCACGCCCAATGGATTTAAGACGACATCGAGCGGGCGTCCGTCGGGCAAGAAGGGCATGTCTTCGGCGGGAAAGATTTTTGAAATAACGCCCTTGTTGCCGTGGCGTCCGGCCAGCTTGTCGCCGACGGAAATTTTCTTGCGCTGAGCGATGTAAACTTTCGCCAGCTCGTTGACACCGGCTTCGAGCTCGTCGCCCTTTTCGCGCTTAAATTTTTTGACTTTAATTACTTTGCCGCCCTCGGTCGTCGGGGGCAAGCGTAGAGAAGTATTGCGCACGTTGCGGCTGCGCTCGCCGAAGATGGACCTAAAAATTCTTTCTTCGGGAGTCGGCTCGGTCTCGCCGCGCGGCGTGATTTTTCCCACCAGAATATCGCCCGTCTTCACTTCGGTGCCGACACGTACGACGCCGTCGTCATCCAAGTTTCGCAGTTCTTCTTTGGAAATATCGGGGATATCGGCCGTGATCTCTTCAGGGCCAAGCTTGGTTTCTTCGGCCTTCACTTCGTACTCTTGAATATGAATCGAATCGAGTATGTCATCTTTGACCAACCGTTCAGATAATACGATCGCGTCTTCGTAATTGTAGCCCTCAAACGGCAAGAAGCCGACCAAGACGTTGGCGCCCAAGGCCAGCTCACCCATCTCAGTGGCCGCGGCGTCGGCCAAGACATCGCCCTTCTTTATCTTCTGGCCCTCGTTGACCAGGGGGCGCTGATGAATAATCGTGTCTTGGTTGGAGCGATCAAACGTCGTGAGTTTATACACACGCTCTTTGCCCTTGGCGGGTTTAATAATCACTTCGTTGGCGTCGACAAACGTCACAACGCCCTCTTCTTCAGCGATCAACAAAAGCCCCGAATCGCGAGCCGAAACGGCTTCCATGCCCGTGCCCACATAGGGTGCGATCGGCTGGAGCAAGGGCACGGCTTGGCGCTGCATGTTCGCGCCCATCAACGCACGGTTGGAGTCGTCGTGCTCCAAGAAGGGCACGAGCGAAGCCGAAACGCCGACGAGCGCCGAGGGGCTAACTTCCATCAAATCGACGCGATCTCGTGAGACGGTGAGAATGTTTTCTTTGCCCGTGCGAATTTCTAATTCTTCGGGAATGATTTTTCCATTTTTGTCAAAGGGCGTCGTCGCCGGGGCAACGCAGTAATTTTCTTCTTCGTCGGCCATCACGAATCGGATTTCATCGGTGACTTTCCCGTTCTTGACGACACGATAGGGCGCTTCCAAAAAGCCATATTTGTTGATACGTACATGCGTGGCCATCGACGTGATAAGACCAATGTTCTGGCCTTCGGGTGTCTCGATGGGGCAGATTCGGTCATAGTGCGAGTGGTGCACGTCGCGCACTTCAAGCTTGGCTCGCTTTTTATTGAGGCCGCCGCCCAAGGCCGAGAGACGGCGCTTGTGCGTCAGTTCGGTCAAGGGATTCGTCTGTTCCAAGAACTGCGAGAGCCGTCCCGTGTAAAAAAGCTTGTTCAAGGCGCTTTGGATCGTACGCGCCGAGACAAGGTTTCTCAGGGCGTCTTCTTCGTCCAATGAGTATTTGCTCAGGCGGTCTTCGGTGAGGCGCGCCATGCGCTTGAGCCCGGAGCGCAAGGCATCCATGGCCGTCTCGCCCGGAGTCTTGACGCGCTTATTGGCCAAGTGATCTTTGTCGTCGATCAAATTCAGATTGCCGGGCACATCGAGCAGGCGCTTGAGAGCGAGTGCGATCTCTTCCGGGTGCAAGACGACATCGTTTTCATTGCGTTGCAGGCCTAGTTTTTTGTTCACTAAGAAACGGCCGACGCGAGACAAATTATAGGTTTCAGGATCAAAATAAAGCTTCTTGAAAAATTCTTCCATGACTTGGCGCGAGGCCCGATCAGTGGAGCGCAACTTGCGATAAATCAAGAGCAGGGCCGAGTCGGCGCTGCTTGCTTTATCGTCATCCAAACTCTGTTGAATATAGGGGTTCAGCAAAACGAGTTTTTTGGGAGCGGCTTTGGCAATCGCTGGAATATCTTCGTCGGTAATCGGCTCGCCCTTGCGCAAAATTGTCTTGCCGTTGCCGATATCTTCGGTGATAACCCAGTTGCGATACGCGGGGAGCGTATCTTCTGTCACGGGGCTGAGCGTCACGCTGAAGAGCTTGAAAATATCGCTGCTGGAAAACCCTAAAGCTCTAAGTAATGTAGTCGGGGGAATATTGCCCTTGCGATCTAAGTTGGCCGTGATTTTCTTGCGTTTGGTATCTAGGACAAATTCGAGCCAGGCGCCAAACTCAGGCAGGATATGGGCGCGATACTCTTGCAGCCCTTCTTTGGTGAAATACACGCCGGGCGAACGCGTCAAATGATTGACCAACGTATTCTCGGAGCCATTGATAATAAAAGTGCCCCGGGTTGTCATCAGCGGGACATCGGCCAGATACAGATCGTCTTCTTTGACGGCTTTGCCCGCTTGCTTTAAGATGCCCTTGACTCGGAGGGGCGCCGAGTAGGTCAAATTTTTGTCTTTGCAGGCTTGCTCGTTGTTGTGCGGAATATCTAAATGCGCATTGACGAACTCTAACGAAAACCCCTCACGGCCTTCGCCGGCGATGGGCGAGATTTCTTTAAAAAGAACTTTAATGCCTTCGACCAAAAACCATTCGTACGATTTTTTCTGATCTTCCAACAAATACGGTAACTCCAGCACCTGACTGACGCGGCCAAACGAGCGCCTCACTCGCATAATCCTCCCTCAGTAAGTACGATATTTCCTAAAAGCACCAAAGCGTTGCTGCTCTTCGGAGCAGCAACGCTGGTCTTTTGAATCGCGAGATCTGACTTAAATAATAAGAACGACACTGGCCTTACTGAATCTCGATCTCCGCACCTTGTGAGGTGAGTTGCTCCTTGATCTTGTTGGCTTCGTCCTCGGAGATGCCCTCTTTGATTACGGCCGGGAGCTTATCCACGAGGTCCTTGCTTTCTTTCAAACCCTTACTGGTGATGTCTTTAACGGCCTTGATGATGCCGACCTTTTGCGGACCGGCATTCTTCATGACGACCTTAAAACTGCTCTTGGCCGCCGCACCGCCGCCCGCGGCGGGGGCTGCTCCCAGCAGCGCACCGGGCATCATCATCATGCCGCCCGAAGCGGCCTTGACGCCGAATTTATCTTCGATCGCCTTGACCAGCTCCGACAAATCCTTGACGGACATCTGCTCGACGGTCGTCACAATATCCTGAACGCTTGTAGCCATGACAAATACCTCCTAAATATTTGTAATCTTTCTCAAATCAAAAAGTGTTATGACGCGGCGGCCGGTGGCGTTTCTGGCGCTGCCGGAGCAGCGTCGGCAACTACGGCCGCTGCCGCCGGGGCTGCTTTTTCCGCTTCTTCTTTTTGCTTACGAACCTCGTTCAAGACGCCGGGCAATTCTTGAATGATCGCATTCAAGACACTGGCAAACTGCTGAATCGGAGCTTGCAAAGCGCCGGCCAGTCTGCTCAAAAGTTCGGGACGCGTGGGCAAGTTGGCCAAGCTCTCGACTTCGCTGAGCTGAACCACTTCTCCCTCAAAGACGCCGCCCTTGATCTTGTATTTTTCAAATTTCTTGGAAATTTGATACGCTAATCGAAAAGCGACGGCCGGGTCATCGTAAGCAATGCAAACGCCCGTCTGGCCCTTAAAAAAAGCCTCGGCGTTCTTGATGCCAGCGCGCTCGGCCGCGATATGCGCCAACGTATTTTTGACGACGTAATACTCGACATTGTTTTTTCGGAACTCACGGCGCATTTCGACGGTCTGCGCCGAATTCAACCCTTGAAAATTTGCAAAGACCACCGATTTGGATTTCTTAAAGCGTTCTTCCAAGACGGCTACGGCTTGCTCTTTTTCTGGTTTTGGCATGAATAGTCACCGTCCTTAGAGCTTCTTTGCCGAGACGAGTCGGCCCAGCTCGTCGGGATCGACCTTGATGCCGGGGCCCATCGTTGAGCTGATCGTCACAGATTTAACAAAACGTCCCTTGATATCGTCAGGTTTTTCATCGATCAGCGCGGACGCCAGCGCGACCAAATTATCTTTCAAATGCTCTTCGCTGAACGAGCATTTTCCGAAGAGCGAATGGACATTGCCGTATTCGTCCAAGCGAAACTCGAGCTTGCCGCGCTTGAGCTCTTGGATGGCGTTGGCAATATCGGGTGCGACGGTGCCTGTCTTGGGGCTGGGCATCAGGCCGCGCGGGCCGAGCACTTTGCCGAGTTTACTGACTGTGCTCATAATATCCGGCGTGGCAACGACAGCATCAAAGTCCATCCAGCCCTCTTCGATCTTCTTGGCCATATCTTCGCCGCCCACATGATCGGCACCGGCGGCGCGGGCCTCGTTGACTTTGTCGCCCTTGGCAAACGCCAGCACTCGGACGGTCTTACCCGTGCCGTGGGGCAAAATGACCGTGCTGCGAATGCGATGCTCGTTCTTTTTGGGGTCGACGCTCAAGCGAAACGCGGCTTCGGCCGTCTCGACGAACTTGGCCTTGGCGCAGTCTTTGAGCAATTTAACGGCCTCGGCCGTCAGATAAAACTTGGAGCGATCGACCTTGTCTTTAAGCGCAGTATATCGTTTGCTTCGATCCATGTTTTTTCCCTTCAACGCGCCTATTTCTCGACAATCTCAATGCCCATATTGCGGGCCGTACCGGCGATCGTGCGCATCGCTGCCTCGACGTCTTGAGTATTTAGATCGGGCATTTTGGTCTCAGCGATCTTGCGCAACTGCTCTTTGGAAATCTTGCCCACTTTCTGAGCTTGGGGGGTGCCCGAGCCCGAAGGGACGCCTGCGGCGCGTTTTAAGAGTTCCGATGCCGGAGGTTTTTTCAGCACAAAAGAGAAAGTTTTGTCCGAGTACACTTCGATCTGTACCGGGATCACTAACCCTTTTTCCAACTCTTTGGTCGCCTCATTGAACTTTTTGCAAAAGTCCATGATGTTGATCTTGGCACCACCCAAGATCGGACCAATCGGCGGAGCTGGTGTGGCCCCTCCGGCAGGGATCTGCAACTTG
>Ga0247727_10005356_pt1 | contig 26146 bp, 15 predicted proteins | sample WisWelCaveWW1625_FD_202498 | JGI IMG/M metagenome (GOLD analysis project Ga0247727, IMG submission 202498) | Biofilm microbial communities from Wishing Well Cave, Virginia, United States - WW16-25 | ecosystem: Environmental > Aquatic > Deep subsurface > Groundwater > Cave microbial mat | place...
GGGCGGCCCAAGCATCTACCCGAAGATCGACGCCGGCATTTTGGCGGGACAGTCGCGACCCGGTCAGGGCTGGGGCAAGTCGGACGAGCGATCCGCTTCGCGCCGCAGCGTGTACATTTTTGTGAAGCGATCGGTGATTGTTCCGCTCATGGAAGTGCTCGACGCAGCCGACTCGAACGAGCCGTGCCCGCGACGCAACACCAGCACCGTCGCACCGCAGGCCTTGACGCTCCTGAACAGCGAATTCATGAATCAGCAGGCCCGCCACTTCGCCGACCGGCTCGTGCGCGAGTGTGGCAACGACCCGGCTATGCAAATCGAGCGGGCATATCGACTCGCACTCGCCCGCGCACCCAGCACGGCAGAACTCGACGCCGGCGTGGAATTCTTCCGCGATCGGCGAGCCAGCATCATCGCCAAGCGTCCTGCCGCGGGCGCTGCAACCGACCAACCGCTTCCTGACCCCGACCGCGAAGCCCTCGCGGCATTCTGCTTGGTTGTGCTAAACCTCAATGAGTTTGTCTACATCGACTGACCCCGCCCCAAATTCAGACCGGCGTAATTTCTGGGTTCTGGCCCTTCACCACATCGTCATTCGCACCGGCTGGATATTCAAGACCGAGACGGTGATCATACCCGGCTTTCTCGATGAGCTGGGCGTCGGCGGTGCAGTGCGCGGTTGTCTGCCAGTGCTGGGACGCATCGGGCAAAGTGTGCCTCAGTTTTTATTTGCCAACCGAGTTCGGCGGATGCCGCGACAAAAATGGTCGCTTGTCTGGGTGAGTTTCTTGCAGGGATTTCCTTGGATGGCACTTGCGGCGTTGGTTGTGATGTTACCCGAACTCAGTTCGGTTTGGCAGGCTGCCGCATTTCTCATCATCTACGGGGTGTTCAATATCACGTTCGGTAACTGGGTGCTTCTGAGCGGTACGATTCAAGGCAAGTTGATTGCGCTAGAACGCCGCGGTCGGCTGTTGGGCGTTTCGAACTTCTGGGGTTGCGGCCTGGCCGCGGTGGCCGCCGCCGTCTGGCTGGGCCGGTGGCTGGAACTTGGCCTCGTTGGTTACGGAATCATCTTCGGCGTCGTCACCGCATCCTTTTTCGCCGCCGGCCTGCTCGCCCTATTGTTCGACGAACCAGCCTCGGATCAAGCAGTCGAAAACGTCGGCCTGGGCAGCTTCACGCGCGAAGCGTGGCGACTAATCGTGGACAATGCAAACTTCCGCCGGCTTGTTTGGGTCGTCACGTTCTACTACATGGTGCTGATTCTATTTCCGCACTACACATCGTTTGCCAGTGCGCGGCTGGGCATTGGTCGCGAGGCGTTCGTTCTCTGGGTGGTCGTCCAAAACCTGATGAACGCATTCGGCAGCGCCGTCGTCGGTCCACTCGCCGACCGGCGGGGCAACCAAACCGCAATCTGCTTCCTCATCTTTCTTGCCGCCGCCACGCCCCTGGTCGCAATCGCATTGGCACACCTGCCCGAAGTATTAGCGGTCTGGGGCGCTGCCACCTACTGGATCGTCTTTGTGCTCCTCGGCTTCACGCCGATCACCCAGCGAATCATCGCCAACTACGCCCTCGAGATTTCGCCAGCCAGCCAACACCCCCTCTACCTGGGCACCCTAAACCTGGCCCAGGGTCTTCCGCTTCTCTTAAGCCCTTTCGCCGGTTGGCTGATTGATCTCACTTCATTCGAGGTCGTATTCGCCGGTGGAGCTGTTGCAATTCTCGCCGGTGGAATGCTCTCCCGACGACTTGTGGAGCCGCGCACAACCGAGGCTTTCAGGCAGGAATCGCCAATTCCATGAAGCGGCTCAGTATACTGTTTTCCATTGTCGTGCTGATCCGCGGCATCTTCCTTTCCCACTTGGAGCACTCGCATGGCCAGCGATGCGTCTATGCCTACGATTCAGACAATCCACGAATTGTCAGAAGATGTGTCCGACTCGGCCTTTCATAATCCGGACATGGCTCCGATTCCGTTGGCGGGGCGGAAGTGGGGGTTGCGGGATATTGCGGCGCTGTGGGTTTCGATGTCTGCGTGCATCCCGACTTACACGCTCGCATCGTCGTTGATTGCAGAAGGGATGAACTGGTGGCAGGCGGTGCTGACGATCTTTCTCGGAAATGCGATCGTGCTCATTCCGATGATTTTGAACGCACACGCGGGGACGAAGTACGGGATTCCGTTTCCGGTGTATTGCCGGGCGTCGTTTGGAATCCTGGGGGCGAACGTGCCGGCCTTGCTGCGTGCGTTGGTTGCCTGCGGGTGGTTTGGAATTCAGACGTGGATCGGCGGCTGGGCGATTTACAAGATTCTGGCGATCTACTTTCCAGCCTGGGAGCAGATGCCCACAAACTTTCTGGGAATTAACACGCCGCAGCTTGTGTGCTTTCTGTTTTTCTGGGCCATCAACATGGTGGTCATCTATCGCGGGATCGAGTCGATCCGCATTTTGCTGAATATCAAGGCCCCGCTGTTGATCGTGTTGGGACTGTTACTTTTGGCTTGGGCCTATCAGAAGGCCAATGGGTTCGGGCCGATCCTGGGCCAGCCGTCGAAGTTTGGGGTCGGGGGCGAGCGAGCCGGGCAGTTCTGGTCGTTCTTTTTTCCAGCATTGACTGCCAATGTCGGTTTTTGGGCGACGCTGTCATTGAACATTCCCGACTTCTCTCGCTACGCCTACTCCCAACGAGATCAGATGGTTGGCCAGGCGATCGGGTTGCCCACAACGATGGGGCTCTATTCGTTCATCGGCGTGGCGGTCACATCGGCAACGATCGTGATTTACGGCAAGGAAATCTGGGACCCTGTCGCGCTCTTGACCAAATTTGAAAACCCGGTTGTGCTCTTCGTCGCGATGTTCGCGCTGTGCCTGGCGACCCTGGCGACGAACATTGCGGCAAACGTGGTGAGTCCGGCGAACGATTTTGCCCATCTCTGGCCGAGGCGGATTTCGTTTCGTACAGGCGGGCTCATCACCGGCGGCATCGGCATTCTCATCCAGCCGTGGAATCTGTACAACGACCCAAACGGCTACATTTTCAAGTGGCTCATTGCATATTCCGCATTGTTGGGTGCGATTGGAGGCGTGCTGATCGCGGATTATTTCGTTATTCGCCGCACATGTCTGGACTTGGCCGGGCTGTATCGCAAAGAAGGTCCCTACTGGTTCAGTCGCGGATTCAATTCCATTGCAATCATCGCATTGTTGGCGGGAATTGTCCCCTGCGTGCCGGGCTTTCTGGCCACGGTAGGGTTAATGGAAGTTGCCGGTATCTGGACTGAAATGTATCACTATGCTTGGTTCATCAGCTTTGGTGTGTCGTTTGTTTTGTACTTGTCGCTGAATTCAATGATGCGAGCATTCAAAGTCAGTTGACGCAGCCCCTTTGGGCTTCACGTCGCGGGCTTGCCGGTCTTCCAAACCGGGTCGTGGTGCGACTCGGCGGCCGATTCGAACCAGCGCGTCATGGTCATTTTTTGCTGCGTGTAGAATTGAACCGACTCGGTGCCCTGGATGTGCAGGTCGCCAAAGAACGAGCTATTCCAACCCGTGAACGGAAACCAGGCCATGGGGGCGGGCACGCCGACGTTGATGCCGATCATGCCCGCATTGAAATGTTGTTTGAATTGGCGGGCTGCCCAGCCGCTGCGCGTGAAGATCGACGCACCGTTGCCGTACGGACAGTCTTTGCCGATCGCAATTGCTTCGTCCAAACTGGCCACCCGAACGACGGAGAGGACCGGTCCGAAGATTTCTTCACGCGCGATCCGCATCCCCGGTGCGACTTGATCCAAGACGCTCGGGCCGACCAGAAAACCATCGCCGCTTTTTTCGATCGCGCGGCCATCGAGTGCCACCGATGCACCTTCCTGCCGGCCGATCTCAAGGTATCCCGTGACTCGATCGAGATGTTCGCGAGTGATGACCGGTCCCATGTCCACGTCGGCACCCGAATCGGTGGGTCCGACCTTCATGCGATTTGAGTTTTTGCAGAGCACGTCAACGAAGTGATCGGCGATGCCTCCGACGGGCAGGGCAATGCTGCCGGCCATGCACCGTTCGCCCGCGCAACCGAACGCCGCAGCCTGCACCGCCTTGGCAGCTTGATCGAGATCGGCGTCGGGCATGATGATCATGTGATTCTTTGCGCCGCCGGCCGCTTGCACTCGTTTGCCGTTGCGCGTGCCGGACTCGTAAACGTATTTGGCAACCTTCGTCGAACCGACGAATGAAATCGCCCGCACGAGCGGATGGGTGAGCAGAGCATCCACGCATTCTTTGTCGCCGTGCACAATGTTAAAAACGCCGGCGGGCAGTCCTGCCTCCGTCAATAGTTCGCCCAGTCGAACCGCCGACAGGGGCACTTTTTCCGATGGCTTCAGCACAAAAGTGTTTCCGCAAGTGATGGCGACTGGGAACATCCAGAGTGGAACCATCGCCGGGAAATTGAACGGCGTGATCCCGACACAGACACCGACCGGATGCCGAATTGTTTCACAATCGACATTGGCGGCGATATCGCTCAGGCACTGGCCCATGATCAGGCTGGGCACGCTGCAGGCGAATTCGATCATCTCCACGCCGCGCTGAATCGACGCACGCGACTCCGATATTGTCTTGCCGTGCTCCCGAGTCACACTTCGTGTAAGCTCGTCACTGTGCTTCACCAGCAGCTCACGGAAACGGAACATGATCCTGGCCCGCTCAACGACCGGCGTCCCGCTCCACGCCGGCAACGCAGCCGCGGCCGATTGAACAACCCGATCGACTTCCGGTGCGGAGCACAGCGGAACGCGAGCGATGACCCGGCCACTGGATGGGTTGTAAACCTCACCGAATCGTTGCGATTTTCCCGACTCCCAGCGACCCGCCACCAGCAGTTTGACTTCCTCGACGGTCTGCGGGACCGATTGCAATAAGGACATTTAAGCTCTCCAAAAGAATGACAGCGACCATTCTACCGCCCAATCACGGCCGCATGAAGAAGTGGACAAATCCGCCGCCAATCCTGGTGCTTGTGTTCGATTGATTTCACCGTATGATCAATAGACCGCGAGAGTCGCGAGTTTTGTATCGAGTTGAAATCCGGAGTCTTGCCATGCCGCGTGTCGTTCGAGGTGGGTTGGTTCAGGCAAAACTGTGCGAACCTGCCACCTCGCCTGTCGCCCAAATCAAGCGGGCGATGACCGACAAACACGTGGCCCTTATCGATCAGGCCGCGGAAAAATCCGTTCAAGTCTTGTGCCTCCAGGAACTTTTCTACGGACCATATTTCTGTGCCGAGCAGCAGGCCAAGTGGTACGAGCTGACCGAGCACGTACCGAACGGACCGACCACCAAACTGATGTGCGAGATCGCCAAGAAACGCGGCATGGTGCTCGTTGTGCCCGTTTACGAAGAGGACTTGCCGGGCGTCTATTACAACACGGCCGCGGTGATCGACGCCGACGGCACGTATCTCGGCAAGTATCGCAAGACCCACCTTCCGCACTGCGCTCCAGGCTTCTGGGAAAAATTCTATTTCCGGCCGGGCAACCTTGGCTACCCGGTGTTCGACACGCGGGTCGGCAAGGTCGGCGTCTATATTTGCTACGACCGGCACTTCCCCGAAGGGGCACGCTGCCTCGGATTGAACGGGGCGGAGATCGTCTTCAACCCATCGGCAACCGTGGCCGGATTGTCGGAATACCTCTGGAAGCTCGAGCAGCCGGCACACGCCGTGGCCAACCAATATTTCATCGGGGCAATCAATCGCGTGGGCTACGAAGAACCCTGGCGCATCGGGGAGTTTTATGGCCAGAGCTACTTTTGCGATCCGCGCGGCCAGTTCCTGGCAGTGGGAAGCCGTGATAGAGATGAGATTGTCACCGCGGACCTGGACCTCGACATGATACGCGACGTCCGAAACGTCTGGCAGTTCTTCCGGGACCGCCGGCCGGAGAGCTACGAAGCGATCGTTCAGCCGTAGCGCAAGCTTGCCGTCACGAAAGGGCTCTTCATGATTCCAAACGACTCAGACTCGGCCGTTGCAACCCGCACTTCACTGCCCGCATCGCCACACCGGCCGACTCCGTACAACGGCCCGTCGCGCGAATCGGTGCTCGCAATGCGGCGGCAATACCTGACTCCCGGATTGATCACGTACTACAAAGAACCGCTGATGATCGTCGAAGGCCACATGCAATACCTCTGGGACGAAACCGGCAAGCAATACCTCGACGGGTTCGCCGGCATCGTCACCGTGTCGGTTGGCCACTGCCATCCAAAGATCGTCGCCAAGGTCCAGGAGCAAGTCGGCAAATTGCAGCACGTCACGACCATCTATTTGCACCCGGCGATCGCAATGATGGGCAAAAAGCTGGCGGAGCACATGCCCCGTGAGAGTGAATTGTCCGTCAGCTACTTCACCAACTCCGGCAGCGAGGCGAATGAGATCGCGATCCTTTCGGCCCGCGAGTACACCGGCAACATGGACGTGATCAGCTTGCGCAACGGCTACCATGGCGGCACCCAGGCCACAATGGCCCTAACCGCTCAAGGAACCTGGAAGTTCAAATCCAATCCGACCGTAGGAGTGAAATACACGACGCCGGCCTACTGCTACCGCTGCCCGTTCGGACTGGAGTATCCGAGTTGCGATGTGCGCTGTGCGCGAGATGTGGAGGACGTGATTCGCTACGAAACGCCGGGCGAGGTCGCTTGCTTCATCGCCGAATCGATCCAGGGTGTCGGCGGCGCCGTGACGCCGCCGCCCGAATACTTCCAAATCGTTTATGAGATCGTTCGCAAGCACGGCGGCCTGTGCATCGCCGACGAAGTGCAAACCGGCTTCGGCCGCAGCGGCACGAAATTCTGGGGCTTTGAAAACTGGGGCGTCACGCCCGACCTGGTCACGATGGCCAAGGGCATCGGCAACGGCGCCCCGCTCGGCGCCTGCGTCACACGGCCGGAAATCGCCTCGGTCATGAAGAACCGCGTTCATTTCAATACGTTTGGCGGCAACCCCGTAACCATGACCCAAGGACTTGCGACCCTGGAAGTCATCGACAGCGAAAACATCCAACAAAACGCCCTCCGCGTCGGCACCCACTTGAAGAATCGGCTCACCGAACTTCAAGATCACCACCTGCTGATCGGCGACGTGCGCGGCATGGGGCTTATGCTCGGTGTGGAACTCGTGCGTGACCGGCAGACCAAGGAACCCGCGAACACCGAGGCCGCTCAGGTGCTGGAATTCTGCAAAGAGCGCGGTCTGCTGATCGGCAAGGGCGGACTGTTCGGCAACACACTGCGCATCAAGCCACCGATGTGCCTGACCACGGATGACGCCGACTTTTTGGTGGATTGTTTGGATGAAGTGCTTGCAATTGTCACCGATTGCTCGATTGGCTCTCGTTCGTGATTAAGGGCGAACTGATTCCGTTGGCCAGCAATGCGCGTCCGATCAATAACTTTCTGACCTGCTTGCTTTTCACTAATCGGCAGCCGTACAATCCAACCAAATTCTCTAAGCGGGGGTACAGCTAAGCCCGAGAATTGTGCGGTGTCGGTGCGAAAAATCAGTGAAATTTTTCTCGAACTGCGCAAGATAGGCTAGCAGACCGCTCTGGTGGCAGAACGTGCTCCCGCCCGGTCAAGCTGGGCGGAAAGCCTGCGAAAAGGCGCAACTTCAAAACTTGCGCGTCGGGCTTGGCGTGGATCGAGTCCGTCACGGCAGCATTACTCGCCCGCCGCAGACCATGAGCGTTTGGCCGGTCATGAAACTTGATTCGTTGCCAAGCAAGAAGCAGATCACGGAGGCGACTTCTTCGGGCTGGCCGAGGCGGCTGATGGGTGTTTGTTGGACGATGGCGGCAATGCGATCGTCGGATAGGACGTGGACCATTTCGGTTTCGATCAGGCCGGGGGCGACGCAGTTGAAGCGGATGTTGTGCGGGGCGAACGCCTCGGCGCAGCAGTGGGTAAAGGCGATGACTCCGGCCTTGGCCGTCGCGTAATGAATCTGCATGGGGCGCGGCCGCAACGCGGCAAGCGATGAAACGACCACAATTCGACCGTAGCCGCGAGCGATCATCTCGTCCTTTACGGCGAATACGACCAGAAAAGTACCGTTCAGGTTCACGTCGATCGTTTCACGCCAGCGATCGTAGGTCAGCTCTGTGTGGCTGCAAATGTTGCTAATCGCGCCGCAATGGACGAGCAGATCGATCGGGCCCAGTTGCTGACGTGACTTGGCGACGAGCTGTTCGACGTCTTTGGGCTTCGATACGTCGCAGGCCACGGCCACGCCGCGCCGGCCGAGTTTCTCGATTTCGGAGACGACTTCGGCGGCCTCGCGCTCGCGCGTGGCAAAACTGATCGCAACATCCGCCCCCTCCCGCGCCAATTGCAGCGCCGTCGCGCGGCCAATCCCTCGCGAGCCACCCGTCACTAACGCGACGCGATTGTCAAACGGCTCGGACATCTGGCGATTCTCCTCATTCGGCAAGTCCCCTCAGTGCCTCTCGTGCTGATCGGATTATCAGTGCGGTGTCCGAACCAATGCCGATCATCTGAAAACCTTGATCACGCCGCAGTTGGGCGTTTTTAGCGTCGGTGGCCATGATGCCGCACGGGACGCCGCGCGAACGGATGCGGTCTTTGATAGCAATGAGTCGTTCGGCAATTCCCGGCGGATCCCACTGGCCGAGCAGACCGGCGGACGAGCAATAGTCGGCGGGACCGAATTGGATTGCGTCCACACCGGGCACGTCGAGAATCGCATCGATCGCGTCGCCAGCAGCCACAGTCTCCATGAGCGGTATGACCATCGTTTCGTCGTTCGCAACGGCAGTGTATTCGGCGATTGCCGTGCCCCATCGCGTGGCTCGTTCGCCGCCCACGCCCCGAATTCCACGTGGCGGGTATTTGGCGAACCGCACCGCGCGCTCGACTTCGTCGGCACCGTAGACCTGAGGCACCAAAATGCCCGCGGCACCGATGTCGAGGACTCGCTTGATCAGTCCCTGCTCGATCTCCTGAATTCGCACCAGCGGCGTGGTCGTCGAGTTGCGCGTGGCCCGCACGTGCTGCAGAATCTCATGGAAGTCCAGGTGTCCGTGCTCGGCGTCGATCACGACCCAGTCGAACCCCAACTCGACGGCTATCTCGGTAATCGACGCAGACTCAAGCGTGACCCAAAGGCCCGTGGTTCCTTTTCCATCCCTCAACTTTTCCTTGAGCAGATTCTTGAACGGCATTCGTTCGTGCTCCTCTACACTGCACTCGCCGAAACGAAGCGGGTCGGTCACAATAATCCTCATCGAGAACAACACGACAAGGAATTTCCGTGCACACGTATCATCCGATGACCGGCGACATTCGCCCACAGCGGCGTGCCATGCGGTGGTCGCTCAGTATCGGTTTGGCGATGTTCGCGGGCAAGGGGTTGGCTTATTTGCTCACGGGCTCGGCGGCGATCCTGTCGGATGCGGCGGAGAGCGTGGTACACGTCGTGGCCGTGGGGTTCGCGGCATACAGTTTGTGGTTGTCGCATCAGCCCCCCGACCGAAATCATCTCTACGGACACGAAAAGATCGGATTCTTTTCGGCAGGCTTTGAGGGAGCCATGATCATTCTCGCCGGGCTATTTATCATCTACGAGTCGATTGCGAAGTGGATCGCCGGGTTGAAGCTGGAGCAAGTGGAACTTGGCACACTATTGATTACGGCCGCGACGCTAGTCAACGGCGTGCTTGGCTGGTACCTGGTACACACGGGGCGGCGCGAAGGATCGCTGATCTTGGTGGCAAACGGCAAGCACGTGCTGACGGACAGCCTGACCAGCTTGGGAGTGATTGTCACACTGGGGCTCGTCTGGGTCACCGGCCGGACGGAATTCGATCCGATCCTGGCAATCGCGATTGCGCTGCAAATCCTGTGGTCTGGCGTGAGCCTTGTCCGCCAGTCGTTTCGCGGGCTCATGGACGAAGGCGACCCGGAAATCGACAGCGTATTGCGACGAACCCTCGATGCTTGGAAGGCATCGACCGGTGGCCAGTACCACGACCTGCGACATCGCAGCGGCGGGAACATCGTGTGGGTCGAGGTACACCTCTTGTTCCCCGGCCACCGTGATCTGGAAAGTGCTCACGCGGCAGCGACCGATCTGGAAGAGGAAATCAAGCAGGCGATGAAAGACCGGCCGATCGTCGTCACTACGCACCTGGAGCCGCTGGAACAGCATGCCTCGCATCACCCGTCACGGGAAGTTACCGAGCCGGTGACGCCGAAGTAGTGCTGCGTTCGCAGAGCTGTTCGGTCACGAATTGGTCTGCGTGGTTCCGCCTGCCAGCGCGGTGAGTTGGTCCAGGTCGTTGCGCCGGCCGAGCATGATCAGGATGTCGCCCGGTTGCATGGTCGCGTCCGACGGTGGATTGAAGATCATCTTGCCCGTGGTTTTTTTGATCGCCACGACGATCAGGCCAAGCTCCTGCCGCACGCGACTGTCTTTCAAGGTCGCCCCGGCCAGCGGGCTCTTCTCGGAAATCCGAGTCTCCTCGATATTCAGCTCCAGATGTTCGGTCCGGGTCGCCAGCTCCAGAAAATCGACGACGGTCGGGCGGAGCACGGCTTGGGCGACTCGAGCGCCCCCGATCACGTACGGAGAAACCACGCGATTGGCCCCGGCTCGAAGCAGCTTCTGCTCGGATCGCTCGTCTTCGGCCCGCGCGACGATGAAAAGCCGCTCGCTCAGCAGGCGGGCACTCATCGTGATGTACAGGTTGTCGGCGTCGGACGCCACAACCGTGACGAGTGCCCGCGCTCGCTTCACGCCCACTCGTTCCAATACCTCGTCCGACGTGGCGTCGCCGTGCAGAACAATGCCGCCCGGCAGGCGAAAGTCGTCGAGCAACTCGGACTCGCGGTCGATCACGACGAACGGAACACCCTGCGAAGCGAACTCCTGGCAGACCAGCCGGCCCATTCGGCCCAGCCCGCACACGATCAGGTGGTCCTTCAATTCCGCCAGATTTCGTTCCATGCGACGACTCCCCAAGAAACTTTGCACCTCACCGCTGACGATGCTGCCGATCACCGCCCCCGCGGCATAAAACAACGTGAACACGCCGCCCAACGCAAGCAGCATGGTGAACACCTGCCCGGCACGCGACAGCTCGTGAATCTCGCGAAACCCCACCGTCGTAAGCGTGATCACCGTCATGTAGAGCGAGTCGAACAGCGGCCAGCCTTCAAGAAAGTGGAACCCGACCGTTCCTGCGCCGATGAGCAGGAACGGAACGAGCAGCATCAACATGAACCGGTTGGGAAACAACAAAGCACCAGTGAATTCGGAGGCCGGACTGAGCAGCTTTCTAGCCGGTTACGGCACTGCCGTTCAAGGCCATTGCCTGCCGCACGTGCCGGCGGACGGTGTCGGCAAGTCGTTGCGGCGATTCGGTTGCCAGGTCGTGTCCGGCCTCCGACCAGGTTTCGAGCTGAGCGGCGGGAATTATCTGGGCTAGTTGCCGAGCGTACTTTTGATCGATGAGATTGTCGAATTCGCCGTGTACGACGAGCGTGGGCACACGAATCGATGCAAGTCGCTCGCCAGCCTTGTGCCCAAAAATCGCGAACGCCTGGCCGACGAGCCCGGCCAGTGCCGTCCGAGTTCGGGGCGGCGTGTCGGCCGACGAGTCATCGGCTTTGGATTTGGCGATTCGTGCCGCTGGCGAAAGGGTCGCATAGGCCACGAGCCGGCTGCGGATTTGTGCCGGCGCTACGGATGCCGCCGCCAGGGCGAGAACGCCTTGCGGACGCAGCGGGAATCCGCCTGTGTTGCCCGGAGTCGTGCCCACCAACACGAGCGATCGGACTCGTCGCGGATGCCGCAATGCCAATTCTTGCGCAATCATCCCACCGAGCGACGTGCCGAGCACGTGGGCCGAATCGAGCTCAGCGTGATTGAGCACCGTTGCCACGTCATCGGCCATGCAAGCGGCGTTGTAGGTGCCGCGGGGCACACTGCTGCGACCAACCCCGCGATTGTCCAGCACGACGGTAACGTGGTCGCTTGCCAGGTCATGATCCACCCCGTTCCAAGTCCAGATCGGACTGGCAAATCCACGGATCATGACAAGGGGCGGCCCGCTCGTGCCGCGAACTTCAAAATAGATCTTCGTCCCGTTTGATTCTGCGTACGGCATTCATTGCACCGACAAAAGGATTTGGAGCGACTCAAGTACCAGACCTCAAACAAGCGACCTGTGCGCGCGCTGGTGTTCCCTCTCCCTTGTACTCAGGGGAGTGGGTTAGGGTGAGGGGTCCGCAGCGTGCAATCGAACAGAACCCCTCACCCCGGCCCTCTCCCCTGAGTACAGGGGAGAGGGAGCAATTCTTCGCTTGTTTGAAGATTAGACATAAGTTCGGAACTCACGGCGTTGTTTCGGTTTCGTCTGCAATCGTTGGCACTTTAGGCAATTGATGAAATTCATCAACGGTCACAGTCTTGACCGTGCCGTCTGCCATCAGCACCGGACCGCCAGCCGTGGGGACAGAGGTTGCATAGCCGAGTACATGCTTGCTGTTTTCGCTCGTCCGGACATTGGCATTCCAAACGACGACGACGAGTCCATCCTTGATTACCTTTGCGGCGAGTGCCCCGGCGCCGCACCCACACCAGTTCATATCCGCTATTTTTGCCGGCGGCGAACCGGTTTCGCTGACGCAATGGTGATACGCCAGGCCAACTGTTTTCAAGATATTCCTGGTTTCCTGAACGCGTGCCTGGTTTCTTGCCGACACGACGAGTCCAAGGATCGCCGCAACGACCGCAATGAAAATCAATAGGGCCCGAATCGAAAACTGCAACGGACTTGCCATACTTTGCCCGTGCTTTCATTCCCGGAATCGGTAGATTATTCGCCAGACTCGGCGGTGAACCGAACAGTATGCTGAGAACGCATTGAATGTCCAAGCCTAATTCGACATCACTTCCACGTTTGAAAACGGCCGTCTTGGTTTTCTTGCTCCTTGTCTGGTGGGCAATGACCGGCTGGCTCGCTCGCGATGTGCATCGCTGGGCGATTCAGTTGACGACCTACTGCGTCGCAGTAGGGCTCGTGGGTTTCTATGTGATCGGGTGGGTGATCGCAATCGACGGGTCCGGTAGCTCGCGTCGACGCATGCAGTTCCGGGCGATTGGGACGACTTTGGTCGGTTTGGCGATCGCGATGATTCTCGAATCGGCGGCGCTCATCGGTGTTGTGGACTATTCCGAGGTGTGGAGCCGATTGACCGGAGAGTGGGCAGGCCCGTCCACGAACTACCAGACGGATTACGAGTTCGGCTTTCGACACCCGTCCAATACGAAATGGTACGGCCGACCACGCAGCGACATGGCGGTCACTTGGAACTTGACTGTTCGCCGCCCGGCCCCCATGACATTCACCACAGATTCGCGCGGCTTTAGAAACCTGCACGAACGACCCACCGCCGACGTCGTGCTCCTGGGCGACTCCTACGTCGAGGGTGCGTACGTTTCGGACGACGAGAATTGTGCCGCCGTTCTCGAACGCGATTTCGGCTTGAAGGTCACGAATCTCGCACTGGCCGGCTACGGCACTTTGCAGGAACTGGAAGTGCTCAAGCGATTAGCAGTGCCGATGAAGCCACGGCTGATCGCCTGGTTCTTCTTCGAGGGCAACGATCTATATGACGACGAGGGCTTTGAAGGATCGCTACCGTATCTGCGCGAGCGAAAGCCTTACCACGCGGGCCGCTGGGATTGGAGCTGGAATGACTTCCTGAATCGGTCGTTCATCCGAACGACCTTTCGAACGGTTCGGCGCGGCCTCGACCCGCTGGTCCCAAACAACGTCGCCACTTTCGGCACGTTTCGAGACGCGAACGGAATCGACCATCGCATGTACTTCTACGACTATGCCTCCATCGGCCTGGACGACTACGAACTGCAACGATTCGAGAAATCCAAGGCAGCGTTTCGCATCGGCCGGCAGATGTGCGATGAGAACGGAATTTCACTCGTCCTGTTCTACATTCCGATGAAGTTTCGCGTGTACGGAGACTTTTGCAAGTACCCGCCAGGCAGCCTCTGCCGCGAGTGGAAGCCGTGGAAGCTGGCGGACCATTTTCGTGAGTTCTGCAAACGGGAATCGCAGCCCTTTGTCGATCTGACCGAACCGATGAAAGCCCAGGCCGCGGCCGGAAAACTGCTCTACGCCCCGGAGGACAGCCACTGGGGCATCGAAGGGCAGAAGTTTGTTGCGAATTCGGTTCTGAAGCAATGGGAGATTTTCGTTCGGACTGAGAAATGAGCGGGATTACTTGCGACGCAGTCCGAGAATACTGAGAAAGAAGCTGGCAAATACGGTTTGAATTCCAAGCGTGAGCAAAACGACGGCAGGTATCACTTGCCGCATGCTGATTCGCGGGTCGAGATCGCCAAAACCTGTATCGCGCCAACTCCACACGGCGTTTGCCAGACAAATGATTCCGGCCAGGCTCAACCCCAGTCCCACGATCAAGCCGACCTCCAACGTGACATATCGATAGAGTCGTTCGAGCAGAGGCTGAGGCGGGTGCAGGCCCTGAGTCGTTGCAAAGATCTTGGTGAATACCGCGAAGATGATGAGCTGGTAACCGAGCAAGCAAACAAAACCGGCCATGAGCAACGAGTGGATATCTATCACAAGCGATCCGATTCGTCGCGGCCCCGGCAGGAGCCAAAGCGCGGAGAATAGTCCGAGCACGAACAACGCCGTGCCCGGAATCAAGAACAGCCAGCGCGGGCTGAACAGAAGCATGAATCGCAGATGCCGCCAACCATCGCGCCAACTGCGAAGGTGCGGCGGGTGTGAGCGACCGTCTTTGTGCAGCACCGTTGGGACTTCCGTGACTCGCAGCCCTAACAGCGTACTTTTGATCACCATTTCGCTGGCAAATTCCATCCCGGTAGTCTGAAGCCCCATGCGCTCGTAGGCCGCCTTGCTGAAGCCGCGCAACCCGCAGTGAAAATCGCCGACCGATGAGCGAAAGAACAGGCGGCCAATGCCGGTGAGCACGGGGTTGCCGATCCACCGATGTTTCCACGGCATGGCCCCAGGCATGATGCCGCCTTGGAATCGGTTGCCCATCACCAGGTCATAGCCCTCGCGAAGTTTTTCGACGAACGGTCGGATCGCGGAAAAGTCGTAGCTGTCGTCCGAGTCGCCCATGACGATGTACTTACCTCTCGCTGCGGCGATGCCGCCCCGAAGCGCGTTGCCGTAGCCCTTGGCCTCGACGTGAACCACACGAGCACCCATCTCCGCCGCAATCGCCGGCGAACCGTCCGTGCTGCCGTTGTCGGCCACCACGATCTCGCCGGTAATGCCCTGCTGGGTGAGCGCTTGCCGGGCCTTGGCGACGCACGCGGCGATTGTCTCGGCTTCATTGAGACTGGGCATCACAATGGAGACTTCCGGCGCGGGCACTTCGGTCAGCACGTCAGTGAGCGGGATTTCAGTCAGGCCGGTGCTCGTCACGGATGGCATGTGTCTGCCCCTTTCTAGCGAACGCGGAAGGAACGTGCAGGATTCTCACCGGGCTACCGTACACATTCAATTCGGCAACGGACTCGAGCGAACCGAGGAACTGCTCGCCGCCACTGGAATCAAAATCCGAAGATAGGATGAGATAGCCGCCGTGGTAGTCCGGATGGTTCCGGATTCTATCGACGTCGTCCGCCGCATTGACCCGCACCACGGGCCGCTGCGAGTAGTACCCGACCCATGCTCCTTCACCCCAACCAAAACACATCATCACCACCTCGTCCGGTTGGATACGCTGGGCGATGATCTGACCGTACCGAATATGGTAGTTGGCATATCGCGTGTAGTTTGGTGCGTCGAAATAGTCGTGGAACACCCAGGCACTTTGAACCAGCAGCAGAAGCACCGTAGCCCATCGCACAGCGGCGGCCCTAGGCCAATCGGCGCCGCGAGCGAACAGCGCCATGGTTCCGAGCGCGGTCGGGCCGACGAAGTAATAGGTCCAATACTCATGCGTCATGGCTCCGTAAGAGAATGCGGCAACGTGCAACACCGCCACGGAGAGCAGGACCAGCAGAGGACGCGCCGCGTGACGGTTACGCAGGGCAAGCGCGCTGCCTGCGACAAGCAGCAACAGACCCGTGCCATATAACTTCAGATTCTGTTCCGCGAGAAAGGTCAGCAACGTGCCCAGCGAATACGTCGCGTCAGGCGTGAAACCCGTGCGGTTCTTGAGTGCATTCAGCAGACTTCCGGTCCCGCCCGAGCCCGCGCCGCCCAGTTGGTAAATGAACCCAACGAACAACGCGAACGACACGAGGCCAACTCCCCACGGGACCGCACAGCGAAGACGTGACCAACCGCGGTTTGTAAAAAACCAGTCGAGACCAATACCCATCGCGGCAAAGTACGCCGGCCAATCCGTCCACATGCCGGCCAGCAGCGACCCACACAACGCCCCAACGAGACCCACCGACCAGCCGTCTTGCCTCATTCGAACGTAGACAAAGATCGCCAACAGAATGAAGAAGTTACACGTGGATTCATAACAAACGAAACACCCGAAGTACGCAGTGATCGGAAGCAGGGCGTAGACCAGAGTGCCCCAAGCAGCGGGGTTCGTTCCGTACAATCGGCGGCCGAGCAAGAATAGCGGCACGAGCGAAGCAATTTGTGACATCTCCGGAATCAGTCGCACGACGAACGGCCGGATGCCGAACAGCCACTGGGCCAAGCCGCACAACCAGCAGAACAGGGGAGGGTGCGTGGAATAAAACTCCGGCCTCCGAACGGGGCCGTCGAAAGTGGTCCAGTGCTGTGCCCCACCACGGGTCACCGCGAGCCCACTGCGAATGTAATTTGAGCCGATATAGCCATACAGCGCACCGTTTTCATCGTAGAACCAGGACCACGGGCTAGTCGCTCGTGGGAGAAAAAAAAGGACCGTGGCCGCAGTCGCCAATCCGAGCAATATCGCGGTTCGCGGCACACGAACCGCAGAAGTTGTTTCCGGCAACGTGTTGCTCGTTGATACCCATATCGAAGACATGGCAAGCCGATCTTGGGGGCTCAAGTTTCGAGGCGGATGCTGGCAGTACGCTCTACTGACTTACCAGCCTAGCCATCCGGGTGCTCGCCGTCCACAACCACGAAGTAGACACATGCTCACGCGTGCGGTAACTGAGAAAGTCGGGCCTACTTGCAAGTGCGCGCGGCTTCTCGGAAAATGCAACCGGTTCAGACGGCGAGGGGGAGAAGACCGTGGCCTTTACAGTTGGCGATCTTATTGACGGCCACTACCGTGTCGAACGGCGGTATGCCGGCGGCATGGGTTTCGTGTACATCGTGCGCGATGAAGTCGTCGGCAAACGGTTCGCCATCAAGCAGCTTCCGGAACACTCCGCCGAGAACAAGGTGCTGATGGAACGGTTCCGGCGCGAGGCGTCGGCGTGGCTGTTGCTCGACTACCATCCAAACATCGTCCAGGCCCACAGCTTCCACCCGCGGCCCGAAGGCCCGATCCTCATTCTGGAATGCGTCGACGGGCCGAGCCTCGACAAGCTGCTCAAGGCCGAAAAAAAACTCAGCCCGGTCCAGGTCGTCCGCTACGCCCGCCAATTCTGCCAGGCGATGAACTATGCCCACACGCGAACGATTCCGAACCTCGGCGTCGGCGTGCTGCACCGCGACATCAAGCCGGGCAACATTCTGATCACCAGCACCAATCAGATCAAAGTGACCGACTTCGGCCTGGTGAAATTTGAGAGTTCGAGCAAGCTGACCGGCGAGGGCCAGTTCGTCGGCACTATCGCCTACAGCTCGCCCGAGCAACTCCGTTCGGCAGACAAGGTCACCAAGGCGAGCGATGTTTATTCGTTTGGTGCGGTGATGTACCAGATGCTCGCCGGTCAGTCGCCGTTTCGTGCCAGCAACGCCTCGGAACTTTTTCGCCTGATCATCCAGACTCATCCATTGCCACTGACCGAACTTTGCCCCGACTTGGACAAAGGGCTGGCCGGTGCAATCATGCGATGCCTGGAGAAAGACGCGGCTGATCGATTCAGCGACTTTGCCGAACTGGAAAAGTCGCTCGCCGGCATGGAGATCATCCTGCGCGATCGGCGCGATTGGACTTGTCCCAAGTGCGGCTACGTGACTCGCAATCGAGTGAGCCAGTGTCCGGTCTGCGAGACGCCGGTTGCGGGTGGCGCGCAGACCAAACAAGCCGAGCCGGATGCACCCACTTGGAATTGCACGTGCGGGGCTCGCGTGAGTTTCGCCGAAAAGGCGTGCCCGAATTGCGGCCGCAGTCGAAAGCCGAAGGCCCCCGATCCCACGGACGATGACGCCCCGTTGCCCGTTTTGGAAGATCTAGTTCCGTTGGCGGCCACGAATCAGGCCGAGACCACGCCGCAAGTGCAACAGCCCGGCGAAACGCTGTGGCCGGTCCGCCCGGCTGAAAAAGAATCGCCGAGCGACTCGGGCCTCGGTCCATCCCCAGTCACCGCCGCCCGCCCGCAAACCGTTGCGGCCAAGCGCCTCTGGGACCCCGCAAGCTCTCAGCATTGCCTCGTGGAACTCAGCTCCAGCGACAAGCTGCTCGCTTGGTATCTGGATCGATCCAACTACACGGTAGGGCGTGACCCCAACATGCGGATTCGCCTCAAAGCCCCCGCGGTCGCCGGCTATCACCTGTTTCTGATCCGACTGCCCTGCGGGTGGCTCGCGATCACTCGACAGGCCGGCGCCCGTTTGGAAGTGAATGGCTGGCCCGTACACCAGCACCTGCTGAAACCCGATGACGTGCTGCGTATCGGTTCGACGTGGATGGCATTTACCGGTGCCCCTGCTCCCACCGACCCGCTGCCGCCGATTCCGGGCCATTGGCCGGAACGAGTTGGCCTCACTGGCCAAACCGTCAAGTCGGGCGGCTCGACGCCCACGCACGCCCACGCTCAGCGGTCCGCGGTTTGTGTTTTCGAATTGCCCGATGGCCAAGAATTCACAACGCGCGGCGAGCCGATGCGCATTGGCTCCTCTTCGCTCTGCGAAATGTTTTTGCGTGATAGTGCGATTGCGCCGGTTCAAGCTCTCGTCGCTTGGAAATTGGACGGCCCCCACGTTATTGACCTCACGGGGGCCCAGATCAAACAAAAGGCGGGCAAGCCCGAGTCGGACCTGCTGCTCTCTGGAGGCGAATCGCTCTCGATCGGCTCCACATGGATTCACACCCGCATCGAAGGCGATCCACAGGCTCCCGCGCGACAACGGGCGGCCGATGAGGCGACCGCCCAGCGCCGCATGGCCCTGACCATCGTTGCCGGCGCCCAAAAAGGCCAGGCAGCCATACTCCCTCCCGGCCAGCCAATCATCCTGGGTCGCCATTCCGATTGTGAACTCTCGATCGCCTCAGACCCCTACATCTCGCGTCGTCACCTCCAAATCATCGCCCGCGACACCCAGATCGACGCCAAAGACCTCGGCAGCCGCCACGGCTTCGCCGTCGGCCAAACCACCTCCTCCGACACCGCCATCGCCAAGATCGGCGACGTGCTGCGGGTTGGGCAAACGTATTTTCTGGTGCACTACGAATTGTAACCCAGCCGTCGGACCTGCGTTTTCATGTTCACGCAAATGGCGTACTCGGCCATTTCCCGGAACGCGTCGGCGGTCAAATCAACCCGAAAAACTCCGGTGCCAAGCAGGACCTGCTACTGGCCACCATGCAAGGGCTTCCGAATAATTCTCAGAATTTTCCAGAAGCCCGCGCAAGAAAATCGCTTCCCGAGCGGTTGATACTTCAGAGGCAGTTCAAGTCTGGCGAGTTGGAGACACGTGGGTACACGATTTCGCGTGACGTAATTCACGAGGCGACGCGCGAGGTTTCAGTGGCTGGGGAGGTCGCAAAGCGCGGATTTGACGCGGTTCGTGGCTGAGTTCGAGAGTGTCCCATTCTTCGCTTCAGTTCACTTCATCATAGGGGTGAGCCATGTTGCGCGCACCAAGCGGGCTATGGTCGTGGCGATCGTCCCATCGAGAAGGCGATTCGATTCGCAGCCGGACGCTCAGCCGGCGCAGGCCAGGGGCCGAGAAGGTCTTGTTGTTCGAGTCGCTCGAAGAGCGGATCGTGCTCGATAATCATCCTCCGGTTGCGGTGCATGATTACCTCAATCCATGCGCGGGCGAGACGATTTCCATGAATGTGCTTGCGAACGACTGGGACCCGGATGGAAACGCGATCTCGCTTACGGCGGTCGATGGGCCGCATTTCGGTCAGATTGTTTCTTGGAATGCGAGCGGCAGCGTGACGTATGTCGCGCCGAACGATGGCCTGGCCTGGGATTCGTTCGCCTACACGATCACCGACGGCATGGCCACCGCCAGTACAACGGTCTTGGTACAAGTGCTTTCCGGTTGCTCCGCTCCGAACAATCCGCCCATTGCCGTGATGGATTGGACGTACGTCTGCCAGGGCGGCATCGTTGTACCCAACGTGTTGACAAATGACTGGGACCCAGACAACGACCCGGTCACCTTGCTCGGAGCATGGAGGCCGCGATACGGGACCATCGTGGATTGGGATGAGGCGGGAACTGTGAGGTATGCCGCGCCGACCTGGTTCGAGGGTTGGGATCAGTTCGTGTACACAGTCTCCGATGGTAAGGCGACGGACTCGGGCGAAGTCTGGGTGCACGTGATGGCCGATTGCATCGTGCCCACGCCGTCCGTTTCGATCGTGGCCAACGACCCGGTCGCGGAAGAGGAAGGGTCCGACCCCGGCGAATTCACGCTCACCGGTATCGCGCTCGCCAGCGATCTCGAAGTTCAATACACGGTGAGCGGGTCGGCCAATTCGTCGGATTATGCTCCCGTTTTGTCGGGAACGATCACGATTCCAGCCTGGTCAGGCCAGGCAACGATCACCGTAACGCCGCTCGACGATGCGGTGATCGAGTTGGATGAAACGATCGAAATCACGATCACGCCGAGTAGCGAGTATGACATCCTCGGCAGTGGCGCGGCAACAGTGACGCTGATCGAGAATGACGCGAGCATTCCGGCTGACACGAGCAAAAACGCAGACTTTGAAAGCACTCAGGAGGAACCGGCCGGCGTTGTCGACGAAATCATTACCGTGGACGCGCTTCGAGGAGATGTCCAATTCGATTTCGCCGGCTGGACGAGTTTTGGGTCAAACGACTCTGTCTTTCCCGTGCTGCCGGAATGGCGCAGCGCCGAGAACGGCCGACCGATCGTGACGATGAATGTTGCGGTGCCGAACCCGAAGCCGGATTTAATCGAGGCACAGCTTACGCTGGGCGGCATCGTGGGCGTTCCGGTCTTTTACTCAACGAGCGACGTGAACGCAGGCGATTGGGCCCGCGTCGCACTCCAGGTCGATGCTTCAACTCTCGACAGCGGCCACTATGACTACTCGGTCGCGGTCACCTCGCACTACGTGTCAGGCAATTCCACCGAGACGATCACGGGTGCGACCGAAGTAGTGGACCGTTCAGACAGTGAATTCGGTGATCGCTGGTGGCTGCCGTGGCTCGATCGGCTGGTCGTTCAGCCAGGCGGCGTCGCCTTGATTCGCGGCGACAATTCCGCAGCGTGGTTCGCGGAAAACGGCTTCGATGGCCAAACGCATTCTTACGAGTCACCCGCCGGCAGCTTCGTCACCCTGACATGCACTGCCTACTACGACTGCTGGCTTACTACGAAGTGGGGAAATCGATGGCAGTTCAACGGCCAGGGACTACTGACGGAGTTTCGCGAACCGCACTGGGATACAACGCAGATTCATTACACTGATGCCGATGGCGACGGGGTTATCGATGAGCTGGCGTGGATGGCTGATCCATACGGAAGAATCAGCAACTACGTTTATGCAAACGGCGTCCTGTCAAAGGTGATCGACTTCGCCGGGCGCGAAACGATCTACTCGCACGACGCCGGTCGGCGCGTGAATGCGATTCAATTGCCCGACCCGGACGGCGCCGGGCCGCTGCTGCCACCCTTGAGCCTCTTCAATTACAATTCCTCGGGTCTGCTCACGCTCACCCAGGATGCGGCAGCCAAAGTCAGCACGATCGACTACGACTTTGCCGGTCGCTTCAAGAAGATCACTCGGCCCGATTCAAGTTCCTGGCAGCTTCGGCCAATCGAAGTAATGGGTCTTGCCGATCTCGGGTCCGGTTCGGGCAGCGAGACGAATCCGGCTCCACTCGCCCACCTGAATGATGTCGAGGCAACCTACACCGACCCGCGCAATCACGTGACGACGATCGCCGTTGATCGCTTCGGCTATCTCACTCGCACAACGGACCCGCTCGGCCACGTCACGAGCTACCGCCGCGACTCGAATGGACTGGCGACACGCTTGAGCCAGCCCAACCCGGACGGAACCGGTCCGCTTGGGCGCCCCACGACGTTTTTTGAATACGACGATCGCGGCAACGCGACCAAGATCACGCGGCCCGACGGGGCTTCGATTGATTACACGTACTACAACTCGTTCAGCCAGCCGACGACCGCAAGCGGGCTAGGGCAGTATTGGAGTTACTCGGTCAATGGGGTTGGCGACACCACCAACGTGGGGGATCCACTGAACCATTCCTGGAACTACTCCTACGATGCTCATGGCAACGTCACGCAAACCACCGACGCACTCGGGAATCGAACGACATTTCAATACGACACGCGCGGCCGCCTGACCCGTGCTACCGACGAGCTGGGCCAGTTCGCGCCAGGACACGACGTGTTGTATGCGTACGACGCCGCCGACAACTTGACCACGGTGACCGACCAGTTGGGGAATCAGGCGCATTTCGCCTACGACAACCTCGGTCGGCTCATTCGAACCACCGATGCACTCAATCACGAGACGACCTATGAGCACGACGCGGTGGGGAACTTGATCCGAGTAACCCAGCCCGGTGGCGCGGCGACGAACTTCGCCTACGATGGACTGGGGCGGCTCACGATCCTGACCAACGCATTGGGCAACAGCACTCACTGGACCTACGATGCAACCGGCAATGCCATCGAGGTGACCGACGCCCTTGGCCGCAAAACAAGCTACGTCTACGATCCACGTGACCGGGTGACCTCCGTTACCGATCACCTGAATCGCAAAACCAAGTACACTTACGATGCCCTGGACAACGTGAAACAGGTCACCAACGCCCGCGGGTACTCCACGAACTACAAGTACGACATTCTGTCAGAACTCATCGAGGTCACGGACGCCACCGGGGCAAAAGAACAATTCCAATACGACATCCGGGGCGACGTGGTCGGGCGGATTGACCAGCGGGGCTATCGAACCGAGTTCCGGCGCGACACCCTCGGCCGCCTCACGTCGATCGTCGATCCGCTGTTCCACTTTTCGTCTTTCACTTACGATGCAGTGGGCAACCTCTTGCAGTCTATCGACGCGAACGGGCACGGCACGAGCTATGTCTACGATGACCTGTACCGAGTCACTGAGAAAACCGACGCCCAGTTTGGCGTTCAGCAGTTTACGTACGATGCCGCGTCGAACCTGCTGACTCACACGGATCAGGTGGGGCGAGTGTCGAGCTACCAGTACGACGCACTCGGGCGAGTTAGTCTGTCCACCGACGCGCTGGGCTACGCGGCGCGGAATACGTTTGATCAGGTCGGCAACTTGATCGCGGTGGAGGGCCGTGACGCCTGGGCCGGCGAATTCTTCCAGACGTTGACTCAGTACGAATACGACGCCATCGGGCAGGTCATTCACATCACCGATGCCCTGGGCGGCCTGACGAGCATTGCTTACGACGCGGTGGGACGGGTCGTTTCGCGCACCGACCCGATGGGCATGACCAGCTCGTGCAATTACGGCGACTCCATTGATTCTGGTTCGGTAACCGGCGTCGATGGCCGCACCGACGAGTGTACCACCGGCGGCCGATCGCCCGGCTGGAAACGTACCTACGATGAGGTCGAAAACCTCGTCGCTGTCGTCGATCCCTTGAGTAACAAGGCCGTTTACTCATACGACCCTTTGAACCGCACCAGCCGCATCACCGACGCACGCGGCGGCCGGACGCAATTCATTTATGACAAGGCCGGCAATCTGACCCGGCTCACCGACCCGGTCGGCAACGACACGACGTACCTGCTCGACCTGCTCGGTCGTGTCACCCGCGAGACGAACGAACTGGGCGCGAGCCGCACCTATGCCTACGACGCGGTGGGCAACGTCACGAACATGTGCGATCGCAACGGCCGAAAACGCAGCTTCGGGTATGACGCCCTGAATCGCCTCACCGACGAAGATTGGAACATTTCCTGTTCGGGTCCGGTTGATCCGAACACAGTCGCCATCCACTACAGCTACGATCCAATCGGCCGGCTGACGAGCGCCAATGAATGGCAGTCGAGCCTGACCTTCAGTTACAACGACACCCAGCGGCTGGTCACGGTGGACAACCAGGGCTCGCTGTACGTGCCGCGAGTCGTGCTCACCTCGACGTTCGATGGCCGGGGACTTCGCACCCAACTGGCCGCGACCGTGGCCACGATCCCCGACTTCACCAACGACTATCAATACGACCTGCTCGGCCGCATGACGCGAGTCACGCAACACAGCTCGCCCGGCGGCATTCCACCTGTGGCCGTGCTGCCCAAGCGAGTCGATTTTTCGTACAACGCCATCGGCCAATTCACCCAGATCAGCCGCCATTCTGACTTGGCGGGCGGCCCCCCGTCGCTCGTCGCCGCCACCAGCTTCTCGTACGACACGCTGGAACGGCTCACGCAGATGACCCACTCGGCGGCGAGCCTGGCCGGCCCCGTGAACTACACGTACAGCTACGACACCCTCGACCGCATTACCAGCTTCAGCACAGCCGAGGGCACTTTCAACTACTCGTATGACCAGACCAGCCAACTGCTTTCTTCAGTTCACACCCTACTGCCTACTGCCAACTCCCCACTGCCTGACGAATCTTTTTCCTACGATCCGAACGGCAACCGCACGAACACCGGCTACGTCACGCAGGGTGACAACCACTTGGTCCAAAGCGTCGTGGACGGCCGCACGTACAGCTACGCCTACGATGCGGAAGGCAATATGACGGTCCGCGTGGATGTGGGCACCGGCGACCGGACGGAATACACCTGGGACCACCGCAATCGGCTCACACATGTAGAGTTGATCAACAGCCAGGGCATCGTGGTGCGTACGCTCGATTTCAGCTACGACGCCTTGAACCGTCGCATCATGAAGGTGGTGGGTCCAATCGAATGGGGGCCGGACGGGGTGCCGGCGAATGGCCAAGCGCCGAATCCCGCATGGCCGTTCCTACCCACTGAATACTACGTGTACGACGGGTCGCAAATCGCGTTGGTGTACTTTGATCGCAAGGGTCCGGGCAACGGCGGCACGGCTCAGCTCCGCTCGCGACTCCTGTTCGGCCCGCTGGTCGATCAGGTGCTCGCCGACGAGTCGCATGCAGTGACCGGTCGCGACAACACGACGTTGGGCATGGAGGGCCTGTTCTGGCTTTTGACTGACCACCAAGGCTCGATCCGCGACGTGCTGAATTCCGCTTCCTGCGACGGCACCGGCCACATCGAATACACCGCATTCGGCCGCATCGCCCGCGTGACCAACGGCTCCGGCGAAACGATCCCGCTGGATCAACTCGGCAGCCACCGCTTCCTCTACACCGGCCGCGAGTTCGACTACAGCGCCGAATTCTCCGGCGGCGGCCACGACACCGAAATCAACTTTCAATACAACCGCACCCGCTACTACGACGCGGCCATCGGCCGCTGGCTGTCGGCTGATCCACTCGGTTTCGCTGCCGGCGATGCGAACCTGTACCGCTATGTTGGAAACAGTCCGAGTCTGTTCATCGACCCTTCCGGTTTGAAGGCCGCATGTCTGGGTGATGACGGCAAGGCATACGGTCCTGGCGACGCAGCGGAGAAGTGCACCGGAGATTACGAGTCAGCAGGCTCGGGGAACGGTGGCCCAAAAATGAATCTTCCAGGCAGCTACTGGGAACGCTTGTGGGGCCCGGCGCTGGATAGTCGCAATGAAATCAGCGAGGGAGTCGGCAAAGTCGC
>Ga0247727_10005357_pt1 | contig 26141 bp, 19 predicted proteins | sample WisWelCaveWW1625_FD_202498 | JGI IMG/M metagenome (GOLD analysis project Ga0247727, IMG submission 202498) | Biofilm microbial communities from Wishing Well Cave, Virginia, United States - WW16-25 | ecosystem: Environmental > Aquatic > Deep subsurface > Groundwater > Cave microbial mat | place...
TGCGCGTGATGCTCCGCGCTCGCGAGCAAGAGCCGACCGAGGTGAAGACCGACCTGTTGGCGTGGACCGAGCGGACCGCGCGCGACGTGCTCGATCAACCCGACGCGCCGGCGAACGTGCGAGTCACTGGCGTGTACACGCTCTTGAACCACCTCGTCAGCGGGCTGATGGCCGATCAACTCAACACGTTTCTTCTCGCGTCGGCCGCCGTGTTCACGATCATGTGCGTCGCCCTGCGGAGCATCAAACTCGGCATCGTCGGCCTCGTTCCCAAGATCGGCCCGATCCTCATGGTGCTGGGCGCGATGGGCTGGCTCGACATCCCAATCGACATGGGCACGCCGATGATCGCGTCGGTTTCGGTCGGCATCTCGGTCGGGTTCAGCATCCACTATCTTTATCGCTTCCGGCAAGAGCGGGCCGCCGGCGCCTCATTCGACGACGCGCTGCGCGCCACGCACCGCCGCGTTGGCGGCGCGATGGTCTTCTCGAATCTCGCGCTGGTCGTCGGCTTCGCCGTGCTTGGCCTGTCGAATTTCATCCCAACCGTTCACTTCAGCCTGCTGGCCGACGTGGCCCTCGTGGGCGGCCTCGCTGGCAATTTGCTCGTGCTGCCGCTGCTATTGCGGCTGGTGACGAAGTGAAGAATTCCCGTGTGATCCCCGTCGTCGCCTTCTTCTCCCGACGAAACGAACAAATCGCCACAACTTGCTGTTTGGCCTATTGTTGTGTATTTCCAGCACCTTCGGTTTTCGGCAAAAGCACCTGAGGGGCGCGGCGCGCACCTTGGGGGGCGCGCCGCGCACCTTGGGGGCGAGCGGCACACCCTGGGGGGCGCGGCGCGCACCTCGGGGGGCGCGCCGCGCACCTTGGGGGGCGAGCGGCGCACCTTGGGGGGCGAGCCGCGCATCCCGAGGTGCGATTGCGCCACCCTAGGGTGCGCGTCGCGCCCCCCAAGGTGCGCCGCTCGTGCCCTGAGGTGCGCGGCGCGCCACTTGATACCGTGCTTTCTCCCATTGCATCGTGGTCTCGACGGACGCAAGATGCGCGGCATGAAGCTGATCTTCTTGGGCAGCGGGACTTCCAGCGGCGTGCCGGTGATCGGCTGCCACTGTGCGGTGTGTACGTCGAGCGACCCGCGGAACCAGCGGACGCGGCCCAGCGTGCTAGTCGAGACGCGCGGCGGGAACGTGCTCATCGACACGACGCCCGACATGCGCGGGCAGCTTCTGCGCGAGCGGATCGAGCGAGTCGATGCGATCCTGTTCACGCATTATCACGCGGACCACATCTTCGGGCTGGACGACGTGCGGGTGCTGTATCACCGGCTGGGCGGGCCGATGCCGGTTTACGCCGAGCGAGCGACTGAGGCGGTGCTGCGTCGGACGTTTGGTTATGCGTTCGATAAGTGGTCCGAGCGAATTCCGGGCGGCGGGATTCCGAAATTGGATCTTCGCACCATCGACGCGCGGCGGCCGTTCCCGGTGCTGGGCGAGACGTGCGTGCCGATTCGGCTGCTGCACGGGCGGTTCCGCGTGTTGGGGTTTCGGTTCGGCGGCATGGCGTATTGCACGGACGTGAATTTCATTCCGCGGCGGAGCATGCGGCTGCTCGAAGGGCTGGACGTGCTCGTGCTCGACGCGCTGCGCGACCGGCCGCATCCGACCCATTTCAGCGTGGACGAAAGCGTGGCGATCGTCGCTGAGCTTCGGCCGCGTCGCTGTTTCCTCACGCACATCGCGCACGAACTCGACCACGCCCAGACCAACGCGCGGCTGCCGGCGGGCGTGGAATTGGCGTTTGATGGATTACGGGTGGAGTGCAAGTGAGGCGAGTCCACGTTGCCGGAATGGCTGCGTGCGTGTATGATGCCGCTCGAATGGATTCGACTGCTCGATCCGGCGGCCAGGCCAGACCCAATCCCGCTCATTGAATCATGGCCGCGGATCGTGACTCAGGGAGGGCAAGATTCGTGCAATGCGTCATTCTCTGCGCCGGCTTTGCCACACGGCTCCGGCCCCTCACGCTCGACTGCCCCAAGCATTTGCTCCCGATCGCCGGCCGGCCGATGCTCGATCTTCTGCTGGATCGGCTGGCGGCGGCGGGGATTCGCCGGGGAATGCTCGTCACGAATCATCGGTTCGCCGGGAACTTCACGGATTGGTCGCAGAGCGGCCCGCACGCCGTGTCCGTGGACATCATGGACGACGGCACGGAAACGAACGAGTCGCGGCTGGGGTCGATCGGCGACTTGCAATTCGGCCTGGAGACGGCCGACGTGCGCGATGATTTCGTGGTCGTGAACGGCGACAACCTGTTCACGTTTTCGCTCGGGCCGGTGTTCGAGACGTTTCGGCAGCGCGGCAATACGATCGCCCTCTACGACGTCGGTTCGGTGGAGGTCGCCCGCCTGATGGGCCACGCGACCTGCGACCCCGACGGGCGCGTGATCGAGTTCGTCGAGAAGCCGCCGCAGCCGCCGACGACGTTGGCCTCGATCGGCATTTACGTTTATCAGAACAACGTCCGCAAGCTCGTGAATCGCTACCTCGCGGAAGGGAACTCGCCCGATCGCACCGGCGATTTCGTTGGGTGGCTGCACCAGCAGACGCCGATCTTCGGGCACGCCGTCGCCAGCAGCGATGGCGTGTGGTTCGACATCGGGTCGTTCGTTCAATATCAGGAAGCGAACCGAGCGTTCGGCGGCGACGAAGTGAAAGTTGAGGGGCTGACGAGTTGAATTCTCAGGTGACGTGAACGCCTCAAAGGAACGATTCGATGATTCACGCCGTGATCATGGCTGGCGGCAGCGGGACGCGATTCTGGCCGATGAGCCGCCGGAACCGGCCGAAGCATTTGCTGCCGCTGACGGGATCGGCGACGCTGATTCAGGGGACGCTCAGCCGAATCGCCGCGCTCGTGCCGGCGGATCGAACGTGGGTGATCACCGCGGCCGATCACGCGGACGAAGTGCGTCGTCAGTTACACGAGTTGCCGGAGGAGTCGATCGTCGCCGAGCCGTGTCCGCGCGACACGGCGCCGTGCGTCGCGCTGGCCGCGTCGCTCGTGGCGCGGCGGGACCCGGATGCCGTGTTGGTCGTGATGCCGGCCGATCATGTGATCGAACCGGACGCGGAGTTTCACCGGTCGGTCGAAGCGGCCGCGCGGCTGATCGCAGAGGACCCGCGGCGGCTCGTTACGATCGGCGTCAAACCGCAGCGGCCAGCGACGGGATACGGCTATGTTCACCGCGGAGCGCGATTGCGTGGCGCGGAGTCGCCCGCTGCGTTTGCGGTACACAAATTTACCGAGAAGCCTTCGCGCGCGGTCGCCGAGCAGTTCGTGGCGTCGAACGAGTATTACTGGAACAGCGGGATTTTCGTGTGGTCTGCGGCGACGATCTTGCGCGAGATCCGCGCGACACGGCCGCAACTTGCCGACGCGGTGGCTCGCATCGGCAACGCGTGGGACACGCCAGCCCGCGCGACAACGTTGGCCACGGAATTCGAAAAGATCGAGCGAATCTCGATTGATTACGCGGTGCTCGAAACGTCGCAAAACGTCGTGGTGATCGAGGCGGGCTTCCGCTGGGACGATGTCGGCAGTTGGGCGGCGATCCCGCGACTCGCCGGCAGCGACGCGAACGGAAACTCGGTCATTGGCCCGCAATGCGGCATCGAGACCAAGGACACGATCGTGCTGACGGACCCGGATCATCTGGTCGCGACGCTCGGCGTCGAGAACCTGATCATCGTGCAGTGCGGCAACGCAACGCTGGTGGCCAGGCGCGATCAGGACGAGGCGGTCAAGCGGCTTGTGGAGTTGATTCGCCAGCAGGGTCATGAGACATTCTTGTAGTGAGTCGGGCGGTTCAGGATGAGCCGCGCCGTTTTTCGTGCGTTCAGTCCAAGTGTCATTCGTTGAATGGAGGCTCCATGCGGATTCTAGGAATCGACTACGGGTCGAAGCGGATTGGGATGGCGATGAGCGATCCCGCGGGTTCGATCGCCTCGCCGCTCGGTGTTCGTCACCGTGTGTCGGCCAGTCAGGACGGCGAGTTTTTCAAGGAACTCGTGCGCAACCACCAACTCGCGCAAGTCGTCGTCGGCATGCCGAGACACACGGACGGCAAGGAAGGGGACAAGGCTCAGGACGCTCGCAAGTACGGCGCGTGGCTCGCCGCCGAGTTGGGGCTGCCGGTCCATTTCTTCGATGAACGGTTCACGACCGTCGAGGCGGAGTCAAAGTTGCGCCGCACCGGCGTCAAGCAAAAGGCCCGCAAGAAACGCCGCGACATGCTGGCCGCTCAGATCATGCTCCAGGCGTACCTCGACGAGGATGGCAACGACGACGTTGGGCCGCTCGAGGATTCGGAGTCGGATTGATCGATCGGTCGCGTGCTGTTGCACGATGCCGCACGGCAATCGTTTGAATCAATCGCAACGGCGCCTTGCCGGCGCGCCGCGGCGTTCTTACGATAGCCGGCGAGCACGGTCGGGAACGCACCGAATCAGTCGTGGGAATTCAAGCGAGGAGACTGCGCCAGGATGTTGAAGCGTCGCTATGTTTTTGAAGAGCAGCGCGTGATTGAGATGAACATTCAGGCGGGCCGCCGGATCGGCTGCAATGTTTATCTGGTGGACGGCGGCAGCGAGTATTTGATCATCGACATCGGATACCTCGACACGGTGCCGGAAATCGTGGAGATGATCCGGCAGATGGATTTTCCGTTGAGCGCGTGCAAGATGCTCGTCGCGACACACGCCGACGTCGATCACACGCAGGGGCTCGCGCGGGCCAAGGAACTACTCCACACGAAGGTCGCCGCCCACCCGGCCGCCGTCGAACCGCTCGAAACTGGCGACCAATTGATCACCTACGCGCTCATCAAGGCACAGGACATTGAGATCCCGATGCCGCGCTGCAAGGTGGATCTCAAGCTCGACGAGGGCGACACGATCACCGTCGGCGATCACAAGCTCGAGGTCTGGCACACGCCCGGCCACGCGATGGGACAGATCGCACTGCGGCTCGGCGATTTGCTTTTCTCCGGCGACAACATTTGCCGCGATAGCTCGGTCGGAGTCATCGACGCGCATCACGGCTCGCATCTGCCGGATTTCATTCAGTCGCTCGAACGCATCCGTGACTGCGGCGCGAAGTGGCTGCTGCCGAGTCACGGGCCGATTTTTAGGAATGAGCGAGCGACGTTGCAAAAAGCGATCGATCGACTCACGGGATATCAATACCTCGCAGACTTCGGCACCTGCACCGTCCACTGGCCGCTGATGGATGAGTGGGAACGTGAGATTCTGCAGGGTGTCTTGCCGAACTGACGAGCCGCGGACAAAACTCACCTTCGCGACGATCCGGCGCACATGTCCTTGATAGTCTTTGTGCAGTCTTCCCAGCCTTACCGCTGTTCCGCGCCTTTCGCGGCGCGTGCGACATTAGCAACAGCCGAAGCCGGCCGTTTTCCGATACGAATGTTGGTCGAGAAACTCGGACGACTGGACGGCCTTTGGGCCAAACGCATTTCAGGGGAGGCGGCCATGCAGGCACTTCGTGTAACGCGAATCGCGGGCTTTGGCCTGTTAGCACTTGTCGGATTACTCGTCGCTTCATCCGACGCCCGCGCGGAAGATTGGGGCCGCTACTATCACTGGCCACACAACAGCTCTCATCAATATCAGTGGTCGCCGTACGAATACCGGCAGGTCTATGACGGCAATTTCCGCTATCCGGTTCAGGATCGCGTCTATCCGTCGCAGCACGGCTGGCGCAACTGGTCAACCGTCCGAAAGCCGTTTTACAAGGGCAACCACTTCATCCTTGATCGGTTCTAACGGACGCATCCGAACTGCTCGTAGTTGACAAATGATTGAGCCGCCGGCCGGTGTAACCCAAAAGCACAGAGCCGGACCCGTCTCAACCTACGAGCGCCCAACCTTCGACGCAAGTCGTCTAGTCTGCAGGTCGATGCTGGCGCAGCGCCGCTAGTGTTGCCGCGAAATCCGCCGGCAGCGGGGCCGCAAATTCGAGCGGCTCACGGATGCGCGGGTGCGTGATCCAGAGTCGGCTCGCGTGCAGCGCCTGGCGGTCGAGGAGCACAACGTCGGATTCCGTAGCGATGTCAGCAGCGATCTCGCTCAGCCGTAGCGACCGCCGTCCACCGTAAGCGTGGTCGGCGACGATCGGGCAGCCGACATGCGCAAGATGTACGCGGATTTGGTGCGTGCGGCCGGTCTTGGGATAGATGCGGACAAACGTGAATCCGTCAAATCGTTCGATCACTTCGTAGTAGCTCGACGCTTCCTTGCCGCCGTCTTCGGTGTTGCGAACCGCCATCTTCTCGCGTTGCGTCGGGTGCGGCCCAAGCGGCCGCTCGATGAAATCGCTGTCGCGGTCGAGCACGCCCGACGTGATCGCGATGTATTCCTTGCGAACGGAACGCCGCTCGAATTGCGCGGCGAGATTCGCGTGCGCGAGGTCGTCCTTGGCGACGACGATCAGTCCGCTCGTGTCTCGATCGAGCCGGTGTACGATTCCCGGCCGGTGCGGGCCGCCGATCTTCGAGAGTTGCTGAAAGTGAAATTGCAACGCGTTGACCAGCGTGCCGCGCCAGTGGCCCTTTGCGGGGTGCACGACCATACCCGGCGGCTTGTTCACGATGAGGAAGAATTCGTCCTCGTAAATGATCTCGAGCGGGATCGGTTCCGGCTCCGGCACGTCGTCGTTCAGTTCCGGCAGCCAAACGCGAATGTGGTCGCCCTTGCGGACGTGGTAGCTGGATTTCACGTCGCGGGCGTTTACCGTGACGGCGTCGGCCTCGATGATCTTCTGCAGAATGCTGCGGCTGTAGGCAGGAAACCGATCGACGAGATATTGATCGAGCCGCTTGCCTTCCATCGGGCGTTTGACTTTGAGATCGACTTGAATTGCGCCGCCCGGCTCACTTCCCGGATCGCCGACGACGAAGTCCACATCGGCGTCGCCGCGCGTCTCGACTAGCCCGCGCACGAGCAAGGTGCGCTGTGCGCCGGCACCGTTCGGCTCCGCTGCGTCGTCGGGCAAGAGTGTCTCAGGCTGCTCAGTTCTTCCGCGATCAGGCTGCATCGTCAAGTGAGCCGTCCGTTCACCATTCCAGACAAGCGATCACGGGCCTCGCGGTTCCGCGCGTTCGTTCGGCGAGTCTCACGAAAGTAGAACGGGTATTCATTCCGTTTGCGATTGGAATGAATTTCATTCTACGGCTGGTCCTTTTTTTCCGGCGGTGGACTGTCGTCTGGCTTCTTCGGCGTGGGCTTTTCGGAATCGCCCTTTGCCGGATCGAGTTCTTTCTTTTCTGACTCGGGATCTTTTTTCGGCGGCTGGGTGTCGGATTTCTTCTGCTCGGCCGCGTCGTCCTTTTCGGTTGCTTCGCCGGTTGCCGGCTTCTTCGCTGTGTCGGTGTCGTTGGGCTTTTTGTCGTCGCTCGGTTTGTCCGCGGTCGGCGATTCGCTTTCTTTCTTTTCGGGCGGTTCGTCCGAGGCCGGCTCTTTCTCTTTGCCGTTCGTCGCGGGCGGGAATCCGAAGTTGAAGTCCGGTCCGTCGGCGGGCGACGCGGGCGGCTTGTACTCCGCAAGCCATTTGTAGAAGTCAGCGGCTTCGGGTTTTTCCAATTCGGTGGCCAGCCGCTCGGCCTCTTTGGCCACGCTGGGCAGCGAACTGGCGAACTTCTTTGCGGCGGCCTTGTAGCTCGCGATCGCCTTTTCGCGTTCGCCGATCAACTCGAAACACTTTCCTTCGGCGATGGCCGCGCGGCGAATCATGTCCGGCCTCGCGCGCGGGTTTTCCAGCACGGCCGAGTACGTCTCCCGCGCTTCCTTGAGCCGCGTGACGCCCGCGTCGCGGTCCGAGTCGAGCTTGCCGTGTCCATCGGAGGCCAGTTGGTCCGCCAGGTCGAGCCGCGCCCAAATCGCCACGTCGGTGTCCGGGTACGACTCGGCAATGCGTTTCAGCCGATTCACCACCAGGCTCGGATCGACCGATTGGGCTTCGTAGTATTTCTGCCACGCCTCGGCCTGCGAGCCGGCCTGCCGCGTGGACAGGAAGCTCACCGCGACGATGACGGCCAAGAGTGCGACCGCGGCCCAACCGATCGTCCCCCAGTGCCCGCGCGTCTTTTCGATCCCCTGGTTGACGAAATGGGCCAAAGTGTTCGTCTGCAATTCGTGCCGGCGCTCGGCCTTCATGGATCGTCATCCTTTGCGATGCCGCCGTCTCTTGTCCGGTGTTCGCTCCCGTGCGAAGCATTGATCCGCGGACTTCGTCGCTCGTGCGATTGCGTGAGACAGGCGTGGAATAGCTCGTTTCCGTACCGGTTCGGAGTATAGACCTGCTGAAAAAGTCGGTCAAGCGCAAGCGGGCTTTCCGGCCGACGGCGCAGCCCGTTTCTTGCGACCACAGAAAGCGGGGATTACAATTCGCCGGCGTCGCGGCACAATCGAACCGAAAGGACTTCATGGCGCTTTATCTCGGCATTGATGTCGGCACGTCGGGCACGCGGGCGCTGGTGTGCGACGAGCGAGGGAAGATTCTCGCGTCGGCAACTGGACCGCACGAGTCGCATCATCCGCATCCCGGCTGGTCGGAGCAGGACCCGGGCGAGTGGTGGCAGGCGACGGTACACAGCGTGCGAACGGCGATGGCCCAGGTAGAACGATCGCGCGACACGCGGAAGCACGGTCAAGTGGCGGGCATCGGGCTGTCCGGCCAGATGCACGGATCGGTGTTCCTCGACAAGTCCGGCTGCGTGATTCGTCCGGCGATACTTTGGAACGATCAGCGGACCGCGGCCGAGTGCGACGAGATCGAAGAGCGGGCCGGCGGCCGCAAGTCGTTGCTGAAGATGGTCGCGAATCCGGCACTCACCGGATTCACCGCACCAAAAATCCTCTGGCTGCGAAACCACGAGCCGCGTGCGTTCGACCGCACTCGCAAAGTGCTCTTGCCGAAAGATTATGTGCGATTCCGCATGACCGGCCAATTCGCGACCGAGGTCAGCGACGCGTCGGGTACGCTGCTGTTCGACGTGGCGAAGCGAACGTGGTCGAAGAAGCTGCTCGAAAAACTTGACCTCGACGCGAAGCTGATGCCGCCGTGTTTCGAGTCGGAGGAAGTGTCGGGCATGGTATCGGCTGCGGTGGCCGCGGAGTTGGGCGTGCCGGCCGGAACGCCGGTCGTCGGCGGCGGCGGCGACCAAGCGGCCGGCGCGGTCGGCAACGGCATCGTGCGGCCGGGCGTGATTTCTGCAACGATGGGCACGAGCGGCGTCGTGTTCGCGTATGCCGACAAAGTCGAAGTGGACCCCGCCGGCCGCGTGCACACGTTCTGCCACGCGGTCCGTGGCAAGTGGCACGTCATGGGCGTCGTGCTTTCGGCCGGCGGCAGCTTTCAGTGGTATCGCAATCAACTTGGCCAGGCGCAAGTCGCCGAGGCGAAACGGCGTGGCGTCGATCCGTATGAACTGCTCACGGCCGAGGCCGCCGACGCGCCGCCCGGCAGCGAGGGACTGTTCTTCTTGCCGTACCTTACCGGCGAACGCACGCCGCACGCCGACCCCGACGCAAAAGCTGCGTGGATCGGTCTCACCGTGCGGCACGACCGCACGCACCTCGCGCGGGCCGTGCTCGAAGGCGCTACCTTCGCGATGCGCGACAGCCTGGAATTCATCAAAGGCATGGGCGTGCCGATCCGCCAGATTCGCCTGTCCGGCGGCGGCGCCCGCAGCGAGTTCTGGCGGCAACTGCAGGCCGACATTTACGGCCAGAGAGTCGTCACGATCAACGCCGAGGAAGGCCCAGCCTACGGCGTCGCGCTGCTGGCGATGGTCGGCACCGGCGTGTACGCGTCAATCGCCGAGGCGTGCGACGCCACGATTCGCGTCGTGACCGAAACGGCCGCCGACCGCCGCGCGGTCATGATCTACAACCGAGCCTATCCCGTCTTCGGCAGCCTGTATCGCTCGCTGCGCGCCGACTTCAAGTCGCTGTCGAGGCTCACATCGAGTTGACACCGGCTTCGCACTTGAACCGCGTTCGTCCCACCGCGTACAAATTGGTCAGTGACTAACGAATCGCCACCATCGCCGTCCGTCGCGGGCTTGAAACCGATCTGGGCTTGGGCCGCCGTCGTGCTGTTGTTGCTCATCCACGCCGCGCTGGCCATCGACACGATGCGGCGAAAATCCGTCACGGTGGACGAGGTCGGGCACTTGCCCGCCGGCATTTCGTACTTGCAGCAGGGCACGTTCGAGTTGTACCACCACAACCCGCCGCTCGTGAAGTTGCTCGCCGCGCTGCCCGCACTCGCGACGCAGCCGACCGTTGACTACACGAAGAGTTGGACGAACCGCGGCCGCAACATGCCGCTCAGCCCGTGGGCGTTTGGCTGGGAATTCATGTACTCGAACGCGGCGCGGTACCACGCCATCTATTTTTGGGCGCGGCTGCCGATCGTCGCGTTGTCGCTCGTCGCGGGTCTGACAATCTTTCTTTGGGCTCGCGAGTTGTTCGGTCCGGCGTCCGGTTTGGTCGCGCTCGCGCTCTGGACGTTCTGTCCCAACGCGATCGCGCACGCGGGGTTGGTCACGACCGACATGGGCGGCACGTCGCTCGGCTTTGTGGCCACGTATTTCTTCTGGCGATACCTGCGTCAGCCGACGTGGCCGCGGGCCGGCGTGGCCGGACTGCTGTTGGGGCTGGCACAACTGGCGAAGTTCAGCTCGCTGCTCCTGTATTTCATTTGGCCAGTCGTCTGGCTCGCGTGGATTGCCGCCCATCGCCGGCCGGTGCGGGGGTCAAGAGGCGTAGGGTGGGCCGGGTCTTCGAGTCCCACCACTCTCTCGGGAAAAACGCTGGTGGGACTCGAAGACTTGACCCACTCTACGCCCTTTTTGGGCAAAGCATTGCTGGCCGGCTCCCAATTCCTCGTGATCTTGCTGCTCAGCGTTTTCGTAATCAACTTCGGCTACCTCTTCGAGGGGACCGGCACGCGGCTAAAACAGTTTGCGTTCTTGAGCCAGTCGCTGACACGGCCGAGGCCGCCGGGTGCGCCGCGGCCAGTACTGCCGCCGGATCATCCGTGGCACGACGTACTCGCCGCGCGGCAGAACCGATTCGCCGGCTCGTGGCTTGGCAACCTGCCGGTGCCGCTGCCGAAGCACTACGTCGAGGGCTTCGACGAGCAGAAGCTGGAATCGGAGGGCGTCGGCGGCTCCGGCTACCCGGTGTATCTCTGCGGCGAGCTGCGACGGACCGGCTGGTGGTGGTATTACCTGTTCGCCCTGTCGATCAAGACGCCGATCGGCACGGGTGTGCTGATGCTCCTCGTGATCGGCGGGCTGGCGCGCCGCAAGTTGTCTTGGGCGTCGCTCGTCGATGAGCTCGCGCTGCTGGTGCCGATCGCGACCGTGCTCGTCGTGATGAGTTTCCTCACCGATATCAACCTCGGCCTGCGTTACGTGCTGCCGATCTTTCCGTATTGGTTCGTGCGGGTCAGTCGCGTGGCGCTCGTCATCGACCTGAAGAAATTCGGACTGCCGCTCATCGCGCTCGCGGCGCTGGCATGGAACGTCGTCGCGTGCGCCCGCATTCATCCCGATCATCTCGCGTACTTCAACGAGTTCGTCGGCGGGCCGAAGAACGGCGGCCGGTACTTGATCGACTCGAATCTCGACTGGGGTCAGGACTTACTGGCGCTCGAAGAGTGGCTGCGCGAGCACCGTCCCGGCGAGCGAGTCGGTCTCGCGTATTTCGGCAACGTCGATCCGTCGATCCTGGCGGCGAGCGGCCGGCCGATCGACTTCTATCTCGCACCGCCGTGGCACCTCGACGCTCTCCGGCTGCTCAGCACGCGGCCCGACGGACCGATCGCGGCAAAGCGGAACGAGTGGATCGAGTCGCACCTGGACGAACTGCGGTACTGGATGGAAATACGGCAGAAAAAAGGGAAGCCCGCGCGGCCGAACGATCATCCGGAGATTCGCCAGCCCATCTTCCGGTCGCTCGGCTGCCAAGACGGCCCGCGGCCCGGCCTATTCGCCGTCAGCATGAACCTCCACAGGGGATTACCGTTCCGCGTCCGCGACCAAGCGGGGGGCATCTGGAACGCCGAGGAGCGGGCATTTCAATACTTTGGCTTCTTCACGCCGATCGGCCGGGCCGGCAATTCGATTCTGATCTACGACATTTCGTTTGGTGAGGCTAATCGCGTCCGCGAGATGTTGGAGTTGGCTCCTCTCGACCCACGAACGGGCGAGCCAAATCCCGCATTGTCTCGATGGCAGGACCACTAGTAGTCGAGCTAGGTACCGCGCCGCATTGAAACGGGTCTGATTGTCAAACAGTTATGAACCGGCGGTTTTAGACCTCCGGCTTTCAACGTGAACGCATGGAACGGGTCGAACTACCGGGGGTCTAAAACCACCGGTTCATGGCGCGAGAGTGAATCTGACCCCATTGATTCGAGAGTTCCGAGACAACCCGGCTGTCGGCAGGTCGGGCCAACGGCTGCTGGGAGGGGGGCCGCCGGCTGGGAGTCGGGTAAACGGCTGCTGGGAATCCGTCCGCCGGCCGGAAGTTGGGCAAACGGCTGTCGGGAATCCGTCCGCCGGCTGGAACTCGGACAAACGGCTGCCGGGAAGCCGTCCGCCGGCAGTAACTTAGACGCAATAGCTACGCGTGTAAGGCTTTACGTCAAATGGCTACTTTTGCGACCACATTTTCGCCATCAGGAGGATTCTATGGGTGCCAATGCATGAGCGGCCTCGGTAGTCATGCTCTGGCAGACAGCGGTTTGGCCATCTCGAACGCATCACGTCGGTATAGGCACATCGGTTTGGCCAGCTCGAAGCCCTCGCCGCGACGGCCGCGATTGAACTACAACCTGGCACTCTTGGGAAGATACAAGACTCGACCCCAGCCACCCGCCCGCATAGTGTGGAGTTGTTGCTCACACGACTCCTTTGCTCTTGGCTTCGAGGTGCGAGAACCTAGCGACGAGAATCGTTCTAATTGCCGTGTTTTCAACTTGTTACACCGATTCCAGATACTGCCCCGAATCATTCCGGGGAACCCCCGCGCCGTGCCGGGGGACCCCGCCGTCGTTCCGGGGAACCCCTGAACTACCGGCCGGTGGCATGCTCTCCGCGTTGGGTCAGCATGCGTTTGGCTGGCGCAGCATTCCGACGCAAAGCCGACGGCATGCCACAAGCCCGCAGTGCCACTTGAATCGAACGCCTTTCACGCGCCCGTCGCGCGGCCTTACGTCCTTCACTTTTGGATCGAATGGTGACTCCAAGCTTGATCAGGGCGCAGCAAATCGCGCGAGTACGTACCCTGAACAGACCCGCGATGTCGATTAGCCCATACCCGGCGCGATAGAGCGATGCGGCGGCATCCCATGAGTATTTTCGTTGCCGGCAGCCCGAGCAGACCTTACAACAGGGAGACATCCGTCGCTTGCGACGACCGCATTCGCACTGATCGTGCACAGGATTCTGGACCTTGCAGGATTCACAAATCACAATTTTCTTGGCACCGAGAAATGGCTGACCGCAGCGGTTACAGGTGCGTTGGTAAGGCGTGTTGCGCACGGGGACATCGGTATTGATTTGCTGCCGCACGGATTCGCGGCTCACGCCGTATTGGGTGCCGAGCCGACTCAGCGTCCAGCCGTCCTCGTAGAGCCTTTGCGCCTCCACGGCGTTCATCGCGGCGGCGACCTTGCCTGGGCGTGGGCGCCGCGGCCGATCGGGTGCAATTCGATCGGCCAAAACGTAGACGCTGGCCACACTGAAACTGACGCGTTTGGCCGCGTCGGCAGCGGAAATGTCGCCATCGATGAATTGGCGAAGCACCTTTACATCGGTCTTCGACAGTTTTCGCCGATGTAGGCGTCCTGGCTGGGGTGCTATTCGCCTGGCCCACCGGTAGACGCCGCTCAGGCTGACACTGAGGCGCTGAGCTGCGTCGGCAGCGGAAATGTCGCCATTGATGAATTGGCGAAGCACGTTTCTATCGGTCTTCGACAGTTGGCGACGCGTTCCCACGATTGTTCAATCCAAAAACTTGGCGGCTCCACGTTGTTTGATTCACACCGTCTCCGGCACAACGAACGGCTTGCGATAGTCGCGGCCCAACAGCTTGTTCGCTTCGGCGTCGTTCGGGAATCGCTCGGCCGCGGCGTCCCATGAGAGCTTGCGACCGAGACGCTGGCTGATGTTGCCGAGGTGGCACAGCGAGGTTGAGATGTGGGCGATCTCGATGTCGGCGTTCGGCCTTCGGCGGTCTTTCACGCAGTCGATGAAGTTCTGTATGTGCTGCATCTCCATCTGCGAGCCGGGGCCGGTCTCGACCACCTTGCCATCGACCGTGAGCTGCCACCCTTTGTCATCGACGATGAGCGTGCCCTGATCGCCGTAGTAGGCGACGCCCGAGCCGCGCCCCTCGAAGCCGAAGTTCGACCACGTGCGATGTTCCCAGACGAGCGTCAGGTTCGGGTACTCGTAGGTGACGACCTGCGTGTCGGGCGTTTCCTGATCGTCGTCGAAGTAGAACTTGCCGCCGCCGGAGGCGACGGCTCGCGGGTAATCGACGCCGACGCCGCGCCGCGCGATGTCGAGCATGTGGATGCCGTTGTTGGCGAGTTCTCCGCCGCCGTAGTCCCAGAACCAGTGCCAATCGTAGTGCAGGTTCTTGCGTGCGAGCGGCTTCATCGGCGCCGGGCCGAGCCAGAGGTTGTAATCGACGCCCTGCGGAATCGGCTGCTCGCCGAGGGCCTTGCCGATGTTGACCCGCTTCTGAATGACCCACGCGCGGACGAGCGACACGTTGCCGAGCCGGCCCGATTGCACGACCTCGTGGGCCGCGGCCCAGTGCGGCGAGCTACGTCGCTGCGGGCCGGCCTGCACCACGCGATCGTACTTCCGCGCCGCCTCGACCATCTTGCGGCCTTCCCAAATATTGTGCGACACCGGCTTCTCGACGTACACGTCCTTGCCGGCTTGGCACGCCCACACGGTGGCCAGCGAGTGCCAGTGATTTGGCGCGGCGATCACGAGCGCGTCGATCGACTTGTCGTCGATCAGTTTTCGCACGTCCTTCTCGACGCGCGGCGGCGAGTTGCCCTGTTTCTCCTCGACGACCTTCACGACCGGCCCGATCACGGCGTCGTCCACGTCGCAGACGGCGACGACGTGGGCCTGCTTGATGCTCGCGAACTCGCTGGCCAAGGACTTGCCGCGCCCGCGAATGCCCATGACCGCGACGTTGAGCCGCTCGTTGGGCGACGCCGCCGCGCGGGCGTGGTTTAGGGCCGTCAGTCCAGTGGCCGCGCCGGCCGCGGCACTCAAGAATCGGCGTCGATTGAGTTGTGACATGGCGAGTCCTCAGTTGTTCTTAGCACCTTGGCGAGAAAACTTGACACCACAGATTCTAACGCACTGTCGAGTGAAGACCAATGCACGCGGCTGTGTGGCCACAGAATACCAGCCCACCGAGCAGCAGCACTTGACAACGCGCGCCGCGTCGGCGAACGTAACTGCATTCGGTACGTTGGCTGCCTGCGGATGAAGGAGGTCGAAACATGCCCCGCCGTCTCGCCGTGTCCGTGCTCGTCGCTTGCTCGCTCACCACGGTCTTCGCGTTCGCGCAGGGCGATGCCAAACCCGCCGGCGCGCAGCCCGGTCCGGCCGAAGTCAAGCAGTCGATCAAGCGCGGCCTCGAATATCTGCGTGGCCGCCAAACCGAAAAAGGCAACTGGGCCTTTGAACGCGAGACGCCCGTTCCAGACCAGCCCACCGCAACGCCGAAGATGCAGGAAGACCCGACGTTTAACCTCGGCGTCACCGCGCTGGTCGCGCTCGCGATGCTTGAAAATGGCGTGCTGCCGAGCGATCCGTCGATTCAAAAGGCATACAACTATGTTAAGGACGGGGCCGCGACCAACAAACACACCTACAACTTGGGCCTGACAATCCTGTTTCTGACCCGCATGGGCTCTCACGCGGACCGGCCGCTGATTCAACGGTTGGCTCGGCGGCTGATGGGCGGTCAGTTCGACGGCGGTGACTGGCCATACGAGTGCCCGATCGATTCGGACGTGGAATCGAGCCGGCCGGGCCAGCAGCACATGCGCAAGAGCGGCATTGGCGACAACTCGAACACGCAGTTTGCCGTGCTCGGCCTGTGGGCAGCGACGCGCGCGGGAGCGCAGGTTGACGAAGCGCTCGAGCTGGTCGGGAAACGATTCCGCGGCAGTCAGGCCGAATCGGGCGGTTGGGATTATCAGAGCACGGGCAAGGCCGACTCGAACGCGATGACCTGTGCCGGCATGTACGCGCTGACCGTGACCGCGGCGGCCGCGAATCGCAAGGCCGGTTCGACCGCGAGCGCCGCGGGTAAATCGACGGACGCCGACGCGCCGGCCAAGTCGGACACGGGTCTCGTACTCAGCGCCAGGGCCGCGCTCGCGGAAGACGCCGTTTTCAAGAAGGGCCTGACGCGCATCGAGCAATTCGCCAACGAAATCGGTCCCAGCACGTCGCCGTACTTCCTTTGGTCGATCGAACGACTCGGCGTCACCTTACAAATGCCGAAATTCGGCAGCGTCGATTGGTACGCGAAAGGCTCGAAGGCGCTCGTCGAATCGCAGAAGAGCGACGGCTCGTGGGCCACGGCGTGGAAGGGCACGCCCGACACGGCGTTCGGCCTGCTGTTTTTGCGCAAGGCGAACCTCGGCCGCGACATTTCGTACGCGCTCACGGGCGACGCGTCGAAGCCGTTCGTGCTGATCGCCAAGGACAAGCCGCAGGCATTCGCCAAACTGAAGGAGGCGGTGGCCGCGGCGGCCGACGGCGACGCGATCGAGATTATGGGCCACGGCCCGTTCGACGTCGCTGGCTTGACCATCGCCGGCAAATCGCTGACGCTGCGCGGCGGCGAGGGCTTCGAGCCGGTGCTCGCTCACAAAGTCGAATTGCTGCAGGACGTGGACGCGGACAACCTGCGCTTCGTGCTCGCCGTGCAGAAGGCCCGGCTGAGCTTGGAGGGCATCCGTGTTCAGATCGATCCGACGCAAAAGAGCAAAGAAGGGTTCACGGCGATCGCACTTGACGGCGCGGAACTGCGGGCAACCAATTGCAACTTCACTCAGTCGAACAGCGCGGTCGCGAGCGGCGTCGAGCTGCGCGGCGCGTCCAAAGTCGCGCTGCAAAACTGCATGTTCGCCGGCTTCGCTCGCGCGATCGACGCCCAAGTTTCCGCGGATCAGGAGGTCAGCGTCGAAAACTGTCTCATCTACAGCCGGCTTGGATTGATGGCGAAGAGTGCGACGGCCAAAGATGCCGGCGGGCTGACGGTTCAACTCACGCGCAACACGTTTCACGTGGTCGAAGTGATCAACTTGGGCGGCCTCGCCGGCGCGGCTGAGTTCAATGCCGACGCGAACATTTTTCACACCTCGGTCTTTTCGGCTGGGCTGCGGCCGAGTGCCAGTTCGCCGGCCGTTCGCAAGTGGGACGGTCGCCGCAACGTGTTCGATCTCACGCGCTGGCTCACCGTCGCCGGGCAATCGCTCCGTGAAGTCAACAACCTCGACACCTGGCGAAAATATTGGAAGACGAAAGAGGAAGGCTCGTTCTCGCGCTCGGTCCCATTCGCGGTGAAGAATGCTCGCCCGTACGCGCACAACATCAGCCCGAACGATTGGCGCGTCACCGTGGAACGCCTGTCGCCCGACCTCGGCGGCGACGTGCAGCTCGGCTGCGACGTGTACCTCGTCGGCGCCGGCCAGCCGTATTTTCAGTTTCGCGAATCGATCGCGTACGACACCTGGCGCGGCGGCTCTGGCACCGGGCTCGTGTCGGCGAACGGCGCCCCGGTCGCGCCGAGCGACGACGCGAAACTCATGGACGGAACCTGGCTGGCCACCGACGCCGAACTGGCTGGACAAAAGCTACCCGCCGAAGCACTCAAAACATTCAAGCTCATTCTCAAGGGAAACGACTACACCGTCGAAACCGCCGCCGGAGCGGACCGCGGCACCATCAAACTCGAACCCGACAAGCAACCGAAGGCGATGGATATCATTGGCGTCGAAGGACCGAACAAGGGCAAGACCTTCCTGGCAATTTTCGAAATGAAGGGCGATACGTTGCGAATCTGCTACGACCTCTCCGGTCAATCGCGCCCAACCGAATTTGCGACGAAGGCCGGGACGGCGTTGTTCCTTGCGGTCTACAAGCGCGAAGGGAAGTAACTCCGCCGGCTCCCGATCCACCGCCCGGGCATTGATTCAATGAATGACAGCGCACAAAGTCCTCAACGAATGACGACTGCAGCCGCGGCGATACGTCAACCGTGGCTCGTCGCGGCGGGCGTTGTCGCCATTTGCTTGCTTATTCTCGGAACCGGTTACGGGCTGCTCCGATCCAATTCAGCGCCGGGCGGCGCGGTCTGGGTTCCCGGCGGCGAATTCATGATGGGTTCGGACGAAGCGCAGCCCGATGAGGGCCCGGCCCATCGCGTGGTGGTCGAAGCATTCTGGATGGACCGCACGGAGGTGACCAACGCCGAGTTTGGCCGCTTCGTGCGCGAGACGAATTACGTGACGGTTGCGGAGCGGCAGCCGGACCCGAAGGATTTCCCCGGCGCGCCGCCGGAGAACCTCGTGCCCGGCTCGATCGTGTTCTCGCCGCCGCCCGGCGACGTGTCGCTCGACAACTGTTTTCAATGGTGGAAGTACGTGCCCGGCGCGGACTGGCGGCACCCGGAAGGGCCGGACACGTCGATCGCCGGCCGCGAAAAACATCCAGTCGTTCAAGTGAGTTGGGAGGACGCCGCCGCGTTTGCGAAGTGGGCCGGCAAGCGGTTACCCACCGAGGCCGAGTGGGAATTCGCCGCGCGCGGCGGACTCGATCGCATGCCCTATTGCTGGGGCGAAGACCAGCGGCCCGGCGACCGCTGGCTCGCGAATATCTGGCAGGGCCGGTTCCCCAACGAGAACAAACTCGAAGACGGCTACCGCGGCACCGCGCCGGTCGGCTCGTTCCCGGCAAATGGCTACGGCCTCTTCGACATGTCGGGCAACGTGTGGGAGTGGTGTGCCGATTGGTATCGGCCCGATTATTACGGCGCCAGTCCGCTGCGCGATCCGCAAGGGCCGCCGTCGAGCTTCAATCCGAATCAGCCGGGCGAACTGCGACGCGTCACGCGCGGCGGCTCGTATCTTTGCAGCGATTTGTACTGCACCGGCTACCGGCCGAGTGCCCGCATGAACAGCTCGCCGGACACGGGCCTGTGCCACACGGGATTCCGGTGCGTTCGGTCCGCGAAGTAAGTATTCTGACCGAGGCCGAACGGACAGGCGAGGCATGCGGGAGATGAACCATGTTCTCAATCCTCGGTCCGCGCGGGCGACTATGCGACTCTGTCTCGCGGCGCGAACTGCTCACGGTCGGCGGGTTGTCGGTGTTGGGTTTTTCGCTGGCCGACTTGTTGCGGCTCGGCAGTCGATCGGCCCACTCGGCCCACGCGGCCGAGTGCGGGCGCGCGGAGGGCGGTTTCGGATCGGCCGATTCGGTCATCTTCGTTTACCTTCAAGGCGCTCCCAGCCACATTGATTTGTGGGATCCGAAGCCGGACGCGCCGGCCGAAATTCGCGGCGAATTCAAGCCGATCGCCACGAAGGTGCCCGGAACATTTGTCGGCGAGGTGCTGCCGAAGCTCGCACAGCAGACCGACAAGTTCGCGATCATTCGATCGGTCGGCTGCAAGCCGAAAGGTCTTCCCAACCACGGCTCGGCGATTTACATGCTGATGACCGGTCACGATCCGAGCAATTTTTCTGCGACGGGGCTTGCCGTGCCGCCGTCGCGCGAAGACTTGCCGTCGGTCGGATCGGCCGTGGCCCGCTATCGGCCGGCCGGCGCGGGCCGGTTCAGTAACGTCGCGGTCGGCGGGGCGACAAAAGAAGGCGTCGTTGTCGGTCTCGGCCAAGGGGCCGGCCTGCTCGGTGCGGCCTACGACCCGTTTCCGATGTACGACGACGCGACCAAGCCGATCAACCTCGACGTGTTCTCGCTGCCGGGCGACGTCACGCTCGATCGACTGAAAGACCGCGTCGATCTGCGCCGTGCGTTCGACGCACAACTCGCGGCGGCGCGGTCCGACGGCACCGCGAGCGACGGCCGCAAGCTCAGCCGCACGATGTCATTCGACGCGTACTTCGACAAGGCGTTGTCGCTCATCCAATCCAGCGCGGCGGTGCGGGCGTTTCGACTGGAAGAAGAGACGGCCGCGGTGCGCGAACGATATGGCATGACGCGATTCGGCCAGAGTTGCCTATTGGCCAGGCGACTGATCGAGGCGGGCACGCGCTTCGTGCAGGTGACGTGGCCGGCTCGATCCGATGACGAGCCGGCGGCCGGGCCGGACGGCTCGTGGGACACTCACCGCAACAACTTCCCAATGCTGCGCGAGCATCGCTGCCCGGTGTTCGATCACTCGCTGTCCGGCTTGATCGAGGATCTGCACGCCCGCGGTCTGCTCGAACGAACGCTCGTCGTGGCGATCGGCGAATTCGGCCGATCGCCGAAACTTGGCGTGCAAACGACGAACAACGTCGGACCTGGCGGGCGCGACCACTGGCCACACTGCTACAGCGGCATCGTGGCCGGCGGCGGTGTGTGCCCGGGCGCGGTCTATGGCGAATCGGATCGGTTCGGCGCCTATCCGAAAACGAACCCAGTCCATCCGTACGATCTCATCTGCACAATTTTCCACACGCTTGGCATCGACCCGGCGACGGAATACCACGACACACTCAATCGGCCGCGCCGGCTGGTCGATAGCGGCGGACCGATCGTGGGCCTCTTTTGACATCGGCTGTAAATTACCCAAACCATTTAAACGTCCGAGGCCATGGTTCGCATCGCGTTCCGTCCGGACCTATCAAACGGCGCGCGGAGCCTATCCAAACGGCGCGCTGAGCCTATCCGAACGGCGCGCGGAGCCTATCCAAACGGCGCGCAGAGCCTATCAAACGGCGCGCGGAGCCTATCCAAACGGCGCGCGGAGCCTACCCAAACGGCGCGCGGAGCGCGGAGCCCATCCCTCGGCTTCAACTCCGCCAAAACTGCGACTCGCGCGGCGCCTGGTAACGGACCGCGAGGTGCGGCGTCTCGAGCCGCTTCTGATCGGAGGCGAGCGATTTGAGGCCGGCCGCGACGAGGCCGCTGGTCAGCAGCGTGCGCTCGACCGGATACGGCGCCTTGCCGGTAACGAACAGCTCCTCGGCCTTCGACATCAGCGCCGCGGAGTACACGACGTTCGGATTCGGCGGCAGGTGAAACAGCGTCGAGAGCGGCTCGGCCTCGTCCTTGATCCGTGCGGCGAATGTGAAGTCGTCAACGAGTCCATTCATGAGCAGCATCGTCGCTTTCATTCCATCGGCATATTCGAAGCGATACGCGACCGGCTGCTTCACAGGCTCGCGCATTTGGGCGGGCGTCGGGTAGCGGTGGCTGAACGATGCGGGCTGCGCGAGCGTGTGGCTGCGCGACAGGCACGCCTCGAATAGCCGCGAGTCCCATCCGCCGTCGGACCACGAGCCGGCCTCCATCGCTTTCCAGACCGGTTCGCCGCGCCGCGCGTGCATCGCCACGACGCCCGTCTCGCCGCCGCGCCGCCGTTCCGCCATGCACTGCATCATTTCAAGCGCGTGGAAATCGTAAATGTCAACTGGGCCGTACGCCACGCCGAGCACCTCTTCGACCACCGCGCCGAACGGCAGATCGATCGCCGGCATGCGCCACGTCACCGGCAACGACGATCCGGCGAGGAACGGAAAGCCCATCATGCGGGCCGTCTCGACCATCTCTTTCGCCCATTCAAAATTCCACGAGAGGTGCTTGTCGTTGAACACCGGCGTCGTGCGGCCGTCCTGCCGAAAGACATCGACGATCTGTTTGAACAGTTCGTACCGTGGGTACTGCTTCTGCCCGATCTCGTTCACCGGATAGTTGCCGTGTTCGCCGACGAGCAGCACGGCATCGACCGCGAGCTTGTTGCCGCCGCAGCGCAGCGCCTCGGCGACGGTTGGATAGATCTTGAAGCCGAACTCGTCGGATCGCTTGCGGCTCAGGTCGCCGTCGGGCGTTTGGTCCACGTAGGCCGAGACTACGTCCAACTCGGGGCGATGCCATTTTCCCTGGCGCGGGTAGCCGACCAGGAACCGCTCGGCCATGTGCCACGCGTGCGAGCGGTAATTCCACAACGTTGTCACGACGGCGAGCCGCTTGCGACCGGATTGCTGCGACAGGTGCGGCGCCGCGCCGGTCGCCGCCAATGTTGATCCGATCAGACCCGCGCCCGCCGCGCTCAGAAACGATCGTCGGCTGATCATGATTCCTCCGGCAAAAGTCGTGGGCACGGAACCCAACGGCGCGAACGTCACGCCGGTCTACTGCGCCAACGCCGCGGCGACCGCCTTGAGCACGCGGTCGATCGCCTGATCGATCGGCTCGTTGATTGACGCGCCGGCCGCCGCGCGGTGCCCGCCGCCGCCGAACTGCGACGCAATCTTCGTGCAGTCGATGGTGCCGCGCGATCGAAAGCTCACCTTCACCGAGCCGGATTCCTGTTCGACGAACATCAGACCGACCTCGACGCCGATGATCGACAGCGAGTAGTTCACGAGGTCCTCGCTGTCGGACGCGACCGCGCCGGTTGTCCGCAGGTCGGCCTGCCGAATTGCTGTGTAGGCCACGCGCCCGCCGGCCACGACCGCAAGCGATCCCAGCGCGCGGCCGATCAGCTTCAATCGTGCGGTCGTGTTCTCTTCAAAGATCTGCCGGTACAGCCGGTCCACGGAGATGCCCGCGTCGATCAGCCGAGCGGCCACGCGCAGCGTGCGGCCGTCGGTGGAACCGAATCGAAACCAGCCCGTGTCGGTCGCCATCGCGACGAACAGCGGCTCGGCGACAGCGGCCGTCAGCGTGCAACCGAGCGGCTCGGCGGCCTCCGCGACGAGCAATCCGCACGCGGACGCCGTCGTGTCCTTGAACAACTCCGCGCCCATTTCGTCGTGCCCGACGTGATGATCGATGATGAACTTGCGAGCCGGCGTCGCGCGAATGAAGTCGCTCAGCGAGTCGAGTTGTGCCCACGCGCTCGTGTCCAAAATGATGACGACCTGCACGACATCCAATTCGGCGGAGCCGACCGCGGCGACGTGCCGCACGCGTCCGGCGGGGTCGAGAAAGTTGTATCGCGGCGGCAGCTTGCTGGGGCTGACGATCAGCGACTGCTTGCCCTTCTGATCGAGCAGGGCGGCCATGCCCAACTGCGAGCCGATGGCGTCGCCGTCCGGGCGAACGTGACTGGCAATGAGAAACCGGTCATTCGCGTCGATAATCTTTCGCAGCGGTTGCCAGTCGATCACGATCGGACCTCCTTCGCGTGATGTTAGACGCGCGAACGGGGTCGTTCAAGGCGCGGGGCCGGCGGCGCGGCCGACCGCGACGATCGCCCGAGTTTGTTCGACGTCGCGTTCGATTTGCCGCACGAGTTCGGCGACGCTCGCGAACGGGACGGTCTCGCGCAGCCGCTCGACGAAGTCCAAATCGATCGTGCGGCCCACGAGGTCGCCCTGAAATCCGATCAGGTGCGCCTCGATCGTTCGAGCCGATTCGCCGAACGTCGCGTTCGGTCCGACGTGAACGGCGGCCGGCCACGTTTCAGCGTTCGCGGTCGCCCGCGCGGCGTACACGCCGTTGGCCGGCAGGAATACTGCGCAATCGCTCAGATTCGCCGTAGGAAAACCGAGCGCGCGGCCGCGGCCGGCGCCGGTCACGACGCGGCCACGCACACGATGCGAGCGGCCGAGCAATCGCGCCGCGTGCTCCATGTCGCCCGCCGCCAAACACTGCCGCGCGCGCGAACTCGACACGACTTGGCCGTCGATCGCCAACGGGTCAACGACTTCGAGCCGCATGTTCGACCCGGCGCAGAGCCGGTTAAGCGTCGTGATCGTGCCCGATCGATCGCGGCCAAAGCCGAAATTCGGCCCTTCCACTAGCCCCGCTGCGTGCATGCTGCCGTGGATCACTGCGTCAAAGAATTCCTCGGCCGTGAGCCGCAGCAATTCGAGCGTCGTGCGAATCACCACGACTTCGTCCGCCCCGTGCTCGTGCAGCAGTTCAGCCTTTCGCTCCGTTGAGTTGAGCGGCGCCGGTGACTGCTCTGGCCGGAGCAGTTCGACGGGATGTGGGTGAAACGTGACAGCGACCGCCGGCACGTGCCGCTCGCGCGCGATGCGGGCGAAACACTGCACGAGTTGCACGTGGCCGCGGTGTACACCGTCGAAGTTGCCAATCGACACGATGCCGCCCTGGCACTCGCGCGGTATGTCACCAAAATGATCCAGCGTGTGCAGCACGATTCGCGGCCTCGGAAAAGCTCAGGGCAAAATCTCACGGCAAGGGCGGCATTATGATGTGCCAACTTTGCCAGGGTCAACGGGTGCATACCCGCTTCTGCGAACGCGCCCGCATCGCTCTGTAGCGAACGCCCACGGCGTTCCGCGTCGCGCGAGGCCTCGCGGGTAACCCGCCGCCGGAATCCTCAGTCGGCGGTGGCGTCCCATCGGTGCATTGAGAGCACGGACGCGACGCCAAAAACCATAAGCGACACGACGACCGTCCGCGGGATCGCGCGACACGAGAATCTACCACCAACAGCGTGGGCGCGAACAGCACCACACTTGTGCTGCGACCGGAACGATTTGCTGCAAAGTGCTGCAGATTATTGCGAGCGACCGACGCACGTTTGGCAGGAACCCTTAAAGTGAGTTTCTGCTTGATTCCGAAATTGCCGCGCGTAAACTCAGGTTGCCGCGACCGGGTGGCGAGGGCAGGCTGTGGAAAGCAAATCCGACGACACTGATCGACTCGATCGCGAGTCCCGACTTCAGGCGATGACTGTTGACGACCTTGCCGAGTGGGAGCTTGTCATCGGCTGCGTGCTCGGCGAGCGCGACGCCTTCCGGCGACTGGTGATGGATTACACTGACGCGGTCCGAACTGGGGCGTTGAGGGCGATCCGCAATTGCAAAGTCGCCGTCTCGTGCACGGCGGATGATTTGGTTCAAGAGTTCTTCACGGACGTCTTCACGGACTCGCGAGCCGTGCTCGGCAACTTCGACCCACTTCGCGGGCCGCTCCGGCCGTGGCTGACGGAAGTCGCCTTTCGTCGCTGCGCGAAAATGCTCCGCTCCAAGGCCGTTCGCTGGCCGGGCCGGATGGGCCGGACGGAAGCTGCCGATCTGACCTCGATCGCTGACCAGCATGGAGCCAATGAGAATCTGATCGACGAGATTCTGCGGCTCTTGCCACAGTTCAGCGTACGCTCGCAGGATGTGCTGAAGGCTCGGCTGGGAATGGAGCCGTTCACGAGACGATTCGCCGCGCGTGGCGAACATCGAAGAGTTTCTGTCGTGAGCGTGACAGAGTCGTAGCGGCCTTACGGATTCCCCGTTCCAGGGACCGTCGGGACTGGCGTCGTGCCGGTGCCGGTGCCGGTGCCGGCGCCGCGGTCGCGGATGATGCGGGCGGCGAAGTAGGCGGCAATCAGGGCGCGGCCCGCCTCGGTGCCGTTGAACTTGACGATCAGTCGATCCAACTCCACGAACTTGGCCTCGACCTCGTTGAACTTCGGACGGAATTGCCCCGTGAGCGACTTGCGGCCGGCGATCGCCTGGTCCGGCGCCGAGATCACCGTCTCGTAATCGGCGATCTCGCCGGAGAGTGCGGTCACGGCCGCCGCGTCGATGCCGTACGTCGCGGCCAACGCCGACTGCGGCCCCGCCACGACCCCTTGGGCCAAATCGCGAACCACCCGCGCTTCCAGCAGCAAGTTTTCCCCGCGCAACCGTCGCCACTGGTCCAGCGTCCGGTCACACTTCGCGGCGTTGGTCTCGTCGTTCTGATCCAAGAAGAACTGCGTCAGTGGGCTGCCCAGTTCAAACAACTCTTCTTCCAGTTCACGCTCCTCGCGCGCCTTGTCCCTGGCCGAGCCGGTGATATCGACTCCATGCGCCCC
>Ga0247727_10005358_pt1 | contig 26131 bp, 22 predicted proteins | sample WisWelCaveWW1625_FD_202498 | JGI IMG/M metagenome (GOLD analysis project Ga0247727, IMG submission 202498) | Biofilm microbial communities from Wishing Well Cave, Virginia, United States - WW16-25 | ecosystem: Environmental > Aquatic > Deep subsurface > Groundwater > Cave microbial mat | place...
CGGTGCATGAGTCAGGTCCTGGCACATACCGACGTTTCGCGGCACTGCAACATTGCGGCAGCAGGTGGGGGTCAAGCGGAACTGCCCTGGCGCCTCGCTCGAACAGCGCATCAGATCGAGGCTTCGCTAGGAGGCTCGCAGCCGCGAGACGGTGGCGTGGTGGACGGCGTAGGATCTGGCAACGGCGCGAGCGCTTTCCCCATCTGCCAGCCGGCGTCGAGCCTCCTTCTGCTGATGGGGGTTGAGCTTCGGCTTGCGACCAAACTTGGCGCCCCTGGCCTTGGCGGCTCTGCGGCCATCGTTCGCCCGCTTCGTGATTCTGTGACGCTCGTCCTCAGCAAGCGCGCTCAAGAACGCAATGAAGCCGCGGCCGATGGGGGTAGTGAGGTCGAGATGGGGCTTGTCGAGCACCTTGATCAGGGCCCCGCGCGCATGGATGCGCTCGATGATATGGACGCCGTCGAGCATCGACCGGGTTGCCCGGTCCCATTCGGCAAGCACCAGGATGTCACCTTTGCCGAGGGCGTCGATCGCCTTCTCCAGCTCGGGGCGGTTCTTGGTGGCCTTGCCGCTGGCTTTCTCGCGGTAGATGTGCTGGCAGCGCTCGGCGCGCAGAGCACCGAGCTGGCGGTCCAGGTTCTGATGCGGAGCCGAGACCCGCGCGTAGCCGATTTTGCGCATTCTATTTCGCACCGATTTATGATCCACCCAAAGTGCCCGAATTCCGGCCTCGGCGCAAGTGGATAACATATTAAGATATTCGCGCCATTGCGGCGCCGAGCCTGGACGATTGGTTCCCCTGCGCATCCGCGCTGCCGCTGCCAAGCGCATCATCGCCGGCCGGCCCGAGATAGTGGAAAGCGCTGCTTCGAGCCGTTTCAAACAGTCGTCAACGAGAGCGACCGGCCGCTGCCGAACTCCGGGCGGCCGGCCGCCGCCGGGCGATGTATGTTGTCTACCATCTCGCTGTTGCCGCAGGCGCGCTGCGCGGCTGCAGGCGGGGGTCGGCGAGCACCATGTGTTCAGCCGCCATGCGATCGGTCGGAGCGGCGGGCGGGCAAACATCTTCTTCCACACCGCGACGATGCCGTCGGCCTGCTTGCGCGTGCCCTGGGAGGTGCCGCAGAAGATGTTCTGGTAGATGTCGTCGATCCAGATGCGCTCGTGGGCCGGTGCGTTCTCCACCGCCATGGTGATGAGGGCGCGCGCGCTGCTCGTTCTTCTTCACGTGGCGCCCGCGCCACAAGAGGTCGGCGAGCACGGCCTGAGCAGCGGGATGACCCTCCTCGGGCAGCACGAAGAGGTATTGCATGCAGCGCTTCACGTCCTCGCTGCTGTCGCCGCTCAGATAGATCCTGGCGAACTCAAACTGAGCGTCCCTGTCGCTTCAGTACGATGTGACCCAGCAGCCGGCGTGGCCGGCGGTCCTGAGCTGGTTGCACACGCCGGTGGCCGCATCGCGCGACCCGGGGGGGCCGACCACGGCGTGATACCACAGGCCCTTGTCGCCGAGGTGAACCTTCTGCACGTAGGCGTTCGTGTCGCAAGCACGTCGCCGTATTTCTGCTGCAGATCGGCGAAGGCTTTAAGGGCATCTGTGCGCGACTTCTTGGAGACCAGCACGGCGACGAACCCGCTGGTTCCGGAGGTGGACGTCGACACGGGAGCGGCTGGCTCCGGCGAGCCTTGCAGCGCGGCACTGGCCACCGACGGCGGCGGAGCGCCTTCCGGCGTGTTCGGAATGATCCGCACCTTGCGCGGAGCGTCGGGACACGCCGCCAGCGGGGGGCTCGGTCGGCGCCGCCTTTGACGCCGTGTTCGAGTCGACACTTTGCCGTGCAGGTGCTTGTGCCGTATTGAATATGCTTTTTTGCGGCCCACCCTTGGTCTTCATGATGCGGCTCGCAGGGTAGGTGAAATTCTTCTGCGCTTTCGGGTCGTGCCGGGTCGGTTGGTGAGAAGGTCACAGGCAGCCCTGAGCTCGATGAGGTTGCGGTGAGCCGGGGATGTGTGGTTCCTGGCTTCTTGGTGATGGGTGACGGGGGACGTTGCCGTGGAAGGGCGCGTTGGGCTGCCGAAGGGGACGGTGCTTGACGGCAGCTATCGCATCGAGCGGGTGATCGGTTCGGGCGGATTCGGCATCACCTATGTGGCCGAGGATGTGAAGCTCAGCACCAAGGTTGCGATCAAAGAATACTTCCCAACAGAATTCGGCTACCGCGACGCCAGTCTGAGCGTGCGGCCGAAGTCCGCACAACACACAAAAACCTTCGAATGGGGTCGCACGAGCTTCCTGCAGGAGGCGCGCACGCTCGCCCGCTTCCGGCATCCGAGCGTTGTCCAAGTCACCCGCGTGTTCGAGGTGTTCTCGACCGCGTACATGGTGATGGCCTTCGAGCCAGGGCAGAGCTTCGAAGGGTGGCTGAAGCGCCTCGGGCGGCTACCGACGCAGGAGGAGATTGACCGTATCTCCGGCCCAATTCTCGACGCGCTCGAGATGATGCACGGCGAGAGCTTCCTGCACCGCGACATCGCGCCCGACAACATCATCGTGCGTGCTGACGGTACGCCGGTCTTGCTCGATTTCGGCGCAGCTCGCCGCGCGGTTGCCGAGGAGAGCCGGTCACTGACCGGTATCGTCAAGTCGGGCTACTCGCCTCAGGAGCAGTACGCGACCGACGGGCGCCTGCAGGGGCCGTGGACGGATATCTATGCGTTCGGGGCGACGCTGTACCGGGCCGTAACTGGGAAGGTGCCCGAGGAGTCGACGCTGCGCGCGATCGACGATCGCATGCTTCCGGCGGCGAGTGTCGGCGACGGGAAATATCGGCCTGGCTTTCTGGAGGCGATTGACGCTTGTCTTGAAGTTCACCACGCCGACCGACCGCAGTCCGTGGCGCAAGCGCGGTCCATGCTGTTGACCCGGCCGGCAGGGGAGATACCGCCTCCCGCGCACGTCGCGACCGCGCCGCTCGTCGAGACGCGGAAGATGGGAGCGACGAATGCAATCCGGGTGCCGGCTCAGCGAAGCACGAAGGCATGGTGGACTATGTTTTTTGCGGCGGTGATCGCGGTTGTCGGTGGTGGAGTGTTTGGCGGGCTGCAATACACGCGTTGGCAGGCGGAGGAGCGCGGACGGGTGGAAGCCGACGCCAAGCGCCGGGCGGATCAGGAAGCGCAGCGGCAGGAGGAGGCGAAGCGCAAAGCTGAAGAGGAGCGGCGCATCGCGCCTGGTCAGGAGTTCCAGGAGTGCAAGGACTGCCCGCGCATGATTGTGGTGCCGGGGGGGTCGTTCATGATGGGGTCGCCGCCGGATGAGGAGAGCCGCGCCAGCAACGAAAATCCGCAGCACAAGGTGACGATCGCCAAGCCGTTTGGGGTGGGCAAATTCGAGGTGACGTTCGCGGAGTGGGACGCGTGCGTGGCCGCCGGCGGCTGCAAGCACAAGCCCAATGATCATGGCTGGGGACGTGGCAAGCGCCCTGTGATCGACGTGTCGTGGAACAACGCCAAGGAATACGTTTCCTGGCTGGCCAACAAGACCGGCAGACCCTATCGGCTGCTATCGGAGGCTGAATGGGAATATGCCGCGAGGGCGGGGACGACGACAGCCTTCTCGACCGGACGGACGATCACGACCGATCAGGCTAATTTCGACGGTGACTACACGTATGCTGGCAGCGCCAAGGGCGTCTATCGGGCCAAGACGATCGAGGTCGGCTCGCTCAACAAGCCCAACGCTTTCGGTCTCCATGACATGCACGGCAATGTGTGGGAGTGGGTAGAGGATTGCTACCTGAACACCTACAGTGGTGCGCCCACAAATGGTCGAGCCGTGGCGGACGCGCCATCGTGTTCCCGCGTTCTCCGCGGCGGTTCCTGGTACTACATTCCACGGTTCCTCCGCTCCGCCAATCGCGACAGGGACCCTCCCGACAACCGCAACTACGCCGTCGGCTTCCGCGTTGCCAGAACGCTGGAGCCTGCTGCCGCGGCCGTCGCGCCCGATGGCATGTTCCCTGGTGTGGATCGCAAGGGTTTCGAGGTGCCGCCGCTCGTGGGCTTCAGCGGTCCGCCGGAAGCAATGGATTCCAGGCTGCAGACGACAGCTTTGTGGCGTGTCCTCAAGCGCGATTTTCCGGATTGGTATGCGGAGCGCCTCAAGGAGGCGGCGACACTGGCTGCCCAGAACAAGGACGACGACGCCATCGGCCAGCAGATGGCGCGCGGACTGGTCGCGCTGCGCCGCCAGAACGTCAACCACGCGCTGGCTGCAAGCTTCCCCCGTCTCAAGGCCGTCGCTGCGACGTTCCATGCGAATCTGGTTGCGCTGCGAAACCAGAGCAGCGAGGTGTGTTTCGAGTTCATCTCCCAGGGGGAGGCGAGCGCAACCGTCGTCGCGCTGCTGCAGGGCTCCGAGCATGTTGCGCGCCTGCAGGCGCAGCTGACGGCCGTATTCGAGGCAATTGCTGATGGCCGCAAGTCGCCGCAGGCCTATCCGCAGCCGAGCAAGGCGGATTACGACACTTTGGCGGCGGATCTGAACAAGCTGGGGTGGACGCCGGCAGATATGCAGCTGTTCTCGAACGAGCGCGCGCTCGCACGCGCTCCGCCAGCGAAGGTGTGCCAGCTGGCGCACGACTGGTTCGCCGCCCAGCTCGCCATCAAGGATCCCGACATGCAGCTGCGCTTGCTGGTGGACTCATTGGTGCCTGTGGTTGCCGGCTAGGCTCGATCCATCATCGAACTCTCCGCCTGATGACATTGATGTGGCCGGCCATTGCTGTCCATCCTGCCTCTTCCAAGCCAGACACAAGCCGCTGCAGCCGTCTGTAGGTTCGCCAGCGCATATAACGTGGCTTGGCGTGCAGCGGCTCGCCAGACTCTCCCGGCTTTCCTAATCGGCACCTGATCCTGTGCGCTCGGTCCAGAAGCCGGACGGGCGCCGACACATACTGCGAGCGGTACCGAAGCCCCCTACAGCGCCGGCAACAGAGGCTATTGACGCCGTACAAGACCCTGCACGGCTTCCAGCAGCCGGGACACTTGAACCACTTACGAAAGCCAAAGGGCGAGGCACTGTAGACAAACGGAACGAACAACCCCACGACCTCGCCTTGATCGTTGCGCTTGAGGAACTGCACGCCGTCTTGGGACGCACGCACGAACGTCACACCGCTGGGCTCTCCGTCTATCGACCATTCGATCAGGCGAAGCCTTCCCGGCTCGAGCATCTTCCAGCGCCGTAGCTGCGCCAAGTCGATCGATCGCCATTCTTCGACCTTGGGCGTTGCGTAGCTGCAGGGTCTGGCCATCAAGAATTATCGAAATCTTGTGGGTTTCGGCATTTTGCCGCGATCTGCAATTTTGCTCGCTTCAGCTCTTTGATGCGCGTCGCAGTCGGTGGCCAGCGCATAAGATCATGCGCGGCGGCGTCAATGTCATACCTGCCGTCGGGCCGGCGATAGTGCGCCAGGATGGCACTTTGGTTGTCGCCGGCGGCATCAAGGTCTTGAGCGGTGATCGCGCAGTGGAACATGTACTTGGCGAGTTCATCGTCGCCCTTCTCGGCCTGATCGATGAAGGGCCAAAGGATCATCCCCTCGTCGTCGCTCAGCTTCGCGCCGGAGTCAGGCTTCCTTTTGCTCATGTCGGCTCCTCCTATGGGGTGTGAGAATTGTCGACGCGCGCACAACGCACGGCCGCTTGTTACATCAATGCTGCGCCAGGCCCCGGGAATGAACTCGATACCAGCGTGGCCGAATGTTTCCAGCATTCGCTTGCAGGCGTTTGTGTCTCCGACAGCAGGGGGCAGGTTGCGTCACCTCCGTCACCACAGCTGCCGATCGCCCAAAACTCGCGTAATTCCAGATGCATATGCGGTGACGGATAATCGGGAGGCGCCGTCACCCGATCGTCACCGCAACCGTCACCATCACGGGAATTCGCTGGGGTGACGCAAGACCGGTAAGGGGGTGACGGTCGGAGTACTGGTTGCGTCACCGTTGACTGGTCGAAGAATAGGCATCGGTGACGGTGGTGACGAAGGTGACGGTTGCTGCCTTCCACTCTTGGAATGAACATCAACGAATGTCTTTCTTCAAGATATGGAGCCGCCGCCGGCCGGTATGGCCCTCGCGATTGGATGTTATGACAATGCCGACCCGGCGCAGCGCCGGCGCCAGCCGGGTGAGCTGGCCGGATAGTCCGCGCGCGCTCCCCGGCCATTGCCGGCCGCAGCAAACGTGATCGCTGACCAGCCCACTCAGCGCGGTGAGAAGCTCAGCGCATGTCGTGGTGTGCTCGGAGCGGCCCTCCATGTGCTGACGTAGCGCCATGGCCACTGGGTCCGCTTCGAGGACAGTATCCACGGCATCCCCCCGATTGGCATCGTAGGCCGCCATGTGCATACCGGCTGACCAGATCGCTGTCTCGCAGGCGGCCACCCACAACGCATAGTCGGCCATGCGCGGTAGCCGGTTGGGGCGGGTGTGGGGCAGTTGCATCAGGCCATGTGCGACAACATCGAGAAGGGCACCGAGGACAAGCGGTCGCACCGCTTCGAACGCCGAGCGCAGCTCGCTCTCCGGCCTGCGCAGCTCATCAGAGATTGTCTGTAGCCGTACGATGATCAGCCTGTCGGCGAGGTCCGAGCGATTCGCTACGTCGGTGATGCTCGTCATCGCGATTGGGCGCTGCCCATCGAACAAGACCTCGTCGCTATCCTTATAGAGCGCGCGCGTCGAAAACCCGCCACCGGTCGATAGGCGACATAGGCTGTCGGAAATCTCGGCCGATATGCCCGACAGGTTGTCGAACACAAGGACGTGGCCGTTAATCGCCGCGACATAGAGATCGCGCGTGTCGCGAGGCAGTGATCGCAGCGGTGCGGTGTGCGGGTCGAGCAGAAGCCGGAGCATCTCGGCAGTGAAGGACTTGCCGGTGCCCTGCTCCCCCGTGAACCCGAGAATGGGGTATGGCCCGCGCCCCCGCAGGATTGCGAGTAGCCAGGACACGATGAGCACGAACGTGTCGTCGTCGACGTAGATATAGTTACGCAGCTCGTCGATTTTGCCTCCACGAACCGGGTCAGGAATCGCCAGCATGCCCGGCGTCCGGCGGAAGCGAACCGGCGGCATGTCGACGATGCGCCAGCCGTCTGCATCGATTTCGATGGCTCGCCAGGCTGCATCGCACAGATCGAGATAGATTTTCTGGCCGTGATCCACGACGCGCAGGTGGACCGGGCGTTGTGCGCCGTCGAACTGTGCGCGAGCTTCGATGACACCCATCGCCGTCGACATTGCTTCGCTATTGGGGGCCCCGCCGGTCTCCTCGTAGTAGACCCGCCGCAGCCACCGCCGAAAGCCGGTGCTCTTGGTGGGCCATGTCTCCCGATGGCAGTTGACGTTGATGTCAGCGTACGTTGTGCCGTCGGCAGACTGATAGAGATCAACGCCGTCTCGGAGGCAGTTTTCGATGAGCACCTGGGCCTGCGTTCGACCTTTGGAGCTGCGGTCCTTCGTTGCCACTTTTGCCCCATTGGTGTGTTGATCATCTCTATCAGCCGGACCGGTGCGTTCTCCTCTGCTCTCCTCCCACTTCGCCCGCACTCGCGCGATCTCGGCACCAAGATCACCACGCGACTTGTATTTGGCGGCGAAAGGCGCACCCTCAGCCACGAGCCCTACTTCATCGTCGGCGAGCCCGTATTCGAAGAGTGCCATCATTGTGCGGAAGCAATGCTCCGAGCGCTGGCCCAACTCGCGCTTCGTTTCGACTCGGTCGACAACCCAACCGGGCAGACGACCGATGATCTCATCGCGGTCGGTCGAACCGCCGCCGGTATGTGGGCCACGCCCGCCGTAGGGTTTGCGCGCCTGCGACTTGAGATCCGGCATCGCCTCCAGCGCCCGCCCCAACACGTCGGGATCGATTGGCTCAAGCGAACCGCCCGTCAGCTCCACGGATTGCGGTTCGGCAGGACGCCCGCGCGCGATCTTGGCTGTATTGGGATGGTTCCACGTTTGTGGTAGCCGCCAGACATGGGCGACGTCCTTCGTGCCGTGGTCGCCGCCGCACTTGCGGTGCAGCAGCTCTGCAAGCGTCTTGGCCTCGCCGAGTGGCAGCGGACGCGTGAAGACAAAATGCAGGTGCTGGTTGGGGTGCGGGCCCGTGCTTGTGGAAATCTGAATGGAGGGTTTGATGCCACGCGGCAGAATGGCCGGCCTGCCGGTATCGACATCGTCATCGATGGGTAGACCCAACACCGCAACGATATCGTTGGCAGTGCCTCGGGCGCCGCGTGACAAGTCGCGACGCAGAACGACGGTCGAGAAGTAGACGTTGCTGTGCCCGCCAAGGGCGACGGCCTCGGCGGCCATCCCCTCGACGTCGCCAATGGCGAACTGCCGGGGCCGCACCTTCCCCGTCTTCGGATCAATGGTCGTCAGCATGAAGATGCCGTCGCATCCCGCTGCAGCCTTGTGGTAGAGCTGCAGACACGCACGGGCACTTGCCGCTGCCGCCTCGCCAGGTGACCGCTCAGTGACTTGAGGTAGATGCCGGGCCTGGCGCGATGCAGGGCCGCCGTCGCTGCCGTTGAGATTAGATGATGTCGATGCATTGCCGAAGGTCGTCATCGCCATGTCCTGTTGTGCGGATGATGGCGACTTCCGCCTTGAACAAAGCGGTATAATGCGGTACAAAGACTGCCATCATGATTACATTTCTGGCCGCCCCGGAGTCACGATCCTGGGTGGCCAATTTTATTGGTTTGCGGTGGTATGCGTGCGCATTGTAACGCGTTGCGCAGTTCGCTCGTCGAGCGGATCTTGTGCGACATGCGCTCGGCTGCGAATACGTCGAGATCAGGCCGATGGTACGATGTACGCCCTCCACCCTGGCGGGTGTAGGGGGGGCCAGTTCCCTTCGACGCCGCGTTAGCAAGTGCGGCCGGGCCGAACCTCATTCCATAAACGGCGGCTAGATATTCGCCTGCCTCGCGTCGCGTCAGCCGTTCCGGCCACTGGCGAGGCGTAAGTTGTGTGGTCATGGAAAACCTCATCTTTCGATGAGGCTTGCATGACACAAGGCGCCTCGGAATAGTGCGCTGCAAGGGGCGAGTTTCGTCCCTTATCGGCGCGTCGCCCCCAATTTGGCAGCTTTCGCCCTGCTCACATGATCGCGACGCCGAGGAGGATTGGAATCCTGGCCCGGCACCATGTTGAACAGGTCGTCGCACATAGCTTCGACTTCAGTGTTAGACAGGCTAGGGTTGTGGGTGAGAACCATATCGTTCAACCAACAAATGAGGTGGTACTCCGCGCTGTGTCGATCCGGCTTGCACACAGGCGCGCTCGACCGATCTAGGAACCGCGTTATTGCTCCTATGATATCGTCAAAAGGATCTTCCTCGGGCTCGGCATAGACGCGACTCCCGCCATCGGACTCGATCGGTCCAACGCTATATGTTTGTCGGAGGCATTCGGGTCGCGGGGCGTCCCGCAGTATCTGGAGATTTTGCCGAGATTTTTCGAGGCGAGTGCGCTCCGCAGCGAGTTTCTTGCGAATTTCCTTGGTCGCTAGCCTAGGTGGGTCGTCGCGGAATAAAAGATCCAGGGCGAGCGGTACTAACGCAACGACCTCGTAAGGGAGACTATAGCTCCTCACCGAACGTGCAATCACGTCCCGCGTATCGGAGTTCTTGAACCACTCGGGCGTAAGGCCTGACTTTAGTTGTTCGGCCGCTACAATCAGAGAACTAATCACGAGTCCTCGTGCCGACTCGATCTTACCGTTGCTGGGCTCTTTGGACATCGTACTTCTCCTAAGCGGCTCCTCCTTAGAGACTCGGGCTTTCGGCGCGCCATCCACGCGCCATGGTTCTCATGCCACGGCACCAGCGCGAGATAGCTCGACAACCTCGGCACTGACGAACTCAGCCGTCATGGTTTGCCAAATGTGGCGACTTACCTTGTCGGCGGCAGCGAGAAGAACCGCATCAGGCCTGCTAATATAGCCGCGTGTGGTCGAGCCAGTCTTTGCGCTCGCATGGCCAAGCAACATGGCGATGGTCAGCTCGGAAAGGTCCAACTCATCACAAGCGCTGGCGAAAGCGTGTCGCAATGAATGCGGCGAGTAACCATCACCCACAATGCGCGACCACGCTCCACCGAGGCCGTTGAAGGGCTTCCTTGGGTCGCGTCCTGGAAAGACGTAGGCGCTCATCGCGCGGCCGGGCCGGTTCATCGCAGCCTTCAGGACACGCAGGGCGGCCTCCCCCAGCACGCGCATACTTTCGCCGGTCTTGGTTTCACCAAGGCGCAGACAATGGGCAGATACGTCTACTTCCGACAAGCGCAGCTTCAGGATCTCGCCCTTGCGGCAGCCTGTGAGCGCCAGCAGGCGGATCGCGGCTACGGCCTGCCATGGCTCGGTGCGAGCATCTGCCGCCTCCACGGCCTTGCCGAGGGCGCGATATCCGTTGGCATCCAGGCGGAACTTGCGTTGCCCATCCGCCGGCTTGCGGATGCCGTGCGCGGGATTGGTGCCGATGTGTCCTTGCTCTATCGCGTAGGTCAGCACACCACCTAGCAGCCCATACGTGCGTGCGGCGCCATGCTTGCCAGCAATGAGCATCTCCAAGCAACGCCGGCAGTCAGAGCGATCGATGTCCTTGACCAGCTTCAACCCGAGATGGGTGACGAGATGCGCCATGCGATACCTGTCGATAGCAACCGTACTCGGCTTCTTGGGCTTTCCTTTGCGTCCGAGGATCAGTCCAGCCTCGGCCTTCTGTATGTACTCCTCGGCCAGCTGCTTGAAGGTTATCGCGTTGCGCTCCTCCCGCTTACGCTCTGCGGGATCTACGCCTTTACCTTTGCGGGCTGCGTACGCCTCCCGAAGCAACTCCTTCGCCTCCTCTCGGGCTTGGGCAGGCGTGTACGGCCCATAAGGCCCAATGGTGAGTCGCCGCGAGCGGCCTTGGCCATTGCGGTATTGGACCACGAACGTGATGCTACCCGTCGGCGTCACGCGCACGCCGAAGCCTGGCAATTTGTAGTCCCACCACAGGCTGTCCTTCTGCGGGGTCTTCAGCGAATCAAGCCAGCGCTTGTTGATGATGGGCATGCTGCCACCAAGGTAGCGGTTCAGTTTGTAAGCATCCTGTAAGCAGTCGGTGAGGAATGTCAATGAAGGTCGTTGAACGTGAAGGAGCAATATAAGTTTTGAAAATCAATCTATTGTGAGGGTTGTGTGATCATCGATGAATGGCAGTGAATTGTGGAGAACTGCCCAAGGAAGGCAGCCATTTCGATCTGCCGATCGCGCTCGCCATGATGGTGGCGATGGGGGCGATCTCGCCCGATGCGATCGAGGGCTTCGCCGCGATCGGCGAGCTGGCGCTCGATGCCGCGATCCGGGCCGTGCCGGGCGCGCTGCCGGCCGCTATCGGCGCCAATGCGCTCGGCAAAGGCCTCATTTGCCCGGCCGCCTGCGGGCCGGAAGCCGCGTGGGCAGACGAGGACATGGCGGTGCTCGCGGCCCCGCACCTGCTCTCGCTGGTCAATCACTTCGCCGGCCTGCAGACGCTGGCGCGGCCCAAGCCCAATATCGAGGAGGACTTAGCGCCGCTGCCCGACCTGAAGGACGTCAAGGGCCAGGAAAGCGCCAAGCGCGTGCTGGAGGTCGCGGCCGCCGGCGGGCACAACCTGCTGATGGTGGGCGCGCCGGGCTCAGGCAAGTCGATGCTGGCGGCGCGCCTGCCCTCGATCCTGCCGCCGCTGTCGCCCGAGGAGATGCTGGAAGTCTCCATGGTGCACTCGCTCGCCGGCGAGCTGATGGGCGGCAAGCTGGCGACGCGGCGCCCCTTCCGCGCCCCGCACCACTCGGCCAGCATGGCGGCGCTGGTGGGCGGCGGCTCCAGACCGCGGCCGGGCGAGGTGTCGTTGGCGCATCTGGGCGTGCTGTTCCTCGACGAGCTGCCGGAGTTCCTGCCCAACGTGCTCGATTCGCTGCGCCAGCCGCTGGAGTCGGGCGAGACCGTGATCGCGCGCGCCAACCACCGCGTCGCCTATCCCTCGCGCATCCAGCTGGTGGCCGCCATGAACCCGTGCAAGTGCGGCGGCAGCCGGCCGGGCGAAGCGTGCAAGCGGGGCCCGCGCTGCGCTTCGGACTATCTGGCGCGCATCTCCGGCCCGCTGCTCGACCGCATCGATCTGCAGATCGAGGTGCCGGCGGTGTCGGCGGCCGATCTGGTGCTGCCGCCACCCACCGAAGGCAGCGCCGAGGTGCGCGAGCGCGTCGGGGTTGCACGCGAACGCCAACGCGCGCGCTTTGCCGCGCTCGGCGCCAAGGGCGTGCGCACCAATGCGGAGTGCGCGGGCCACCTGCTGGAGCAGATCGCCATGCCCGACGAGGCCGGCGTCGGGCTGCTGCGTCAGGCCTCCGAGCGGCTGCAGCTCTCCGCCCGCGGCTTCCACCGCACCCTGCGCGTTGCCCGCACCCTGGCCGACCTCGACGGCGCCGACGGCGTTGCCCGCGCCCACATCGCCGAAGCGCTCAGCTACCGCGGCGAGACGCTGCGGCAGCAGTGGGCGGCTTGAGGTTGCAGGAATGCGTCTGAGCCCTAGTCTAGGGTGCGGGTAGCCGCCGCCGCAATCGCCGCCGAAGTCCGCCGCGCATCGGCTATTGCTTGCCGGAGTTCAGTCATACAAAGCGGACGCCGACGGCGTTTTCGGTACGACGAACGACTTCGCAGTCAGCCTCGAACTTGGTTGCCTCGATGACAATCCGGAAACGGAAAGGTAACCAGCAAGTCTGGGCGACCTCCAGCAACGCTCCCTCATCTGAGGTATTGCGCACAATGCACGCAATGGAGGAACGTCCGCCGGGGCTGATGACGGCGTGCCAAAAGGTCTGGCGGCGACCGAACTGACGTCGCTCGGCAGGAGGCGAATTGCTCCCCATGGTCTTGCTCGCTCCCCCTGCCACTCCCACGTGCACGTGCCGCCAACCTACAGCGCAGCCATTACGTAAGGTTGATGCATTGGTCTGCAATTTATCGCAATTACCTGGGTTTGCGGTGGGCTCCTGCCGACACCACCACCGGCAGCACTGGTGTCAAACGGCCGCGAGTCGTTGATACCAGGACACCCCTCCGGACACCGAATGTTAACCCGTTCCAGGTCATGCATTGCTGTTGGGGTGCATTGCGCGCTTGAACTCGAGAAAGCGGTCCTTATCAATGGCGGTTGGACCTACTATGCCACGCGGCGGATTGCGCTCGGTCGAGGCCAACGGGATGTTGCGGGCCGCGGTAGTCAACAACTGGAATCTCGATGGCGGTATTCAGCAGCGCAGTGCAGCAACCGTCAGGCGCGGGCACCGGCACGGCTTGTCGATGGGCATATCACTAGCCGAGGCTCTGATTCTCTTGCTCCTTCTGCTGCTATTGGTCCTCGGCGTGCGAATGGTTCATGTGCAAAAGCAGGCTCACGATGCGCAGGGAGCATATGAGGCCTTACAAGCTAGCATTCCAGCATTGAAGCCGTTCTTGGAAAACCTTCCGCAAGAGCATCAGCTACGAGCGCCCGAAGTTCAGGAGTTCCTAGTCAAGCTTTCCCGCGTGATCGAGCTTGAAAAAGCAAGAGCCACTCTTGCGCGCGAGAACTCGGACTTGCGTTCACGACTAGCTGCCAAATCTCCAGATCCGGAGCCGGCTGCCAAATCGCCAGTTCCAGAGCCGCAAGAAGCCCGGGCGCTATCGGTCGATCTCGACCGGCGCGGCGATGAGTCGCCCGCGAAGGCTGCGTTGGTTGAAGGGGAGCGCGCCCCTCTACATGACCGCGCTGCCAAGGTCACCGCCAATGTCGCTAATAACTTCTCCCCAAACGAAGCGATGGCCCCGCGTGCGGAAAGCCTGAGCAGGTCCGTGGCCGGCCCCCGCAGAACTCAGCCGCGTCCCGGCTGCAGCAACCGAGACTTCCTACGCGCGCATGTTGGCCGTCCAAGCGGACAGATTTCGGCTTGGTGTCCGTAACCTGCACTACTGCCAGCGCTATTGCATGCGTGGGCGGTACTCTTCCCCGCACGATGCTGAGACAGGATCAGTTGCCAATGGGCCCCGCGCCCAGCCCATAAATTGGCTGAGGCAAGCCTGCGCTCGCACGGCGTGCTGCAGGATCGAGTGCAGGAGCGGTGCTCAACCGGTCTGCCTCGGACCGGCCAGCCGACAGCTTCTGCAGATAGGTCATGTTCGCACCCGCCTGGGCGGGCGGCAGCGTCGGCGCCGCCGCGGATCGGGCCTCGTCGTACTTGCCGCGCAATCCCAAGACGAGCGCTAGGTTCTGCTGGAGAGGTGCGGTCGTCGGTGCGCTGCGCTGCGCCTTCCGCAGGAGCTTTTCCGCCTCGTCGCCCTTGCCGTCGAGGGCATAAGACAGAGCCAGGTTGTTGAGCACGATCGGGTTGTCGGACGCCAGCGCAAGCGCCTTGGCGAATTGCACCTGGGCCTCCTGCTGCTTGCCGCCAAGAGCGAGCGCGGCCCCCAGCGCGGAATGCACGCGCCATTCCAGACCATCATCCGCGAGACGCAACAGCTTCTCGGCTTTGGCCGTATCGCCGAGATCGAGCGCAAGCAGACCCCGCTGCAGCTGCAGCTGTCGGCTGTGTGGCCTAGCGCCCGCCGCCTTGTCGAGCACCGCAAGCGCCGCCGCTTTCGCTCCGCTGACTCTCAGCGCCCGTGAATAGGCAATTGCGGCGGCCGGATCCGTCGGGTTGCCCTTATGGGCAGCAGCAAGCGATGCGATTTCGCCCGGCGCGACGGCATCGATCGACGCCATCGCTGGCGTCGGTTCAGCGAACGAGCCGGTCACGGGCTTGCCCGCTGTGTCCGCACAGGCGGTCAGCATGAGACTGACGCTCAGCGCCCCAATGGCGGCTCCTCGCGCTGCCTGGAGGGAGCTGACCGATATGCGCATTGCGTATCCCCGCCTCAGACTCAAAGCTTCGCTGACGAGTCCTAGGCAGATTCGCTAGCCACCGATGGAGGCGCGGCTTGGCTGTCCCCGTTATCCCCAGAGGGTTGACAGCCAGGCGCAAAGGACCTTGCGCGAAGTCATGACGGAACGGTGCTTGCCGGGGGGTCGACGTTCCCATCGCGGCCGACCTTTTCCGGACCGGTGCATTTGGGGCAGGTTCGAAGAGGCGAGTGCAGCAACTGCCGCCGTCCGGGCAACCGGCCTCGCTATTTGGCGGGCGCAAGAATCTTCTTTGCCGGTTCGGTTGACGTATCGGTGCTGCTACGGCTGCCGGCATAGGCGGACCACGAAACGCTGCGCCGCTCGCCCGCACGCGGACCCTCAGCCTGTGGATGCTTGAGGTCACGGGCATTGTCGACCATCACGGCAAGGTTGCGCTGGGTTGCGCAGCCCCAGTTTGGATAGGGAATGCGCTCCTCGTTGCGCCCCACATCCTCAGCCCAATGGCCACACGGCGGTGGCACGGTCACAGGCCGCTGGTACGCGAGCCGAACGAAGGGAGTGCCGGTCGAGTGCTTGTTGTGCCTGGGGGCTCGCACCACTTGGTCGCCAAGGCCTGCTTGATTAACATGGCGTTCGATGTCTCGCAGGGCATGGCTCATGGCCGCCCGATCACGCATGCCGGCCGGGGCCGAGATCGCCAAGCGCCCGGAAGCCTCGCGCTTGTAGCTGGTGAGGAAGCGATAGATATCGACATTCTGGTTGGGACTGAGGCCCGCGGTTCCCGGAGGAACCTCGACATCGAGATGCTCGGCGCGCGAGGTAAAGCCGATTGAGTGACGCAGCTCCGGATTGCCCGCGCCCACTGCGGCGGGATTGTCGAGGGGGCGATGTACGAGCAGGCGCGAGTCATCACACGCGCCGACGAGGAGCGCCGCAAGCCCGACTAGTCCGAGCACGCGCCGCGGGGAAAATTCGGCCCTCATGGAGGTTTCGTCCATGCGCGTTCCTCTTGCTAACCCTTCAGCCCTGGATCCGGATAGTCGATGATGAAGCCGAATTCGCCTTCGTAGCGGCCCTGTGGGACGTGGCGGGGTGGCCCATAAATGCGGTTGATGTGGCCCATGAACAGCTCGCGCAGCGTGCTCGAGGGCGCATATCCGCTGTCTGGTCGGGCAAACTCGGCTTTGGCCGCGTGCGTGGCCAGATACGGCGTCACCAGGATGACCAGTTCGCTCTCCTTGCGCTGGTAGTCGTTGCTGCGAAACAACGCGCCGAGCACGGGCAGGTTCTTTATGCCTGGCACGCCCTCGACGCTCTGGCGCACGTCGTCGGAGAGCAGCCCCGCCATCGCCAATGTCCCGCCGCTCGGCAACTCGAGCGTCGTCTCCGCGCGACGCACCTTGAGCGCCGGAATCACTATGTCGTTCAGCGTGACAGCCCCTTCGGATGACAGCTCGCTGACCTCCGCTCCGATGTTGAGACTGATGCGCCCTTCGGAGACGACGATAGGCCGGAAGCTGAGGCCGACTCCGAAGCTCTTCCAGCTGACCGTGATCTGCCGGTCCTGGCTCGCGACCGGCACGGGAAATTCGCCGCCCGCCAAAAACTTCGCAGTCTCGCCGGACACGGCCGTAAGGTTTGGCTCAGCCAGCGTGCGGATCAGGCCGGCCCGCTCGAGCGCCTGCACCAGCGCCGTTACGGTGTTGCCGCCCGAGTTCCAGGTGGTCTGCGCAGCCTCTCCGGCGGCAACCAGCGGCAAAGCGATAGGACCAGCGGATACGGCGCCTGGCACGATCGATGATGCCGGGAACGCATTCTGGATGACCTTCGTGAATGTGATGTTGCCGGAGTTCAGCAGCGCACCTGGCAGATTGACCCCGAGCCGCCGAATGGCGCCGCGCTGCATCTCGGCGACCTGCACCTTCAGCAGTACCTGTTCTTTGGCCGCGACCGACAGCATGTTGACGACCGGTTCCTTGTCTTTGCTGTAGCGGCCGGCCATGTCGGCGGCGCGGTTGGCATCGACCGGAGTCATGACGCTGCCGGTCAGCACGATGTTGTCGCCGACCGCCTCGACCTTGATGCGCGACCCGGGCAGCAGGCGCGCAAGGGCATCATTGAGCGGTGTGAGGTCGCGCGCGATCGTGACCTCGAGGAACACGAGTTTGCGTCCGTCCGCCCCTATGAGGAAGGCATTTGCGTCGCCGACCTTCTTGGCCAGAAGGTAGACCTGTCGCGAGGACTGAATGACCGCGTCCAGCACCTCGGGATTCGACACCAGCACGTTCTGCAAATCGACGGGCAGCTCGATCAGCATGGACTTGTCGAGGCCTATGGTGATCTTGCGCGCAACGGGAAAGCGGGTCTTGGAGGGCACGATGATATGCGATCGGTGATCGGGCTCAGTGGTCTGCCAGCGCTCCTGCGCGCCTGGTTGGGTCGCGCCTGACCCGGCGGCAGCGATAGCGCTTGCGAGCGCCAACAGAACGCGCACCGCTGCGTTGGGGCGCTGCAATCTCGACATTGCGACCTGTGCCTCGCTGATCGCCGCGAATTTGGCCGGTAGAAAGCCAGACCCCTGGCCGCGGACGCAGCCACTGCGGCACCGTCGTCCTGCAGCAATCATCCGCTGAACTCAAGCCCATGCCGGCTAGCCTGCGGTGTTCTCCTCAGGGCACCAACAGGTTCCTAAAGGTGTTTTCGCGTGCTGCCGGGCGCGCGGGCGGCGCTGGGGCGGCGCCGACATTTGTTGTGCACAATAATCGGCCCGCAGGGGCCATCGCCGCATCGGGCTCGCTCAGCCGGCGAGGCGGCTCGAGGACACCTCATCGGATTGATTCGTGCCTGCAGGGCGGTGACTAGGGCGCCTTTGCTGCCGCGGTGCTGGGGCGTCGCTACCCCGAGCGGCTGACGGGTGACGGCAAGCTGCCGGGAGAGCCGACGCCGGAGGAATTAAAGTCTTCCTGGCGCAGCTGCTACGGCGGCGAAGGTGCCTACTCCGCCTCCAGCGCCTTGCGGATGCGTTTCATCTGGCCGAGCGCGGCCGGGTCGAACGTGGGGTATTCGAGCTCGAGATCTTCGAGGACATCGACGATTACGTTGGCGATCACCAGCCGCGCAAACCATTTGTGATCGGCCGGCACCACATACCACGGCGCTTGCGGTGTGCTGGTGTTGCGGATCATGTCCTCGTAGGCCTCCATGTGGCGGTCCCACAGCTTGCGCTCGGCCACATCGTCCATGGAGAACTTCCAGCGCTTGGCCGGCTCGTCCAGCCGCGCGAGCAGGCGGCGCTTCTGCTCCTCCTTGGAGATGCGCAGATGGACCTTGACCACCACGGTGCCGTTGCGCACCAGATGCCGCTCGAACGCATTGATGTCCTCGAACCGCTCCTGCCAGATGCGGCCGGTGACGAGCTCGGGCGGCAACCTTCGCTGCTCGATCAGGTCCTCGTGCACGCGCACCACCAGCACGTCCTCGTAATATGAGCGATTGAAGATGCCGATGTCGCCCCGGCACGGCAGACGCTTGACGGCGCGCCAGAGGAAGTCGTGCTCGAGCTCCTCGGAGGTCGGCACCTTGAAGGGGTGGACGGCGCACCCCTGAGGATTGAGACCGGCCATGACGCGCTTGATGGCGCTGTCCTTGCCTGCCGCATCGACCCCCTGCAGGATCACGAGCAGCGCCCAGCGGTCCTCGGCGTAGAGGCGTTCCTGCAGGTCGCCGAGCCGCTCGGCGTGCGCTGTCACGAGCGTGTCTGCGTCGGCCTTCTTGAAGCCCACCGTCTCGGCGGGATCGATCTCGGCGAGGCGAAAACTCTTGGGCCGGTCGATCCTGAAGCGCTTGCGGAGCTTCGACTGATTCATTGGTGCATCCTTGTCGCGGCGGGTGGCGCGATGCCGCCCGCCCCATACGCCACAGTTAGGCGCGCCCTCCGCCCTCTCGACAAGGGGTGGGGACCGATTTGGTGAGCCGGCGGCCCGAGTGGACGATGCAAGACATGCTGTCATCGACCATGGTGTTGACCCTGGCTCGTCTGCGCGTGCCGCAATCCGACTGGAATTGCCCGCTAAACAGCCTTATGGGTGCGATTGGCGCGGACCACGCGCTGGGGGAGACTTTGGTGGAAAGCGCCAAGCTTGCCGGACACACGATCCTGGTCGTCGAGGACGAGGCCCTGATTGCGCTCGATCTGCAGACGTCCCTCGAGGCGGCGGGCGCGCAAGTGGTCTGCACGAGAGGTGAGCAGGCCGCCCTCGCGGCTGCGCAGCCGGGCCTCTCCGCGGCGGTGCTCGATGCACGGCCGGGCTCCAGCGACCACCGGACGATCGCGCGCCGGTTGCGTAAATTCGGGGTCCCGTTCCTGTTCTACGCCACGCATGCGCCGGAGGACGTGACGACGGTGCGAGGCGCGCCCGTGCTTCTGAAGCCGGAGCGGCCGGAACACGTTGCCGACGCGGTCGCACTGCTGCTGAAGTCGGCCAGACGACCTTGACCGCGGCGGTGCGCTGCCCGCAAACTCGGCATGCAACCGAGGCATGCGCGCCCGACACGAGCGCCGCACCGGAGGGTCGGTCTTGAGCGACAGCTTTCGAGGCGCGATCGACTGCGATGTCCACCCGCGCGTGCCGACGCCCGGCATGCTCGCACCCTACATGAACGATTACTGGCGCGAGACGGTGGAGTTGCGCGGCATCGATACGTGGGAGGCGATCTCCTACCCCGTCAATGCGCCGCTGACCATGCGGCCCGACTGGCGCGCGCGCAAGGCCGATGCGGACGCCGCCAGCCTCGCCAAGGCGACGCTCGACCACTTCGATCTCTCGCACGCCATCTGCAACTGTCTGTTCGCGGTGCAGGGTTTCCGCGACGAGAACCTGGCAGCCGCCTTCGCGAGCGCCGCCAACGACTGGCTGGCGGCCGAATGGCTCGGCAAGGACGCGCGCCTGAGGGGCTCGGCGCTGCTCCCCATCCAATCGCCGCCGCGCGCGGCCGACGAGATCGAGCGTCTGGCCGGCGACCATCGCTTCGTGCAGGTGCTGATGCTGGCCATGGGCGAGCAGCCGCTCGGCAAGTCGCTCTACTGGCCGATCTACGCCGCCGCGGAGCGCCACGGCTTCGCGGTCGGCATCCATGCGGGCAGCAGCTATCACCATGCGCTGACGGGCTCGGGCTGGCCCACCTACTACATCGAGGACTACGCGGCGCAGTCGGCCGGCTTCCACACCCAGCTCGGCAGCCTCATCAGCGAGGGTGTGTTCGTCAAATATCCCAAGCTCAAGGTGGTGCTGATCGAATCAGGCGTCACGTGGCTGCCGCCCTACATGTGGCGGCTGTCGAAGTTCTGGCGCGGGGTGCGCAACGAGGTGCCCTGGATCGACCGCGAACCCCATGAATTCCTTCGCGATAATGTCCGGCTGACGATCCAGCCATTTGACGGGCCGGCGACGGGGGCGCAGATTGGCCGGGTGCTCGATCAGCTGCAGAGCGACGACATGCTGCTTTTCGCCTCGGATTTCCCGCACTGGCAATTCGACGGCGACGACGCGCTGCCGCCCGGTATTTCCGCGTCCCTGCGCCGGAAGATCCTGATCGACAATCCGCTCGCCACCTACCCCCGTCTCGGGAGGCCCGCATGATGCTCGATGCCCCACGGGCGCCCGTACACGAGGCGGATGCCGACCGCAGGGCCGACGCACAGGCGCGAACGCGCCTCGAGATCATCGACGGCGACGTGCATCCCGCGCTGCGCTCGATGGCCGACCTCAAGCCGTTCCTGTCGCCGCAGTGGCGCGAGCATCTCGAAATCTATGGCTCACGGCGGCGGTCCGGCTTCAGCTACGAGCCCTATCCGAAGTCGGCGCCGAAAGCGTGCCGCCGCGACGCATGGCCAGAGGAGGGAGGCCCGCCGGGATCGAGCCTCGACCTGATACGCACGCAGTATCTCGATGCCTATGGCATCGAGGTCGCCATCCTCGGGCCGCTGGGCGCCTCGGGCAACAGCGAGCTCAATATGGAATTCTCGGCCGCGCTGGTGTCTGCCACCAACGACTGGCAGCGCGAGTTTTTCGCCAAGCCCGAGCCGCGCCTCAAGGCGTCGATCGTGGTTCCGTCCGAGCATGCCGAGGCCTCGGTCCAGGAAATCGAGCGCTGTGCCAATGATCCAGCCTTTGCGCAGGTGTTCATGCTGACGCGCACCGGCGAGCCCGCCGGCAACCGCCGCTACTGGCCGATCTATGCGGCTGCCGAGCGGCACGGCCTGCCGGTCGGATTTCACGTCTTCGGCTCGGGCGGCCATCCCTATACCGGGACGGGCTGGCCCTCCTACTACGTCGAGGAAGGCGCGGGCCACTCGACCTCGTGCCAGACGGTGGTGACCAGCCTCGTCATCGAAGGCGTGTTCGAGCGCTTCCCGCGGCTCAAGGTGGTGATCATCGAGGGCGGCTTCGGCTGGCTGCCGGCCCTGACGTGGCGGCTCGACAAGCTTTACGAACGCATGCGTTCGGAAGTGCCGCACCTGAAGCGCCGTCCGTCGGAATACATCCGCGAGCACATCTGGCTCACCTCGCAGCCGATGGAGGAGCCCGAGAACCGCCGGCACCTATTCGACACCATCGAATGGATCGGCTGGGACCGGCTGCTGTTCGCCTCGGACTACCCGCACTGGGATTTCGACGATCCGTTCCGCGCCTTCCCGGCCGGAATACCGCGCGAGCGCCACCAGCAGATCCTCTCGGCCAACGCGCGCGCGGTCTACCGGTTGGCCTGATGCCGCGACACGTCGTTGCCAGGGCGGCCGAGATTCCGCCGGGGTCACGCAAGCTGGTGCACGTCGGCGAGCGCGATATCGTCATCTTCAACGTGAAGGGCGAGCTGTTCGCGCTCTCCGACAAATGCCCACACCGGGGCGGCAGCCTGGCCCGCGGCAGGCTCACGGGCGTGGTCACATCCTCCGGGCCCGGCGCCTACGAGTACACGCGGCCGGGCGAGATCGTCCGCTGCCCCTGGCATGGCTGGGAGTTCGACGTGCGCACGGGGCGCTCCTGGTGCGACCCCAAACGCATGCGGCTGATGAACTACGCGGTGTCCGTCGAGCCCGGCGCCAAGCTGGTCGAGGGACCGTACGTGGCCGAGACCTTCGCCGTCACAATCGAGGACGCCTATGTCGTGGTCGAGACGAAATGAGATTGAACTCGCCGTGATTGATCAGGGCTTCGGGCTCGGCGGGGACGCCTTGACGGGCTTGGCATAGAGACCGACGGCGATCGCACGCGCGACGTACTGCGCCATGCAGTTGTAGCCGGCCTCGCTCAGGCCGAAGTCGGCGGGCTCGGGCCGACCGGCCTCGCGCAACGTGCGCCCGAGAATCTCTCCCGCTTCGTAGCGCCTGATGCGCAACACGTTCTCTTGCGCGGAGATGCGCTGCAGGCTCGCGCGGATGGCTTGATAATGATCGTTCTTGGCGAGCTGCTTCATGTAGTGCAACCCGACCAGAATCACGTCGATCTTGTGCGCCTTCAGCCACTGCAATGTCTCGCGCACGCTGGCCTCGAATTCCTCGACCGGGACCTGGGCGAAGGCATCGTTGGTGCCCACCTGCCAGAGCACGATGTCGGGGTGGTTCAGCGCCACCTCGATCTTGATGCGCGTCCCCGCAGCCTGAGAGAGCTCACCGGAAAACCCGCGGTTGATGATCTCGATGTCGAGCCCCTTGATGCTGCGCTCCAGGACCTGCTCGAGCAGCGGCGGCTTGCCCTCCCGGCTCCAGCCGAGCACCGCGGTCGACGAGGCGCCGATCGCGAGAATCTTGATTTGCTTGCGCTCCTGCAGCGCAGTCGCGCTGTTGGGCAGCGGCGTCTCGCTGAGACTGGCCTCGCCGCATTCCTTGGCGATGGCTGGCAGCTCGGGCGTGCCCTGTGCCGCAGCACCACCACCAGCCGCCGGGCATATTGCGGGAGCCAGCAGCGCGGCAAGCGCGCAGCCTAGTCGCCAGCTGTTTGCCGATCTTTCCATTCCGACACCCACGCCGTGAGCCACAACAGGCCCATCCCCACGATCACTACCATCGTATCGATCACGAAAGACCCAGTGTAGACCAATCGGATGACTTGTCCGACCAGGCTGAGAACCGATCCAACGCAAAAAACGTTCAAAGAGTTACGGCCGAGAATGGATAGGAATTCCGTAAGCCACGGCACCCACGGCGCAAACAGCGCATAAGCTGCCGAAAAGACTGCTGCCAGAGCCAGAAACTGCAGCAGCCGCATCGGCGTCAGGAAACTCTTGCCATTGAGGAAGAGCAACTTGGGCTCCGGCAGGCGGATCGGGTCCGGGAACCAATTGAACCACACCAATACTGCTGCAATCAGCACCAGCGGCAGGGCGATGCCTCTGATCAAGTTCATTTTGCGCCGCACAATGGCCCCGAGCCCATCGTCGCGCGACAGCGCAAAGCCGAGGACGAAGATCGCTTGCCAGGTGAACGGATTGAAAAACCACTGACCGGACACGGGCCAGGTCGGGGCCGTGAACGGCGCCGTCAGCGACGCAAAATAGAGCGCGAGCGACAGCGGCACGAGCAACGGCCGGGCGAACTTGTCGATCAGCGCAATGGCCGGCGCCGCCAGCATCAAAACGACGTAGAGCGGCAGGATGTCGAAATAGCCGAGCTGGTGTGTCAGCAGCACGAGACCGATCTGCGTGAGCGCAGGGTCCTGAAAGAACGCCGCCGCGTTGTTCCATTCGAGCAGCAGCGGATTGTCGAGGACGTAGGCGGTAGCAGCCAAGATGGCGAGCGCGATGCTGCAGATCAGGATCTGGGCCGCATAGATAGTGAGCGCGCGCCCACCGAGTCTGACCACCAGGCGACCGGCTGTGACTGGCTCCTTCCGGCTGCCGACGAGGAGGCCCAGCGACCAGCCGGCCAGGAAGACGAACAGCTCGGCCGAGTCCGAGATCGAGAGGTTGCGGTGCGTCAGCCGCTCGTACCAGATGCCCGGGATGTGGTTGATGAAGATCGAGACGAGCGCGAACCCGCGCCAGAAGTCGACCGCATTGGCATGGCGTGGCATCGCGACACCGAGATCTGACGTGCCGGCCGACGAAGGCCCTCGCGGTGGCAGGCCCGGGGGAACGGCCCGGGGCCGATCAGGCTGCGTCGACGAAGCTCGTGATCAGCGCATTGGCAATGGCATGCTTGCCGGGCACGTTCAAGCCTTCGGGGTGGCGGCGCTCCAGCATCAGCCGCGCGTCCTCGCGCGTGAACCAACGCGCCTCGGCGATCTCGCCGCTGTCGATGGTGATCTCGGTGGTCTCGGCCCGGCCGATGCAGCCGAGCATGAGCGAGTGCGGGAACGGCCAAGGTTGGCTGGAATGATATTTCACATCGCCGACCTTGATGTTGGTCTCCTCGAGCACCTCCCGGCGCACGGCGTGGGCGATGTCCTCGCCGGGCTCGATGAAGCCCGCCAGCGTCGAATACATCTTGTCGCCGTACCGGTGCTCGTGCGCCAGCAGGCAGCGCTCGCCGTCCGTGATCAGCATGATCACCACCGGATCGGTGCGCGGGAACCATTCCAGGCCGCACGCCCAGCACTTGCGCCGCCAGCCGCCGTCCTTCACCAGAGTGGTGCCGCCGCAATGACCGCAGCAGCGGGCGTTCTCGTGCCATTGCGCCAGCGCGCGCGCCTGGCCGCACAACGATAGCTCCTCCGGCGACATCACCCCTTGCATGGCGAGCGAGCGTAGATCGACGATCGGGCGCAGCTTCTCTATCGCGCCGGGCACGTTTCGCGTGCGGTGCTCGGTCACCGCGGTCGCGAAATAGGCGTTCGCCGCGCCGTCCACGCCCAAGAAAAGGGCATCGACGATGGGCAACCCGAACTGCGTCAATTCCTCACGGGAGAACCAGGCGAGCTTCGCCTCGGTGCGCTGCGGGTTGGCCCGGATCACGGGCTTCAGGTCAGCCAGCACCAGGAAGCGCGTGCCTGGAGCTTCGAGCTTCGACTTCAGGAACTCCGCGTCGCTTCTCCTGGGTCCGAGCCGATCGAGCATGAGCGTCGAACCAACTGTAGGCATCCAGAGGCTCCCTGATTTTGCGCCGAGCTGAGCACACCGCTCGCCCCGGCGCAACATGGTCCGTTGCTTGCCGGCGCCGAAGACGACCCGCCCCTGTTTGTCGCATTGCAACCATAGACCAACGGGTCAACAGTGTTGCAAACATTAGTGCGGCGTATGGAAAAACGATCTGCTAGGCTGAGCCAACAATCCGTCATGAAAGATCCGCCGGGGCGCGGCAGCCGAGCGGACAAGCCGATCGTGATTTCCGTCGAAGGGAACAACTGGCATGGCTGAAGCTCGGCCGTCACGAGCGCTGCTCACAACCATCCGCATCATCGACACCTTCACCGACCTTACGGGCTCGCTCTTCGCCTGGATGTCGGTGCCCCTGGTGGCATCTGTCGTCTACGAGGTGCTCGCGCGCTATCTGTTCAACGCCCCGACCACGTGGTCGTACGACCTCGCCTACATGTTGTACGGCGCGCTGTTCATGCTCGGTGCCGCGTATGCCCTGCACAAGGGCGCGCACATTCGCACCGACTTCTTCTGGGATAATTTCTCGCCCCGCAAGAGGGGGCTGATCGACTCGATTTCCTATATCGTTTTCTTCTTCCCGAGTTTCGCGGTGCTGATGTTCATCAGCTGGCACGAAGCCCTATACGCCTTCCAGATCAACGAGACCTCCGAGCAGACGCCGTGGCGGCCGATCCTCTGGCCATTCAAGGGTATCGTGCCGCTCGCTTGCCTGTTGCTGATGATCCAGGGCTTCTCGGAACTCTTGAAGAGCCTCTACATGGCGCGTACCGGCATCGAGCTCGAGCATAAAGAAAAGGTCGAAGTATGAACTTGGATTCGTTCATCGGCCTGGTGATGCTCGTGGTGCTGCTGGGAGCGATCTTCATCGGCGTGCCGATCTCCTTCACGCTGCTTTTTCTCGCCTTCGCGTTCGGCTACGTCGGCATGGGCGCGACGGTCTTCGACCTCGCCTACTTCCAGACCATCGGCCTGATGAAGGAAGAGCTGCTGGCGGCGGTGCCGCTGTTCATCTTCATGGGCTTCATCACCGAGCAGGCCGGTCTCATGGAGCG
>Ga0247727_10005359_pt1 | contig 26125 bp, 27 predicted proteins | sample WisWelCaveWW1625_FD_202498 | JGI IMG/M metagenome (GOLD analysis project Ga0247727, IMG submission 202498) | Biofilm microbial communities from Wishing Well Cave, Virginia, United States - WW16-25 | ecosystem: Environmental > Aquatic > Deep subsurface > Groundwater > Cave microbial mat | place...
CTCGTCGTGATCCACACCGACTCTTGTCGTCGCTTCCGCTTGCCCATCGCCATGCCTGAGAATCTAGGCAACAGTGACCGTCGCCGCTACCTCGATTTCGAAGCAGTTTCACCACGGACTGCTAGGCCCCGGTGTCGCCGCTGCGCCTGAACCCGGATCTGCCGTCCGAGCTGGAGGGCGTGATCTTGAAAGCGCTGGAGAAAGAGCGCGAGGTCCGTTACCAGACAGCCGCGGACATGAAGGCGGACCTGACCCGGATCTCGCGGCAAAAGGATCGTGGGCCTGGAAACCCGGCCGTGATTCCGGGGATGTCGAGCGACGGGGCCTCTGCCACGGCCGCCGCCGAGGGCTTCTCGCTGGTCGTTCTTCCCTTCGAGAACCTGAGCCCTGATCCAGACGACGCCTTTCTGGCCGACGGCCTGACCGAAGAGCTCATCGCACCGCGGACGTGTTCGATCTGCAGGAGAAGCTCTCGCGGAGGATCGTGGACGCTCTCAGCATTCGGCTGACGCCGGACGAAGACCGGCGAGTGGCCGCTCGCCCGATCCGGAACGCACAGGCCTACGAGTACTACCTCTGCGCCCGTCAGCTCAACTTGCTGTTCACGCCGGAGGCGCTTCAGGGTGCGCTGAAGCTGCTGGAGCAGGGCCTCGAGCTGGACCCGGAAAGCCCCGCCCTGCTGGCGACCCTCGGCTACATTCACTGGAACCTCCACAACGTCGGGGCGGCAGAGGGAAGCGAGGCTCTGGGCCGCGCGCGGGCCTATGTGGAGCGGGCCCTCGCCCGCGATCCCGAGTCGGCCGACGGCCTCACGGTGAAGGCCCTCTTGCTTCTTCGTGAGACCGGCAGCTTCGACGCGATACCCCTGCTCGAGCGAGAGCGGCAGCGCTACAGCCCCTCCCCGACACCATTCTTTGGCTGGCCGTCTTTCTCGCCGAGGCGGGGCGCGGGCGCGAGGCCCTCGCCTGGGCCCAGCGCGCCTGCGCTGTGGAGCCCCGCGGAGCCATGGTCAACGTCGGACGCGCTCTTGTTGAAGCGCAAGTGGGTGATCGCGAGGTTCGCCGCGCGCGGCAGGTGGTGGAGATCGACCCTTCCGACGGCGTTTCGCTGCTACTTGCGGGCCTGGCGACGATCCACGCGGGCCAGTGGCCGGAAGCCCGAACGATCCTCGAGCGGGCCGCGGGTCTCCTGGAGGGAAAGACCATGTGGGGCGTCCTCGCTCGGGGATTCCTCGCGTGCACCGCCGGCCAGCACGAGGGCGCGAGGTCAGCCGCCCGCGAGCCGCTGTGCGAGCCGTTGGGGCGCGTCGACGAGCAGTTCTCGTGGATGCTCTCCGGGCTTCTGGCCACGGCCGGCGACCACGACGGCGCCCTGCACTGGCTCGAGAATGCCGTCCGGCGCGGGTTCACGAACCACCGCTTCCTGGCGGAGCGCGACATGCTCCTGGCCCCGCTGCGTGACGACCCCCGCTTCAAGCAGCTGATGGACGAGGCCCGGCGTCTATCCAGCTCCTCGGAAGGGTGACGAGCGCGGGAAGGAGGACGCTCGTCCGCGGTGGATGTCAGAGCTTGTCAGTTCTTGTTATGCGCGATACTCTCAGCTCATGAACGTCTCTCTCACACCCGAGCTTGAACGGCTGGTCAGCCGCAGGGTCGCGAGCGGACGCTACGGCTCAGCCAGCGAGGTCGTCCGGGAAGCGCTTCGCCTTCTGGAGGAGCGCGAACGCTTTCGCCAAGCGAGGCTCGAGCAGCTCCGCCGTGATGTGGGTGCGGGCCTGCGGGCCCTCGATCGCGGAGAACACATTCTTTTCGACGAGAAGGCAGCCGGGGCCATCAAGAGAGAGGGGCGACGTCGCCTGGCCCGCCGAAGTCCGCGCTCTTGAGCCGTCGGGCCCGACTCTCCCGTCCGGCCAAGAGCGACCTTATCGAGATCTGGACTTACGTGGCCGAGGGCAGTCCCCAAGCCGCGGATCGCCTGATTGATCGGATCCGAAGCCGGTGCGATGTCCTGGCTCGCCTGCCGCAGATGGGACGCCTGCGACCTGAGCTCGCCGAGGGCATCCGCAGCTTCCCGGTGGGCCGGTATCTCATCCTCTACCGGGAGCGCCGAGGGGGGATCGAGGTTGTGCGCGTTCGCGGCGGTGAGATGGATCTGTCGCGCCTTTTCGAGGTCTGAGCCGCCCCCTTCGACTGGCGGGGTTCGGAGTTCAAGGTCCGTCAAGGTGTGACTCCGCGATTGGGCTCTTGGAAAAGTTGTGAGAACTCGGCCTGGAACGAGTTGGGCAGGGTGGCTTGACGCTACGCACCCAGCGCTCGGCCTCACGACGGAAGATCTCGAGCCTGGGCGTCTGAAGGGTTGAGGAGCCGTGCGTCAGACTCCCGTCTTCATGTAGCGCTGGATCGCGCCGAGCGCGCGCTCCACTTCCGAGTGCAGGTTGTAGAAGTGCGGCGAGAAGCGGAGGCCCCCGCGGTCCGTCCCGAGCCGGGGCGCGCCCGCGATGCGGTCCTTCTCGTAGAGGGCCGCGGCCAACTTCGGGACGTCGAGGCTTCCCGGCTGGAACGAGACGACCGCCACCGAGCGCCCGCGATCGGGATGGGTCCAAAGCTTCACGCCGTCGATCTTCCGGAGCCCGGAGAGGAGAGCCTCGGCCAGGTCGCGCGCCCGCGCCTGGATCGCGGGTCGGCCCAGCCGCGTCTGGAAGCGGAGCGCCTCGCCGAACGCGATGATCGCGGGTTCGTCGCGCTGCCCGAAGCTCTCGAACGTCTTGGAGAGACCGATCGCACCCGGATAGGCGCTCACGATGCTCGGCCAGATCCGGCTGTGGACGGCCTTGTTGACGTAGAGGACGCCCACCTCCTTGGGCCCGCAAGGCCATTTGTGCCCGCTGCCCGTGTAGAAGTCGGGCTGCATAAAGGCGAGGTCGACGTCCAGGAGGCCCACCGACTGCGCGCCGTCCACGAGGGTCAGGACGCCCCGCTCGCGGGCGCGGCGGCACAGCTCCTTGGCGGGTAGCAGGTCACCCACCGTGCTCGTGAGGTGCGTGAAGCCGATGAGCTTCGTGCGATCCGTCATCTGGCGGGTGAACGCCTCCAGGTAGTACTCGTCCCCCGGATGGGGGTTCACCTGATCGACGACCTTGACCGTGTAGCCGAAGCGCCTGGCCTTGATCTTCCAGGCCTCGAGGTTGCTCGGATGGTTGTCCGAGAAGAGGAGCACCTCGTCGCCCGGCTCGAGGTCGAGGCCGCTCGAGACGAGGTTGTTCGCCTCGCTGGTGTTGCGGGCCAGGATGATCTCCTCCGGCGTGACGCGCAGGAACGCGGCCAGCAGCTCGCGCGTGGCTTCCTTGCCCTCGCCCAGCTTCACGCGATTGGGAAACGAAGGGTCCCGGTCCATGTCCCGGGTGGCGGCGATCATTGCCTCGATGACCGGGGCCGGAGACGGACACAGGTTCGCCGCGTTCATCACCGCGAGGTCGGCTGGCATGAGGAACTGCTCCCGCACCGAGCGCCAGAAGCCCTCGTTCGCGCCGGCGGGAGCGGGTGCCTGGTCCCGCACCTGGGTTCCGCCCTCGCTTCGGCATGGCAGGAGCGCGGCCATGCTCGCGGCTCCCAGCCGCCCGGCGAACTGCCGACGGCTCAGCGCTGAATGCGCATCGCCGGGCAGCCCCGAGCTCACTGCCTCTCCCCAGCTTCGCTTCATGTGGACCCCCGAGGTCGTTGGCGATTCTATCCGCCTTGGCGCCGTCAGCCCTGCGCTAGACCCGGCGCGGCGGCAAGTTGAGCGCCATCACGGCGAGCGGGAAGAGCGCGGCTGCGAGTGGCCAGGACGGCGGGCTGGCGATGAGCGCGACCGCGGCGAAGATCACCGCGCTCTCCAGGACGCCGAAGAATACGATCGTCTTCTGGAGACGGGTGGTCACGGCCTCGGCGGGCTCGGCTGAAGCGCGCGGGGGCGCGACGAGGCCCTGGCCGCGCACGATCGTGGCGACGAGTGGAGCGAGCGCCGCCCAGCCCACCGCCATCCACGACACGACCTCGGGTCCGGTGCCGGTCCGGAGCTGCATGTTGACGAACGCGGCGACCACGAGGATCGCCGCGCTGCTTCCGAGCAGCGCGCGCGGCACCATCACCAGGGCCGACTGCGGGTCGGGGCCTGAGGCCTTCGTCATGGTCTCCTCCTCTCGAGGGAACGTCCGAGCGCCGCGAGCGCCCTCCGCACCTCGGTCCGGTTGGCGGCGAGTATGTCCTGCCACAGGGCGCGCGAGCGAGCGAGCCGCCCACGAAACCGAGCCCGATGATCGCGACGCCCGGGCGCCACACCTCACTCTTCCCCGCGCAGGCTCGCCAGCAGATCCTGCTCGCGGCGTTCGAGGAGCCGGGCGGCGCCGCTCGTCGCCATGAAGTAGACGGCGGACGCCCCTGCGATGGCGAGCGGCAGCGTGAGCAGCCACAGCCAGCGCTCGGCGAGCAGGTGCGGCAGCCACGCAAGGAAAGCGAACGGCGCCGCCCCCACGAGCGTGGCGATCATCGCGACGAGACCCATCGCCGCGGCGCCGAGGCCGCGCGTGCCCGCGATCGGCGCGTTCGGGTCGCGGCCCGCCGCGGGCACGGCGATCGGAAACAGGATCGACAGGTAGTTGTCGGCGGCGCTCCCAATCACCTGGGTCACGAGCACGAGGCTGGCGACGGCGGGCACGACGCCGGGGCCCGCGAGCACGAGCGCGGCGAGCGCCAGCGACACGAGAACGGGTCCGCGCAGCACGACGAGCGCGAGGTTCTTGCCGACGAGGATCGCCAGCCGATCGACCGGGAAACCGAGCAGCAGGCCGAGGCCCTGCCGCTCGAGCGCGAACGAGTTCGCGCCGATCACGCCGAGGCCGGCCATCGAAGCCACGGAGAAGAGCTGGGCCGGGCCGATTCCCGCCGCGCTGCCCTGTCCCAACAGGAACAGCAGCAGCAGCGGGCCGATCACCCCGCTGAGGCTCACCGCTTTCAAGCGCGGGTCCCGCCAGACGACACGCAGCTCCTTCTCGACGACCGCGCCCACGGCGCCGGGCAGGCGCATGGGCGCCCGGGAAGCGCCGCGGGCCGTGGCTTCGCCCGTGTCGAGCTCACCCCGGTAGAGACGATGCGCGAGGACGGTCGAGACACCCACCGTGGCCGCCAGCGCGACCGTCACCGCCAGCGAGAACCCCACGAAGGCCAGCCCCTCGCCGCGGCCGGCGTGCACGGCCGCCCGCGCGCCCCATGCAAAGGGCGACAGCAGGAACACGTCGCGCTCCAGCAGGGGCACGACCAGGCGCCGCGCCGCGGATCCGCCCCGGCTCAGCATGAGGATCGGAAACAGGCTCAGCAGCACACCCAGGCCGATCCCCACGAAGACCACTCGGTCGTGAATCCGCCGGTTTCGCGACAACGCGTGGAGCGCAATGCCGGTCGTCTGTCCGGCGGCGAGCACCAGCAGCAGGCCCAACGCGAGGCCGAAGAAGGCGAGCGGCCAACGTGACCCGCCGAGCGCGAGCGCGAGCGCCGCGAGTGGCGGCACTTGCGCGAGCACCGTCGGCTGCAGCAGGTTGGCGATCAGCGAGGAGGCCACGAGCGTCGTGAGCGGGACCGGGTACGATAGGAGGCGCGTGAGGTCGTGGGTCTCGGTGGCGGCGATGCCGGCGAGCAGCGGTGAGAGGGCCCAGGTCAGGCCGAAGAGCGTCGCTATGGCCGAAAGCGCGGGCAGCAGCAGGCTGGGCTCGGTCCGGGAGACGAGCCCCACCAGCGCGAAAACCCCGAGCGCCGTGGCGGCGGAGAAGAACGCGAGCGCCGGGAGCGCCAAGAGTAGCCCGAACTTGCGCCCGCGCGAGCCGGAGATGGCGCGCGCCTCGAGCCGGAAGCGCAGGCCGACGAGGGCGATCAGCCGATCCACGACAGGTTCTCGCGCTTCACGTCCGCGGACACCAGCCTGAGGAACACGTCCTCGAGCGAGGCGTCGCCGCTGAGGGCGCGCTGGGAGCGGATCTCGGCGAGCGTCCCCTGCGCGACGATCCGTCCGTGGTCGATCACCGCCACTTCGTCGCAGAGGCGCTCGACGACGTCGAGCACGTGCGACGTGAAGAACAGCGTCACCCCACGTGCGGTGAGCCGGCGCAGCAGGTCCGTCACCACGCGCCCCGACACGGGGTCGATGCCGTTGAGCGGCTCGTCGAGGAACAGCACCGAGGGGCCGTGGACGAGCGCGCACGCGAGTGCGAGCTTCTTGCGCATGCCCTGCGAGTAGTCGACCACCAGCTTGCCACGCTCGTCGGCGAGCGACAGGAACTCGAGCAGCTCGTGGGTGCGGCCACGGGCCTCCGTCGCGGGCAGGCCGTGCATGCGCGCGGCGAAGAGCAGGTGCTCCTCGCCGGTGAGCCGCTCGTAGAGCGGCAGCTCCTCGGTCAGCACGCCGATCCGGCGCTTGAGGGCGAGCAGGTCGCCGCTCAGGCGGGCGCCTTCGATCACCGCGTCGCCCGAGCTCGGGCGCAGCAAGCCCGTCAGCATGCGAATCGTCGTGCTCTTGCCTGCACCGTTCGGACCCAGGAAACCGAAGAAGCGTCCGCGGGCCACGCGGAAGGACACGTGGTCCACGGCCGTCTCGCGTCGGAACGTGCGGGTCAGTCCCTCGACCACGATCGCGTGGCCGTCGCTCGAGGGGCGGGTGACGCTCTCTTGCATCGGCGCAAGCGTAGCCGATTTGTGCTACGGTTCCGGCGATCGATGACCCAGGGCTCGGGAGCCGAACGGCGCAAGCAGAGGCGCATGCCGATGAAGTTCCCCGTGCGGGTCCAGGGCCGCGAGAGCGACGGCACCACGTGGCAGGAGATGAGCTCCTGCGAGGACGCCTCCCCGGGCGGCGTGGGGCTGCGTCTCAACCGGCCGGTGGTGCTGGGCCAGGTGCTGCACCTCTCGATGCCGCTGCCGCAGCGCTTCCGGCAGTACGACCTGACCGACCCTTCGTACCGCGTCTACACTCTGGTCCGCAACGTCCGCCCAGCGCCAGGCGGCGGCGTTCGCGTCGGCCTGCTGTTCCTCGGTAAGCAGCCCCCGCGCGGCACCGAGTCGCGTCCCGCCGAGCTGTTCCTGATGCCGGGCGACCCGACACCGGTCGAGCGGCGGAAATTCCAGCGCATGGTCGCGCGCTTGAGCTTGCGGCTCGAGGCCGAGCAGGCTCCCGGCGGTATCGCGATGGAGGAGAAGACGTTCGCCGAGGACGTGAGCCAGTGGGGCGCGCAGGTCAAGGCGAGCACGCTGCCGGTCGTGAAGGGAGCGATCCTCCAAGTGGAGGAGGTGGCCGGCGACTTCAAGACGCGCGCCGAGGTGCGCAACATCACGATCGGCCAGGACGGCCAGCCGCGCTTGCACCTGCTGTTCCTCGACGCGCCGGCTCCCGAGCGCATGCTGCCGGCGGTCGGCGCCGACGAAGCGGCCAAGAAGGCCTGAGCGGGCGGGCAACGGGCTGCGAGCGCCGCCCGATTCACTCGGGCGGAGCGATCAGGGTATCGAAAGTGCCCGCAGCAGGATCCGGAGTGACAGGAGCACTTTCGATGCCCTGAAGGGGGGGTGTGAGGGGGGACGCGACGCAGCGTCCCCCCTACTAAAGAAGCCCCTTCAGTCTCCCGTAGCCGGACCGGCTCAGGGGCAGCAGCGTCCCGTCGGTGAGCACCACCGCCTTCGGCTCGCCGCCCTCGCTGTCGATCCGGGACAGCCGGTCGAGGTTCAGCAAGTACGAACGGTGGATGCGCACGAAGCGCGCAGGGTCCAGCGAGCTCTCGAGGTCGGAGAGCGTCTGCTGCTTGAGGTGCGACTTGCCCTCGGCGTGCAGGCTCACGTAGTCGTCCTGCGCCTCCGCGTAGTCGAGCTTGTCGGCCGGGATCACGTGGACGCGTGGGCCCTGGCGCACGACGAGGCGCGATACGCGATGCCCGTCCGGGCGCGCCGCCGCCACGATACCTGCCACCGGGACCGGCTCGCGCGGAGCGACGCGCTGCCGTGCGCGCTCGAGTGCCATCGCGACGCGCTCCGGAGACACGGGTTTCAGCACGTAGTCGACCGCGTGCACGTCGAAGGCCCGGATCGCGTGCTCGTCGAACGCGGTGACGAAGACCACGGCCACGTCGCGGCCCAATAGCTCCAGCACCTCGAACCCGTTGAGCTTGGGCATTTGCACGTCGAGGAACAGCAGGTCGGGCGCGAGGTCGTTGACGGCCTTCACCGCCTCGAAGCCGTTGCGGCACTCGCCCACGATAAGGGCACCGCCGGCCCGCGTCAGGTACTCGCGCAGTAGCGTGCGCGCGGGCTCCTCGTCGTCCACGATCACGACGCGCAGCGGGCCCGTCGGGGCGGGCTTCGGTTCCACCCGCGGCGGGTGCTTTGCCGAGGGTGAGGGGCCCTCGGTGACGGGCGGTGTGGCCGCGAGGCGCCGGCGCGCCTCACGCAGGTCCACGAGCAGCTCGGTGGCTGCGGGGTAGCGGTCGTCGGGAGCCTTGGCCAGGCAGAGGTCGAGGACGCGCTGCAGCACCGGCCCGGCTGCGCCGAGCCCCGCCTCCGGAAGCCGCGGAGCCGGCTCCTTGAGCACCGCGTGCAGCGTCTCGACACCGGTCTCGCGGCGGAAAGCGGGCTCGCCCGAAAGCATCTCGTAGAGCAGCGCGCCGAAAGCGAACACGTCGCTGCGTGCGTCCACCACGCCGCCGCGCACCTGCTCGGGCGACATGTAGGCAGCCGTGCCCAGGATGCGGCCGGGGTCCGTGTCGCCCCAGGGAGGAGTGTCGGCTCCGCTCTCGAAAGGCGGGCGCGGGCGCAGGAGCTTGGCGAGGCCGAAGTCGATGATCTTCGCGTGGCCGGACTCCGTGAGCATCACGTTCTTGGGCTTGAGGTCGCGGTGGACGATGCCGCGCGCGTGCGCTTCGACCAGGCCTCCGGCCACTTCGATCGCGAGGTCGAGCGCGCGGCCCGGCTCGATCGGGGTCCCGGCGATGGAGGCCGAGAGCGGCCGGCCACGCACCAGCTCCATGGCGATGAAAGTCTCGCCCTCGGCCTCGTCGATCTCGTAGACGACCGATACCGCGGGATGCGAGAGCGATGCGGCGGCCCGCGCCTCCTGCTCGAGGCGGCGCCCCTGCTCGGGGTCCCGGCCGGCCGCAAGGCCGAGGATCTTGAGCGCGACCTCGCGGCCGAGGGTCGTGTCGAGGGCGCGGTAGACGACGCCGACGCCGCCCCGCCCGATCTCCTCGAGCACGCGGTAGTGCGAGAGCGTCTTACCGATCATCCCTGCTGACCTACGTGATTCTAGGCCGAAAGACACCGTGACCCGCCGGTGCCGGCCGGAGGTTGGCCGATTCACGGCTTCCGGAAGACTCTCTTCTGCCGTAGGTTATGGGCGGAGGCACACGATGAACCCCGCGCGCAACCCCGACGAGCAGTCCCCGGACCTCAAAGTGACTCCGCGCGTGGTGTTGGGGCTCGGCGTGATGCTGGCGGGTCTCGTGCTCGCGCTCGACAGCCTCGGGCTCGTGGATGGCGGCACGCTCTTCCGCTTCTGGCCGCTGGTGCTCGTCGCCATCGGCATCGTCAAGTGGATGTCGCCGGCGCCACAGCGGATGTCGGCGGCCATCTGGATCGTGGCCGGCGTGGCCTTCCTGCTCGTCACGCTGGGCCACATGTCGTTCGTGGGCGTGTGGGCGGCCCTGCTCTTCATCATCGGCGCGAACATCGCCTGGAAGGCGCTGCGGCCCGTCGCCGCCGCCCCGAAGGACGCCTCCGCGGTGATCGACCTGCTGCAGATCATGGGCGGCACGAAGACGGTCGTCACCACGGCGGACTTCAGGGGCGGCCAGGCGACGGCCGTGATGGGTGGCTGCGAGATCGACCTGCGTCACGCGTCGATGCCCGAAGGCCACGCGGCCACGATCGACACCTTCGCGTTCTGGGGCGGGATCGAGATCCGCGTGCCCGACGACTGGGAGGTGGTGAGCCAGGGTGGCGCCGCGCTCGGGGGCTTCGTGAACAACGCGCGGGCGCAGCCGGGAGCGAAGCGCCGTCTCGTGGTGACGGGCCTCGCGATCATGGGAGGCGTCGAGGTCAAGAACTGACCCATGCACCCGATCCTGGTGGACGGGCGCCGGCTCTTCGCCTACCTGGTCGCCTGGGGCCTCGTCGGCACGCTGATCTCGGCGCAGCTCGTGCTCGCCGCGCCGTTCGGGTGGGCGGAGGCCTTCGCCTTCGGCGTGCCGCTGACGCTCGTGTTCGGCTTCGCCGGCCTCGGCGCGTTCTGGGTGTGCCAGGCGGCCCCGCTGCAGCTCGCGCGGCTCGTCCGTTCGCTCGGCACGCAGCTCGTCGCCGCGGCGATCTCCGGGGCGCTGTGGCTCGCGGTCGCGCGTGGCTGGGCGGCGCTGCTCGAACGGCTCGACGTATTCCCCGGCCTGGTTGCGAAGCAGCTCCAGGTGGCACCGCTGCTCCTCGGCCTGGGCGTCGCGCTGTTCCTGCTGACCGCGGCGCTCAACTACCTGCTGATGGCGATAGGCGCCTCTCAGGTCGCCGAGCGGCGGGCGCTCCAGTTCGAGATCGCCTCGCGCGAGGCGGAGCTGCGGGCGCTGCGCGCCCAGATCCATCCGCACTTCCTGTTCAACAGCCTGAACTCGATCAATGCGCTGATGGCGGCCCGGCACGAGGAAGCGCGACGGCTGTGCGTGCGGCTGGGCGACTTCCTGCGGGCGAGCCTCACGCTCGGCTCGCGTGAGGAGATCCCGCTCGCCGAGGAGCTCGCGCTCGCGGAGCAGTTGCTGTCGATCGAGAGGGTGCGCTTCGGCGAGCGCCTCTCGCACGCGATCGTCGCCGACGACGCCGCGCGCGCCTGTGCCGTGCCGCCGCTCTTGCTCCAGCCGCTCGTCGAGAACGCCGTCACCCACGGCATCTCGCAGCGGCTCGAGGGTGGTCTCGTGCGAATCGAAGCCGAGCGGCGCGGCCCCGAGCTGTGGATCGCGATCACCAACCCGCGCGACGCCGACGCAGCCGGCCGGCGCGGCACCGGTATCGGCCTCCAGAACGTGAGGCGGCGTCTCGCGGCGCTCCACGGCGACGACGCGGAGCTGCGCGTGCTCTCGGGCGAGGATTCGTTCCGCGTGGAGCTGCGGCTGCCCGCCCTTCGTGCAGGTGGACCTGCGCCAGCCCCGCCAGAGCCCCCACTGCCCTAGCACCCTCGACCGCCGATGTTGCGGAGCCGGGATCGGTGTCCAAGTGGCTGGACGATCTCACGCCGCGCTTGACAGCCGCGGACCGATACCTACATTGATCACGAGGAGATGGACCCATGGAATCGCTGTTGCGAAACGCCCGATACGGCGCGCGCGTGCTCGTGAGGGCGAAGGCCTTCAGCGTCGTCGCGGTGTCGACGCTGGCCCTCGGCATCGGCGCCAATGCCGCCATCTTCAGCGTCGTGAACGCGCTTCTGATCCGGCCGCTGGCGCTGCCGGATTCTGACCGCATCGTCTCGATCGCCGGGTTCGACAAGCAGGGCCGGCGTCAGTACCTCTCGCTGCCGGACTTCGAGGACGTACGCCGCCAGGCGCGGCTCCTCGAGGGGCTCTCGGCCTTCGTCCCCCAGAGCGTGAACCTGACCGGTCGCGCCGAGCCGCAGCGCGTGCGAGGCGGCTTCGTCTCGGACAACTTTTTCGAGATCGTCGGCGTGAGGCCGGTGGTGGGCCGCGGCTTCATGCCCGGGGTGGACGACGCGGAGGGCGCTTTGCCCGTCTGCGTGGTGCAGCACGAGACGTGGCAGGGCCTTTTCGGTGGAGAAAAAGGTCTCGTCGGCCGAGCGATCGTGCTGAACAACGAGCCGTTCACCGTGATCGGGATCATGCCGAAGGGTTTCCGCTTCCCCTTCGACGAGGTCGAGGTTTGGATGCCGCATCACACCTGGCCCGTGTATCGCGAGCAGGTGTCCCAGGGCACCCTGGCGCAGCGCTCCAACGGGCTCGTGGGCCCGCTCGGTCGGATGCGGCCCGGCGTGAGTCTCGAGACGGCACGCGCCGAGCTCGAGGCCATCGCCGCGCGCCTGGCAGCGGAGTACCCCGAAGGCGGCGAGAAGCGCGGCGTCAGCCTGACGCCCTTTCGCGAGGTCGTGGTGTCGGACGTCAAGCAGATGGTGCTGGTGCTGCTGGGTGCCGTCGGGTTCGTGCTGCTGATCGCCTCGGCGAACGTGGCCAACCTCATGCTCGCGCGTGCCGCCGCACGCGGCCGCGAGCTCGCCACCCGCGCGGCGCTCGGCGCGGGACGGGGCCGCCTCGTGAGCGAGCTGCTCACCGAGGCCGGGCTCGTCTGGCTGGCCGGCGGTGTGGGTGGCCTGCTGCTCGGATGGGCGGGCCTGCAGGCGCTCGTCGCCGCGGCTCCTCAGGAGCTGCCCGGGGGCATCGTCCCGCGGCTCGACGCCACCGTGTTCGGCTTCACGCTGGCCGTCACCGCTCTCACCGGCGCGGTGTTCGGAATCATCCCCGCGCTGCGCTTCTCGTCGCCCAACGTGGCCCAGGCCCTGAGCGGCAGCGGCCGTTCCGGGATCGAAGGCGGGGGACGCACGCGCCTGCGCGCCACGCTCGCGGTGGGTCAGATGGCGCTGACGCTGGTGCTGCTCGTGGGCGCGGGCCTCCTGGTCCGCAGCTTCGGGCGACTCAGCCGGGTCGATGTCGGCTTCCGAGCGGACAGCCTGCTCACCATGGAGTACCGCCTGCCCCAGAACAAGTATCCGGAGGGCCGGCAGCAGTGGGAGACGCATCGCCGCATCGTCGAGCGCGTCCGCGAGGTGCCCGGAGTGCGCTCCGCGACGCTCGTGCGAGCCCTGCCGTTCAGCGGCAACGGTGGCACCGCCGAGATCGAGATCGTCGGCCAGCCCGCGCCCGAGAAGCCTCCGCGCGCCCGCGCCAACACGGCGGACCCGGCCTACTTCGAGACGATGGGCATCCCCCTGCTGCGGGGTCGCGCCTTCACCGACCGAGACGTCGAAAGTGCGCCGCCGGTCATAGTTGTGAGCCGCGCGCTTGCCGAGCGCCACTGGCCCGGCGCGGACCCCGTAGGACGGCAGATCCGCTTCCTCGGGAGGAAGCCCCCGCTCGTGGCCGAGGTCATCGGCATCGTGGGCGACACCAAGCAGTACGGCCTCGACGAGAGCGACCTCGGCTTCGTCTACGGCGCGCAAGCCCAGAATCCCCACATCTTCAACACCCTGGCGGTTCGCACGCTGGGCGATCCGATGCAGCTCGCCACCGCCGTCCGCGCGGCGGTGTGGTCGGTGGACCCGGAGCAGCCGGTCTGGAAGATCCGGACGCAGCAGTCGCTCGTCGAGCGCTCCAAGGGCACGCCGCGCTTCCTCGCGCAGCTCATGGGCGGCTACGCGGCCCTCGCGCTGCTGCTCGCGGCCGTGGGGCTCTACGGCGTCACGTCCTACTCCGTGACACAAAGGACGCGCGAGATCGGCTTGCGAATGGCCCTGGGCGCCGAGACTTCGGACGTACTGCGCATCGTGCTGTGCCGGGGCTTCCTGCTCGCGGGGCTCGGGCTCGCCGTGGGAATGGCGGGCGCGCTCGCGCTCGGACGCGTGGTCCAGTCGTTGCTCTTCGCCACGAGCCCCGCGGACGCGGTCACGCTGCTCGCGGTGGCCTTCCTGCTGCTGGCCGTGGCCGGGCTCGCCAGCTACCTGCCGGCGCGGCGTGCCACCCGCGTGGACCCGACGGTCGCACTCCGCTACGAGTGAGCCGGCGCCCGAACCCCTGTCGACCCGGCTTGGCGTAGCATGAAGGAAGCGATGCCTGTCCGAGGGTTGGCGCTCGTCGTGCTGCTCGCGGGCTGCGCTCATGCGCCGGCGCGAACGGACACCGCGCGCCCGGCGGCAGACGCGGCCGGCACGGCCGCGGCGGCGCCGGCCACGCTGGTGCAACGAGTGGGGCCGACGCCGAATCAGGCCGAGCGCGCCGTCGAATTCTCGCGCGACATCCGTCCGATCCTCGAGTCGCGTTGCCAGCCTTGCCACTTCCCGGGCGGCAAGATGCACGACAAGCTTCCGTTCGATCGCGCCGCCACGATTCGCGAGCTGGGCCCGAGACTGTTCACTCGCATCAAGGCCGATGACGAGCAGGCGTTGATACGCCGGTTCCTCGCGCAGAAGGAGTGAGCGCGCCAAGCCTTCATCCGCGCGCGAGCGGCAGCGTGCGGCCGAGAACCGGAGCGATGATCCGCAGCTCGCCCATCAGCCGGTCGAACTGCTCGGGGTAGAGGCTCTGCGGGCCGTCCGAGAGCGCCTTCTCGGGGTTGTTGTGGACTTCGATGATCAGCCCGTCCGCGCCGGCCGCCACAGCGGCGCGCGCCATCGGGATCACCTTCTCGCGGCGGCCGGTTCCGTGGCTCGGGTCGACGACGATCGGCAGGTGGCTGCGCTTCTTGACCACCGGGATCGCCGAGATGTCGAGCGTGTTGCGCGTGTAGGTCTCGAAGGTGCGGATGCCGCGCTCGCAGAGCACCACCTGGCCGTTGCCGCCGGCGAGGACGTACTCGGCGGACAGCAGCCACTCCTCGATCGTGGCCGAGAGACCGCGCTTCAGCAGCACCGGCTTGCGGACCCGGCCCAGCTCCTTCAGCAGCTCGAAGTTCTGCATATTGCGCGCACCGACCTGCAGGCAGTCGACGTAGCGCATCATCATCTCGATCTGGCGCGGGTCCACCACCTCGCTGATCACCGCCATGCCGTTCGCGTCGGCCGCGGCGCGCATCCACTTGAGCGCTTCCTCGCCGTAGCCCTGGAACGAGTAGGGCGAGGTGCGGGGCTTGAAAGCGCCGCCGCGCAGGATGCGCGCCCCCGAGGTCGAGACCGACTTGGCCACGGACGCCACCTGCTCGGCGCTCTCGACCGAGCACGGCCCGGCCATCGCGATCACTTCGGAGGCCCCGATCTTCACCCCCGCGACGTCGACGATCGTGTCCTCTTTCTTGAAAGTACGCCCGGCGAGCTTGTAGGGCTCCGAGATGCGGATCACCTCGCGCACCCCGGGCAGCACCTCGATCAAGCGCGGATCGATCGGCCGGTTCGGCACGCCGACCGCGCCGAGCACGGTGAAGTCCACTCCGCTCGAACGGTGGACGTCGTAGCCCGCCTCGACCAGCGACTCGATGACCTTCTGGACGTGCTCCTCGCTGGCGCTGTGCTCCATCACGATGACCATGGACACCTTCCTATCGGGGCTCCGGCGCTTGCGTCTGCGCGTTGTGGCGGAGCCCCGATTTCTGTTCGTTGTTGTTGTTGTCGTCGTTTTCGAGCTCGAGTTCGTTGGCGTTCCCCTGGCGCTTCATTCCTTGCCCTCCGCCTCGCCCGCCAGCCGTTCCAGCCGCCGGCTCTCGTCGATCACGCGCTCGAACACGCGCCGCAGCGCGCCGCTGTCGAGCGGGCCGGGGTTGTTCCTCTCGACCCGGTCGAGGATCCACTTCTCGCGCTCGGGCTGGTACACGGCCATCCCGATCCGGCGCTTGATGCGGCCGATCTCGACGGCGCACGCCGAGCGGCTGTTCAGCAGCTTCATCAGCTGATCGTCGATCTGGTCGATGCGCTGGCGCAGGTCGCCGACCTGCGCTTCCGTGCCGCCTATGTCGTGCTCGTCAGCCATCTCACTCGAGCCCCGAGGTCGCCCTCCGGGTGCTCCTCCAGGAAGCGCACGAGCGCGCTTCCGACCACGACCGCGTCAGCGGCGCCCGCCGCCTGTTTCACCTGCTCCGGCGTCGAGATCCCGAAGCCGAGCGCCACCGGCACGTCGGTCAACCCACGCAGCCGCTCGACCAGCGGGCGTGCGTCGTCCGACAGCGCCTGCCGTTCGCCGGTGACACCCGTGCGGCTGATCGCGTACACGAAGCCCCGACTCGCCTCGGCCACGCGCCGCAGCCTTTCGTCGGGGCTGGTGGGCGACGCGAGAAAGATGGTATCGAGCTCCACCGCGCGAGCCGCGGCGATCCACGCGCTCGCCTCCTCGGGTGGGAGGTCGGTCACGAGGACGCCGTCGACGCCGATTCGGGCGGCCTCGCCCGCCACACGCTCGAGGCCCCGCTGCAGCAGCGGGTTCAGATAGCTGAACAGGACGAGCGGCAGCTCGCTCTTCGCACGGATCCGCCGCACCACCTCGAGCACGCTCGCCAGCGTGACCCCGCGGCCGAGCGCGCGTTCGCTCGAGCGCTGGATCACGGGGCCATCGGCCAGCGGATCCGAGAACGGCACGCCCAGCTCCAGCACATCGACCCCGGCGGCCTCGAGCTCGAGCGTGGCGCTGACGGTCCGCTTGAGCGACGGGTCCCCGGCTGTGAGGAAAGCGACGAAGGCAGCCCTGCCTTCGGCCTTGCGCTGCGCGAGCCTCGCCCCGATCCGGCTCATGTCAGCGGGACTCCATGCCAGCGGGACTCCGGCTCGCTCGTTCCGTTTGTGCGAGACGGAGTCCCGCTTTCTGAGCCTGGTCCGTCTCCTGGCCCTTGCCTATTTCCATGCCCTGGTCTGTTTCCTGGGCGGCGCCCGCCAGCGTTTTCCTCCCGCCGGCTCATCCCTCGCTTACCTCCCCCTTCCTTTGTTCGGCAGCTTCTGCGTCGTCGACTCGCTCACCACCGCGTCCACCTCGATCTCGACCAGCATTTCCGGGTCCACGAGGGCACCAACCTCGACCATCGTGGCCGCCGGCCGGATGTCGCGGAACACCTGCCCGTGCGCGCGGCCGACCGCTTCCCAGCGCGAGATGTCCGTGACGTACATGCGCGTCCTCACGACGTCGCGGAAGCTGGCGCCCGCCTCGTGGAGCGCCTTCTCGATGTTGCGGAAGCACTGCACGGCCTGGGCGTAGGGATCGCCCTTGCCGACGATCTTCCCGTCGGCACCGGTGGCCGTGGTGCCCGCCACCGCGACGTGCGTACCCACGCGCACGGCGCGTGAGTAGCCGACGACCGGCTCGTACGGGCTGTTGCCTTTCACGTTGACGCGCTTCATTCGTGCTCCTCTTTCTCGAGGATGGAGAGGTCTTTGTCGCCGCGGCCGCTCAGGTTCAGGATCAGCGTCGTCCCGGCAATGGCTTCTTTCTCGCGCACGAGCCAGGCCACGGCGTGCGCCGATTCGAGCGCTGGCAGGATGCCCTCGGTCTCGCCCAGCAGGTGGAAGGCCGCGAGCGCCTCGGCGTCGCGCACCGAGTCGTAGCGGATTCGCCCCGCGTCGTGCAGCAGCGCGTGCTCGGGGCCGACGGCCGGGTAGTCCAGACCCGCCGACACGGAGTGGGTCGGCAGCACGTTGCCGGCTTCGTCCTGCAGGAGGTACGTACTCGTACCCTGGAGCACACCCACACCGGCCTCGGCTCCTTTCTCGGCCAGGAACCTGGCGGCATGCTCACCGGGCTTCGACGAGCGACCCCCGGCTTCCACTCCGACCATGCGCACGCCCGCGTCGTCGAGGAACGCGAAGAACAGGCCGATGGCATTCGAGCCGCCGCCGACGCACGCCACCAGCAGATCGGGAAGCTTGCCGTCGGCCTCGAGCACCTGCGCGCGCGCCTCGCGCCCGATCACGGCCTGGAAGTCGCGCACCATCGCCGGGTAGGGGTGCGCGCCGAGCACCGAGCCGAGCAGGTAGTGCGTGCTGCGCACGTTCGTCACCCAGTCGCGCATCGCCTCGTTGATCGCGTCCTTGAGCGTGCGCGTCCCGGAGTCGACCGCGCGCACCTCGGCGCCGAGCAGGCGCATGCGCGCGACGTTGGGCGCCTGGCGCGCCATGTCCTCGGTGCCCATGTAGACCACGCACTCGAGGCCGAGCAGGGCGCACACCGTCGCCGTCGCGACGCCGTGCTGGCCGGCGCCCGTCTCGGCCACGACGCGCGTCTTGCCCATGCGCTTGACGAGCAGCGCCTGGCCGATCGCGTTGTTGATCTTGTGGGCGCCCGTGTGACACAGGTCCTCGCGCTTCAGCCACACGCGGCAACCGAGCCGCTCGGACAGCCGCGCCGCGAAGCCGAGCGGCGTCGGCCGGCCGACGTAGTCGCGCAGCAGGCGCGCGAGCTCCGTCTCGAAGGCGGGGTCACGCCGGGCCTCGTGCCAGACCGCTTCGAGCTCGCGCAGCGGCTCCATCAGCGTCTCGGGCACGTAGCGCCCGCCGTAGGGGCCGAAGTGTCCCGCGGCATCGGGCCAGAGGTCTGCGTGCCGGGCCGCGGTGGTGGGCGTGCTCATTTCGTCCCGCTCCTCCCCGGAGCTCGCGCAGCGCGGGCGGCGAAAGCGCCGGGACCGAGCTCGGCTTCGACCGCTCGCGCCGCCTCGACGAAGGCCTTGACCCGCGCGGGATCCTTGCGGCCCGGCATCCGCTCGACGCCGCTCGACACGTCGACCGCGTGGGGCCGTACGGCGCGTACGGCCTGGGCCACGTTCTCGGGCGACAGCCCCCCCGCCAGCATCAGAAAGCCGACGCGATCGGCCAGCTCCGCCACCAGCGACCAGTCGAAGGGAACGCCGGTCCCGCCGGGAAGCTGCGTCTCGCCGGGGAGCCGTGTGTCGACCACCACGCCGGCCGCCCGATCGGCATAGCGGAGCGCTTCTGCGGCCGTGAAGTGCTTTCCGACGCGCACGGCTTTGAGCGCGGGGCGCGGCAGGTCCGCGAGCGCTTCGAGGGACTCTTCCCCGTGGAGCTGCAGCAGGTCGAGGCCCACCTCGTCGGAGATCCGCAGCATCTCGTCGCGTGGCGCGTCCACGAACACACCGACGCGCAGGACGGAGGTGGGCAGCTCGTGTGCGATTGCCGCGGCCCGCGCGGGGTCGACCTTCCGCGGGCTCATGAACCAGAAAACGAAGCCGACCGCGTCCGCGCCGGCGCTCACGGCGTGCTGTGCGTCCTCGGGCGTCGTTATCCCGCAGATCTTCACCAGCAGCCGCCCGCGCCTTCTCACGTCGTCCAGCTTGGTCGCTCCGCTCAAGACGCCTCCTCCAGGAGCCGGCGCAACGCCGCGCCGGGGTCGGGTGCGGCCATCAGGTGCTCGCCGACGAGGCACGCGTCGAAGCCGGCATCGCGCAGCCGCCTCAGGTCGAAGCCGCTGCGGATGCCGCTCTCGGCGACCGCCACCACGTCGTCGGGGATCGCATCGGCGAGCCTGAGCGACGTCTCGAGCGAGACCGCGAGCGTCCGCAGGTCACGGTTGTTGACGCCGACGAGGCGCACGCCGGCCGCGAGTGCGCGCTCGAGCTCGCTCCGCTCGTGCACCTCGACCATGGCGTCCACACCTGTTGCGCGCGCCTCCCCCAGCAGGCCTCGAAGCTCGCCGTCCTCGAGTGCCGCGACGATCAGCAGCACGGCGTCCGCGCCCGCGGCACGCGCTTCCCAGATCTGCCACGGGTCGAGGATGAAGTCCTTGCGCAGCACCGGGAGCCGGGTCGCCGATCGCGCCTCCGTGAGGTGCGCCAGGCGCCCGCCGAAGAACGGCTCGTCCGTCAGGACGGAGAGCGCCGCGCCGCCCGCGGCCTCGTAACGCCGCGCGACGTCGGCCGGCGCCAGGTCCTCGCGAATCGCGCCTCGCGACGGCGAGCGGCGCTTGTGCTCGGCGATGACGGCGATCGTGCCCGGGCGTGCGAGCGCCTCCGCGAACCGACGCACAGGGGGTGCTCCCGTCACGTCGGGGTGGCTCCGGTCGAGCGGGCGCCGCGCCCTCTCGCGTGCGACGGTCTCGCGCGTGCGCGCGAGGATCGCGTCGAGGGCGCCTGCCGACTGCGTCCTTGCGTTCATGCGAGCGCCTCCCGGACGCGCTCGACGAGCGCGCGCGCGCGTCCGTCGTCGATGGCCGCGGCGGCCAGCGAAGCGCCCGTGCGCAGGTCCTTTGCCCTGCCGGCGACGACGAGCGCCGCGGCGGCATTCAGCAGCACGACGTCGCGCTTCGGCCCCGGGGCGCCCGAAAGCACCTCGCGCGCGATCGCCGCGTTCGCCTGCGGGTCTCCGCCACGCAGCGCGTCGAGCGGGGCGGCCGCCAGGCCCGCGTCCTCCGGCCCGATCGTGAAGCTCCGCACCGTCTCGCCGTCCACCTCGGCTACGGTCGTGGGCCCGGCGAGCGTCAGCTCGTCGAGCCCGCTGCCGTTCACCACCCAGGCGCGCCGGGTCCCGAGCCGCTGCAAGCAGCGCGCGACGAACGGCGCAAGCTCCGCCTTCGGCACCCCGACCAGCTGGCCTTCGGGGCGGGCCGGGTTGGTGAGCGGGCCGAGCAGGTTGAAGGCGGTGCGCACGCCCATCTCCTTGCGCGGCGCCACCGCGTGCCGGGTCGCCGCGTGGAAGCGTGGGGCGAAGATAAACGTCCAGCCCACCGTGTCGAGCGCCTTCTGCACCGTCGCCGTGGGCGCATCGATCCGGATCCCGAGCGCCTCGAGCACGTCGGCCGAGCCGCAGGTGCCGCTCGCCGAGCGGTTGCCGTGCTTGGCGACCGGCACCCCGCAGGCGGCGACCACGAACGAGGCGACGGTCGAGATGTTGAACGTGCCGGCCCCGTCGCCGCCGGTGCCGCAGGTGTCGACGGCCCCGCGCGAGGTGAGCGGCACCGCGCGCTCGCGCAACGTGCGCGCGAAGCCCGTCACCTCGTCCTCGGTCTCGCCGCGCGCGGCCATCGCCGCGAGCAGCGCGCCGATTTGGGCCGGCGTCGCGTCGCCGTCCATGATCGCGCCCATCGCGGACGCGGCCTCGTCCTCGGTGAGCCGCTCGCCGCGCGCCAGCTTCGTCAGGTGGCGCTTGATGCTGACCTTCGCCCCGAGGCCGAGGAAGTTCCGCAGCAGGTCCTTGCCCGCCGTGGTGAGGATGCTCTCGGGATGGAACTGGACCCCTTCGAGCGGCCGCTCGCGGTGTCTGAGGCCCATCACGACGCCGCCGTCGGTCCAGGCCGAGACCTCGAGGCAGGAGGGGACGCTCTCGGGCGCCACCACCAGCGAGTGGTAGCGCGTGGCGGTGAACACGTCCGGCAGGCCCGCGAAGATGGTCCGGCCGTCGTGGCGGATCTCGCTGGTCTTGCCGTGCATCAGCTTCGCCGCGCGCACCACCCGGCCCCCGAACGCCTGGCCGAGTGCCTGGTGGCCGAGGCAGACACCCAGGAGCGGCACCGGCGAGCGGCGCACGAGCTCGAGGCTGATGCCGGCCTCGTCGGGGGTCCCCGGCCCCGGCGAGATCACGATCTTCTCGGGCCCGAGCGCGAGCGCCTCGTCGACGGAAAGCGCGTCGTTGCGGACGACCTTGACCTCCGCCCCCAGCTCGCCCAGGTACTGGTAGAGATTGAAGGTGAACGAGTCGTAGTTGTCGACGAGCAGGATCATGCGAGCCCTCCCGCCACCGCGAGCGCCTCGAAGAGCGCCTGCGCCTTGGCTTCGGTCTCGCGCTCCTCACTCGCCGGGTCCGAGTCGGCCACGATCCCGGCCCCCGTCTGCAGCGTGGCGCGGCCGTTCCGCATCAGCAGCGTACGGATCGCGATGCAGAAATCGAGGTTGCCGCCGAGGTCGATGTAGCCGAGCGCGCCGCCGTAGAGCCCGCGCGAGGTCGGCTCGAGCTCGTCGATGATCTGCATCGCGCGGATCTTGGGGGCGCCCGAGAGCGTCCCGGCCGGGAACGTCGCCGCGAGTGCGTCGAGCGCATCCCGGCCCTCGCCGAGCTCGCCCACCACCGAGCTCACGATGTGCGCGACGTGGCTGTAGTGCTCGACCCTCATCAGCTCCGCGACCTGCACGCTGCCAAAGCGGCAGACGCGGCCGAGGTCGTTGCGCCCGAGGTCGACCAGCATCAGGTGCTCGGCGCGCTCCTTCTCGTCGGCGAGCAGCTCGCGCGCGACCGCCGCGTCGGAGCGGCCGTCCTGGCGCGGGCGCGTCCCGGCGATCGGTCGCGTCTCGACCTTGCGCCCTTCCACTCGGACCAGCATCTCGGGCGAGGCGCCGCAGATCGCGGCCTCGCCTTCCTTCAGGAAATACATGTAGGGCGACGGGTTGATCATGCGCAGCGCGCGGTAGACGGTGAAGGGGTCGATCGCGCAGTCGACCGTGTGCTGGCGCGAGAGCACGACCTGGAAGATGTCGCCGCGCGCGATGTGCTCCTTGGCGGCGAGCACGGCGTCGCGGAAGCGCTGGCCGTCGGTGAGCGGAAGCACGGGCGCTGGGGCTTCGCGGCGGGTGTCCGAAGGCCGGCGCTCCCAGCCGAGGTCCTGCTCGAAGCCGTCGAGCACCTGCTGCGCGCGATCGTACTCGGCGCGGCTGCCGGGTCCGGCGAGCGCGATCAGGACGAGGCGCTGCCGCACGTGGTCGAACGCCACGAGCGAGCGGTAGAAAGAGAAAGACGCGACCGTCCCTCGGGCCGCGCCGTGGTGGTCGGGCAGCCGCTCGAAGAGCCGCGCGGCGTCCCACGTCAGGTAGCCGACCGCGCCGCCCGTGAAGCGCGGCAGGCCCGGGATCTCGGCGGGCGGCGGCCCCAGCCGCTCGCGCAGCGCGCCCAAGAGGCCGGTCGCCTGCTCGTGCGAGCCCGAGGCGTCCTGGACCACCACCTTCCCGGCGCGCACCTCGAGCCGCGCCGCCGGGTCACGGCCGAGGAAGGAGTAACGCGCGAGCCGCTCGCCGCCGAGGACGCTCTCGAGCAGGAAGGCCCTCTCGGCGCGCGCGGCGAGCGAGAGGAAGGCCGACACGGGCGTCCGCAAGTCCCCCGGCAGCTCGCGGAAGACGGGAACCGAGAGACCACCCTCGGAGAGCCGCTGGTATTCCTCGTACGACAACGCCTTCATCCCTCGCTCCTCGCGGACGTCAACAAGCACCGGTTGTCGCTTCCGCCGCCGACCATTCTCTGGTACCTCTTCACGCTCGCCTCACGTCCCGCTCCGGCGCCGGCGCAGCTCGTCCATCACGCGCGCGAGCGGCACGCCGCGCTGGTGCAGCGCCACCACGAGGTGAAACAGCAGGTCGGCCGATTCCTCGGCCAACCGCTCGTCGCCCTCGGCGCTCGCGGCCAGCACCACCTCGGTCGCTTCCTCGCCGATCTTCTTGAGCACCGCTCCCGGGCCCTTCGCGAGGAGGCGCGCCGTGTAGGACTCCTCGGGCGCGGCCAGCGCGCGCTCGCGGACGACGCGCGCCAGCTCCTCGAGCATGCCCGCGGCCGTGGCGGACGTCCCGCCGAAGCAGGTGCGCTGACCGGTGTGACAGGCGGGGCCGTCGGGCTCGACCACGAGCAGCAGCGTGTCGCGGTCGCAGTCGGCGCGCGCCTCGACGACGCGGAGCGTGTGACCCGAGGTCTCACCCTTGCACCAGAGCGTCTTGCGGCTGCGGCTCCAGAAGTGCGCGTGGCCGGTCTCGGCCGTCTTCGCGATCGCTTCGGCATTGGCCCAGGCCAGCATCAGCACGTCGCCGCTCGCGCGGTCCTGGGCGACCACGGGCACGAGGCCGTTCGTGTCGAAGACGAGACCCTCGGGCATCGCGACGGGCATCAGCGTTCTCCCCCGGCCGCGGCCGGGGCCAAGGCCGCGACGCCCGACTCGGCCGGCGGGCGCACGCGGACGCCTCTCTCGAGCAGCTCGGCCTTCGCTTCGGAGATGCGGATCTCGCCGAAGTGGAACACGGACGCCGCGAGCGCGGCGCTCGCGTGGCCGGTGGTGAGCACCTCAGCCATGTGGCCCACGCTTCCGCAGCCGCCCGAGGCCACGACCGGCACGCGTACCGCGTTTGCGACCGCACGCGTCAACGCGAGGTCGAAGCCGTCCTTCGTCCCGTCGCGGTCCATGCTCGTGAGCAGGATCTCGCCCGCTCCGCGCTCCGCTCCCTCGCGCGCCCAGGCGACCGCGTCCTTGCCGGTGGCCGTGCGCCCCCCGTGGACGAAGACCTCGTAGCCCGAGCCGATCGCGCGGGCGTCGATCGCGAGCACCACGGCCTGCGAGCCGAAGCGCCGTGACAGGCCCTCGAGCAACGCAGGATCGTCCACGGCCGCGGTGTTGACCGCCACCTTGTCGGCGCCGGCGCGCAGCAGCGCCTCGGCGTCGTCCACACTGCGGACGCCGCCGCCCACCGTGAACGGGAGGTAAACGGCCTCCGCCACACGCCGCACCATCTCGATCACGATCGGCCGCGCGTCCGAGGAGGCGGTGATGTCCAGGAACACCAGCTCGTCGGCGCCTTCGGCGTCGTAGCGCGAGGCGGCCTCGACCGGGTCGCCGGCGTCGCGCAGGGCGACGAAGCGCACGCCTTTGACGACGCGGCCGTGGTCGACGTCGAGGCACGGGATGAGCCGCTTCGCGAGCATCAGCTCCTCCCCACCGCCGCCAGTGCCTCGTGCGCCGCGGCGAAGGTTAGGCACCCCTCGTAGAGCGCCTTGCCCACGACCACTTCGTCCACGCCGAAGCGCTCGAGCGCGGCGAGCCGAACGAGGTCGGCCGCGTCGGACACGCCTCCGGCCGCGGTGATCCGCAGCCTCGTGCGCCGGCCGAGCGCCTCGATCGCGGGGAGGTTGGGGCCTTCGAGCGTGCCATCGCGCCGCACGTCGGTGAACTGCACACGCAGGACGCCCCAGCTTGCGACCGTAGCCGCGAGGTCGAGCGCGTCCACGTCGGTCGTCTCTTCCCAGCCTGCCACCGCCACCCGGCCGTCGCGGGCGTCGATCGCCACGGCCACGGCCTCGGCGAAGCGCGCGAGCGCCGCCTGGACCACGTCGGGTCGCGATACCGCTGCGGTGCCGAGAATCACGCGCTCGACGCCGAGCTCTCGCAGACGCACGGCGTCCTCGAGCGTGCGTATACCGCCGCCCACCTCGACGGGAATCCCGACCGAGCGCACCACGTCCGCGACGGCCTCCGTCTGCGACACCCCGCCCATCGCCGCGTCCAGGTCGACGAGGTGGATACGTCGGGCGCCCTCGCCTTGGAAGCGGCGCGCGACCTCGGCCGGCTTGCCGGCGTAAACGGTTTCGTCCTGCGCACGTCCCTGCCTGAGCCGCACGACGCGGCCCTGGCGCAGGTCGATCGCGGGCACGATGATCATGCCGCCCCCTCCGTATGGCGGGTCATCTTCCGGGGGCGAGCCCTCCGCGAGACGACTGTTCTCACGAAGTTCTCGACCAGCCACAGGCCGACCGCCTGGCTCTTCTCCGGGTGGAACTGCAGCCCGAGCACGTTGCCGCGCCCGACGATCGCCGGGAACTCGCGCCCGTAATCCGACGTGGCGATCACCACGTCGTCCGGCGCGTCGCAATAGAAGGAGTGGACGAAGTAGACGTGCGCGCCATCGGCCACGCCCTCCAGGACCGGGTGCGCGCGCCGCGCGCGCAGCGTGTTCCAACCCATGTGCGGCACGGGCAAATCGCCCTCGAAGCGCAGCACCCGGCCCGGCAGGACGCCGAGGCCGCGGTGCTGGCCGTGCTCCTCGCTCTCCTCGAACAAGAGCTGCATGCCGATGCAGATGCCCAGCAGCGGCGTTCCGCGCTCGATGGCTTCGCGCAGCACGAGCGTCAGCCCGCGCCGCTCGATCTCGGCCATGGCGGCCCCGAAGGCGCCGTCGCCCGGCAGGACGAGGGCCGAAGCGCGGCGTAGGACCTCGGGGTCCCCGCTGAGCTCGACTTCGGCCCCCGCGCGGCGGAAGCCCTTCGTGACGCTGCCGAGGTTGCCGATGCCGTAGTCGACGATCGCGATCACAGGCTCCCCTTCGTGGACGGCACGCCCACGACCCGCGGGTCGCGGGCCACGGCCATCGCGAGCGCGCGCGCCGTCGCCTTGAACAGCGTCTCGGCGATGTGGTGGCTGTTGCGTCCCCGCAGCACGTCGAGGTGGAGGTTGAAGCGGCCGTGGTCGACGAGCGCCCAGAAGAAGTCCTCGAACAGCTCGGTCGGCATGTCGCCGATGCGCTGGACGCGGAACTGCACGCCGAAGTGCAGCCAGGGACGCCCGGAGAGGTCGACGACCGCGCGCGAGAGCGCCTCGTCGAGCGGGACGTAAGCGTGGCCGAAACGGACGAGGCCCTTCTTGTCGGAGGCCGCTTGCTTGAGCGCCTGGCCCAGCGCGATCCCGACGTCCTCGATCGAGTGGTGGGCGTCCACGTGGAGATCGCCCTTGCAGCGCACGTCGAGGTCGATCCGGGAGTGG